>ULTX01071514.1_pt1 | contig 66755 bp, 38 predicted proteins | sample 1958041 | NCBI WGS metagenome assembly ULTX01 (sample SAMEA4835747, study PRJEB28245) | human gut metagenome | biome: gut microbiome; material: fecal sample | place: Denmark | collected 2008
GTAGTGAAGAATCCAGCGTAGCGAAATGCGGCTTACGCCTAGATTCCTCGGCGTTGCTCGGAATGACGAGGGGAAGAATGTAATTCAATCGGGTGTGAGTGTCTCGTCGCCGTTGCGGCTCGTGTTCCGCCTTTGAACAAGGAGCGTACTAAATCGTACGTGACTTGTGAATGAGCGTCCTGACGACGCTATTTGCTCAATAGCGCATTTTTACCACTTGTTTTCGCAGTATTCGCAGAACGCGTACATATCCCTCACCTCAACCTTTGTGCCGTCATCGAGGATTGCGGTGCCGTTCCAGATGCCGTGGACTTGGTGGCAATGCATGCGCAAAAGATTGAGAACGTTGAGATCGCCGTGATGGTCGTAAAAAGGCGTCATGGTGAAATCAAATCTGCCGTCTTGCGAAACAAAGTGCCACGGCTCTTCGAACTTGTCGGGTTTTGGGAAAACTTCGACGTCGACGGGGCCGAACTTATGCGCTTTTCCGTCCCAGAAAATTGCCGTTTCGGTTGCGTTAGACTCGTCGCCGATGCCCCACGTGATTTCAAAACCGAACATGTGGTCTTTGCCGTCGGGACCTTGCACCACTTTCGAGCCGTTGCCCCAGTACCAAACCATTTTGTAGGGAGTGTTGACTCTGCCCCAGTCAAGAAACGCGAATGTGTCTTTCTTGTCGAAATTCCACACTTGCTCGCCCCAGCGGAACGTGCCGGCACAAGGCATGCAGTTTTGCTTGGTGGTCATAAAATATCTTGTGGGTTTGTTTGCAAAAGGAAGAACGGTGGTGATGTTTTCAAGCCCGTCCATGATATCCATTGTGAAGTTTGCCTCGACCTCTTTGCCTTTAAACTTGCCCTTGAAATAAAGAGTGCGCACTCTCTTTTCGGTTACGGCTTTGAATTGCGTGCCCGAAACGGTGAAATCCACGACGTTAGGCTCGTCGCCCTTGGGTGGAAGAATATATTTTTTGCCGCCGAGGAAAAGCGCGGTGGACTCAAGAATAGTGCCCGAATGAATTTTGCTCTTTTGGTGAGCGTTGTGCAAATCCGTGATGGACGCTTGCGCATATCCGCCGATTGATATGTTTGCAAAACTTATTTGCACCATAAATTCGCCGTTGGAAATCTGATAAAAATCCCATTCTTTTTTGCGCCAAGCGGGCTTTGCGTTGTCGCGCTCGTAGTCGAACACGTTGTGTCTTGCCCAACCGGGCGAAAGCAATTTGCCGTCGGCGGCAAGAAGTTTGGTCGGCTTGGTGTACTCTGTTTGTTTGCTTGTGAGTTGACCTTCCAACCAACTCGGATAAGTTCTCTTCATAATTTCCCTCCGCTTATATCTAAAAGATATAATGATTATACGAAAAGTATAAAACAAAAATGCGCTCATTTCAAGAGCGATTTTTTACAAAAGTACGATATTTCGATTTTTAGCGTAACAAAAATAATCGCAAAATTGTCGCAAATATCTATGAAAAGCGCAAAAAAAGTGCTATGATTTCTTCGGAGTCAATTATGGAAATCAAACCGATCGCACACATTTTTACACCTTTCAAAGAAAAGTTCGGCATCCCTCGCCAATGCGGAAAAGTCGCAACGGAGGGAAGAATCGTCTTTGAAAAAGAATATCGCAACCCCGACGCGATAAGAGGCATCGAGGGATTTTCGCATTTGTGGTTGGTGTTCGATTTTTCAAAAGCGCATCGCAAAGACTTTTGTCCGACCGTGCGACCGCCGCGTCTTGGCGGAAACGAGAAGGCGGGCGTTTTTGCGACAAGGTCGCCTTTCCGCCCCAACTCTCTCGGATTGAGCTGTGTGAAACTTGTAAAAGCGGAAGATACGGAAAACGGCAAAGTTCTCGTTGTCGAGGGTGCGGATTTGCTTGACGGTACGCCGATATACGATATAAAACCGTATCTAAAATCCGATTGTATCCCCGACGCGATTTGCGGATTTGCAGACGAGTGCTCGGGACATGTTTTAAAGGTTGAAAACGTCGAAATTTTGAAAGACCTCCCCGATTGCGAAAAGCAAAACATCGTCGATTGCATTGCGCAAGACCCACGTCCGTCATATCAGAACGACGGCAGAATTTACGGTATGATATACGGCAATCACAACATTAAATTTACCGTTTCAAACGGTGTTGCAACACTTGCCGATTGCGTTGAAATTTGATTTAAACTGACAAAAATCGCACTTTACAATGCAAAAACGCACACGTCATGTGTGCGTTTTTGATGTTTTGAAAAATCAGTCGATGAAATATTTGCTGTAATTGGGCTTCAACATCGTATGCGGAATACTGATTTGCGCAAGGAATACGGCAAGCAATACGATGATACATCCGACAAACTCCTTTGTCGAATAACTTTCGTGCAAAAACGCAACGCCGCCAATAAACGCAATGACGGATTCAAGCGACATTATGAGAGTTGCAAGTTCGGGCGGAGCGTACTTTTGACCGACCGTCTGGAAGGTAAATCCGACGCCTGCAGACATGATGCCGACATACAGAATCGGCATAATGTTTGCTTGAATCGCGCTCACCGGCGGAAAGCCCTCGATTGCCATTGCAGGCAAACTCAGAAGGCTCGCCACCACAAATTGTATAAATGTTATTTTGAGAGGATCGACTTCATCCACAAATATGTCTATAAACATAATTTGAAGAGAAAACATTATTGCACAAAGCAACAACACTCCGTCCGCATATGTAAGGCCGGAATCGCCGTTTATGCACATTATATAAAAGCCAAGCACCGCCAGTACGATTGCAAATTTGCCGTTTGTGGGGATACGCCTTCTCAAAAGAAGATTCAGAAGAGGCACAATCACAATATAGAGTGCCGTTATAAATCCCGTTTTGCCGACCGTAGTATGCGCGATTCCGTATTGCTGCAAATTGTTTGCCACAAACAAACTCAAACCGCACAATGCACCGCCTACAAACGTCGCCTTGTTCCATCCGATACGCGTTGTGCCTTTCTTTTTGTCGATGAGCATGTTTATGAGGATAAATATGCCTATCACTCCCACCGCAAGAGAAAATCTCAAAGCGTTAAACGTAAAAGTCGGCACGTCGGACGACGCTTTTTGTTGAGCGATAAATGCAAAGCCCCACACAAGCGCACACAGCGAGCAAAATAGAATTCCGGTTAAGTTGTGAGATTTTTGTTTGATCATACAGTCTTTTATTTTATGCGTGTTTCAAGCGTTTTTGTCAGTTTTTTGTAGTCGTCAAGCGAGAGCGCTTCCCCCCTGACCATAGGAGAAAAGCCTGCTTCTTCTATAAGTTTGCCGGCCTCTTGTTTGTCGATTTGAAACGCAACCGACAAGTTGTTTGCAAGCGTTTTTCTGCGCATTGCAAATGACGAACGCACGAGTTTGTGCAAAAGAGGCGCGTTTTCACCGTCGAGTTTCGTGCGGTCTATATCTATGCGCACCACCGCACTGTCAACGTTGGGCGATGGGAAAAACATATTTCTAGACACGTTTCTGGTGATTTGCGCATTGCCTGCCATCTCGATTGCCAAAGTGATTGCGGAATAATCTGCCGTATTAGGCTTTGCGACAAATCGAAGCGCAACTTCTTTTTGCACCATAATCGTTATGGAGCGCACGTCGAGCGAGCTTTCGATAAATCTCATCGCAAGCGGCGTCGTGATGTAATACGGCAAGTTTGCAACGACTTTGAACTTGTCGCCGACGATTGATCTAAGCTCGTCGTCTTTCATTTTCAGGACGTCGCGGAAAATAACTTCCGCATTGTCTACACCTTGAAGGGAGAGCGCAAGCACGGGCTGCAAATTTCTGTCCACCTCGAAAGAATAAACCTTTTTTGCGACCTTTGCTATCGCGCGCGTGAGCGTACCCGCTCCGGTGCCGATTTCCACAACCGTATCGTCGCTCGTGATACCGCTGTCTGCAACGATTGCGTCAAGCAAGTTGGCGTCGGTGATAAAGTTTTGTCCGAGAGCCTTGTTGAAGTGAAAATCAACTCCGCGAATAATGTCTTTGATGCCGTTGTTTTCCATTTATTCCCTTTAAAAACGACGTATATACCGCCGATTCGTTCACACACTACATACGTACCAAAGATAAAACGCCAAATCACAAAAGACGAAATATCCAAAGTACAAAAGATAAAAACAGGAGTCAAAATCGGACTGCTGTTTTTTCTTAATATTCGGTTTCTTCCCTTATGGTTTCGCGCACCTTGAAATGTGCGCCGACGCTTTTTGCAAGCTCGCCGCAAGCCTTCACTTCGTCCTCGCCTATGAAATCCACAACCGACATGGTGGTGTCGATGCCGGCATCCACGCAATCCTTGGTGAATTTGAGCATTGCGTCGAATGCCGCCTCACCGTACTTGCTTCTGCAAATCTCCTGATAGGTTTCCTTTGTGGACGCATTGAGGGATACGGACACACTGTCGATATACGGCGCGATAAGTTTTGCAACGTCGTCTCGGTTGTTGATGAGATTACCCAGTCCGTTGGTGTTTATGCGGATTTTGCAACCCTTCTTTTTAAGGTACGGTGCGATTTGCGAAATCATGGACAAATTGCACATAGGCTCGCCGAATCCGCAAAAAACTATCTCTTTGTATTTTGACAAATCGTACAAAGCGATGTCTTCCGCAAGATCTTGGAAAGTCGGCTCTTTGAGCAGCCACAAATCGTTTCCGCTCACGCCGTCCTTGATGTTGCGTATGCAAAACTCGCAGTTGTTGGGGCAACGATTTGTGATGTTGAGATACAAGCTGTCGCCGAATTCATAAACGTAGTTGTTGGTCATATATATTCTCTAAAAACTTATTTTATATTTTTTCTTTGTGCAAAATCGAGGTTTTATCCGCTCATTTCAAGCGTGTAAACAATCGTTTTGCGTTTTTGCTTGTCAAATCCGCAATTTCTTCTTCGCTCACTCCGAGCACCTGCGCCGCCTTTTGCGCGACAAGGCTTACGTATTTCGGCTCGTTTGTTTTGCCTCTGAACGGCACGGGAGTCATGTACGGGCAATCGGTTTCCAAAAGCAATCTGTCCTTTGGCACGACGGCAAGCGATTCGAGATTATGCTTTGCGTTTTTAAAGGTTATCGCTCCGCCGAAAGCATAGTACGCGTCGAGTTTATCAAAGATTTTCACATACTCCGCAGAGCCCGAATAGCAGTGCAACAGCAATCCGTTTTTGATATACTTTTGCATATCGAAAAGGATTTTTCTAGTATCTTCGTATGCGTCGCGAACGTGCAACGCAATCGGCAATTCCGCCTCGTCTGCAAGTTCGATTTGCTTTGCGAAAGCGGATTTTTGCACTTCCCTTTCGCTCAAATCATAGTAGTAATCAAGCCCTATTTCACCGATTGCGACAACCTTCTGACGTTTTGCAAGTTCGAGGATGCGTTGGCATGCTTCATCGTCCAACGTATCGGCATCGTGCGGATGTACTCCGACTGCGGCATACACCCTGTCATACTTTTCGCAAAGGGTAACCGCAAGCTCGGACGAGGGCATATCGTATCCGACGCATATCGCGCTCTCGATCCCGTCCTTGTCGAAATCGCCTACGATTCTATCGATGTCGCAAAGCAGTTTTTCGTCGTTTAGGTGGCAGTGCGTGTCTATAATCATATTGCGATTATCTCACCACACTGCCGCTCGGCACGGATTTTTCTGGGGACACAAGCACGACTTGTTCGTTGCCGTCTGCGTCGGTGTAGCAAGCGCAAAGGAGCATGCCTTGACTTTCTATTCCGCGAAGTTTTGCAGGCTTTAAGTTGTACACGACAACAACGTTTTTGCCGAGCATTTCTTCGGGCGTATAATGTTTTGCGATTCCGCTCACGATTGTGCGCACGTCACCGCCTATTTGCACGGAGAATTTGAGAAGCTTGTCCGCTTTTTCAACCTTTTCCGCAGTGAGAATTTTGCCCACGCGAAGTTGAATTTTTGCAAAATCGTCAATAGTAATTTCGCTTATATCAACGATATTTTCCGCTTTTTTGTCCTCTTTTTTCTCTTCTTTTTTAGCTTGTTTTTGCTCTTTTTTCTCTTCTTCTTCGACGTCCTCTTTCACCAAGCCCTTTGCAAGAAGCTCTTTTTTCACCTTGTCGGCGTCTATTCTTGCAAACAAATGCGCGGGGTTTTCGGCAACTTTCGTGCCGTTTGCCAAAAGTCCGAATTTGTCGAGATCGTCAAACGAGCGAATTGTCGTCCCGCATTGTTCGACCACTTTTTGAGAGGTGGACGGCATAAACGGAGAAAGCAGACTTGCGCAAATCACGATGGTTTCGGTGAGGTTGTAAAGCACGGTTGCCAATCTGTCTTTTTGGCTTTCGTCCTTTGCAAGCACCCACGGCATAGTTTCGTCGATATACTTGTTTGCTCTTCTGAGCACGGTGAATATATCCGAAAGCGCGTCTGCCGAGCGATATGCGTCGATATTTGCAAACACCTTGTCTCTTGCCGCTTTTGCAAGCGATTTAAGCTCGTCGTCAACGGGTTCGTTTGCTCCCTTGTCGCAAACGATGCCGCCGAAATACTTGTTGCTCATGGCGATTGTTCGTTGCACGAGGTTGCCGTACACGTTGACAAGCTCGCTGTTGATGGTGTCGATAACCAGATCCCAGCTGATTATGCCGTCGTTGTCGAAAGGCATTTGCGAAAGCAGATAATATCTTACGCTGTCAACGCCGAAAAAGTCCACGAGATCGTCGGCATAAATGACGTTGCCTTTGGACTTTGACATCTTGCCGCCGTCTTGCAACAGCCACGGGTGTCCGAAAATTTGTTTGGGAAGAGGCTCGCCGAGTGCCATGAGGAATATCGGCCAATAAATCGAGTGGAAACGCACGATGTCCTTGCCGATGATATGCACGTCTGCCGGCCATTCCTTTTTGTAGAGGTCGCTTGAATTGCCGTCGGCGTCGTAGCCTACGCCCGTAATATAGTTGGTGAGCGCGTCAAGCCACACGTAAACGACGTGGCGTTTGTCAAAACTCACGGGAATACCCCAGTTGAACGACGTTCTCGAAACGCAAAGGTCTTGCAAACCGGGTTTCAAGAAGTTGTTTACCATCTCGTTTTTGCGCGATTGCGGAACGATGAAATCGGGATGTTCGTCATAGTATTTCATAAGGCGGTCGGAATATTTGCTCATATTGAAGAAGTATGCCTCCTCCTCTGCCATTTCGACTTTGCCACCGCAGTCGGGGCATCTACCGTCGACAAGTTGGCTCTCCGTCCAGAAAGATTCGCACGGAGTGCAATACCAGCCCTTGTACGAGCCTTTGTATATATCGCCTTGTTTATAGAACTTTTCAAATATTTTTTGGACTTGTTCCTCGTGATCTGCGTCGGTTGTGCGTATAAACTTGTCGTAGGTCGTGTCCATCAAATCCCAAATGCGTTTGATGTCCGCAACTCTTTGGTCGACGTATTGCTTTGGCGTCAGGCCTGCGGCTTGCGCTTTGAGCTCGATCTTTTCGCCGTGCTCGTCCGAACCTGTTTGAAAAAACACGTCGTAACCTTCCATGCGCTTCGCTCTTGCGATAAGGTCGGAAAAAACGATTTCGTATGTGTTGCCGATGTGCGGCTTGCCCGATGCGTAGGCAATTGCCGTAGTCATATAAAATTTCTTTTTGTCTTGCATGATGCCACCTCTTTGGCAGGCTAATGGTGCCGCCTTTTGAATTGAGTTTATACATTATACAACTTTTATTTATAAAAGTAAATAAGAAGTGCATACGCACGCAAAATGAAAAATACAATATCTTATGAACGTCGCATTTTTGATAATAAGCGCAATATCCGTCGTCTTGATGATTGCCCGCGCGCCCGAAGCCGCCTTCCCGACAATGATTGACGGAGTTACGCACGCAATCGAATTGTCAATCAAACTTTGCGCGATATATGCGGTGTGGCTGTCCGTTTTGAAAATGGTCGAAGCGACTTCGCTTGACAAAAAACTCTCCAAACTTCTCCGTCCGATCGTGCGCAAAATTTTCAAAAACGAAAGCGACGAAGCGTACGATTATATCTCGATAAATCTTGCGGCAAACATGTTCGGTATGGGCGGAGTCGCAACGCCTGCCGGCATAAAAGCGATGAGCGCAATGAGCGACGGTAGCGATAGAGCAAGCGACAACATGATTATGCTTTTGGTGATAAACGCAACGTCGATCCAACTTATTCCCGCAACCGTCATAGCAATGCGCGCGGGTGCAAATTCTCAAAGTCCGTCGGATATAATTTTGCCCACTCTGATATCCAGCGGTATAGCAACGCTTGTCGGCGCAATAATGTGCAAGGTGCTCTCGTTGAAAAAAAGCAATTTTAACAAAACCAACAAAACAAGCACTTTATTTACAACAAAAGAGAGGATAAAACTCTCTTTTTGCGGTTATAGTAAAAAATCTCGTCGAGGTGCAAAATGAACGTAAGCACGTACGTATTGCCGGTTTTGCTCATTGCGCTTATCGTCGTCTGCATTGTCAAAAAGGTGAAAGTGTACGACTGTTTTTTGCTAGGCGCAAAGGACGGATTGAACCTTGTTATAGATGTGTTTCCGTATATCGCGTCCATATTCGTGTGTATCGAACTGTTTAAGGCAAGCGGACTTTCAAGCACGATTTCCGCTTGGCTTGCAAAGCCGCTTTCGTATATCGGCATACCGAGCGAAGTGACGGAAATCATACTTCTCGTTCCCCTTTCGGGCAACGGCACGATTGCCCTTTTGGACGGCATATTTCAAAAATACGGCGCGGATTCGTATATAGCGAGATGCGCCGCCGTGATTGCAGGGGGAAGCGAAACGATATTTTATATTTGCGCGGTGTACTTTTCCGCTTGTAAGGTGAAAAAACTGCGTTACGCTATCCCCGTGTCTCTTTTTTGCACGCTGCTGGGAGCTTTGATTGCTTGCGCGCTCTGCCGTTTTATGTAAAAAAGAACGCCTTTTGCAAGGCGTTCTTTTTGTTGTGCACTAAATTATTTTGCGATGACTGCGTTGAGCTTTTCAACGAGTTCGTCAACGTTGATGCCGTGCACCGCAGCTGCCTCTTCGAGAGTTTCGCCGTGCGCGAGCATGCAATGCAAGCAGTGCATACCACTCTCTTGCAACACTTCTGCGAGTTTATCGGGATCGCCTTGTGCGAGTACGTCGATGATGAGCATGTCTTTTGTTACCATGGTTGTTACCTCCTAAAAGATATGTAAATTTTGATTATTCGAATTGTCCGCTCAACCAAGCCCACACAAGCAGAGCGATTACGCCGAGCGCAAGAAGCACCGCAATCGCAACTCTGATCGGCGACACGGGGGATTTGCCCGTGGATTTGCCCGTTCTTCCGTTGATGATAAAGCGGTAACCCTTTTTGCGATACATATACGCGCAAACCCAAAGAGGCAGAAGCATATAATGGAATTGCGTGCCGGAATAGGTGGTGTTTACGTTTAGATACCCCACGACATCCGCACAATAGCTATCGATAATGCGTTTGCGAATCGTATCGTCCATTTGCCCTTTCGCAACACCGAATCCGTCCTGCAAAGACGTGTCGTACCTCTCTGCCACAAAGCCTGCGATGTAGTCTTTGTTGTATGATTCGAGATTGTCGGTGTCGTATGGCAAAATCTTGTTTAGTTCTTTTTGGTTGAGTTGAGTGCTTGCTTCGACGGCGACGTTTTCAAAAGAGTTTTGCGTATTGCCGTTGATGTTGTACCATTCTATGTACGTTTCCACGCGGCGATCTTTTCCGCTGCCCACCGTTCTTGTGCGTCTTTTGCCGACTCTTCCGTCATAAGTGGAAAAAGCATCTGTCGAAAAAGCGTAAGACGGGATGTAAACGCCTTTGAAATTTTCAACCTTGAAACTTTTTTTGAGATTCCACGGCGCAAAAAGTTTCTTTTTTATCCACTTTTTGCCTGCGGTTGACGCCTGCTGTTGCGAGAGCGCAAACGGAAGGATGCTGTCTGGTTTCAAACCTTTCATGTCATCTATCTCAACAACATTCGTCCCTCCGCAATACGGACACTTGATTGCCGTATCAAACGACGAAAGTTTGACTTCTGCGCCGCAGTTCGGACATTTGTATGTCGAATCGTCAAACTTCACTTCCCCGTCCTTGACAGACGCGAGATAATCGCGTTTGAAACTTATCTTTTTATCGATCGAACGAGTTGCATCGCAATATGAACAATGAAGTGCGCCCCTTTCGGGATCATATGTCATATCCGCGCCGCAGTTTGTACATTTGACGACCGCCGTATTGTTGTAGTTGAAAACGTCTGTCATATAATAAACACTCTTGATTGTCTATCAGTCTATTTTTGCTCCGCATTCGGGACAGAATTTCATGCCCGATTTGACTTTGACTCCGCATTTGGGGCATGTTGCACTCATGGGCTGTCCGCATTCGGGACAGAATTTCGAATTTTGAGGAACTTCGGCACCGCACTTCGAGCATTTGCAAGTGGCTTCGCCGCCCACTTTCGCTCCGCATTCGGGACAGAATTTCGCTCCTGCTTTGACGCTTGCGCCGCATTTTGCACATTTGATTTTTGCGCTTTGCGCTTCATCGAGATTTTGAGCGAACTGATTGCCAACTCTTGCGCCCATGCCGAGACCGATGCCTGCCGCGCCGAACATACCGCCCATACCGGGGTTCTTTGCCGCGTCGCGCATTGCTTGCACGGATTCGTATTGAGCGTACTCTCCCATTTTCCCGTCAAACACACCGAGCGTTGTGCGTTTGTCCATTGCCTTTTCGACCGCTTCGGGCAGTTTGAAATTGCGCACAAGCACGGAATCGATGTCAAGACCGAGCTCGTTGAATCTTGGCTTTGCTTGAGTGCAAACGGTGTCGCCGATTTCAAGATAGTTTGCCGCAAGTTCGAGCGCGGGGATTTCGCACTCGCCGAGCATGTCGGTAAGTTGCGCAAGCACGATTGATTTGAGATGTTCCTCGATATCCTCCGTCTTGAATGAATGAATCGTGCCAAAGCACTCTTTCATAAACAATTCGGGGTTCATGACGTGGAAGGAATATTCGCCATGGCCTGCGATACGAATCATTCCGAAATCCTTGTCGCGCATCATAACCGGATTGGGTGTGCCCCACTTCATTTGCGTGAATCTGCGCAAATTGACATAATAAACGTCGATTTGTTTGGGGTTTTCAAACGCATACTTCCAGTTTGCGATTGCGGTAAGAACGGGGGTTGAACCTTCGTCGAGTTTCCAGTTGCCCTCGGTGAACACGTCGCAAACGCTTCCGCGGTACACAAAGATTGCGGCTTGCGAAGGACGAACGATAAGTTCCGACCCTTTCATGATCGCATATCTGTCGTCGTACTCGAATTTTTTCACTATAGTATTTTGAGAACTGTCTTCCCATTGAATGACTTTGAGGAGTTGTCTTTTGATAAGTCCCATAGGGCCCTCCGATTTTTGTTTTATTATATGTATTATATCACAAGCGGTGATTTTTTCAATAAAAATTTATATAACCGCACGTTCTTCAAAAAAACATAAACAAAATCATTGTGATTTTCGGCAATTTTGCAAATGATTTTTGCTTAGCGACAAACTTTGCCGCAATCGCCCGCTTTTCGATTTAACGAAAAAGCCCCGCTTTTGCGAGGCTTTTTGCGATTGTGTAAATTAGCTCGATTAATACCTTATCAGATCTCGATAGAAACCGTGTCGGTAACAAATTGCGCGTCGGGGATTGTTTGTCCTGCCTTTACGACACCGCTCACGGCGTCTGCGCTCGTTGCAACCTTCGATGTAATAACCGTGCCGTTGTTGTCGACGACAACGCCGACTGCCGCACGAAGTTTGTAGGTTATCTTACGGTTGGACGACGTCGGAAGAGTAAATGATCTTGCGCTGTCAACAGACGTAAACATAACCGCATAGCTTGCGATAGGCGTGGATCTCGAAGGATCGTTGGGCGCATACACATATGCCGTGCCGAACCATACGACGTTGAGTTTTACGGAGCTTACCGTAGCAACCGTCTTGAGCGTGCTACCGCTTCTCAACGAATCAGCTGTTATACCCGTAGGCGCAATCGAGGAATTGATTTGCTTGATTCCGACCGAAATACGCTCTTGATCCGCAAGTTGCACTATTGCGCTCTTGCCATCGGCATTTGTCGTAATACCGCTTGATTTCACGGTGTAAGACGTGTCTGCAGGCATTGAAACGATTGCATAGAAGAATTCAAGCGTTTCCGGATCGGTTAAGACATTGTATTTGTCTCTCACAATCGTTTTGCCGTCGGCATCGATCACCGTTTCCGTCTTAATCTTGCCGGTTGAGGTGTCATACTCCGGTGTCGAAACAGTGAACGTCACGATGTAAGCAAACGGCATAGTCAGTCTTGTGGGATCGTTGGGATCGATGCTGAATGCTGTTTTTGCAACGCTGTTTTCGACTGCCGACTTGTAGACGCTCGTTGTCGTAAGGACGGTCTTTCCGCTGCTGTTCTTTGTCGTCTTTGCGGAAGCCATGTTGTTTGCCAACATTCTCTTGACGAGGAACGGAATCTTGTAGGATTGTACGTTTCCGTCCATGCCGATGAGTTTTGCCGTGACGTAAATCAATCCGCCGTTGTAAGAAGGTCTGAATTCGTCGAAGCTCCAAACAAGCAAGTGGTTTGCGTCTTTCGTCGTGTAGGTTACGACTTGCGTTGCGTCGCCGTTGCCCGTGCGCTCGTTGAATTTGAGCTCGGTGGGCATTGTGGGCTTGACGTATTCGTACGGATTGACGTATTGTTCAACGCCGCTGTTTGTGCCGTTTGCATAGCCAACGAGGGCTTTGAGCGCACTCTCGTCCGCAATGCTCACAACGCTTCTGTCAAGCACTCTGACGGTGAATCTGATGCGTTGCGTACCTACTTCGTTGGTGCCGTAGTTGTACTCGCCACCGTAGTTGACGATTGCGTATGCGGTGTATTCTCCGCCCGCATAAGTGACGTTGACGCCGCTGAAGTCCCACGTTACCGGCAACTCAACCGTTGCGCCGTTTGCAAGCGTAACGTTGAGTTTTGTCGGGAAGTTGACATAATCTCTGTCGAGTTCCGCCGCCGTCATTGCGACGTATTCGCCGTTCACAAGCTTGTACGTGCCGTCAAGGTTGTTCTTGACGTATCCGCCGATTGCCGTGCTCGATTTCTCGTAGCGATCTCCGCTATATCCGCTCTTTCTTGCAAACACGTTTGCATTTAAGTACGGATCGATGACAAATTCTCCGTTCTTGAAGAGAGCGTCTCCGTTGCCCGTTACGAGCGTTGCGCTTTCCGTTCTGCTGTTGTTGATGTGAACGGTTACGTCAACCTTTGCGCTTGCGTCGTTGTCCTTAACTCCGCCGGTGAGCGTTGCTTCAACCGCAACGTTGCCGCCTCTGAACGTGTATTTAACGTCTTGTGCGTTCCAGGACACGTTGAGAGTTTGCGTCGTCACGTAGACGAGCAAGTAGAGGTCTTTGCCGTCCGAAGTCTTGAAGTTTTCGCCGATAGTGCTTACGTCACCGTCGAACAAGGCATAGTTCTTGGTGTCTTGGTTGTAGACGTAGAACTTGACGCCTGCGTAATCCTTCTCGTTTTCGAATCCGCCGTACACTTTGTAGATGCCGGGATAAGTCGTTCCGTCGGTATCCGTGAAGCCGTGGCGTTTCTTGTAGGTGGTGTTGTAATCGTATTGATTTGCGCCGATTGCTTCCTTGCCCTCGTTCCACCACGCATATGCTGTTACGAATTGTGCGCCGACGTAGAAGGTTGCCGTCTTGTCGTAGTTCGCCGTGTTGTAGACGGAGTTTTCACTGTCGGTGTACACGTCCTTGTTGTACTTGTACGAACCGACGGACATATCGTTGTAAGCAAGGTCGCTGTTGGTGAGCGTAACCTTGGATACGCGAATCTTGATCGTCATCTCGAAGGAAGGCATGACTTCGAAGTTCTTTTCTTCGCTGTCCCACACGTGGACGGTCATCTTTCTGTCGAGCGTTGCGCTGAGATTTGCAAGATCTCTTGCCGTGGGCGCGTTCTCGTACGAAATGAAGTAGTTGCCCTTGTCGCCGTTTGCAAACGTGAGCGTCATTCTGGACGGGAGTCTGTCTGCGCCTGCGTATGCAAAGTGGTTGTAATAGACGTATTCTTCGGGCATACCGGTCGCCTTGGTGTAGACGATGTCGATATACCTGCCGTCCGCCACGCCGCCGTTCATGCCGACGAGCGTATCCGTGACGGTCGAATACTTGCTTTCCGTGTACAAGTATTCGAGTCCCGTTCCGTCGAGCATGAGCTCTGCGTCAACGATCGTACGATCGAGCACCGTGACGGGTACGTTGACGCGTTGTTTTGCGAGCATATATCTTGCTTCGTCCGTCAACTTGAAGTCTTTGTTGTCTCGTTTCATGAAGTCAACGTAGTCCTCGATGGTGACGTAGGATTGGATACCGCTGCCGGTGATGTCAGCCTTGACGTAGCCGCCGTCCGCTCTTTCGATGCCGATGACTGCCGTTGCCATGTATGCAGTGTTGCTCGTGCCGCTCTTGATGAGCTTGTCAACGTCTGACCAGTCGAAGAACGCATCGAACGTGTCGCCGTTGACGGTTGTGATTCTCATCACGTTTGCAAGGTAAGACGCGTCTTTGTGGAGGAACGTGTCAACCACGATGGAGCGATTCTCGTAATCGGACATGTACATGATCGTTCTATCGACGACGTACACTTCGATTTCACCGGTTTCGGTTTGCTCGTGAGCGCCTGCGTTATATCTGTAAGTTACGGCAACTTTATATTTCTTGCCGAAATACTTGGAGATATTTGCGTAGAATTCTTCGTTGTCGAAGTTGTATTCCACTCTGACGTCTTGCAAAACTTCGCTGCCGGCAACTTTGACCTTTTGTACGCTACCGTTTGCAAAGAGCGTGCTTGCTTTCGCATACGGATCGAGTCTGTAAGATTGACCGTTTGCAAGTCCTTCGATGCCTGTCGTCGCAACGGTGACGTTTGCAACCACGTTGCTTGAAAGTGCGACTTTGTCGCCGTCCATGCTGGTGATTGTGAGCGTCATCTCGCCGTTGTAGCCGCTTTGAGCCGTGTAATCGTTGCTCCAAGCAAGCGTGACGGGGATTTCCTTTCCGTTGACGCGGAGCGTCGTGGATTTGAGCAAGCCCTTATAGAAGTTGTCCGCCGTCAATTCTGTCGCGAAGCCTTCCTTATAGCTTCCGCTTATACCGTCGAGCGTGAAGTCGTTGTTGATCGTGACGGTGTAGTCAAACGTGATGTCGTTGCTTGCAACATAGTTGCCGAGCACGTACGCCTTGCGTGTGAACGAACCGTTCTTGATCTCTTCTGCCGTCGGCATGCTTGTGTCGAGCCAATGGAGCGGTACTTTGTGGTATGTCGTGCCGTCCACCGTGACGGTTGCCGTCGTTGCGAACGTGAACTTGTCGAACACGTCGTATTCGTTGCTCATACCGTCGGGCACTATATCCGCCGCTGCGTTGAAGCCGTCGAGATAAATTCTTGCAGTGAAGCCGTCGGCTTGCGGATAGCGGATTGCAAGTCCGTCGAAGAAGAAGTACTTGCGTTCGACGTAAGAGCCGCTTTCGTCGGTGACGATTTCGTCTTTGCTCGGTGCCGCATAATCGATCCACTTGATTGCAACGTCGATTGCGCCCTTGCCTTCCGCAGTCTGTACGTTTGCGGATGCAGGCAACTTCCACTCGTCGTAGACGTTGTAGCCGAGGCTCAAAACTTCTGCGCCTTCGCCTGCCACTCTGCCGCCGAGGGTCGTAAGTTTGCTTTCTCTGTCGGTAAGCTTGCCGCCCGTAAACGCATAAGACGGGATATTGACGTTGATTGCAACCTTGTTGTTGCCGATCAATGCGTAGATCGTTTGCGAGATGCCGTTGTAGTTTGCATCGGACACGACGGATTCAAACGCTCTGACGTATGCGATATAGCTGTCGCCTTTGACGAGGTTGACAAGCACCGGAGTGCCGTTTGCAACGTCGCCCCAATCGCTCGTCTTGAAGTAGTCGGAACGATTTTGTGCAAAGTTGATAGGATCGATACCGAACGCTTCGCCGTCAATGACGTGCGTTTGTTGATATACGCTGCCGGTGTAGTTGTTCTTGTCGGCAAGTTTGGCTTTAAGCTCTGACGTCATGCCGTTCGCTCTGATGTACGAAGCAAGGTCGCCGATTGATTCGTCATAGAAGAAGTTGACGCTCTTGACGGTCTGTTGTTCAACACTCAAACGGAGCGTGATCTTTTGAGCTTCGTAAATCGCATTGCCGTTTTCGTCCGTTTTGCCGGTGTTGACAAGTGCGAGATCTTTGCCGTCCGCATCCTTGACTCTTGCTTCGACTTGTGCGTAAATCGTGCCGCCGTCAAAGATATTTTGCTCTGCTTTAACCTTCGTACATGCCGCGTTGGTGTAGTACGTCACCGTGCTCCAATCGGGGTACATGGTGTGCGTTGCCGAACCGAAAGACACTTGATATCTCTCGTGCTCTTCACTCTCGACCCAAGTCGGGTTGAGCGTATCTTCGTGCGACACCGTCACGTTGAGCGTGGACGGAGAGAGCGCGTTGACCGCAAGCGGCACGTAAACTTCTTGCTTGCCGCTGAACTCTGTGCCTATCGTGAGTTTGACGTAGAGCGGATAGCTTCTGGAATTGCTGTATCCGTTGAACGTGATTTCGTCGGACGTAAGTTTGTGCACGCCGTTGTTGTACGCGTCGTAGTAGGTTTCGCCCGCCTTGATGAACGGAGCTTCAACTTGAAGCGCACTGCCGACGCTCAAAGTCTTTGCGACTTTGTTGCCGCTTGCGTCTTTGACGTAAATCTGATAACTGTTGCCGAGAGATTCTGCCGTTATCGTCGAGTATTGATATTGATCGAAGGTCACTTCGCTGACCATGGAATCGAACACGAAGGGTTTGACGACGATTCTGACATTGACTTCCTGTGCAAACTTGCCGACGTAAGTTTCGCTCTTGCCGATAAATCCGACTTTGTCTGTCGTTGTGAGATTCTTTGTCACCGACGTGAAGATGCTGAATCTTTCGCCGCCGACTTTTGCCTTGACGGTGATGTCAATGCCCTTGTAGAAGTTGACTTTTCCATCTTGCTTAATCGCATCGATTGCCTTTGCAAGTTCGGTGGTATCCCACTCGACGTCGTAGCCCGTCATCGAGCTTTCGGTGACAAACTTGCCGTTGACGTACTTGAAGGAGTTGAGATATGCAACGAGATCTTGCGTGCTTGCGTCGACGGACATAGAGTCGATTTCAAAGATCGTCGTGTAATTGCCGTTGCTGTCGCGCTCGCTCTTGAAGGACACTTGCGGTGCGGACGAATCTTTGGACGTGCTCATCGAGGTAAGTCTTGAAATCTTGTAGTTCTTTGCAGTGAGCGCAATAGTGTCCTCAACAGCCTTTCCGAGACCCCATTGATACGTGAAGCCGACTTTGACAACGTTGCTTTCGTCACCGCTCTTCCAAGACGTCGAACCTTGCCAATCGTACTTGAAGTCGTCGGTGTTCCACTCGATCGTGCCTGCCGGGAATTGTCTGCCGGTGGGCAACTTGCTGCGGTCGAGCACGTAATACGTTGCGTCGCCGACGGTGATCGTCTTGTAGACGTCCTTGCCGTCCTTGCTTTCGGTCACAAGACCTGCGATATACGCCGGATAGAGCACGTACTTGTTGCCGTCTTTGTTGAGGTTTGCTGTCGCACCTTTATCGATCTCCGCTTGCGTGGGTTGAGTGAGAATCTGATATCCGTTCTCGCTCGGAGCGCCGCTTATCGGGTTGATAACCGCGTATGCCATGTTGCCCAAGCTGTCCGTCATGTAGGTGCCGAACGTGTACTTGCCGCTGGAGAAGGCAATTCTCACGAGGTCGGGAAGCTCTGCCATATACTTGGAGCTTTCCGTGTCGATATCCACGCCGAGAGCCTTTTCGCTGTACGAACCGTCGTTGTTTCTATAGAATCCTTTGACGGTTTGCAATTCCTTGTCGTTGGTGACGTAGACGGGGATTGCGTAGAGCACCGTGTTGAGCGCATAGCCGTACACGTATCCTGCAAGACGTCTGCCGTTTTCGTCCGCCGTTTCGGAATTTGCCGCCGTCAAATCGACGGACGCCGCATCCCAAACGATATAAGTACCCGTTGCGTCCTGATATTGACTACCCGCGTTGTAGGACGTCATTTGTCTGTCCTCAATCCAAATCGGGAAGTTTACGGTTGCTTTTTGCGGGAAGAGCGTTGCGTCAAAGAAGAAACTGTCTCTGAGTTCGAAGTCTTTTCTTGCGCCGCCGGATACCGCATATCCCTTTCTGGTTGCAGGATCTTCGATAACGATTTCCGTCGGAGGCTCAACGCCGATGTTTGCCGCACTTTCGGAGTCGTCGAATTGCAACATGCCCGACGTGAACGAACTTTCATTGAAGCTGTACGGCGTGATGCGAATCATGAAGAAGTCCCATGCCTCGTTGATGTCGGTCGTAGTGCTGTTAGAGCTGCCTGCCGCAACTGCACCGCCACCGCCTGCAACGGTCTTCATGTTGTTCTTGTCGGTGGTCTTGGCTCGGTTGTACTTCATTGCCGTGCCGATACCGTTCTTTTCGCCGTTGACCATGATTTCAATCGCTTGAATACCGGGTTTTACGGTTTTGTCGCTTGACAAACCGTACTCGCTTGCCGTCGGATTGAGATCGATGTAGATGTTGATGGACGGATCGATTTCACCGCTTGCGAACGGAATCGGAAGGATACCGCCGATGAGTTTGTTGAGGTCTTGGACGATTTCACTTGCAAGGTTTTGGATCGTTCCCCACGAGAGCGACACTTTTGCCGCGTCGAGAGCGAACATCAGCGCCCACTTGGTCAACGTTACCGGAAGCGAACGCATAAACGGTTCAACGTAGTTGACTTTTTGTTGTGTCGAAGCGTTTGCTTGCACAAGTGCGTCGAGTCCGTTATAGAACTTGGTGATTTCGTCCGTGTCGCCGATGCCGTCGATGAGATATTTGCTCAAACCGCTGCCGCCACTGCCGACTTTGTTGATATCTCCGAAATAAGGCTCGCCGTCATCGCCGTCGATCTTGTCTTTCATCAATCCCATAAGGATGCAGCTTACCATAATCATAAGTTCGTTGTAAGCGTCCTTATTGAGTTTAACTTTTAGAGAAATCTTGCCTGCGTCGCTCGAAACTGCCGTTGCGCCGTTGAAGTACGGCCAGTATTCGTGATCGTTGAACAAGTTGACGTCAACGCTCTTGATGAGGTTGTCGAGTTTGACGGGATACGAATACGAGGTCTTGTCCGCATTCCAACCGCTTGCTACTTGCGTTGAGGTATCTGCCGCAGTTTTTGCGGACGGATATTCATAGGTTGAATTATCGCCATCCGTTCCACTGACGAGTTTGAGGAGCGGCGAGCTTCCCATCATACCGCCGAGATCGAGGCAGTTGAGTGCGGAAATCAATGGGACAATCGCACCGACCAAACCGCCCGTCGGGAGCGAAAGGTTGGTGACAAAGATGTTGTTGCCGCCCACTATCGCCGAAAGACCCGTTTTAGCATTGTTGCTCTTCAAGTCAAGACGAATGTTGTAGTTTCTATCGCTGTCCGTATATTCTTTAAGGTTGGTTGCCGTGAGAACCTTTCTGCCGTTAAGCGTGATGGTCGAATGATCGTATGCCGTTGATACGTTTCTTGCTTGACGCAATTGCCACACTTTGTTTTGAATTTCGATATTCAAGCCCGGCTTCAGGTTGTCGATGGCGTTTTGGACAAGGGACATCAAGCCCGACGTCTTGGAGAACGTCAAGCCTGCATAACCCGTCTTGACGGAGTTGATAAGTTTTTCGCTGTCAACCTTGCTTTCGCCGAAGCCGAGAGACACGTTCTTGATTGCAACGTTAGCACCCGTGCCGACGCTGTCGAGCTGAGCGTTGAGGTTGATGGATTCAAATCCGCTTTCACCGAGATTGATATCGAGTTTGACGGACTTGATTGGCGGAAGCGTTATGTCGCCGAGATCAATGCCGAGCATGCCGATGAGCGTTGAGATAAACGCACTGTCGAAGGACATGCCGAGACGTCCGTTTTCGATATCGACTTGCAAATACAACGCATTGCCTGCCGCCGCTTTTGCTTCCGCACTTGCGTCTGCGTCCGAAGTCGTTGCGTCGGAGCTTACGCTTGCACCCGATGCCGTTGCCGCGTCATAGCTCGGAGTTGCGCCGAGCAATCCCGCAATGCCTTGGAACTTGATCTTTCCGAGTCCCAAGCCGGTTGCGTCGATGTAGATTGCATCCGAATAGATTTCATTCTCTGTGTAAACGGGGCTTGTTGCCGCGCCGAGTTCCCATCTGCCGTCCGATTGCTTCATAAGTCTTGAAGAACCGAGATAGTAGAGGCTGAGAATGGTTGAGTTGATAGGATCGCCTGCCTTGATGTCGACTGCGATGTCACTGAACAAGATGCCGCCGATACCGTATGCGAGGATAGGCGCAAGATTGATGTTCGCCGCAATGTCGATTGTGAAGTTTATGGCTTCGCTTGCCATCGTGATGTTGATATCTGCAAGCGTGTACTTATAGTACGTCGTAGATGCCGAGTAGGTCGTGCCCGTGTAAAGCTCGTATGCGTCGCCGTTCTTGACGTAGACTTTGCCCTCGTATTGAGTTCCGCCGTCGTAGAGCGCGCCGTTGTTGAGCGTAAGCGCGGTGAACTTGCCGAACATGGATTGTCCGCCGAGGAGGTTTTCAAACAAGGAGATAACCCAGCCTGCAAGCGAATCCGAATAGCCTTCGTCACCGGGTTTGAGGTTCTTTGAAGTCATTGTGAGTTCCAAAGAAGCACTAAGACCGATTGTGGGCAGTTTGAGAGACGAGATGTCAAACGTACCCGTACCGCCGATCAGGCTGTTGAGGTCGAGCGACAAGATTTCGATGTAGCCTTGCGGTACGTTTGCGGTCTTTGCAAGTTTGTAGTAAGTCTTGCTCGAATCGACCGCCGCCGTGTCCACAACATAGTTGCCGCTTGCGTCTTTGACGTATTTGTCACCCGTGAACGATGCAAGTTCGTCGGAAGTGAGTGCCTTGTAGAAGTTCTTTCTCTCTGTCGAAAGGTTGAAGGTTTCCGCAATGCCCTTGCTTATATCTTTGGTGATTTGCGCAGCAGGTATATCGAGGCAGAAGTACAAGCCGTCGCTCAATCTCAGATTGAGGCTGAACTCCGTCTTTCCGCCGAGCGAATCCATTCTGAAGAGCAAATCGCCGATGTCGGGGAGCAAATCTTTTTGTTCGAGACCGCGGATTTGCATTATCTTCTTGTAGATTGCGTTGATGAGGTCTGCGTTGAGTTGCATCAAGAGTTTTTGAGGAGTTACGTTGATCATGAAGTATGCGTAATCTCTCAAATGATCTTTGTTGTTTTCAATCGTCTTGATGTCGGAGCTGTTTGCAACGCTTGCGCCCGTGGCACCGCTCTCTTCACTGCCGTTCAGGAACTTGCCGAGAACGCCTTCGAGCAATCCGTCGAGGTTGAGATCGGTCACCGCAATCTTCGCAGTGTTGCCGAGGATGCCGCTGAGGTCAACGTAAACGGAGTTTTCGATGAGGTAAACGCCGAGCAACGTCTTCTTCGCAGACGTGCCGTCCGTGCCCTTTGCGTTCTTGTTGAGTTGCAAGCCGAGTTCGACTTTGAAGTTTTTGACATCGATGTTCGCAACGAGGTCGAGCGTGAGGAACGCACCGAGGTCGTTGCCGAATTCGTTGACGATGTTGAGTTTGAGCGTAGATCCGCTGATTGCGCTGTCTGGGCTGATAAGTCCCATAATCATATCGAGGAGTTCGCTCAAATCGATAATGTTTGCGTCGCCTGCTTTGCCGCTGCCGTACAACGATACGTCAATGGACATTTCAAGATGTGCGGTTGCATTTTGCAATCTCACGTAATTCGAATATGATGCGGCATAATGAGTCAAATCTTTGTCCGCTTCGGTTGCAAGACGATAGATTTCGCCGTCCTTGACGTACTTTCCGGTTGCAGATTCGACGTATTTGACGTTGCCGCCCGCGTCTTTGTCGGCAAACTTGCTGTCTTTGTCAACCGAGAAGTCTTTGTTGACGGTTGCGTAGAGTTTGCCCAGAGAAATCGCGATTGCAAAGTCGCCTTGTTTGAGGTATGCGCCCTTCGTGCCGCTTGCTGTGTGTTTTGCAAACGTGTTCGTTGTCGCGTCGTAATCGTAGGTGTCGCCGTCCCATGCGGGATATGCATACGCAACGAGAGCATAATCGTCGGTGGACATAAGCACGTACGTGTTGTCGTTGTCGCTTGCGCCGACGACGTATTCGCCGTTTGCGTTCTTAACGAATGTCGTACCGCTCCAATCGCTCGTCTTTGCATACTCTCCGTTTGCACCGTACATTGCGTTGAATTTCGCAACGGTTTCGTAGTAGAGCATGCCAACCTTGAAGCCGAGGTTGATGTCGATGCTAGGCGAATTGCCGTAGAAGTTGATCGTGATACCGCTGGTGTCCTTGGTGTTGGTCGTGCGGAGTTTGGGCAAGAATTCACCGATGCTTTGGAGAATTTCGCTATCGCTTTCCGCAAGCATACCGATAAGGTCCGCAACGAGAGTTTCGTTGAGGCCGACGGTGATGAAGTCGTTTGCGATGAGCAATCTGCCAAGCACGACGTTGAGGACGCTCCAAATATTTGCGGGGATCATACCGGTGTTGACTTCCTCGTCCGCAGCCATTGCCGCAACGGACGCTTGTGCGGAAGCGGTCGTCGCACTCGAACCGAGAATGCTTGAAAGATCAAGCCCCTCTATAACGCCGTAGGAGAAGAAGTCGCCCCAACCCACGATGTCGCCGATTTCGCTTGCGTCGAGGTTGAGATAGAGCTTGCCGTCCTTAATTTCAATCCACAACAACGCTTTGGGTTGCGCGTCGCCGTGGAAGTTGGTCACGTAGGTCAATTCGAGATAAATCTTTGCGCCTTCGAGAGCTTGCAAAATGCCGACGCTCTTGTCGCCCGCAATCATCTTGACGAGATTTGCCAGTTTGAGATACGCCTTGAGATCGACGTTCAAGCCGATAAGGCTCTCGAATTCCTTGTTGTTTTTAAGTGACGTCGCAACAAAGTAGAGGTACTCTGCAATCTGGTCGTTGTCAATGAATTTGGTGAATTGATACGTCCAGTTGATAACGTCGTTGAGCGTCATCTTGATGTTGAGGTTTGCACCGAGTTCAACGCTGTCAAGCCCAGCAAGGACGCTTGTCACGTCAAACTCACCGCCGTCGAGCAAATCGCCGAGATTGAGCGAAAGTGCCTTGGTGTAGTTGGTGAAATCGGTGACTTTCTTGTACACCGTTCCGTTATACGCGTCGGCCTCTTCCATATCGGTGTAGCCGTTGCCGTTTGCGTCGATTGCTTCGTATGTGCCGTCCGCAAGCTTCTTGTATTGCAAATTGCCCTCGCCCGTGAAGCCTTGCAAATTGTCCTTTGTGGTCTTGACGTAGTTGCTGTTGCTGTCAACGATATAGAGCGTGCCGGTGAACGTTGCAAATTGATTGGTCTTGACAAGTTCTCTGTAACTGCTGTTCTTGACGTTATTGTTGCCCGCGATATCGTTGAGTCTTTCGTGGACGGGCATATAGATGCCGTCAACGTCAGTGTAAACGATGCCGTCGTATGCGTATTGTCTTGCTTTTACGACTTCGCTATACACGGGCGCAGCCAACATATATCTGTCTTCCGGACCCGCAATCGAGCCGTCGTTGCTCTTGTAGATTGCATATTTGCCGCTTGCGTTTTCCGTTGCGGTGTACGTGCCGTCGCCGTTGTCGGACAAATCGTATCCGCCGTTTTCTTTTGCGTAATACTCGTTGCCGTCAACGCCTTTGTAAAGACGCACGTAATCTTTGTTTTGGAAATTCTTTCCGTAGTAGTTGGTGTAATCGTTGTTGTCGTTATCGCGATAGAAGCTTGCATAGTAGAAGATTGAGTTCGAGCCTTGTTGCGTTGCCAAAATGTCTTCTTTTCTGCCGAAGTTTATGGATGACGACTCACCTGCAACGCCGTTCAAACCTTGGATGTTGAGACCGAGGTCGAACATGGGGACGTCGCCCTTCTCGTTGAAGAGAATTGCACCGATCGTAATGTCGTACGGATTGAGATTTTGTTTGATATAAACCTTGAGGTTGGGCAACATATCCGCAATGCTTGCACTGTCGGGCAAAAGTTCTGCAAGCAAAACTTTCGCAAATCCGGACGTAACGTTTATTGCGATTGCGTTTGTGAATATGTTGAGGAACAAACTCGTGGATGCCGAGCTTTGCTTGTCGGGGTTCTTGTCCGTCACTTCGTCGGATGCCACGGATGCGTCGGACGCATCGCCTTGGATGGCTTTGCCGACAATTCCCGTCAGCACGTCTTCAAGAGGATACTCGCTCATATCCACGAAGAGTTTTGCGTCTTTGCCGAGCAACGCTTCCGCGTCGAGATAGAGACCTGCTTTGCCTGTGTCTTTGTCGTTGTCGTAGTAGATGCCGAGAATGTGCGGTTTTGTTCCGTCAAGCAACTTGCCTTCATAGTTGTTTTCGTCTCTGTCCGCACTCGTGACGTAGTTGCCGTTTTCGAGCAAATCGTTTTGTTCGCCCCAAACGTCGATTGCAACGTCAAGGTCGCGCACGTCGATACTGAACGACGGGAGCACGTAAAGCTTAAAGCCGAGGTTCAAACGAAGCGAGAAGTAGATGTTGAAGGTCATATCTTCCGCAATCTGGAATTTGCCCTTCATTGCGCCGAGAATGTTGCCCAACACATCGCCGAGTGCCTCGTTGACTCCGTTGTATTTGTCGTCGAGAGTGCTGTTTACCCACACATACAAACCGCCGTTTGCTTTGAGGGTTGAGATATTATCCGTAGCCGCCAACTTGACGTAGTCGCCTTGGAATTTCTTGTACGCAATGCTCTTGATTACATCGTCGGTGGGTGCAACTCCGCCGTGCAAGCTCTTGTAAAGCTCCTCGTACACGTCGTACGGGAGATAAATCTTGCCAGCTTCGAGGAAGAGTCTTCCGCTGAGCGTGAGCGAGATGTAGTAGAGGTTGTCGGTGTCAACGTACTCTTTGTATTGATAATCGGAGTACTTAGCGTCGCTGAAATCGGGTTGTTTGACAGAGCTTTCTTGTTGAACCTTGACGAAGTATTGATCATCGTCTTTGACGTCGTCGTGCGCAAGAAGCACTTTCTTTTCGGTGTTGTAGGTGTACTTCTTGTAAATGAACGTTCTTTGGATGCGCACGTATGCGGTGCCCGTCCACACGTAGTACTCTGCCTTGCCCTTTTCCATCTCGCCGATGTAGTCGGGAAGTTCTGCTGCGCTTGCCGCCGCCTTTTGATACTTGCCAGCCGCGTCTTTGACGAACAAAGTGTCCTCGTCGATTGGGACGTATTTCGATTTATACTCGTAATAACGCGGAGAAGCTGCGTATTTTGCGGTGTCGAATGTGCCTGCGGTGTAATAATCGAACACCCAGTTGTCAGTGCCGTCGGTCGCTTTGTCAACGCTCGTGTAGATGTCCTCGTTCGTGTTGACGTAGCGTGCGCCGGACGCGATGTTGGAAATGTCGTGATTTCTCATTGCGTCTTCGCCCGTGACGTAATTGAACTTGGTCACGCCGACCTTGGGTGCGTTGATAGCAAGCGAAACCTTGTGATTCCACAAATAGAGGTTGATCGAGATAAACTCGTTGCGCGATTTGAGCGGTGTGACAAGCCAGTATGTGAAATTGACCGCTTCGTATTCGCCGCTTGCGTTCTTGAAGTAGAGTTTGGGCACTCTGATCAAGTAATCGTTTTTGAGTTCTTCAACCTTTTCGCAGTTGTTGATTTGAGTTTGAGTTGCGTCCGCATAGAGAACGTATGCGCCGCCGTTTTGCAGTTTGACGAAAACTTCGACTTTCTTTACGTCGTAATAGCTTGCCGTGCCTGCAACGACTTTCTTGTCGTATGCTTCGCGCTCGACTTGGGACATTTCGGACTTTTGCACGTATGCGCCGTCCGCATCCTTATAATACACGCCCTTGTTTTGCGCGCCGACGCCACTGTACTCGGTGATGTCGAACAAGTACTTGGACTTGGTGAGCGTGTTTTTGAGATCTTTTGCGAGTTTCTTGTATTCCGCAGAAGATTTGTCAAGTCCCGCTACACTGCTCTTGAACTCGTCCACGACCACGTTTGCCTGTGCATAGGAGTATCTCGTGTTGTCGGTGTAAAGCGTAACGTTGGATTGATTCTTGAATTCGTCCGCGTCGAATTGGATAGCGTTCTCGCCCATCACGAGTGAGAGAATGCTGTTGATATAGTCTGCTTGCGCAAGAACCTTGACGTATCTTGACGTAATTTGCAAACCGTATGCAAACGTTCTGATATATCCGAGGATAGAATCGTCTTTGACGAGCGGGAAAGAAATCTTGTCTTTCTTGTCTTCTTCGCCGTTTCCGTTGTTATCGTCAGCCGCCGTCATCGCTTCTTGGGAAGTTGCCGCGATGATGCTGCTCACGAGCTTGCGGATTTCGTTTGCGTCAATGCGCAAAGACGGGATGTTGAAGTAGCTCAAATCCACGAACAAGCCGCCGTTTTCACGCTTGTAGTTACCCTTTTCGTTCTTGTAGCAATAGCTTGAATCGTAGGAGTATCTTGTGCCTGCAAACTCGCTTGCGCTGATGTATTTGTACGTGCCGTCCTCTGCAAGATAGTAGCTGCCGTTCTTGGTTTCGAAATAGTGATCGTATCTCTCGCTCGGATCGACGTAGTGTTCGCTGTAAACGTTGTTTCTCTCCTCGTCGGTAAGAAGCGTGAACGTGCCGCCGACCATGTAGATGCCGAGCATATCGTGATATTCGCTGTCGTTGCCGCCCTTGGTTTGCAATCTGACAGAGAGATTGACGTAGCTTGCAATGTCTGCGATGAGGTTGACAAGTTCGGAAGGCTTGATGTTTCCGATGACCTTTTTGAGCAATTCGAGGACGGTAAACAAATCCATGTCGCCGTCAAATTGGTCATCGTCGCCTGCGTACTTGACAAGCTCCGTACGCATGTAGTTGAGCAGTGCCGCAATCTGAATATCCGCGTCAACGACGAGTTGGACGGAACGATTTACGTCGCCGCCATCGTCCGCTTGCGCCTTGATGACGAGAAGTTGCTCGTCGGTGAGGCTGGGCAGGAACGCTTTAAGCACTGCGCTCAAATCGATGTCGTTTTCTTTGCCGGCCTTGAATTGCGTGGTGATGTCGATGGTTTCGCTGAGCGTAAATCTATCGACGTCGTCCATATTGGTGTACTCTGCAAGCTCGTCGCCGCTAAGCACGTACGTACGGGAGTTGGTGAATGCGATATCGAGGTTCTTGATCGCAAGGCCGAGCGTAAGCGTCGTGTCGTATTTTGCGCCGTCCGAAACGAAGGATTTGTTTGCGAGTGCGCCCGAAACGAGCTTGTAGATATATTCCGCGTCGTCGCCCGAAACGATAACTTCTTCTTTCGTCGTGCCGAGAACTTCGCTGCCGTCGCCTTTGCCGTTGTCAACGACTTTCATCGCATAGGGTTTGTTTGCGGCTTCGTCGAGCATAACTCTGTATTTTGCATAGCGAGTTACGCCGTCAATGCTCATGTCGGGAGTGATTGCACGCACATAGCTACCGTTGCTTTCTTTGACGTAGTAGCCGTTTTCGTCCGCTCTGAACACGTAGTACGCTGCGTTCGTATCTTTGAGCTTGCCGACAAGAGCTTCTTTGTCTTGTTCGGATGCCGTATAGACGGAATCTTTGTTGTATCTGTCGCCGTCGAGTCCGAGAGCCACGTCAACGGAGAGGTTGATGCTGTCGGACGTGTTGAGTTCGACTTGCACGCCGCCGTTGATTTCCTGATAGAACAAGTCTTTGATATCGAATCCGAGCAAATCTTCGGGGATGTATTCGAGGATCGTGTCGAAGAGTTTGTCTCCGAGCTTCAAGGTGAACAAGTCTTTATTGATGAGCATTGAAAGCGCAAGTTCCTTGTCGCTGAGATTGATATCGCTCGTTTGTGCGTCGCTTGCGACAAACGCCTCGTCGGTGGACGCCGCTTGTGCGGAAGATCCTGCCGTGAAGAGAGCTTTTTCGGTGTCGAAGTCGATGATGTAATCTTTGAGAATTTCAGCGATATTAAGTCCGCCGATTGCAACCTTTTGGATGTTGAACGCATCTTCGAGGTTGAGGTAGATCGTGTTGTTGACGTAATATGCGCCGAGCCACAAACTTTCGTAACCGGTTTCGGTGACGTTGATAAGCTCGATTTTGAGTTCGGACTTGGTGAGGTCGTAGATATCCACCATGAGCGACACGTCAAGTCTGAAGTGTGCGGAAGAATAACCCTTCGTCGTAGAGGGCATTTCAACCACGATACCCGTGAGGTCGCCTATAATAGAACTCAAAATTCTGCCGAAATCGAGCGTGCCTTCGGTGATGCCGAGTTCGAGTTCGACGGAGAAACCGACGGTGATGACAGTGTCGTAGAACATGTTGGTGGGCACGTCTTGATACGCCGCTTTTTCGTCATCGGTGAGTGCGTCGGTGTATTCGATTTCTCTGTTTGTGCCGTCGCCGTTGTCAACAAGGCGAGAGTGTTCTTTACCGTCGCGTATGTATGCCGGCAACAATTCGTTGCCTGCGCCGAATCCGATGTCGATGCCGCCGAGTTTAAGTCCCATGTTGACGCAACCGATTGCTATGTCGAGACCGAGATAGTATTCGTTGATTGCAGAATAGAGGTTGACGGTGCGATAGTACTTGCCGTTTACGTCTTTGACGTAACCGAACTTGCGAGTTTGCACTTCTTCGATCGGACATTCGTTACCGTTGTAGCGGATGTAAGTGTCGCCTTTGATATACGTATCGGTGACGATTTCGTTGCCGCTTGCGTCCTTTCTGTACATTCTGTAACTACGCAAGCTGATAGGCGTTTCGCTCGTGGCAATCTTCGCATAGTAGTTTGCGTTGGAGTGCACGTACTTGCCTTCCGCTTTGTTGGTGATGTTGTGATATTCGCCAAGAGAAAGCACCGCAAAGGTCTTGCCTTCAGTGAGGTTGCCGTTCTCGAATCTTTGCTTGTTGCCGTAGGACGTACCATCTTCACTTGCGATAACTTCGTAAACGTCGGTGGTGCTTGCCTCATAGTATTCGCCGTTTGCGACGTAGTAGACGTCGTTTGCGATACCGTCGAATTTTTCGTTCTCGTAGTAGGTGTATCTGTCGTTCTTATACTCGTTGTCGAACTTCGCTTTTTCTGTTGCGTCCGTCAAGTCGTCGATCAACTTGTAGACGGGTTCGCCGAGGTCGATACCGAGCGAAATGTTGAACACGTCAAACACGTCTTCGAGCGAGCCGAGGTCGGGCATGAACGTTGCAAGCACGAATGCGATCAACGCTCTTGTGATTTGGATTTGGAATTGAGCGTCGCTGTAAGCCAAAAGGAGAACCGCGTCGCGTTCCGCAGAGCGTTGTACATCGTCGCTTGCGGTTTGTGCGCCGTTCTTTTCTTTGTCGTCTTTCTTGCCGAACTTATCTGCAACTTTCTTTGCAAAGTCAACAAAGTTTTCGATCTTGGAATAGTTTTCCGCAGTGGATACGACTTTGGTGAGGTCGAGATAGAGCGTACCGCCGCTCAAATACAGACCGCCAAGCACCTTGTCGTTGCCGTCTTTCGTGCTTCTTGCCGTGTCGTATTTTGCAAAGTAACCGTCTGGGTTGACTTCGATAAATTCGATTGCGAGTTCTATCTTGCTCAAATCGCTGTTTTTGATGAAATCGTCAAACGAGCCGCCCGACGCAAGGCCTTGCAAATCGAGAGCCGCAAGGTCGATGTTTGCCGACACCTTCAAGCCGATGCCTGCGTTGAATGCGGACATGGTTTGCAGATTGATGATCATATCGCGGAACGCGCTGGGAAGCAAGCCGCCCGCGTTTACGACTTCCGCACTTGCGGAATTGAAGTAAATCAAACCGCTCACGCTCAACGAAACGTTTTGATCCTGATAGGTTTCTTGACCGCATCTTGCATAAAGTTTTACTTCGCTTGCAAGAGCGTTGCGCGTTGTGGTGTTGCCGGCCGCGTCGGTTTCCGTGATTGTGATATTGTCGTCGACTCTGGTGTAATACTCGGTGCTTATAGGAGCGTCCGCGTCATTACGGTTGACGTAGAGATCTCTTGCGGAGTCGTAAACGTATTCGCCGTTGGGATCGAGGTCATATCTGACGGAATACGCATATTGTTTGCCGTCTTCACCCTCTTTTACGGTTGCGAAAGAGCGAGAATACATCTTTACGCCGGTGAGGTCTTCTTTGGCGTAGCGTTTTGTTCCTTCGGGCAAGACTTCGCCGTCTGCGATAAGTCTGTATTCGCCCGTCGTTTCGTCAAACACGTACGCACCCTCAGCGTCGATATTGAAGTTCGGCTTGCGATACATGCCCATCTTGAGCAGATATTCGCCGTTTGCGTCCTCTTCGAAGGTGTAGTAAATGCCGTTGTTCTTCGGTTCGGTTTCTCTTTGATAGCTTTCGCCTCTGAATCCGCCTATGATTGCAACGATATTTGCGATGTAATCGTCAAGAGAGATAAATTCGAGTCTTTCGTCGTTGTCGAGAAGAGTTTGATACGTATCGACGCTTTCGAGATCGACTTTCGCGTCAAGACCGAGGTTGAGATCGATGGTGTATTGTTTGTTCGTGCCGTCCTCGTTCTTTTTGATCGGATCTTTCTTGTTTGCAAGAGCGAGTTTAAGTTGCAACGCAAGAGCGTCGTTCAATCCGCAGTATGCAAACTTATCCGTTTGCGGATAGAGGTAGAGGCCGCTTTGCGATTCGTCAACCACGACGTTTTGAGAATCGATGACTTGTTTGAGGAGCATCGAAAGCACGTCGTTGATGAAGTTGGAACGCACGAATACGCCGAGATAATCTATTCTGTTGAGAGAGCCGCTTTCCCAGGGTTTTGCGGCAAGAACGAGCTTGGAAACGATTGCGCTCACGACTTTTGCGATATTCAAACTTTCGTCCTTTTCGTCCGCAGCCGTTTGAGCGTCGGAGCTAGAAGAAGAAAGTTCCACGCCGAATTTTTCAAGCACGTCGATAAGACCGATTTGAACGCGAGGACCGCCCACGCCGTTCATGTCGATGTAAACCGTGTCTTTGATGAGATAAATATTTATCTTGGTGTTGCTGCCCGGATGTTCGTAGTCGAAATCGATGCCGATGCTTGCTTCGATGCCGTTGAGCAACGTTTTGAGATTGAGTTTGCTCAGATCGAACTTTGACAGATCCTCCAATCCCATCTCTTGCAAGTTGAGTCTTGCCTTGACGTCGAGTTTGAAGCCGTCGTCCATCTTGTCCGAGAGCATAAGGTTGAGTCCCAGACGTTCGAGCAATTCGCCGACGCTGAACGCGTTTTTAATCACGTCAAAACCTATTTCCTCGTTGTCGGTGTTGATTCTGATTTGCGGAAGCATTGTTGCAAGCACGTCTTTCAAACCGTCCATGCCGAGAATGACGTTGAGCAATTCGTCAAATTCAAAACCTTCGCGGATATAATGTCCGTTGTCGTCTTGCACGAATCTGTTGTCATACAGATTGAGAGAGTATCTGTCCTTGGGCGAGAACGCTTCGAGCGTCTTTGCGTCGTCAACGTACACGTAAGTGGAGCTTGCATAGTAGTCTACAATGAGGCTGAGGTCGAGCGAAACGACGTGCGCGTTGTTGAGTTCCCGATAATATCTTCTGAAATTGCCGTCCGCAGATTCGACGTACTTGCCGTCCACAAGGCTGTATTTCTTGCCCGAGAAGGAAGAGTCGGTGATTTCGACGAATTTGTCGATACCCTCTTTCGCTTTTGCATCGATGGTGTTGAAGGCGTTACTGCTCTTGCCCGTTGCGAGATCGATGTTGTCGATGCTCACGCCGAGAGAGAGGAGATTGCTGTCGATATCGACGTTGATTGCGATAGACGGATCGAGTTGCAAATCGACGCCGACGGAGATGTCGAGGTCGAGTTTTTCGATGATGGTTGCAATGTCGGTGCTGCCTTCGCCCTTTGAAGTGAGTGCGGCAATAAGTCCGACAAGCACGTTTTGCATGACGAGAACGCCGAGTTTGCCGTCGGCGATGTCAAGCACGAGTTGCATTTGCTCGTCTGCGCTCATAGCGTTTACGGTGTCCGAAGCGGTCGATGCGCCGGAATTCTTGCTTGCAGACGAATTGAGATCACCCAAAAGTTTGGTGATTGCGTCGCAAATGATCTCGCTGATGTTGGTTTGTTCGATGTAGAACGGATCGCTGCCGAGGTTTCCGAGGTCGACGTAGACGTCGCCGCCGTTGACGTAAATCGCTATTATATTCTTATTTGTTATTTTATTCTTTATTTCAAGAACAATATTGCTGTCGTTGGGTTCGTTGAGAGCGAGGTTTGCACCCACGCTGATTCCGATTTGATAATCGATGTTGTCAAACATATCCAAACCGAGTTTCAAACCGAGATCCGCAAGGAACAAATCGAGGTATTTTTCAAGGCGAACTTGCTCTTCTTGTCCTTTGAGTTGCAAGTCAAGTCCAAGTTCGACGTTGAGAGAAAGCGTATCGAGATTTTCGGCAGTCGTATAAATGGAGCTGTCGAAATCGTCGGGCATAACGCCGTCCTCTTTGCCGAGTCCGAGATTGATCTCAGAGATTTCCAAGCCGAGATACACGGGATCGATTTGGAGATTGAGAGCAAGATTGTACTTCCACGTAAGAGCAAGATAGCTTCTGTCGGGATTGAGCTTGATAAACTTGTCGGGATCGATTTTCTTTCCGGCAAGCATTTGTACAAGCGTTACGACAAGAGCTTCCGCAAAGTTGATTTGCACGCCCTTCGAGTCAATGCCGATATAACCGATAATTCCGCCGAGCACCGAGCCGAGCACGCCCATAAGATCGATGCCGCCGTCATCCGCCGTCATCGCTGTGCCGCCGTTGCCGCCGTCGCCTTTGCCTTTAAGCAAACCGCCGAGCAATGCGCCGATGTTGATATTGGCAAGAGCGATGTGGAAATCGTTGCTCAAATCGAGATATACCGTGCTGACTGCGTCGCCTTGTGCGTTTTCACCCGTGCTTTGCAAACGGAGAGCGAGGATGACGCTTTGCACTTTTTCCGCATTGGTCATCTTGTCTACGTCTTTGATGCTCTTGTTGTAAATTTCGATAGCGATATCGCTGTGAGAAGCGATGTATGCAATATCGAGGAGGCTTGCCGCTGTATAGAGTTTGTCGTTTTCAAACAACACGGAGTTTTCGTCCGTTACGTTGACTTTGACGTAGTTTTCACCGACGAGGACATAGGCTTCGCCTCTGTAATTCTTTTTGGAAACTTCGCTCAGTGCGATTCCGCCCGCAACATATTGTTTGACATATACGTCGCCTTCAAACGACTTGCGTTCTTCTTCCGTAAGAAGCGTGTATTTTGTGCCGTTGAGTTTGTACACCTCGACGAATTTGGCAAGATTTGCCAGTTCGGATGCGGCGTATTTGACAAATACCGCATTTTGAGTGAAGTCAATGGGAACGTTCGGATTGAGATGTGCGTTGAGTGCGATACGGAATCCGATTTCGGCACCTGCTTCTACAGGCACCTTATAGGTGAGAAGAAGTTGTCTGATGAAGGAGTTGAGTTCGGGATTGCTGTCGTCAAGGAAGTTTGCAATCCACTCGCCCACCGTCCAGGACTTGTTGCCCGCTTCCGCACCGACGGTAAACGTGCCTTTGAGTTCGGCAAAGATCGACGGCAAAGCGATGTCGCCGTAATCGTTGAAGAGCGTCACGTCTTCGAACACGTCGCTTGTGTCGCCTTGCAAGTAGGCTGCCATCGTTTGAGTTTCTTTGTTGTTGCGCACGATTTTAACGGGTTCTACGGAGTCGCCGCCAATCGTGATGTTGATGGGATTGAGAATAGAACCGTCCGCCGTTTTGACGGTCGTGCCGATATAAATTTCCGCTCCGCCGATGGATTGACCTGCGTCGTTGTTTACGTCAACCGCAACTCTAACGGGTTTGTTGTCGTATTTGTCTTTGACGTTTGCCCATGCGATTTGCGCCCATGCGGTGAGTTCGTTTGCGTCGAAACCGAGGGGTTGATAGATGATGTCCGTCAATCCCTTTGCGATTTGAAGTTTCAAATTGTCGGAAGAAAGCGTTGCGATAATGTCGAGAGCAAGGGCTTTTTTCGCCGCTTGATCGTTTGCGTCGCCTTCCTCGGCGGTCATTGCGTCCGCATTCTTGCCGCCGTTTACGATAACGGTGGAATCTTTTGCGAGCAATGCGAGAATGACCTCATAGAGGTCAACGTCGGTTTTTACTTTGTCAAGACCGAAATTCTTTGCGTCGATATAAAGCGAACCGCCGGTGTAGTAAACGCCGAGCAAAACTTTGCGTTCTTCGGCAAATTTCTTGCCGGTGAGTTCGACAAGCAATTCGCTTACGTTGCCTTTCGTATTGATTTGAGGCGCACCGAACAAATAGTCGATGATAGGCGACAAATCGAGTTGACCGGCAATGCGCAACTCATAGTTGAGCGACATCTTCTCGTCAAATGCGAGCGTTGCTTTGGTTATATTCTCTTCTTGGTAAGTACCGTTTGAATCTTTATAATAGAGCTTGCCCGTGTAGTCCGAGGGGACGGGATTCGAGTCGGTGATTTCAACGTATTTTCCGTCTTTGAGATAGTGTGTACCCTTGCCGAACACGAGTTCTTTTGCGCCTTGGTCCGCATTGAAGTCAAGACCGAGCGTAAGATCTATCCCAACGAACGGATATTCGAGGATTTCGGTGAAATCTTCGCTTTGACGTCCGTCGTTTGCAAGATAGTTTGTCGCCTTGTCGTTCAAACCGGCAGACAAACCACTGAGTGCGACGTTGAGGTTGACGTTGTTGCCCAAAGACATGAACACGCCCAGTTGAAGTTCGGGCAAATTGAGTCCGTCGTTGAGAGCGATGCGTATACCGCCGTCGAAGTCGGTGCTTGCAAATTCGATTTTAACGCCGTCGATGTTGAGCAAATCGAGCACTTGTTCGAAGAGGTTGGACGCGAGCACGATTTCAAGAGCGTGATTGCCGAGATTGAAACCGTCGAGGATGCCCGCAACGAATCCGAGCACGGCGTTGATATCCATGCCGTCGCCCGTCGTGTCGTCTGCGGTGAGAGCTTGTCCGCTTCCCGAGCCGCTTGCGCCCACGCCGAGAGCTGCAAGAAGCTCTCTTGCGTTAACTTTGATTTCTTTGACGTTTATGCAAAGGATGTCCGCTTTGAGATAAATCCAACCGTCTTGCAAATAGAGCGCAAGCACTTCTTCGTTGTTGGATTGCTTGGATATTGCAATCTTCGCGGAAGATTTGAGGATCATATCGAGGATTGCGTCCGCGTTGAGACCGCCGGTGAGGTCGATATCCGCGTTGATGTCGAGTTTAAGACCGCCGTCGATGTTTCCGAGTTCGATCAATGCGGTGAGCAAAACGCCCTTGAACATCGTTCCGATGTCTTGATTGGGCATGTCGACGGTGATCTTTGCAAGTTCGCCTTTGAGTGTATTGACGTCAACGGTGAGTCCCGTCGAAACGTTTACGTGGAGCAAATCGGTGTTAAATTTGCCGTTTTTGAGGATGGGCAAATATGCGTCGGGATTTGCTTCGAGTTCTTCTTCGAGTTTTTCGAACGTTGCGTTAAATCCGGGCAAATTGTTGATTTTACCAAAGGTAACTCCGACGCCGAGAGCAAGTCCGACGAGCGGTTCCGCATTTTCTACGCCGAGATTTGCGGACAACGTAAGAGTCTTCTCTTGTTGTGCGCCGAGATTCTTATAAACCAAAGACGCATCCTGAATCGGAATTTTCGCACCTGCGTTCTCGCCCTTGAACACCATACCGAAAATGGTGTCGAGCAAATCTTTGGTGAGTTGAACTTCGATGCCTCTGATATTGAAGATGTCGCCGTCCATATCGAGATTGATATGGTCGAGTATCATATTGATCAATGCCAAAACATCCACGCTGCCGTCGGAATCCGCCGCCGCAAACGCGCCGTGTTGAATGACGATTTCGCCGTTATCTACAAGGGTTTGTTGAATATTTTGAGTGGTTGCTCCGCCCTTGAGTCCGTCGAGTGCGCCCTTGATTGCGGCAAACGCCTTGTCTACAAGCTCGCCGAGCAGGTCATTGACGTTGATGTCGTCGATTTTAAACTTCGTTCCGTTCGAGCCGAGCAAACCGCTTGCGTCAAGATATACGCCTTCTCTTGCGCCCGTGTAGTATGCCGTGACGCGTTTTGCACCGTTTCTGCCGAGAATTTCAAGAGCGAGTCTTGTCTTTTTGGAATCTCTGGTGTTGATTTCGCCTTGGAGCTTGATCGTCAACTCAACCGTACCTTTTTCGAAGTTAATTTCCTTTGCAAAGAGCGGTTTGAGAGCTTCGAGCATCTCGGGTTTGAGATTTTTGGTGAGAAGATTTGATATGAGAGTGCCGAAAGAGCCGATTACGTTGTCAATCGACACTGTCTTTTTGTTGAAGTCGAGAGAAAGAGTTATCGCGCCGTCGAGAGTGAGGAAGGAATATTTGTTTTCGCTTTCCTTGACGGAATCGTAAAGGGACTTTTCACCGTCCTGAATGGCGGTGTTGTTTTCGTTGCGAGATTTCAAAAGCGCAACGACGTCGAGGTCGGGGGTACCTGCGAAGTCCGCTTTTGCGTGTCCGAGATCGATGCCGAATTCGGATTGGAAAGTGCCGTACTTTTCTTCGACGCCTTCAACTCCATAAGAGTTGAGGTTGACGTCGATGTTGAAATTGACGCCTTTGAGCGCACCGTTCATGATGTCGGCTTCCAAATAAAGAGCCATACCCGCAAGTGCGCCGAGCTTGCCGAGATCGAGGCCGAGCACGTCTTTTACGAGATTGATGATGTTTTCGGGGATAAGACCTTGAACGAGCGGAATAATGCTGACGATAAGACCCAGATCGCAAGGCATACGCAACACTTGATGACCGTTGCCGTAGTCCACGATCGTGCTCTTGCTTGCGCCGAACAAAACGTTGACGAGCAATTGTTCAACCGTCAAATGAGCCAAATCGATTTTGATAAGGCTGTTGATGAGTCCGCCGATGTCATAACCCATAAGGGTGTCGTAAAGAACGGAAGAGAGATCGAGTTGATCGAGAGCGTCCGCAAATCTGGACACAAACTTCGTCATATCGATCGTATCGGTGTAAACGACGTGCACGCCGTCACCTTTCTTTATTCCGCGCATGTCGGCAACCAGCTTGCCTTCATAGTAGTACGCGCCGAAAAGCAAAGTGCCTTCACCGTTTTTCGCCTTCGTGCAGACGGTGTCTTTGTCGACGGTTCTGCCGTTGATTTCGGACGTGAGCTTGCGGAACTCGACGAGTATTTGGCTCTTGGAATCGTCTTGCGAATCGATCTTGCTTGCAAAGCGCGCCACGATGAGTGAATCGTAAGAGTCCTTGGAGAAACCGAGCACAAAAGCCGTGTCGACGTTTATGTATCGTTTGTCTTTCTCCGAGTGAGCCTCTGCAAGAGCCGCCGCTTTAAAGATATTCCACGCCTCTTGCGAGCCGAGATATTCCGAGTTGTCGATATCCGGATCGGGTGTGGGCGTAGGAATAACGGGGGTATCCGTGTTCCCGTTGTTTGTCGGATTGCATGCAACCATGCCGAAAAGCATAACGCTTACCAGCACGAGCAACAATACGAGCGATAACTTTCTCATTCTCATAATCTCCTCCGAAACGCATGCTTTACGCGTGTAACGCATACGTGTAGATTATTATACAGTCCAATTATACGTTTTTTTTACCTATTTGTCAATAGCTATCTGTTTAGAATATCAATAGCTATACCTTGTGGTGTGCTTGATTTCAAAGCACAACCCGTTGGGGGAAATGCCGATTTTCAGCCCTTTTCGCATCCGAAAATCGCAAAAATTTAACGTTTTGCCATATTTTCCCGATTGCCGCTGATTTTATAGACAAATACCGTGTTTTTCGACATTCTAACCGTGTTTTTTACAATTTTTTCCAAAGTTTTTCAAAATGAGTTTATGCGGATAGAATCCGCGAAAAAAGTTTTCGGAGCGGTTTTTCGCAACTTATTTTTCTTTCGACGTTTTCTTTCGTTTTTCAATCAATTTAGCGTATCTAACCTATCGTTTTTCACAATCCGTCCTCACATGAAGGTCGTCGTTTGACATTGAAAAACAATAGTGCTATATTCATTTTATGCAAAAGAGCGTAGAAAAAAATCCGTTGATAAGCGAGGATGTTCGAATCACCCTCGCGCCGAGGCGCAAGCGCAACAGAATTTGGGAAATCGACTTCCTTCGCGGCGTGTGCGTCATCCTTATGATTCTCGACCATCTGGCAATCTTGCTGGGGTCGTATTTCGGCAATCAATGGTACGGATTCGGCTTTGCCCAAAGAGGCGTCGGGGGCTCTTTCACCACGTTTTGCTACAACTGGATAAACGGAAGCGCAAGCAGCGTGAGAGATGTCATACACCCGATAGTTCTGTTTATTTTCTTCTCCATATCCGGCATATCCTGCACTTTTTCGCGTAACAACGCAAAAAGAGGATTTCAGCTTCTTGCGGTTGCATTGATTTACACGTTGGGCTCGTATATCGCACAAAACCAAATGGGAATAAGCGGCGTATTCGTTGCGTTCGGCGTGCTTGACTTCCTTGCCGTATCCATGCTCTTATACGCTTTGATTTCCTTTCTGACGCGCGACAATCGGCTTGCAATGATTATCGCAAGCATAGTGCTAATCGTGCTTACGCTGTGTCTGTATTTTTGCTACACACCGCCGGCGACGACACCGAAAATCTTTGCGATTATCTTCCCGCCTCACGATTTTTGGGGCAACCCGTCCTTATTCTACTCTCAATACGAGTTTTCACCCGGCGATTTATTCACCTTGATACCCTACACCGCTTTCTATTTTGCAGGCGTGCTCGTAGGCGAACTGTTTTATTACGAACGTCTTTCTCTCGTGCGTTTCGACCTGACGAAAGCTCTCTACAAAAAAACCTGCGACGCCCTTTACGCAAACGTCGAAGCGGAAAAAAAATCCCTGCGCGATTTTTCGATAGACGCCTTAAAGTTCATGCTCGGCGCAGGCAAGGTTACGACGGCAATTGCAAAAGCGATAGAAAAGGCGGTCTGCTTCTTCGGCAAGCACGCTCTCATCGTCTACGTCGTTCACGTGGTGATGCTGGCGGTGATTTTAAGCCTTATCAGCGGTCTGTTCATCACTCCCGGCAACTTCGGTTTTTAAGCATCCAACACTTATTCAAGGCGTACTTATTAACGGAATGTGCAACTTCAAAGACGGAACACGAGCCGCAAGGCGGCGAGAAAGCGAACGCCGAGCTTGACGAAAAGTACAAGTGAGCGGACGAGTTTGGATTCTTTTCGTCCGCGAACGAGTGACATAAAAAAAGAACGATAGCAATCTATGCGAGCGCTGAGTGTTGTCCCCCCCGCTACGCGGTCACCGTGGGTTCCCTCAAGGCACGCAGAGGGGGAACGGTGATAGGGAAAACACGTGAGGAAAGGGGACATAGCATTTAGTGTTCTAAACATTCAACTCTTGTAGAGGACGAACAACAAGCCCGAGAGGGAAAGAGGGGGTACATCTAATTTAGAGTACACGACGAAAAACTCTATCGTTTTAATGCGAAAACGCGAGCGTTTTCGCATTAAAAAAGCCGTTTTGCTTTTTAAACAAAACGGCTTTCTTTACTCTCGTCTTTTGTCACTTTGCATATCCCGCAAACTTCAATGCGACTCTCCCTCCGCTTCTCGCCGCCTCGTTTGCATCTGCCGCCTGGCGCATGATTCTGCGCGAAAGACGGTCGGGAGATTTGACGTTTTTGACAAGATAAGGTTGTTCCGCGTCGGACACGATAAGGATGCTGCCCACACCGACTATTCTTCCGAAAAAGTTTTGTTTTGTTTCAACCATCTTGATTTCGCAAAGGGGAATCACAACCGAACGCACGCTGAATACGCCCTCTCTGAACACGACTTTGTCGGGAGTGAGCACCAGCTCTTTGGAGTTGAGGCGAATCGTTTCTACGATCAAGCCGAACAACACGACTACACCCACACCCAAAAGCACCCATCTCATCACGTCGTCCGTGAGATATTGCGCCGGTTCGGTTTTTGTAAACAAGCCCTCGATTTTGTCCTTAAAAATCCAAATAACCGCGGTTAAGCCGCCCAGTATCGCGCCAAGAAAAACGGTGCGCAGATACACCCAAGCGGAAAACTTGCCTTTTGCCACCACTCTTTCGATTTTCGAATACTTTTTTTCAAGCGTTTTCATACTTCACCTTCTTATTTGGTGCATTTGGGAAATTTTGCTATTCTCGTGAGCGTACATCCGAAAGGAACGTACGTTCTTTCAAGACTTTCTTCCGAAAACACGCATTTTTTCGGGAATTGCTCGAAGCCGTCTGTGTCGTACTCCCAGTTAGACACGTTTTTGGAGCGGATTTTAAGCTCGAACGGCGGTTGCTCTTGCCTGAACGGCACGTTTGATATTTCGTTGACGACAACCCTCTCTTCTTCAAAGAGCTTTTTGCTCGATTTCTTCGAAAGAACGGGAGCTATATTCCACTTTTTCGTACATTTTACCACAAGCGTGCGACGATCGCTTACGTCTTGCTTGATTTCGCACGGAAGCTTGAGCGACATCAAAAGATTGCCCTTGAACAAACTGCGCGAGCCGTCCGCGTTTTCCTCGACGGTGAGCGGAATGTTCATTTTGAGCATAAACGTGCTGCCTGCTTTTAGGATGCACTTGACGGAGATTTCCCTCGTTCCGCTCGCGACGATTTGTCCGCCCGATATGAGCTGCATAAACGTGTTTTTCGGCACGCGGAAATTGATTTTGACTTCGGGTTCGCCGTCCGCTTGTTCCACTTTGAACACGACGGCGTTTCTAAACGGATATCCCGTGCGTTCGGATACGGTGAGATTGCAACCGCCCACGCAAATATCCATCGTGCAAGGCGTGTACGTAAGGAAATTCAACTCGTCGTCTTTGACCATGCACGCAGTTTGCATATAGAGCGGATACGCACTCAAAAGCGCAATCGCGCCCCTCGACGCCTTTTTCGTATAGAAAGCGTTGTCGCCCTCCGAATAAGGCATTTTTCTTGCTTGCGAGGCTTCCGTCTGATTGATATAAACGGTGTCCTGCACCGCCGAACAGTCCTCGAAACTCGCCCCTGCGACAAGATTGAACACTATGCGTTCGATGCTGTCCACAAGCGAATAATCCTTCGTTTCCTTGACGACTTCCACGAGGGATTCCAAAAGCTCGACGCCTGCCTCTACGTCCACTGCGCCCACGCCTTTTGTGCCTGCGATTTTGGGCGCGCACGCAAATGCGCCCAACGGCGTTCCGTGATATTTTTCAAGCGCGTTTACAAGTTTGAGCGACAGGTTTTTGAGGTTGTCGTCGCCTATAAATCTTCCGTATGCGGCAGGATATTTCACCGCTTTTGCAAGGTTGACGCCGCTTGTTTCAACCGCCACTCTGTGCTTCTTTTTATGCCACTGTTTGTCTATGTCGTCGGGAGTGAGCACTCTGCGCTTTTTGTCCTCGCTTTGCACCGATTCGAAACTTAAAACTTGCTTTTGAATATGTTTAAGTGCCGTTTGCGATATATAGCGATGATAGGGTTTCTTGTAAACGAAATGCGTTGCAAGCTTGAACCAGTCGTTTGAACTGTCGCGCAATTTCTCTCCGAGGTCTTGCAACCATTCGAGGTCGGTTTCTCTGTACACCGCCTCTATCGCGCCGATTTCTTCAAGCAATCTCGCGCGCGAATCGAACCAACAAGAACTTATCGAATAGGTGTTGAATTGACTCTTGAAAAACTTTTTCAAAAACGGCAAAACTCTCTCGTTGCCCGTTGCCTCGTAGTAGGTAAGCAAGGTTTTGACCGCCTCGATTTTCGGCGTAAGGGACAAGGTGTTTTTGGGTCCGAAATCTCCGCCCTCGTTCGCGCTCGAAAAGATGGGCGCCATATAACTCGCAACCTTTTCTTTGAGCGTGTTGTCGTCAAGAGCGCAAGAGAGCAAAGTCAAACCGCGGACGTAGCGCGGCAGGCTTTCGCCACCGTTCCATTCTCCGTCCTTCACAAGCCCCGAAAGCGATCCGATACGCTTTTGCAAATTGCTTGCAAGCAACATCTCGTCAAGCAACCATCCTTGCGGTTTTATCGCGCTGAGGGGCAGTTTTTTGAGGTTTTTATCCACGGATTTTGCCAAAATTTCTCCTTGACGTATGGCTATGCCATACACCTTGCTTATTATTATAAGTTAGCACATAAATTTGACAAATGCAAGTGAAAGAATTATCATAAGCCCAAAGGAGAGTCAAAAATGAAATACGTTCTCGTACTCTGCGACGGCATGGCGGATTATCCCGTGAAATCATTAAACGGAAAAACGCCTCTCGAAGCGGCAAAAACTCCCAATATGGATGCCTTGGCGCAAACGGCTCAAATAGGACTTGTCAAAACCGTTCCCGACGGTTTCAAACCGGGCAGCGACGTTGCAAATCTCGGCGTACTGGGCTTTGACGCGCGCACTTGCTACACGGGCAGAAGTCCCTTGGAAGCCCTTTCAATCGGAATCGACCTCAAAGCCGACGACCTTGCCATGCGCGCAAACCTCGTCACACTCTCGGACAACGAGCCGTTCGAGGACAAAATCATGCTGGATTACAGTTCGGGCGAGATAGACGCGGACGAAGCGTGCGAGCTTATGGACTGCGTAAAGGACAATTTCAACTGCGACAAATTCCGTTTCTACACGGGCACGAGTTATCGCAACTGCCTTGTGGTGTCCCGCGCAAAACCCGAAGAGGACTTGACTCCTCCCCACGATATAAGCGGTCTTCGCATAGGCGAGTATCTGCCAAAAGGTACTCTCGGCAAAGACTTGACGTCCTTCGTTGTCAATTCGTACGAAATTTTGAAAGACCATCCCGTCAACGTTCGCCGCACAGAGCGCGGAGAAAACCCGGCAAACGCCGTTTGGTTTTGGGGAGAAGGCACAAAACCCTCGATCCCGAATTTTGAGGAAAAATACGGCAAAAAAGGCGCGATGATAAGCGCGGTCGATTTGCTCAAAGGCATTGCGATAGGCAGCGGCATGAACTCTATTGACGTAGAGGGCGCAAACGGCACGCTCACCACCAACTTCGACGGAAAGGCGCAAGCGGTGATAGACGCTCTTGAAAACGGTGAAGATTTTTGTTTCGTACATATCGAAGCCACCGACGAATGCGGTCATCAGGGCGACGCGCAAGGCAAGATAAAAGCAATCGAACTTATAGACGAAAAAATCGTTTCGCCCATAGTGTCGCACTTTGCAAAAAAAGGCGACGATTTCGCGATGCTGATAATGCCCGACCACTACACCCCGATTGCGTTACGCACTCATTCGAGCGAGCCTGTCCCGTTTATGCTTTTCTCAACGAAAACCGCTCTTGCATACGACTCGCTTTGCGGTGAAAATCAAAGCGTCGAAACACGTGTTTACAGCGAAAAATCCGCCGCGGAAAGCGGTGTGTATTTCGACAAACCGTGGGAGCTTATCGACAAGTTTTTTGCGATAAAATAACCCCCTTGTGAGATGAGACACGGCCAATTTAAAAATATCGATAACACGCACAAAACCGACTTTATCAGTCGGTTTTGCATTTATAAAGCATCGATTTTGCAAAAATATTCGTTTGTATTATTCTTTATTTATTGTTATAATCGTGCTCGGTTACGCTGTCGGCAATCGACTTCTTTTTCTTCTTGCCGTCAACGAATTTGTGTATCTCTACTTTAAATTTCTTGCCGACCGCTTTGCGTACTTGCTTCATTACAAACTTCGTTATTTTTAGCACTAGTTGCATAAGCGCGACAAAGAACGTTACGCCGAACACAATCCACTTTACAAGGCTTGTTTCGCCCGTTGCGATACCTGCCATTGACACTGCGGATATCGCAAGGAAAAACACGTTGACAAACGCTTTGAATATACCGAGAACTTTCTTGTAATTCTTCACGTTGGTTTTCAGTTTTTTCTTGTCCTTGAACGTCAGCACGACAAGCACTACAAACGTTATCACCAGCACCGCCAGCATGGGAATGAGTATGTACGTATAAATCGAATCCACCCATTTTTTTGCCACAAACATGCATGTAGACGCTATCGCATACAGCGTTGAAACAATCGTCCAAACGACGTTCAGTTTCTGCACAACGGACATTCCCTTGTCCTTTTCTTCCTGTTCGACAATTGCCTGTGCTTTTTCAACGTCTTCTTGCGAGTACTTTTCGTCAATCGGCGCAACTTCTTGCGCTTTCGGCACAAACATAGCTTTCTTCTCTTTTGCCATAAACTTCCTCTTGAAAACAATATATTATCTTTTCATGCCAAACGTTTGGCATAAAAATGTTCATGCGCGTGCGTTGAGTAGTGATTCAACGCACGCGCATGTTTTTTTTGTGCCGAATTAAACTTCTTTGTTGACGACCCTCTTCAAAAAGTCGTCGCAAAGGCGGATGTTTTCGATTGCCGCGCCCTTGTTCCAGTTGAGCGGATAGCAATGGTTGTCAAAGAACTTGGTGCTGTGATGTTCCTCGACGTGTACGCCGAGATCTTGAAGTTTTTTGACGAGTTTTTGTCCTTGTCCTTTGCAGAACATATCTTTCTCCGCATAGGTGATGAAACTTATCGGGAATTGCTCGTTGACGTATCCGAACGGCGCAAGCACGTCTACGTATTGATACTTGTCAAGCTCTTTTACGTGAATACCGCTGAAATCGAACAGCACTTTATCCGTAAGATTGAAGGGCATTTTTTGTCCGAGAGCTTCGCCGATGTCGTAGATGCCGCAATCGAGCATTGCCGTACGGAATTTGAGGTCGGTCGACACCCCGAATCTCGCTTGCAAATCCTTGTTTGTGGCAACGCAAGCGAGCATTGCGGAATAATAACCGCCTGCCGAGTCGCCCGAAACGCACATATTGTCAAGGTCGAGATTGTACTTTTGCGCATTTTCGCCAACCCAGTTGAGCGCGTTTACGAGATGTTGCAATCCCTTCGGGAAGAGATATTCCGGCCCCAGACCGTAGTTGACGTTGACAACAAAGAAACCTTTGTTTGCCGCCCATTTTGCAAGGCCTCTGCGGTAGTGTTTGTCGCCTGCCACAAAACCGCCGCCGTGGATGTAGAAGAACACGGGATATTTTTCGTTTCCGTCTTTTTTGACGAAATAAGTGTCGAGCTTTTCGGCATCGTCTTTTCCGTAGGCGATATCGGTCTCCACTTCAAATTTTACGTCTTTAAAGCGGAGCATTTTCTTGTTGTTTTGAGCACCGTCGAACAATTTGTCGATTGCCACGAACAAAAATTGCGCAAATGTCATAATGTACACCCCTTAAGAATGATATTTAGTATAAATGTATTTTAGCACATATCCTACACTTGTGCAACAACCAAAATCGACACTTTTCGAGTATTATCGCAAAAAATCCGCCGTTGACATATCCTGAAAAGTGTGTTATAAACTCTATGAAAACTTATGTGGACTTTTCCGGGCCCAAGCCACCTTTTCGCCACACAACGCTATGCGCTGTGTTTTTTTATGGCAAAAACACACTTTGAGGTATTATGAAAAAGCTGAAACTTCCGAGCGAAGTCGTCTATCTTGCGGCAATAGTGTTGCTGGCGTTTTCGGTTGCCATGCTCACGAGCGTGGATTTCGGCATATCGATGATAGTTGCGCCCGCATACATTTTGAGTCTGGTCGTACCTATCACTTTCGGCCAGGCGGAATATGTGATTCAAGCGATACTCTTCGTGATATTCTGCATCGTGATGAAAAATTTTCGCATCTCCTACTTGTCGTCGTTTATAACCTGCCTGCTTTACGGTGCGGTGCTGGATCTTTTCAGACTTATCCCGATTTTCAACCCTGCCGTTACACCGCCGGGAAGCATGGATCTTTGGGTAAGAATCGTGATGTTTATCCTCGGCGTGCCGATGTCGGCGTTTTCTATCGCCTTGTTTTCAAAGACGTACTTATATCCCGAAGTGTACGATTTGTTCTTTATGGGCATCAGCAAAAAATACTGCATAAAAACCGCGGTTTTCAAAACTTGTTTCGACGCTTTTATGCTCGTTCTCGGCACGGCGATGACGCTTGCGTTTTTCAAAAAATTCGTAGGAATCAACTGGGGCACGCTCGTTATGACGGTGTGCAACGGAACTTTGATAAGTCTGTTTTCAAAGCTGCTCGACAAGTGTATAGACGTTAAACCAATATTCAAACGCTTTGCGTCGCATTTCGCTCTCGACGAGCCTATACCGACAAGAATCAAACATTCTGCTTATGTTCGAGAAATATGATTCGCCGCCATCGGTTTGTTTGAATGAAAAAATCGCTCGTTCAAGCGATTTTTTAATTCAAGCCTATTTCGGTCAAGCGATGTTTGCATGCAAAGATATAACACGAACAAAGCACCTCATCGACAACCACGATTTACTATACGTAAATGCGCGGGCATATAAATCTTAACTGCCCGACTCTGTTTAGCGATTTAGAGTTCGATTGCGTTGAATTCTTTTATGTTTTTCAAAACGAGGTCAAAATAGCGGTTTGCGATGTCAACGTCTTTTTGATTGCCTCTGATTGCGGTTGAGAGCGTAACTCTGCCCAGAAGCGTCGTCACGGACATGAGGAAGAACGGCTTGTACTTCACTGCGCCGGAGATAAATCCGTCCACGAGTTTCATGCCGTCAAAGGTGAGTTTTTGGTCGTTCAAAAGCCCCATATTGCTCACTGCGATGAGCGGATTGGTATAGCCCGCCTTGATTGCAAATTCCGCTATGTCTTGCGGGAAAATCGTGTAAGCAAGTTTCAAAAGCGGCAAGGAATAAAGTCCCATAAACTTGTCGCGTTTAAATCCCTTCGTCGAGCGAATGACGTTGACGATTGTGTCTTGTATGCTTTCGCCCTTGCTCATCGTGCGCACCGCCATCCATGCCGTGTGATTGGTAAGTCCGCCTTGCAAACCGCCCTCGACGATATGCTTTCTCAAATCGATTGCGCAAGAAACGGTGAGGCTGTCGGTGTCTTTAAGACCGCACATCTCGTACAGCGAACGGAACACCGCCGCCATAATCGCATCGTTGACGGTGATCCCCATCTTTTTTGCGAGCGCGCGGAGTTTGTCGAAATCTTCTTCGTTTATGACTCTTTTGATGATTTTGTTGGTGTCCTCGGGCACGCTTTCGCTCCACGGAAACGCAACCTTGTCTTCGGTTTTGGAGATGTTTTTGTAGAGGTTTTTTGCGTGTTTCAAGTCCTCGCCTTCGAGCTTGGAATACACTTGGTCGTAACTTCTCGAACCGCTCTTCATATGGAGCGCGGAGTAGTTGCCGGCTTTAAGATTCGTATAGTTTTCACAAAGCGTCGCAAGGAAGTATTTGAGGTCGCCGCCGTCCATGCACATATGGTTGTTGCGCAACGCAAGAACGGAGTGCTTGTCGTCCTCGAACACTGCGATTTTGATTTGCACGTTGTTGTCGTAAGGAATAACGCCCAAAAGCCACTCGTCCGCAACCTTGTCCGCGTCCTCGACTTTTTCATAGGACACGATATCGTCTATCGTGTAGTTTTCTTCCTTCCAATACGGCTCTATGACGGTGGTGTTGAAACTCGAATGAAGCACCGGGGCTTTTTCAACCATAAAAAGCACGACGTTCTTCAAAACGTCCATATCGAAGCTACCCTCGTAGGTGAGCTTTGCATGCACCATTCTGTCGTAATAGTTGCGGAACAAAAACTGCATTCTATCCCACATTTCAGCCTTCAATGTCGTTGCCATAAATCTCTCCTAGATGTCAAAATCGACACTTTATCAATGCAAAACTATATATTAATCGTCCCATTCAGTCCAATACTTTTGGTCTTCTTTCTCGTTTTTGTCTTCGAGTTCGGCTCTTTCTTTCTTGTTTTTCGCCTTTGCTTTCTTGATGACGAACACGATGAGTTCGACAAGCGCACACACGACGCCGATGAGGCACAACAACCAACCCGGATGCCATACGCCGTTGACGGTGAGTCCCAAAATCACGTAAAGCATGACGCCGAAAATCTCAACGAAAACGGGCAGTTCGAACCACTTGATTTTGCTGTTCGTTCCAAATGCGATTGCCGTATCAACGCCCAAAAGCACAACGGGCATTGCGAGGAAACTCATCCATGCGCCTTCGATTTTGAACACGAGTCGAAGAAGCAAAAACACGAACACGGTAAACAAAACTTCGCAGATAGCAACGAATATTCTAACGGGAACGTATTTCTTTTTCTTTGCGAATTTGACCGCTCCGTATGAAAGCAACACGCTTACGCCCGCAAACACACCGCCCACCATAATGAGCCATGCCGGGTGCCAAATCTTCGCAACGCCGCCTACGATGAGATACACGATTGTGAGCAATGCCACGATTGCCGCCGCACAAATGCTTGCCGCACTGATTTTACGTTTGACTTCACCGCTCTTTATTTGTCTTTTTTCAAACTGTTCGAGAGTTTGATCGATATCGCCGAGTTCGGAAATCGCCATATCGTAAATGAGATTGTCGTCGCTCACGCCTTTGATACGCAACTCCTGCTCTCTGTCAAGAAGTTGACGAGGCAACGCTTTGCGGTATTCCATCGCCGCTTGCGTGGGTGCGATTTTTCTGAAATGCTCTTCAAGATACTTCTTGAATCTTTCTTTCATAACGTACTCTCCCTTGCGCGATTGCGCTTGATGTTTACACGAAATATACGCGCGTATCGGCGTTTGGTTACATTGTATCACAATTTTTTTTGCTTGCATACGGTATATGGAAAATCATTCTTTGTCGCGCGACGAAACAAACTCTCAAAAACTCTTTCCGCATGCGTTTTACATAACAAACAAGGAGGAATGCTTATGCTTTTCAATTTTTTCAATCCGTGCTGTCAAAACACGCCTATGCGCTACTGCAATCAACCGTCGATTGAATATGCCAGAGGTCCGATGGGGCCGGTGGGAGCGACGGGCCCCAGAGGACCTATGGGGCCGCAAGGCGCACAAGGTCCGCAAGGCCCGCAAGGCGCAACTGGCGCGACAGGAGCTACAGGTCCCGTCGGTGCAACGGGAGCAACGGGTGCAACCGGGCCGCAAGGGCCTCAAGGCATCCAAGGCGAAACCGGTGCGACGGGCGCAACTGGACCGCAAGGTCCTGCCGGGCCTCAAGGCGCGCAAGGAATACAGGGTGAAACGGGTGCGACCGGTCCTCAAGGTCCCGTCGGTCCGCAAGGTCCGCAAGGAGAGCCGGGCACAAGCGCGTTGCAAGACGCATTGTATGCCTACGGCGGTACGCAAACGGTTGCGACGGGCGCGATAATTCCGCTTGCCAACTCAACATCCACGCCTACGACCACAATGACTTTGACGGACAACGCAATCGTTTTGCCGGCAGGCACTTATCTCGTAACCTACGGGGCAACCGGCACGCGAACGACGGACGGAAATCTGTCGGCGCAATTGTATGCAAACGGTGCGGCACTCGCAAACGAAATCGTCAGTGACAACGCCACCTCCGCAAACTCGGCAAATCTGTCCAAAACCATTCTTTACACCGCCGCCGCAGACGGAACGACTCTTTCTTTGTACAACACGTCGGGTGAAAGCGTAAATCTCACGGGAGCAAACATCACTGCGGTCAGAATTCTATAATAGCCGGCGTTTATCAACCAAAAACGCACACTTTAAGTGTGCGTTTTTGCATTTTATCGTATTTTTATTTGCTTTTACATCATTCGATACCGTCGAAAAAGTCTATGAGTTTTGTGATTTTTTGCTCGGCGGTAAGTTTGTTGACTTCAAATATCATTGAGGGCGGAATGGTGGTTGTAAGCACCACGCTGCCGCTGTTTTTGGCAACCGCGTTCATAAGACTTTCGTTTTTGAAGATGTCGGCGTCATAGAAATTTACACCCGCTCCGTTGCGGTTGATGACGATTCTCGACACGTCGTAATTGGACGCGAGATTTTTCAAAAGCGCGATATTGATAAGATTTTCAAGCGGCAAATCCACTTCGCCGTACACCTCGCCGAGTTCCTTGACGAGCGAATCTCTTGCGCTCTTTGACGCAACCTTTGATATTTGCTTGTACACCCTCAACTTGTCGCGACCGGATATATAGCTGTCGCTGATGAACGCCGCCGCGTCCACCTTCATTTCCACGTCGCGTTCGGGCTTCTTGACGACGCCCGTCTTTATCTCTTGCACCGCTTCGTCAAGCAATTCGAGATACATCTCGTAACCGACTTTTTCGATGTGCCCGCTTTGCTCCGCGCCCAAAATGTTACCCGCACCTCTTATGGACAAGTCGGCAAGCGCAACTCTGAATCCGCTGCCTATCTCGGTGTTTTCAAGCAACGAATCCAACCTCTTTTGCGCGTTTTCGGTGATAGTACCGTTTTCGGGAACGGTGAAATATGCGTGTGCCAAAACGCCCCGTCTGCCCACTCTTCCCCTCAACTGGTAGAGCTGCGAAAGTCCGAAGCGACCGCTGTCTATGACGATAAGCGTGTTTGCGTCGGGAAGGTCTATTCCGTTTTCGATAATCGTGGTTGACACAAGCACGTCGAATTCTTTGTCGTAAAACGCGCTTATGCGTTGTTCGAGTTGACCGGGAGCCATTTGTCCGTGAGCGGTGATAACCCTTGCGCCCTCGCACATTTGACGGATTCTGCTTGCAAATGCGTCGAGCGCGTCTATATCGTTGAGAAGCACGAGCGTTTGTCCGCCCCTTGCAAGTTCTCTTGTGATTGCGTCCTTGCAAAGCGCGTCGCTGTAACCCACCACGTACGTTTGAATGGGCAGCCTGCCTCTCGGTGCGGTTTCCAGCATGGATATATCTCTGACTCCCGTGAGCGACATATTGAGCGTGCGAGGAATAGGCGTTGCAGATAGCGTCAACACGTTGACAAGCGGATATTTTTCTTTGAGCTTTTCCTTGTGTTCGACGCCGAAACGTTGTTCCTCGTCAAGCACCAACAGCCCCAAATCGTGAAATTCGACGTCTTTTGCAAGCACTTTGTGCGTTGCGATAACCATGTGCGTGGTGCCGTCTTTTAGTTCTTTGAGAAGTTGTTCGTTTTCCTTTGACGATTGAAGTCTTGTGAGCAATCCGCATTTTATGCCGAAAGGTTCGAGGCGTTTGACAAGATTTTCATAATGCTGTCTTGCAAGTATCGTAGTCGGCGCAAGCAACACCGCCTGTTTCGAGTCGAGAACGGTTTTGAACATCGCTCTGAACGCAACTTCCGTCTTGCCGAAGCCCACGTCGCCAACAAGCAACCTGTCCATAATTCGTCCGCTTTCCATATCGTTTTTGATATCGGCAATCGCTTTGAGCTGATCGGGAGTTTCTTCGTATTCGAAATTGTCCTCGAATTCCTTCTGCCACACGGTGTCGGGACTGTATTTAAATCCGCGTTGCTTTTCGCGCTTTGCGTATAGTTCGACAAGGTTGATTGCGAGCTTGCGCACGGATTTGCGCACCTTTTCCTTTTCTCTCTCGAACTCTTTGCCGCCGAGCTTGTTGAGTTTGGGGTGCTCCTCTCCGACAAACTTTTGCAGATTGTTCATCTGGTCGGTTGCAACGTAAAGCGTATCGCCGTCGCGATATTTAAGGACGATGTATTCTTTTTCGAAATCGCCCGTTTTGAGAATGGTCGTCCCCTCGCAAATGCCCACGCCGTGAATTTTGTGCACGACGTAATCGCCGGGCTTGGGCGAAAGAGCTTGCTCGGTTGCTTTGACGGCAATCTCGCTCGTGCGGCGTTTGCCTATGCACTCGCTCGTGCCGATAAGACAGGCTTTGACCGCCGGATATATAAAACCTGTTTCCACTTGAAGCGGAGTTGCCAAAACGCTGCCTTCGTCGTTGCCGTCCTCGCTGTAAGTTGCGCATATCTCGTATTCCCTGAGGCTCTCGACGATGTTTTTCGCCTGTTCTCTGCCGCCGCACGCCATAACTACCTTCGTGCCGTTGAGAATAAAGTTTTTCAAATCCTGAACGATGGTGTTGGGATCGAGATAGTATTTCGTTACGGGACGAGTTTTAGGCTCGATGATATATTTCGGCTCAAAAAGCCTGTTATCGAGAGAAAGCGAGGCAAATCCCATTTTTCTCAAAAAGATGAGTTGTCGTTTGACCTCGTGTGCGGTTATGCACACCTCTTTATGCTCGGGCAAAATCTCTGCGCCTTCGCACAACGTTTTTATGCGCCCCGCAAACTCTTTTTCGAGAATTTGCAACTTGTCGGCAACAACTCTCGGCTCGTCGAAAATCACAAGCGTCGGTTTGTCGTCGTCAAAAAAGTCGAAAAGACTTTGCGTGCAACTCTTCAAAAAGGGCAACGCCCAAACGCTCGACGCGTCGCATGCGCCCACGCTCAACAATTCTTTTGCTTGCTGCGCGTTTTTGTTTTCGGGATGCAAAGAGAGCTTTTCCCTTGCAAATTCATAGCCCTTTTCGTCAAGCAATATATCGCTTGCAGGCGCAAAATTTACGCTTTGCACCTCGTTTGACGCAAGCATGCTTTCAACGTCTATAACCTTGATGTTTTCAACAAGCTCGTCAAAGAAATTAATTCTGTACGCAACGCCCGAAATATCGCAAACGTCCACGATATCGCCCCTGACGGCAAAATCGCCGACGTCTTGCACCATCGCCTGACGTTTGTACCCGGCAAGCGCAAGTTTGTCGGCAAGAACTTGCGGAGAAATCACGTCTTCTTTTTTTACGCAAACGGTGTATTTTTCGACAAGTTCTCTTTTGGAGAAAAGCTGCAACAAACTGTCCGCCGCAGTAACCACGACGTCAACCTCGCCGCACACAATATCTTTAAGCGCACAAATACGCTCGCGCATACCCTGCGCCGAAAAGCCTTTTCTTGCAATCAACACGTCGTCGCGATAGGGCAAATAATCGACTTTTACCCCCCAGCTTTCAATTTTTCTCGCAAGACTTTTCGCGCCCAGTGCGTCGGACGCAACGATGAGTTTTCTCACGGGAAGTTGGGACATTATATGGATTTTTGCGCCTTCGCAAACTCGCAAAACACAAACTGCCGACAGTTTGTCGTCGGCAAGTTTTTTTGCGCCTATACCTTGCAAAGAAGCAAGTTTTTCGCCCATATTTTGAAGTTGAAAAATCTTCGGTGTTTCCATTTTCAATATATAAAATCGTAAATTGTCAAATCACTTTTTTCTGTTTATGCGCTCTTGTATGCGTTGAATATCGTCGCCCTCGATTATCATTTCAAACGCTTCGACGGCGGTGTCGATTGACTGTTGCAAAACCTGCTTGTTTGCAAAATCGACCTTTGACAGTACAAAATCGATAAGTTCAACCTCGTGATTGGCAAGTTCATCGGTTTTTGTACCGATGCGCACGCGCGCAAATTGCTCGGTGTTAAGTTCCTTGACGATGTTGCGCATGCCGTTGTGAGTGCCTGCGCTTCCTTCCTCGCGTATGCGCAATTTTCCGATAGGCAAATCTATATCGTCATAGCAAACGACAAGCTCTCTTGCCTCGTCCACGTCGTAGGCGCGCACCAGCTTTTTGACAGATTCGCCCGAAAGATTCATATATGTTTGCGGTTTTGCAATCACAAATTCCACGCCCTTGTAGACCGCCTTGCAAGTGAGTGCGTCGCACTCGGATTTGGCAATCTTCACTTTGCACTTTTTTGCCAAAGCGTCCACCGCCATAAAGCCGACGTTGTGATATGTGTTTTTGTACTTCATGCCGGGGTTGCCCAGTCCTACGATGAGTATCATATTGTCCTCTTAAACATCGATATTCTTGATGTTTTTATTGCGATTTTATGTGTTTTTTATGCGATTTTTTGCACGTTTCTACGTGTTTTTTACATGTTTTTTGCGTGCTTTTCGACGACTTTTCACCGCTCGAATTGTCCTGTGCAATCGATATTTTGCATATTCTCGCACACTGTTTTTGTTCCGTCTGCCGATTGTCAGTCTTGTTTGGGTTTGGTGTCCTGCCGCACTCGTCCGATTGTAAACGAGCCGTCCTCGACGTCACGCGTAACCGTCGTGCCCGCCGCGATAAACGCGTGATCGCCCACAACTAGCGGAGCGACAAGATTGGTGTTCGCACCCAAAAAGCACTCCGCGCCAACGGTGGTTTTGTGCTTTTGATGCCCGTCGTAGTTGCAAAATACCGTTCCGCAACCGACGTTCGTGCGCTCGCCCACGTCTGCATCGCCGACGTAACTCAAATGCGCGCACTTGACGCCTTCTCGAAGCCTCGAAGCCTTGACCTCGACGAAATCGCCCACTCGGCAACCTTCGTCCACAACGGCATGCCGAAGCCTTGCAAACGGTCCGACATTCGCGCGCGTGCGCACGTGCGAGCATATGACGTGCGAACAGCTTACGTCCGCGCCGTCTATCACGCTGTCGCGGATATACGATGCAAAAACGGTGCTTCCGTTCAATATCGTACTTTCACCCTCGATTGTGCAAAACGGCTTGATAATTACGCCGCTTTCGACGTTTACGGTGTCGTCTACAAACGTTGTCGCTTTGTCGATTATTTGCACTCCGCGATGCAAAAGCCCGTCCAAAATCTCGTCTTTGAGAAGATTATACACTATATTATAGCTTTTTGCATCACCAATCTTCAAAAAAGCGTCCTGCTTGCAAAAAACGCCATCGTCAACGCCTTTGCCTATGCATATTTTGGCAAGAGAATCCTTTGCGCCAAGGCGGATAAGCGAGATGTTTTTCTGCTTCATTTGCCTGACGAGCATTTCGATATCCTTCTTTTTTGACAAGCGGCATGTCAAGCGTCAACACGACGTTTACACAGCCGTCAAGCAATGCGTTCTCCTCCTTGTACGCCTCCGTTTTTGCGATACGGCACTTTTTTGCCGAGAAATCCGCAAATTCACGCAAAACGTAATCCTCCGCACGCCGTCCCAACAATTCTTTTTCGCCGTTTTCGGTTTTTATAAAAACAATATTATATTTATCCATACCATACTATATTCGTTTTGCAAAAAAACTTTTCATACGCTGACATAATAATTTGCAAACGGCAAAAATCGAGGCGTATATTGTGCGTGTTCGGGCAGGCAAATCTTCGCGGTGGCAAAATAAAACTTCGGAGAGAACCTATGGATAACAAAACCAAAAAGATTGTATTTGTCATTGTTGCTTCAATCATTTCGCTTATATCGACCGTTGTCGGAATTGTGTTCGGCGTGCCGCAGGACGCAATCAAGGACGCGGTTGACATCGACACGGGCATTGTCGAAACGCTGTAATCTTCATCGCGCGTTTTCTCCTTTTTATCGCGCAAATATGAGCGTCGCCCCCAAAATGCCGAGGAGACGCAAAATCAAGATTGCAACGAAAATGCTCTTTTTAAAACCTATCCTGCAACACTCGCTCTCTAAATGACCGACCGGCGCCTGCCCGAACGTTTGGGACAAAAAAAGAATGCGCGAACGTTGCCGTTCGCGCATAGTGAATATAATCGTTGTGCATTACAATATGTAGAACGTGGCATTGTTCAAGCCAAGTTTTCCAATCGTGGTTTCAACCTTGGCAGGAGCAATGTAAGATTGTGCATCTTCCGCTTTGGCGTTGAACAAAAGTTCGATTTCGTTTGTAAGAACAACGTTTTGCTCGGTGTATTCACCACCCGTCGGACAATAGCGGAATTTTGTATTTGCGTTTATTGAAACAAGTTGACCGTCTTTCATTTCTACAACCATTTCGGTGTCTGCGACTTCGTTGTTTTCTTCGTTAAAATAGTTTTCGACATCCGTCACGCTGTCGGCAGGGTTTGAGTTGATCATTTCAACGATACTGCTTTGTTGTTTGCCTGTGGCGTTTTTGTTTTGATACAGATAATAGAACGTGCTTCCGTCTTTTTGAACCGTTTTAATGCAATCAATATCGTCGGCGGACATTTTTATCATTGACGTGAGATAATCGAATTGCCCGTCTGCGCTCACGCCATCGATTTTCGTCTGTGTATTGGAACCTTTTCTTGAAATGCGATAAACGTCGCCGTTTTCGATATTGCCAATCGTAAACTTGAAATTCTCTTTTCCGTCTTCATCGGTATGCGCTTTGTACACAAAAGAATGATTGAAATCTATGCGTCCGTCATCGGTTGTGTTTTTATACATCCTTGCGATATATTTGTCAACCGTAGCGGTAATGTTCCAACCGGGATCGAAATCGTTGATAGCAGACACATCAAGCGAATACGTGTTTTGATTTTTCACGCGTGAAAGTGCGCCGTTGATTGTTGCAAGCACGTTTGAAATATCGTTTTTTTCTACAATAAAATCGCTCACCGAAGGGATTGCAATGTTTGCATTGCTTGCCTTTTGCTCATATGAAACGGCAATTTTTACAGGTACGTTTTTCACGGGGAACGTCACGTCCGCACCGAATCTAAAATCGCTCAATCTGTGATTCGAATCCAAATTGAAGTCAAATTTAATAGCCATGGGATTGGATATCGAAACCTCGCTCATTTCCAACCTCGTGCCCATTTGTTCAAGTTTTGAATATAATTTTTTCAACAACGCGTTTTCAGAGCTCAACGATAGCGTTGCGGTATATCTAAAATCTGACTTTCCGCTATATCTTATATTGCTTATATTGTCTGTTTTCAACGAATCGACGATGGAAACAAACGGCAGATTTATCAAATTCAATTCGTCGTTGTTTTTTGCAATAACACTGAGTTTCTTGACTTCGTTTTTGTCGTTTTGTACCAGTTTGATTTTTGAATCGTTTTTTGTGTATATGTATTCCGTCGAATCATACAACAAAATACCGCTTGTTATCCGCTTGAACTGCAAATCATTGGTATTTATATTGTATCTGTATTTACCATCATAGTTGGCGTTTGCCGTGCCTTTGTATCCCAAAACATCAAGCGTGCCGCTAAGATTCAGAAAGAAATCGTAGTTTTGATCAACCGCTTCGGCATGCACTTTTCTCGAATCAACGATAAGTTGCGCACTTGGCATAACGGTCAACTTTGCCGTTAACGTCTTTGTTTTGTAACCTTCTTTTGAAATTACGGCTTGTGCGCGATAGTCGCCTATCTCGGTTGCCTTATTCGAACTATACGCGACTTCTGCTCCGTCGGGAAGATTGTTTACCGTCAAAACATGCTCTTGCCCGTCGTATATCACTACATCGTCAAGAAACGTTACGTTGTCGAAATCTTTTAGTTGCGATGTGCCGCCGCCGTTTTCACCGTTTTGGTTGTTTTCTTCCTGTTGTTTGTCACCGCAAGCAACAAGACACGTTGCCAGCGCAAGACAAACAAGACAAAGAACGATTGAAAAAATAACTTTTTTTCTCATTTTATTTTCCTCCTATGCGCATTTGCGCAATTTATCGATTTTATTGCGTCAATTGAACAGCTTTGATTCGTTTGTTGAGTTTTGCAATATGAAAGGGAAATATAAACGCCGAAACAACGGATCCGACCACCAGTCCGATCAAAAACAACACGACTCCCACTATGAACCCAAGCACCGATAATGCTATTTTAAATATAAAGAACACAACAAGAGAGTCCCCGTCCAAATCAAATATCAACATCGGAAGTCGTATTGGGCTTTCAATAAAGAACTCAATTATTGACAATACGGCATCTCCCATATCCAAAATCAACTCCCCGACGAGCGCATATGCACCGTATGAAAAAAACAACGTAATAAATATCGATATGACAAGCATCGTTCCTTCTGCGGTTAGAATTGACGTCGTTAAACCGATTGCAATCACAACCGCCATTGCGACAAGTCCAAGAATAATGCTTTTCTTTTTTTTCTTTATATCGTTTTTATGATCTTGACTTATTGCGCTTTGCTTTTCTTCTTCCAACTGCAATATGCCTTGGGAATAATCCGAATAACAGTGCTTACACATCAATTTCGGTTCTTTTTGTCCGAGATTGTCCTCCGAAACCAACACTCCGCATCCTACGCATACACCATATGCCGATTCCGATGCGGTTTTTTCACCTTTTTCGCTACAATCGGATTTCGTTGCGGATTCCAAAAAATCATCCGTAGAAATGTCGAACAATGCACATAGTTTGCATATCGTTGTAAGATCGGGTTCTGCTTGCGAGTGTTCCCATTTCGATACAGCTTGCGCACTTACGTTAAGTTGCTTTCCTAATTGTGCTTGCGTGAGATTTGCGTCTTTTCTCAATTGAGCAATTTTTTGACCGTAATTCATTTGCCACCTCCGCAACAAATTATAAACCGTACGGGCTCCTCTTTCAATAATTGCTTCTCAACCGTTGGTTTAGTTTGTATAAGATTGGTTGAATCATCGGATTTTCTTGTCGTGAACTGAAAATCGGCAAATTAAACCGCAGGTTGTGTCTGATAGCATATCGCTATATTTTGCTCTAATCATATAGCTTTTTGCTATCATTGTCAATAATATCGGGTATGAAGAAGTTTCAAGAGGCTCTTTTGGAGCAAAGAAAATTAAATCACCTCACTCAACGCGAGGTTGCAAGTCGATTGGGAATATCCCAACCGTCATATATTCGTTATGAAAAAGGAACTGCCGAGCCCGGTCTTGAAAATCTTGTTAAATTGGCAGACATATTTGACGTTTCAACAGATTATTTGCTTGGAAGAAAAGACTATTAATTTTCACAAATTCACTTGTTTTTTCTCTTTTGTTTGAAAAAATCGGATAGGAGTTGCGAACAGATTGCTTGCTCATAACCACCTTCGACGGCAATGAGATGATTGAAAAGTCCTTGCTCGAACAGGTTGAGTTTCGAGCCGCACGCGCCTGTCTTTTCATCGTATGCGCCAAAGTAAAGCGCGCGGATTCGAGAATGAATCATCGCCCCCGCACACATCACACACGGCTCCAACGTGACATACACATCGCAATTTTCAAGCCACCAGTTGCCGACGGCTTTGGCCGCCTCGGACAGTGCCAAAATCTCGGCGTGACAGATTGCATTGTTTTCTCTCTCCTTGCGATTGCCGCTTGCGCCGACCACCTTGCCGTCCTTTACGACAACGCACCCGACGGGCACTTCGTCTTGCAAAGCGCACCCTTTTGCCAGTTCAATCGCCATATCCATAAATTGTTTGTCGTATGCCATAAATCACCTTTATCGTACGGCGTGTACCCTAAATTAGATTTGAAGTTGCACATTCCGAGTATAAGTACGCCTTGAATGAGTGAAGATTCTTCCTATACAAGAGTTGAACGACGTGTACTCTAATTGCACTTTCCCCTTTCCTCACGTGTTTCCCCTACCGCCGTTCCCCCTTAAAAGGGAACCCACGGCGTCCGCTCTGCGGGGGGACACACTCAGCACTCGCATAGATTGCTATCGTTCCCTTTTTATGTCACTTGTTCGCGGACGAAAAAAATCCAAACTCGTCCGCTCACTTGTACTTTACGTCAAGCTCGGCGTTCGCTTTCTCGCCGGCCTTGCGGCTCGTGTTCCGTCTTTTAAGTTGCACATACCGTGTATAAGAACGCTCTGAATAAGTGTTCGTTTATCCGCTTGCGTGCTTGCACGCCAACACCAAGCAGACAATCTTGCGAAATTGACGCAGGAGTTTTTATCCCTGCTCGAACTGATAGCAAAGATTTTCTGCGCGGTAGAAATTGCGAGAACAAGCGAGGCTCTCGGCAATACGCCATTGAGGTTTGCGTTTCTATTTAGGGGATTCCCACGCTTACGCTCGGAATGACATTTGAGACGTGTTGCCGTTGCCTATGCGTAGTTTGAGCAATGCTATTTGCCAAATAGGCCGTCATATAATGACGAGGATATTTGGATGAAGAGCAAGGAAAGTGCGTCTTGAACCAGCACCCAGCGTACTCGAAGTACGTGGTGGTGGGACAAGTCGTGCTTGACGACGCTATTCGCCAAATAGCCTCGTCATTTGTGATAGGGCAACGAATTGTTGATGGTGAGCACCCTGTACACTTGCTCGCAAAGCATCACCCTGAACAGTTGATGAGGGAACGTCGGCTTGCCGAAAGACAAGACGAAATCGGCTTTCGAGCGAAGCTCGTCGGTGTGACCGTGGCTGCCGCCGATAAGAAAAGAAAACTCGCTTTCGCCGTCGTTGCGCTTTGTCTTTATCAAATCAGCAAGGGCTTCGCTTGACAATTCCTTGCCCCGAAAATCCATTGCGATTATATACCCTTTTGCTTTTGACAAAAGCTCGTCGCTTTCTATGCGTTGTTGCTCCGAGGGCGTTTTGCCTTGAGGTGCGTCGGGAAGCTCGACGACTTTTACGTCGGCAAAGCGCGAGGCGCGTTTGACATACTCGGCTATTGCGTCCGCAAAATATTTTTCTTTTATTTTGCCTATTGCGATAACGTTGATTTTCATCTTGTCATCCCCCACACGAAACTGAATATCGTGGCGCATACTCCGACCGCCACCGTGAGCAAAAACGGAACGTCAACGTAACCTTTTGCAAGGTTGCCCGAATCGAAAGGAGTGTCGGATATACGCTCTTTTTTCACCGCGTCTTTGCGCATCAAAAAGAAGAACAGCACAAGCAAGCACGCGCAAAGCACCACCACGCCCGCCGCCACGGCAAAGCCGAGATTTGAGGAATATACCCAGTCGCTGATTTTGTTGATGAAGTCAAACACTCCGCCGTTTTGCGAAACGTACTCCGAAAACACGCTGAACGCGTTGTTGGCAAAGTGAATCAATATTCCGCCCCAAATCGAGCCCGTGTAATAGGTGATAAGCGCAAGCGTCGCTCCGAAAAAGAAGGTGTAACCCGTCTGCACTATATTTTGGTGCATGAGCGAAAACAGCAGCGCGGACACCACGACATACCACGATTTGCTTTCCTTGTACCCTGCACGTATAAGGCCTCTGTGTGCGATTTCCTCACACACGCCCGGCAGCACCGCAACCAAAAACAGTTCTTTGAAAAGCACGCCTATGCTCGAATAATCCGTTCTCGAGGAAACGTGGGTGAAACCTATCATGCGCAACACCGTTTGCCAGACGTACGAGATGCCGCTCGACACCACGATTGCGCACACGCATATGCCTATTATTAAAAGCCAGTTCTTTGCGGAAATCTTTTTGAAACCGAAATCGGAAATAATGTCCTTTGCGTTTTCTCCCCTTCCTTTTGCGCCGAGAGAGTACAAAAACACGCTCAAAAACGCAAATATCGCAATCTGCACCACGCAAGAGAAAAATGCGTCCGAATCGGCAACGCCCAGCGCGGAATAGATGTCCAAACTCGACGCGATACGCAAAAGCAAAGTGCATATCACAACGACAAAATATATCCAACCTACACTCGCGCGCTTTGTCATACCATACCTACGATGAAGGCGTAAAGCCAGTATATGCACACAAGCGCAAGCGCAATCCACACGCCGGACATATGCTGATTTTTGCCGAGATATTCAACTTCGTTGCGCTCTTCAAGCTCGTATTGTACGCGCTTCCATCCCTGCTTCGTAAACAGCGATTTGAAAAAGCGGAACATACCCTTGAACACGTTTTCGCTTTTTGTCGTGACGTTTGCCGTTGCCACGATCGTGAATCCGTCCTCTTCGTATACGTTGCTGACCTCTCCTGCTCTTTGGCGTTTGTCGCCTGCTCGATAGAACAAATACAGTAAGCACACGAGCAATACAATACCTATGATTACGCTCGCAGCTCCCGTTAGCCAGTTGAAATAACCGAGTTTCAGGTATATTTCGTCGACTTGCGGCAAATACGCCGTGAGCGTGAGGGATATAAAGTTGTTGACAAAGTGGACTATGACGCTTGCCCATATCGAGCCAGAAAGTGCGACCACGAGCGCAAGCACTACGCCCAACCCGAATTGATGCACCGTTTGAACGGGATTTGCGTGCATAAGAGAGAAAAACAACCCCGACATAAGCACGCCGAACCATATATTGCGCGTGGCAAGACCGGGAAAAACCGTGCCGCGCATAAATATTTCTTCTCCTATTGCAGGCATAATTGCCATGACGAAAATCGCAAGAAAATAGAATCCTACATTTGAAAAAGACGGCATGGACACTCCCGCTCCGTGATATCCGATGATGCCCAAAAACGCACTCCATGCGTTTGCAAGCGGCAAAAATACGAGTATGGTTGCGATTGCGATAAACGGCAAAATTGCGATTTGAACGGGATTGAGTTTGCCTTTGATTTTTGCGACGCGCACGACGTCCACTTTGCGCACGCGCGTATAAACGAATACGGTTGCGATAAAACCGACTTGCATGATTGCATAGCCGCACCAACTGTACACGCTCATGCCGTCGAGCGTTGCGGATACGTTGCGGAGAGCAAGGGACAAAAACAGCGAAAGCAAACTGCCGACGCATATGCCCAAAAGATAAATTGACGAACTTTCGCTTGCGCCTATCGTTCTTCTCATAATATTTCGAAAACCTCGCTTCTTCTCGATTGATGCGCAACATACAATTCGATGTCGCTGTCTTTTGCTTTCAATGCGTTTTCCACGGCGTCGTACGCTTTTTGCTCGGTGTTGTTGTTTTCGCTTATATGCCCCAAAACAAGCTGTTTTATGCGCGAATCGTCGCACAAAATCGAGGCGATTCTCGCCGCCGCGTCGTTGGAAAGATGTCCTTGGTTTGACATTATCCTAGCTTTGAGGACGGGCGGATATTTGCCGTTTTTGAGCATTTCGAGGTCGTGATTGGACTCCAAAAGCACCACTTCGCTGTCCTTTACGTTTTTTACGACGCCCCTTGTCGGTACGCCGATGTCGGTTGCCACGCTGCACCTTGCGCCTTGACAATCGAACGTATATGCAAGCGGATACGCCGCATCGTGCGGAATTCTGAACGGTTCTACGCTTATATCGCCGATTTTGAATCCGCTCTCGTAATCGTCGTTGCTCACCACGTTTTTGATGTCGTACTTTTGACACATTGCCATTGCGGTGAGCGGATGCGCGTACACTTTGGTGTACGGTGAAAGTTTGCAAAGCCCTGCGATATGGTCGCTGTGCTCGTGCGTAACCACAACGCCGTCGATGTCGCTCGGTTTCAAGCCGAAAGGCACAAGCTCGCTTGCAATTCGAGTGTAGGACACGCCCGCGTCAACCAAAATTGCCGTTGAATTTGACAGTATGAGCGTTGAATTGCCCTTGCTTCCGCTTGCGAGCGACACGAGTTTGAGCGACATGTTTTCCTCTTTTGAACAAGAAACGAATCGCAAAAAGCAATTCGTTCCCCTATATACCGTTTGATTTGCTCTTTATTTTGCCGAAATTAAATCTCTCTCGACATGTTTTGCATGTTTTCCACCTTGTCGTCGAGCTTGTTCATAAGGATTGCGAACACGATGGTCAACACCAAGTTGACAAGGCACAGCACGAGCACGATAAGGAATGCGATTTTCTCGCTTACGACGAATGTCTTTGTAACCAGCCACTTAATGAGCAAAGCAAGCATTGCACCCGAGGACGCAAGCGCAAAGATGAAGTTGAATGCGCGCGGGTATTTCCCCACGATGACGGATATGAGCGAGGCAATCGTCATAACCGCACTAACCACTGCAACACCGATGTACGCAATGTTGGAAAGCGGACGAAGCGCAAAACCGTTGTCAATCCAGTTTTTTATCACACCGATGACGTTGAGTTTTTCTATCGACACACTGCCCACGCTCGGCATAAAGTAGGAAAGAATGAACGGAAGCACCGTGAGCGCGGAAAGAAGGAAAGTGACAAGTGCGAAAATTCTGGGTTGCACTTTGCCTTTCTTTTTGACCTTGCGCGCGGAAACCGTTTCAAAATCGGTTGCCTCGTCGTTCTCGACGGTGGCTTGCGCATATACGTTTTGTCCCCTGCCGTCAGTTCTCAAAACGTTGCTATCCTGCGTCATATAGGGCACGACGGCAAGCGGAACGACGATGGGTTGGAGTTGGATTGTGTTGTGCTTGGGCGCAACGATAGGCACGGGGCCGCCCGTTCCCACCGGTTTGAGCACCGTAACGTCAGAACCTGCTTCGGGTTGCGGAGCGGCGTACGCTTCCGACTCGAACATCGGTTCGTCTTCCATTTTGATTTCCCCGTTGTCAGGCGTCATAACAATCTCTTGTTTTTTGTCCTTCTTTGACATATTTCCTCCTGGCGATTATTTGAGATAACCGCATTTGTCGCGATTTATAATTGCGCTCACCGTACACAAAACGACGTATGCCGCGCCAAACACGACCAACGTAAACAGTTCGCTGCTTGCATAGCCGTGGATAAAGTCGTTGATGAAATCTATTTGTTCTATGCCGATTGCGCTTGCGCCTGCCAAACTTGCGACAAATATTGCAAGCACGCAAAGCAAATTGACGATTGCTCCGCTTACGAATTTGACTGGTTTCACCGCACCGAATATCGCAAAACAGGACTTAATCGCATTGATAAGCACGCATAAAATGCCGATTGTGAGAATAAGCGAGGGTACGGCACTCACCCAGATCGCGCCGACTTCGCTGCCGCTCCAACCAAGTTGCGCCGTATTTTTAAAAGCGGAAACCAAGTTTGACACGACGTTGAATTTGTCAAACACCATCTTGAACGGCGCGTTGAAACTTGCTCCGACCGCCGCAAAAACGTACGGCAAAAGCACGGCAACGGACGCCACGAGAGCGATTATTCCGCTTGCCATATTCTTTGCGCGTTTGCCTCTTTTCCACTTTTTGTTGACCTCTTCGCGCTTTGGTTGCACGTCGTCAACGGTGGAAACGATACGTCTTGAATCGGAGTCGGGCGTCTCCTTGTTGACAATCGTCGGTTCTATCACGTACTCCTGCATAACCGTCGGCATAACGTGATAGGCGGCGTTGTTAATAGGAGGCGGCGCGAGCCTTATGCCCGCATCGTCAACGCTTCGATTTTTGTTTTTGTTGAATTTGTCTGCCATGATAACTCAACCGTCGATATATCGGTTTTTCTTGTTTTGCACGGGTTGCGCTTTGATAGGTTGCTCTTTGATAGGCTGCGCCTTGACGGGTGCGACTTGCTCGACTTGCGGAGCATATTGCATGAGCGGTTGCTCTTGCGTCACGTACGGCACGAACGCCACCGGTTGTACGATGGGCGGCATTTGATAGGGCTTGCCGTCCTCTCCGACAAGGTATGCCGGCACTCCCGGATATTGCGGGGGCATTGCCGACTGTTGCGGAGCATACGGATAAGGATAAGGCGGATAGGGGTACGGCGCATAACCGTTTTGATAAGGCGTACGTCCGGGACCGGAGAAATCCGCTTGCTGTTCCTTTTCGGGCTCTTTTTCGGGAGCGGGTTGTTCCTCTTGAACGGGAGCGTTCAACTCGTCCACAAACTCGTCTAGCGTCGGAACTTTTTTCACTTCCAAATCGGCTTGAGGCGCAGGAATAATCTGTTGCTTGCGCTTGACGGGCGGACTTTGTTTGATTTTGTTTTTTGCAAGGAGCAAAAGCGCGCGCGCTTTGTTGCGTCCGCAATGAGTGCATGCCGTTGCCGTAAGCGGATTTATCGTTCCGCAAGCGGGGCAAACGTAAGTGTCGCCCTCAATGTCGTCCTCGTCGATTTGAGTGTAGGGGTCGGCATAATATTTCGAATAAGTTTTGAGCGCGGTTGACATTTTCCTCAAAAGTTCCACGTCCTCCGAACCGAGTTCGTTGAGCTTTTGACGATATTTTTCAAGATTTTCCGCTTTTTCGCGGTACTCTTCCTCGCTCTTTTTGCGATACTCTTCAACCTGTTCGAGAGCCTTTTCTCTCTCGTCGTCGGCTTTGGCGCGCTTTTCGGCGATCTCTTTGTCGACCGCCGCCATTCTGTCGCGCTCCATATTGTCAAGACGCAACTTTGCCTTGCGTGCGTCGAGCATATCGTCGTCGCTGTGCGTTTCGCTCTCAACCACTATGGGAGCGCCGCAAGACACGCAAAATTTCGCGCCCGGAAGATTTTGAGTTCCGCACACGGCGCATACGGGTTTGCGCATAACTTGCAAAATGCCTCCGCACTTTGCGCAGTATCTGCTGCCCGCGCTGTTTTTTGCGTGGCAAACGGGACAGACGGTTTGATAATTTTCAACTACGTCCGCTCCGCACGTGGGGCAAAAGGCTTGTCCCGGTTTCACTTCGTTTCCGCATATCTTGCAAACAAACATATTTCACCTGCGAATATCTTTGTGTTGTGATTTTTGATGTATATAAGGGTTTTTCGCCATGTACCCTAAATTAGATGCGCCCTCTCTTTCCCTTTCGGGCTTTTGTTCTTCCTCTACAAGAGTTGAATGGCGTGTACTCTAATTGCAATTTCCCCTTTCCTCACGTGTTTCGTTCGTCCTCTACAAGAGTTGAACGGCGTGTACTTTTAATTAGATATACCCCCTCTTTCCCTCGCGGGTTTTTCTCCCACCACTCAAATAGGGGCAATTCTCTACAAAAT
>ULTX01085001.1_pt1 | contig 65804 bp, 77 predicted proteins | sample 1958041 | NCBI WGS metagenome assembly ULTX01 (sample SAMEA4835747, study PRJEB28245) | human gut metagenome | biome: gut microbiome; material: fecal sample | place: Denmark | collected 2008
ACTAATATACAAAACTCAAAGATATGAGTTTCTAGTAAGTATCCAATTTGTTTCAAATTATTTTTATCGATCTATGAATCTTCTATACCTTCTTAATTCTACCATTAACATAATTATCAAATAACAAACAAAAAAAAGAACTTCATAATAACATTATATTTGAAATTCAAGTTTTTCGCAAAGGAAAAACGGGATTTCTGCATAGGATAACAGAATCAATCTTTTATCTATCAAAAACTACATGTGACAGATTTTACCATAAATCCGACAGATTTTACTATTCAAAAGGTGTTTTTATAAGAGTGATTATACTTCTGATCTGGTTAAGGTTAGCATTGACCATAAAAGAAACGAGAATCGAAAACGATTCTCGATGGATTCGTTTCCGATTCTCGTATGATTTAAATCAAAGAGAACTGACTTTGCCGGGCAAAGTCAGTTTCCTGATATCATTTCTTAATTGTTTTCGGGGCGCAATTTACGAACAACAGCACCAGTACGCCACATTTCGCTTTCGCGTAACTGACGAAGTTCTTCGTTCAACTTCTCACGATAATCCGGTTGTGAGTTGGAATCGATAGAACGCTGTGCTTCGTTTCCGCAAGCTACCTCGTTATACAGTTTTTCAAAGACAGGCTTAACGGCATCGTGGAACGGGCCCATCCAATCCAAAGCTCCGCGCTGAGCAGTTGTTGAACAGTTAGCATACATCCAGTCCATACCGTTTTCTCCAAACAACGGCATCAACGACTGCGTCAATTCTTCTACTGTTTCATTGAATGCTTCAGAAGGTTCGTGTCCGTGTTCACGTAAAGTTTCATACTGAGCCAACAACAATCCTTGGATTGCACCCATCAATGTACCACGTTCACCTGTCAAGTCTGAGTAAACTTCCTTCTTGAATGTAGTTTCAAACAGATAACCTGAACCAACACCGATACCTAAAGCGATGACACGATCCCAAGCCTTTCCTGTTGCATCCTGATAGATTGCATAACTAGAGTTCAAACCACGTCCTTGCAAGAACATACGGCGCAAAGAAGTACCTGAACCTTTCGGAGCGATCATGATTACATCTACATCTGCAGGAGGAATAATGTTTGTACGTTCTTTATAAGTAATAGCAAAACCATGAGAGAAGTACAAAGCTTTACCAGCAGTCAGATGTTTCTTGATCATCGGCCAGCATTGAATCTGAGCTGCATCTGAAAGCAATACCTGAATAATGGTAGCCTTTTCGCAAGCTTCTTCAATACCAAACAAAGTCTCACCCGGAACCCAACCGTCGGCTACGGCTTTATCATAAGTCTTACCCGGACGTTGTCCGACAATTACATTGAAACCATTGTCGCGCAAGTTCAAGCTCTGACCTGGACCCTGTACGCCATAACCGATTACTGCGATGACTTCATCTTTCAACACTTCTCTAGCCTTTTCCAAAGGAAACTCTTCGCGGGTTACTACATTTTCTTCAACACCGCCAAAATTCATTATTGCCATTTTCTTTTCTTTTTAGTTCCGGCAGCTTTCGCTGCCATTTATATTAATAATCTATTCAAATATCACTTTACTGCGTACGACTACCTCCGTACCGTTCTTTTTCACTTCAATATGGTATTCGTCCGCACCTACCTTCTCTTGATAGAAACTCAACGTATCACCATAATAGCTTTCGGCCACATAAGCCATTTCAAAGCGACGTACACGCTTTTCTTTGAATTGCTCGAGCGGAAAAAGATCCAAAATATGCTCGATATATTTAATACTGTTTACATGACCGTTGACATCAATGTCACTGTATTTCGTTTGATATTCAGCAATCGGATTTGTTTCGGTCACCTTGATTCTTCCCGGTTTCTCGATCGGACAAGGTTTATCACAAACATAATCTACGATACTACCGCCATGTAATGTCAATAAATCAGCCGGCTTTCGTGTTTCCATACTGATCATTGCCCAAACAGAGCGGGCATAACCAATCGTCTTTCCTTCCTGATTCACCAAAGCGAAATTACGATCTGTGAACAAACGATAGACATTCTCTACCCACGTCTGGATACTGAACTTTTCATATTGATTGGGCAACGCATCCAATTCAATTGCCAGGCGAGACAGAACCCACGTATAATGATTTTCGTTCAGCGTAGCCATTCCGAAACCTCTTTCGGAAGCATGAAAGCCGGCACAATTCAAGAGATGATTACCCAATACACCCATCGTCAGCTTTCCCGTAAAATCTACATGGAAAGGTTCTGCGACAAAATCGTAAGTCCCTATTTTCGAATCTTCTGTCATACAACTCTCTTCTTTTGATTCCGTTATTTTTCCTTGTGATAACGCTCTTCCCGATGAGCCAGATACTCATTTACCCGTTCGAAACAGCTGGTCGAAACAGCAATTCTTCCTGAACGTACAAACTGAAGTACGCAATTCAAGGAACTCAATTCCTGATAAAGGGATGTAATATCTTCGCTTGTACCTGTCATTTCCACGATCGAAAAGACAGGATTCACCTCTACAATATGAGCACTGTAATGACGAATTACTTTTGATGCTTCGGGATTTGACTGAAATTCCGGTGTAGATACTTTATACATCGCTATTTCTCGTTGAAAGATTTCATCATCTGTGAAATAATGCGCATGAATGACATCCATCTTCTTCTCAATCTGCTTGACAATCTTCTCGATAATATCTTGCGTAGTCCAGCAGGTAATCGTATATTTATGAACACCCCGGATCGACGAAGCCGATACATTCAAGCTTTCGATATTCAATTGCCGGCGTGTAAACACAGCCGTAATCTGATTCAATATACCAGCAATATTCTCAGAATGTACTATAATCGTATATAATTTCTTATTTTCCATAATCTTCCTCCTCCAGCATTAACATTCCAACAGCATTTGGTTTACCGAACTTCCCGGAGGCGTCATCGGCAAAACATTTCCTTCTTCCACTACACAGACTTCTAACAGGAACGGACCATCCGTTTCCAACATCTCACGAACAGCATCACGCAGCTCTGAACGTTCAATAACTCTTCGCGAAGGAATTGAATAAGCAGCTGCAATCTGCATATAATCCGGATTCATCATCGGTGTAAAGGAATAACGACGATTGAAGAACATCGCCTGCCACTGGCGAACATTGCCCAGATAATTATTATTTAGCAAGATAATCTTAACGGGGGCTTTCTGTTCCATAACGGTTCCCAGTTCTTGCATCGTCATCTGTAAACCACCATCTCCCATGAATGCACATACCGTACGGTCAGGACGGCCAAACGTTGACCCTATTGCTGCCGGCAAACCAAAACCCATCGTTCCCATTCCTCCGGAAGTAACAATACTTCGCTGCTGGGAAAACTTGAAATAGCGGCAGGCCATCATCTGATTCTGACCTACATCGGTTACCAATATAGCATCATTGTCGGTCGCTTCACTTACAACATGTACTACTTCTCCCATATTCAGTGGACCTTCATCCGGGAATACTTCTTTGCGTATTACCTGATTGAATTCCGTTTCTTCGTACTGCCGGAAGCTTTCAATCCATTCGCTATGTCGATTGTTCTGGATTAACTCGGTAAGTAAAGCCAGCGTTTTCTTACAATTACCTAAAACGGGAACATCTACCGGAACATTCTTTCCTAACTCAGATGGATCTATATCCAAATGTATCACTTTCGCCTGCTTGGCATAAGTCTCCAGTTTACCGGTTACCCGATCATCAAAACGCATACCGATCGCAATCAGGACATCACATTCGTTGGTCTTTACATTCGGACCTAAATTTCCGTGCATACCCAGCATACCTTTGTTCAGACGGTGCGTAGAAGGCAGAGCCGAAAGTCCTAACATCGTACAACCACAAGGTATATCAGCCTTTTCGATAAAAGCCAGCAATTCTTGCTGTGCATTACCCAATTCAACCCCTTGTCCTACTAAAGCCAACGGTTTCTTCGCTGAATTGATCAATGCAACCGCTTCTGCTACTTCTTTATAATCGATTTCCGGATCCGGATCATAACTACGAATGAAATCTACATCAACAGGTTCATATTCCGTTAAGCCTACCTGCGCATTCTTGGCAAAGTCCAATACAACCGGACCCGGACGACCGCTCCTAGCAATATAAAAAGCCCGTGAAACTGCCCATGCTACATCTTCGGCCCGACGAATCTGATAACTCCATTTTGTAATCGGCTGCGTAACGCCTACCAAATCCACCTCCTGAAAAGCATCTGTACCTAAAAAGTTGGCACCAACCTGCCCTGCGATCATGACAATAGGCGTACTGTCTATCATCGCGTCGGCTATTCCGGTTATAGTATTCGTAGCACCCGGTCCACTTGTCACCAAGCAAACGCCCACTTCTCCAGACACACGGGCAAAACCCTGTGCAGCATGAGCCGCTCCTTGTTCATGGCGAACTAATATATGGTTTATTTTATCCAAATGATCATACAATGCATCGTAAACCGGCATAATAGCACCACCCGGATAACCAAAGATCGTCTTTACACCTTCATGCTCCAATGAGCGCATCAATGCTTCTGAACCTGTTATTGTTTCTTTCATATATTTCTATGCGATTTACTTAGTCTTCAATTATTCTTACGCCCCCTTTATCTGCCGACGAAACCATCTTGCCGTATGCCTTTAAGGCTTTCGATACCTCACGCTGGCGGAATGGCGGAGTAAATGCTTTCTTTCCACGAGCTTCTTCAGCCTTCCGGCGTTCAGCCAGTTCCTCATCAGTCAGTCGTACCCGAATGGAACGGTTAGGAATATCTATTTCAATGATATCGCCGTCTTTTACCAATCCGATATTACCTCCGGCAGCTGCTTCCGGAGAAATATGACCGATCGACAAACCTGATGTACCTCCGCTGAAACGGCCATCCGTGATCAAAGCACATTCCTTACCTAAATGACGGCTCTTGATATAGGATGTCGGATATAACATTTCCTGCATACCCGGTCCACCTTTAGGACCTTCGTAAGTAATGACTACTACATCTCCGGAAACGACCTTACCTCCCAAGATTCCTTCGCAGGCAGCATCCTGAGAATCGAATACCTTGGCCGGACCTGCAAACTTCCAGATGCTTTCATCCACTCCGGCTGTTTTGACAACACAACCATCTAAAGCGATGTTCCCTTTCAATACTGCCAGACCTCCATCTTTCGAATAAGCATGTTCGATATCACGGATACAACCCGTCGAACGATCGGTATCCAATTCCTGATAATAATTCTCCTGCGCACCCATCGTAATGCAGAAACGATTGCCCGGTGCACTCTTATACTTCTTCAACGCTTCTTCCGTTACATGCGGAGACGTGATTCCAAATTGATCCACTGCTTCGGCCAAAGTCAATCCGTCAGCCCGCTTAACGGTTCCATCAATCAGTCCGGCTTTCAGCAGCTCATGTAAGATCGACAAAACGCCGCCTGCCCGATTGACATCCTGTACATGGTAAACCGGAGTATTCGGCGCCACTTTGCAAAGGCAAGGTATCTTACGGGATAACATATCAATATCATCCATCGTAAAATCAGCATTCGCTTCCTGAGCAATCGCCAATAAGTGAAGAACTGTATTGGTTGAACCTCCCATGGCTATATCAAGCGACATGGCATTCAAGAAGGCTTGTCTTGTAGCGATCTGTCGAGGCAAAACGCTATCGTCACCTTCTTCATAATATTTATAAGCATTCTTGACAATCAGCTTGGCTGCATCCCGGAACAATTGTACCCGATTGGCATGAGTTGCCACAATCGAACCGTTTCCCGGCAAAGCCAAACCGATGGCTTCATTCAGGCAATTCATCGAGTTTGCCGTAAACATACCCGAACAACACCCGCAACCCGGGCAAGCATGGCGTTCTACTTCTCCAATCTGTTCATCACTGACGGAAGTATCAGCCGCTTCAATCATGGCATCAATCAAATCAAGATGACGACCGTTCCATTCGCCGGCTTCCATCGGACCTCCCGATACAAAAACGGCAGGTATATTCAACCGCATGGCAGCCATTAGCATACCCGGAGTAATTTTATCACAATTGCTGATACAAACCATAGCATCTGCCTTGTGAGCATTTACCATATATTCAACGCTATCAGCAATAATATCACGCGAAGGGAGAGAATACAACATTCCGTCGTGCCCCATGGCTATACCATCATCAATAGCAATGGTATTAAATTCGGCGGCAAAGCATCCCAGTTTCTCTATTTCTTCTTTCACAATCTGTCCGGCTTCATGCAAATGTACATGTCCGGGCACAAACTGAGTAAACGAATTTACAATAGCAATGATCGGTTTCCCGAACTGTTCTTTCTTCATGCCATTGGCGCACCATAAAGCACGTGCCCCAGCCATTCGGCGTCCTTCCGTACTGAAGGAACTTCTCAACGGATTCTTCATATTTGTTTCTCCTTCTTTTTGCATTCTCAAATTGCTCAATTTCTTATTCCCTTAGTAAGAAAAAAGCCTTTCCCAAAATAGAGAAAGGCTGTAAGAAATATCGTTGTCAACTTTATTCGCATCTTGCATACCTTTCTCCTTACCAACTAATGACTAGCAGGACCACGACTAAGATAATATGCAAAGAAATAGTCAACATTTTTGTTCTTTTATCTTTATGTTTGTTTGACGTTGCAAATGTAGAACAATAATTCTAACAAACAAAGAATTTAAAAGAAAAATATTAGTATTTCTTTCAAATATCAATTAAAGACTAATTTCTACTTGCACTTTAACAGAAATATCCTTTATAAGACAACCAAGTATATAAATAACTCCAACTAGGAGTCAACCTCATTTATTTATAAAAAGATTTTAAGTCAACTAAATCCGTTAAATGACAGAACGATATCTGCAACTTAAGAAAATTATATCGTTTCACACCTGTGGAACGATCTCTTCACCCTTGTGGAACGATCGTTCCACCTACGTGGGATGATCATATCACCCAGGTGAAACGGTATAATTTATACTTGAAAAAGACTTAACTATATAGGCTTTCGGAAAAACATGTAACCTTTATCCTCTTAAAAGGGAAAAGGCATTGTCAAAAAACACAGTTTAAAACGACCAGATTTTTCCAATCAATACCCATAAAAAAACGACCTGTATCCGAAGATACAAGTCGTTTTCATTTCCAACTAAGTTATTAGCTACTCGTATTATATTACATTCACCATCATCCTATTCTTACTTCAGGCTATTCAGAAGTTGCTCCAAGGTATATTCATCGGGGATCAATACCTGGCGCGCCTTACTTCCTTCTGACGGTCCTACGATTCCGGCTGCCTCCAGCTGATCCATCAATCGTCCGGCCCGGTTATATCCGATGGCAAACTTACGCTGGATCAAAGACGTTGAACCTTGCTGCTGGATAACAATCAATCGGGCAGCTTCGTTAAAGAACGGATCACGTTCCGAAAGATCTACAACACCTCCCAAGGATTTGTCGCCATCATTCTCGGCTACATATTCCGGCAACAGGTAGGCTGTCGGATAGGCAACCTGCTCACTGATATAATTAACGATATTCTCGACTTCAGGCGTATCAACAAAAGCACACTGGACACGAATCGTATCACTACCGGCAACAGAAATCAACATATCACCCCGACCAATCAAACGGTTAGCACCCGGAGCATCCAAAATAGTACGAGAGTCGATCATTGATGCCACCTTAAAGGCGATACGACTTGGGAAGTTACCTTTAATCGTACCCGTAATCACTTTCGTATCCGGTCGCTGCGTTGCCAGAATCATGTGAATACCCACGGCACGAGCCTTGGCAGCGATACGCGAAATAGGTAATTCTATCTCACGGCCGGAAGTAGCAATCAAATCGGCAAACTCATCGACAATAGCCACAATATACGGCAAGAAGCGATGTCCCTTCTCCGGATTCAAATGACGGCTGATAAACTTCGTATTGTATTCCTTGATGTTTCTGACATTTGCCAATACCAATAATTTATAACGGTTTTCCATTTCGACAACCAACGAGTTCAGCGTTGCCACAGCATCAGCCGGTTCTGTTACAATCGGATGATCTGTATTCGGCAGTTTCGCCAAGTAATGCCGTTCGATCTTCGAATAGATACTAAACTCAACCATCTTCGGATCGACCATAACAAACTTCAATTCTGCCGGATGCTTCTTATATAACAGAGAAGTTATGATCGCATTCAAACCGACAGACTTACCTTGTCCGGTCGCACCTGCCACGAGTAAGTGCGGAGTCTTGCAGAGATCGAACATATACACTTCGTTTGTAATGGTCTTTCCCATGGCCACCGGCAACTCATACTTGCATTCCTGGAACTTCTTCGAAGCGATAACCGACTGCATTGATACTGTCTGCGGATTCTTGTTAGGTACTTCAATACCGATTGTTCCCTTACCCGGAATCGGGGCAATAATACGAATATTCAACGCCGCCAGCTTCAACGCGATATCATCTTCCAGCGTCTTGATCTTGGCGATACGGATTCCGGCTTCCGGAATAATCTCATACAAAGTGACCGTTGGTCCGACTGTTGCCTTGATAGAAGCAATCTTGATGTTGAATTCTTCCAATGCCTGCTTAATCTGCTGTTGGTTCTCATTCAAATCATCCATGCTGACTTCGTGAACACCTGTATCGTGCGGATCAAGCAATCCTAAAGTTGGGAACACATATTGTGACAAATCCAGACGAGGATCGTAGTCACCCAAAGCCTTACCCGAATAATCGGCATCATCGTCCGGAGCCATTTCAACCGAAAATTCCGGATCTTCAGAAACCAGCTCACGTGGTTCTTCTTCCACTTCTTCTACATTATTATATACATAGTCCGACTTTTCATCCGCTTCTGCCTCAACAACAGCAGAGGCAGCTTCCTGTTCAGCCTTTTCAATTTCCTTTTCCGTATCGAACACATATTCGGGCGAAGGTTGTTCAACATCCATTACTGGCGAAGACTCCTCTTCTTCTACCACTGACTTTTCAGGCGCAGGCTCTGTTGCCACCGGTTGTTTCTTACGCTTCCAGTGAATATTTCCAATCCAAGAAAAAGAGAAAGCCCGTTGCAAAAAAGGAATCGTCCGTTTGCTGGAGAAAATCGCAATAATCAGGAAAAAGCCCACCAACAGCAGGAATGTTCCCGGAATACCAATATTGTTCTTTAAGATTTCCGTCGTGTAATATCCATGCTGGCCACCTAAATAAATAAAAGTATCTTCATAACCACTGATAAAGAAAAAGGCAAAGAACCAAGAACCCCAAATCAATGTTGCCAGACAGAAAATGAATCGCTTGAGCAAAGAGATCTGTTTAATGTTCATCAGCTTAGCTCCAACCGAACCCAAGAAGAACAGAATCATAAAAGAAGAAATACCAAACCAACGATTCATCAACAGATCTGCCAGGAAAGCACCTCGCACACCGGTCCAGTTTTCTACCGAACCCTGATTAGTCAACAAATCCGTTACCGGGACATTCTCAATCTTACTCTGATCGGCTGCGCCTGTAAAGAAGAAAGATATCAGTGCCAGTCCGATATAAATCGTCACAATCGCACAAACCAAGCCCGTGATAAACCGGGTTCTTTCATTCGTAAAGAAAGCTTTGAACAATGCCCAATAACTAGGCTTCGTATCATCTACCTTTTTATTTATTGTCTTTTTCACCATATCTATTTATTCGATTTTTGTTTTGCAAACTTACGTAAAATATCCTTATTAATTAATGCATCGGCAATTTTTTAAGAAACAAATAATATTACTAACTTTGCAAATCGAAAAAGCAGACTCGATTTTACTGAATCAAGTAGGCGTTTATTTTCAAGATCTGCATAATAATCAAGATATTTCTGAGGCGATGAAAAAAGAGAACAATCCTGTATATGACCGGAACACGTTGGAGTTCGTAACAGTAGCTCTCGAATATTGCACATTTGTTGAAAGTGCCAACCGTTCGGAACTGCTAGACTTTGTTGACAAAGCGACCAAGATATTGCCGTTGCTTTACCTGAAAGCCTCACTGCTTCCTGCAATCGAGCCGGATGAATTATTCGAACCGGAGATGAGTGTCACCGAAGAGATGTACGAATCTGTCCGTTCCAGCATTGCAGCTTTGTTGGAAGACAAAGACTCTTATCTGGATACTTTCCATCCGGATATGGCTTATAGTGAAACACCGATCATTGCTTTTATCTCTGAGAATCTGGCTGACGTATATCAGGATGTGGGCAACTTCGTTTCACTGTTCCGCCAAGGTAATGAATTCGTGATGCGCGAAACCATTGGTCTGTGTTATCAGAACTTCTGCAACTATTGGGGACAACCGTTGCTGAATGCTTTGAAAGCCTTACATCATCTGCGTTATGCCGATGAGAGTTTGAACGAATTAAAAGAAAGTGAATGATTGAGAAATATGTAAATAAGATTACCAAAGAGGAAATCGCCTTATTACCCATTGAGGAATTCAAAGGGAGAATCATCACGCTGCTCACCGAAAAAGATGCAGACAAAGCGGTTGATTATCTTTCTCAATTTCCGATGATAGGTTTTGACACGGAGACACGTCCCAGTTTCAAGAAAGGACAGCGCTTCAAAGTATCGCTGGTCCAATTATCTACCGACGACACGTGTTTCCTGTTCCGGCTGAATTATATGGGATTTCCCGAATCACTCGAACATCTGTTGGGCAATGCCAATATACTTAAAGTAGGTCTGTCGCTTCGGGATGACTTCGGAGCCATGCGTAAACGGATCGAGATTGAACCGCAAAACTTCCTCGATTTACAAGTCTACGTAAAGCAATTCGGCATAGAAGAGGCCAGCTTACAGAAGATATATGCCATCCTTTTCCAGAAGAAAATATCCAAAGGACAACGACTGTCGAACTGGGAAGCCGATGTATTGACTTCGTCCCAGCAAAAATATGCCGCCTTAGACGCATGGGCGTGCCTGCAAATTTATAAACAACTGAATAATCAAGCATAATGAGTTACAGTAAAGTATTTCTGAAACCCAAGAAGGAAGAATCTTTGTTACGTTTCCATCCGTGGGTATTTTCCGGAGCCATCCAACGCATTGAAGGGAAACCGGAAGAAGGAGACTTGGTCGAAGTATATGGTGCCAACCAGCAATTCCTGGCTGTAGGACATTACCAGATCGGAAGCATCGCCGTACGGGTATTGTCGTTTACCCAACGAGAGATTGATCATACATTCTGGGTGGAAAGAATCCGTTCTGCCTATCAATTACGTTGTATTTTGGGATTAGCCAATACTCCCAACAACAATACATACCGATTGGTACACGGAGAAGGCGACAGTCTGCCCGGATTGGTAATAGATATGTATGCACATACTGCTGTCATGCAGGCACATTCAGTAGGAATGCACAAATACCGGCTTGAGATTGCCGAAGCATTGAAAGAAGTATTGGGCGATACGCTGCAGAATATCTACTACAAATCGGAGACAACACTGCCTTACAAAGCAGACCTCAACAGTGAAAACGGATATATCTACGGACATGATGTAGAAGATATCGCGTTGGAAAACGGATTGAAGTTTTGCGTTGACTGGCAAAAAGGACAAAAAACAGGTTTCTTTGTTGACCAACGGGAAAACCGTTCTTTACTGGAACATTACTCTAAAGGCAGGTCTGTCTTGAATATGTTCTGCTATACCGGTGGATTTTCTTTTTACGCCATGCGAGGCGGAGCCAAGTTAGTACATTCTGTTGACAGCTCGGCCAAAGCCATTTCGTTGACAAACCGAAATGTAGAGTTAAACTTTCCCGGAGATCCCCGACATCAGGCATTTGCCGAAGATGCATTCAAATACCTGGAACGGATGGGGAATAATTACGACTTGATCATCCTTGATCCTCCGGCTTTTGCCAAGCATAAGAATGTTTTGCGCAATGCCCTGCAAGGATACCGCAAGCTGAATGCCATAGCTTTCGAGAAGATTCAGCCGGGAGGTATTTTATTCACGTTCTCTTGTTCTCAGGTTGTCAGCAAAGAGAATTTCAGACTGGCTGTTTTCAGCGCTGCAGCCCAAGCCGGAAGAAATGTCCGCATCCTGCATCAATTGACACAACCGGCCGATCATCCGGTCAATATTTATCATCCGGAAGGTGAATATCTGAAAGGATTGGTTCTATATGTAGAATAATCCGAATCCATATGTTTAATTCAATCTATTTAAAATGGAAAAACAAATAGATGAAGAAGCATTAAAACAGAAGGTACAAAAATACATTGTAACCATCTCTTGTCTGATTCTGATAGGTAAATTTATAGCCTATTACATCACACAGTCTGTAGGAGTCCTGACGGATGCCTTGGAAAGTATTGTCAATGTCGTTGCCGGATTCATCAGTTTAGGCAGTCTGCGCTGGAGCGCTCTGCCGAAAGACGAACACCATCCATTCGGACACGGGAAAATAGAACTGATATCCGCCTCTATAGAAGGCATACTTATCAGCATTGCCGGCGCCATGATTATTTACGAAGGTATCATGCGTCTGTTTTCACCGGTAGAAGTTATGCACTTGGACATCGGTATCTACATTGTTGCTTTCTCCGGACTGCTTAATTATCTGATGGGATGGTATAGTATCCGCATTGGTAAACGCTATAACTCCATGGCCTTGATTGCCGGAGGAAAGCATTTACAATCCGACACTTACTCAACCATCGGTCTGGTAGCAGGTCTTGTTGTACTCTATTTAACCAAAATTGTTTGGATTGATAGTTTACTGGCGTTATTGTTCGGAGGCTTAATTGCTGGAACCGGAATATCCATTCTGCGCAAAACAATTGCCAACCTGCTGGATGCAGCCGACGAACAGTTATTAAATGATCTCGTCCAAACGCTGAACGAAAAGCGTCCGCCGGAATGGATTGACATACATAATACACGCATCATCAAGTCTGGAAGTTATCTGTATATTGACTGCGATTTGACGATACCCTGGTATTATACCATCGAAGAAGGTCATCAGGAAGCAGCCAAACTGCAAGATCTTCTACGTGACAAATATGCAAATAAGGTACAGCTAACTATCCATTTGGATCCGTGTAATATCTTTGACAAGCTGAAATGTAATACGTGTGCACTCCAACACTGCAAGTATAGACGCGAAGCATTTACAGAACAAGAAACCATCAGTCTGACCAGTTTCACCGGAGCTGGAGGAGAAGTCTGATTAAAATAAACGAAGATCAAAAACAAAAGAAACGGGAATCGGAATCGATTCTCGTTTCTTTTGTTTTTTACCTCAATATAGAATCATTATTACAAATAAAAAAGAGAACCCAAATCTTTTGGATTCTCTTCCTGATTCTGCCTTGTTGCGGAGGCCTGATTCGAACAGACGACCTTTGGGTTATGAGCCCAACGAGCTACCACTGCTCCACTCCGCGATCTAGTTTAATCATTATTTGAATGATTTCGGGTGCAAATGTAAGACATTTTTTACAAAGAACAAATTTTTCGCAAGTTTTTTTATCCGACTTGTTATTATATGATTCTTTTTAAGTACTTTTGCGCACAAATCTATTTAAAATGTGCAATACGTTATGCCGATGACAGTTTCAAAAACGAGGGAAATGTTAATCGATGTGGCCAGACAACTGTTTGCCCGCATGGGGGTTGATAACACCACAATGAATGATATTGCACTGGCTTCCAAAAAAGGACGCCGGACATTATATACCTATTTCAAAAGCAAAAACGAGATCTATCTGGCTGTAGTTGAATCAGAACTTAACCGCCTGCATAAGATGTTGTGTGACGTTGCCGAAAAGGATTTACCTGCCGACGAAAAACTGATGACCTTCATATATGCCCGCCTGGATGCAGTAAAAGCATTGGTTTTCCGTAACGGTACATTACGAGCTACCTTTTTCCGAGATATTTGGCGTGTAGAAAAAGTCCGCAAAAGTTTTGATATGCGCGAAATTGAAATTCTGAAAAGTATACTCGACGACGGCGTGAAAGAAGGTATATTTTCTATGCCCGACACCGATATTACTGCGTTGGTTTTACACCATGCCCTAAAGGGATTGGAAGTACCCTATATCCGAGGTATCATGGGCGATAATATCAGCCAACGCATCAAACGTAGAGACAATGTAGTGAATTTAATATTCAATGGTATTAAGATAAAGAAATAATCAAGAGACGATGTATATTAATGCGACAGGTTTTTATATACCCGAAGCGCGGGTAGATAACCAACATTTTTTGGAGTTGAATGGCCTAACCAGCGAATGGATCGAACAACGTACAGGAATCCGTACCCGTTCAATCGCTAAACCGGAAGAAAATATTAACACCATGAGTATGGAAGCTCTTCGGAATGCCCTGCCTCAATTACCTTACGACATTACAGAGGTAGATCTTATCATCTCCGCTTCCTATTCACCTTATGATACAGTTGCTACGGCAGCCCATAACGCTCAGTTCGAATTTAACATCACAAATGCGAAAGCTTTGTATCTATCTTCTGCCTGTTCTTCATTCATCAATGCGCTAGAAGTAGTAGAAGGTTATTTTGCTATGGGGAAAGCCAGCAAGGCCCTCATCTTAGGAGCTGATAAAAACTCGGCCTATTGGAACGAGACTGACCCGAAAGCCGGACATCTATGGGGAGACGCCGCTGCTGCTTTCTTTTTATCCAAAGAACGAATTACAGAAAAAGATGCCGAAGTTATCGAAGTATATACACAGGGATTAGGTTATTTACCGAAAGCTCCCGAAGCAGTACATTTACGTCCGCGTGATGGTGGTATTATGATGCCAGAAGGACGTGATGTATTCATGCAGGCTTGTACCTATATGCCTAAGAACGTATTGTTTCTGCTGGAAAAGAACGGATATACATTAGATGACCTGAGTTATTTCATCGGTCACCAGGCAAACATGCGTATCATGGCTAATATTGCCAAACAACTGAACTTGCCGGAAGAAAAATTCTTACACAACATTGAAGAATTAGGAAACACCGGATCTGTCAGTTCAGCCTTAGTGTATGCACAAAATGCACATAAGTTCAAGAAAAACGACCTAATAGCCTTGACCGTCTTTGGCGGAGGTTATTCAACGGGTGCTTGTTTGATTAAATGTTAATCTTTAAAAGAGAAAAAAGAATATGAAACTATTGGAAGGTAAAGTAGCCGTTATTACAGGCGCTGCCCGTGGTATCGGTAAAGCTGTTGCTTTAAAATTTGCTTCTGAAGGAGCAAACATTGCATTCACCGATTTGGTAATCGATGAGAATGGTCTGGCAACACAGAAAGAATTGGAAGCATTAGGCGTGAAAGCTAAAGGATATGCATCCAATGCTGCCAACTTCGAAGAAACACATCAGGTTGTAGCAGAAATCGTAAAAGATTTCGGACGTATTGATGTTTTGGTAAACAATGCTGGTATTACCAAAGACGGTCTGATGATGCGTATGAGCGAAGGACAGTGGGATGCCGTACTGAATGTTAATTTGAAATCAGCATTCAACTTTATCCATGCTTGTACTCCTATCATGATGAAGCAGCGTTCAGGTAGTATTATCAACATGGCTTCTGTAGTAGGTGTACACGGAAATGCCGGACAATGTAACTATTCTGCTTCTAAAGCCGGTATGATTGGTTTGGCTAAATCTATCGCACAAGAATTAGGTTCTCGTGGTATTCGTGCCAATGCAATTGCTCCGGGCTTTATCATCACAGACATGACAGCAGCTTTGTCTGAAGAAATCCGTCAGGAATGGTGCAAGAAGATTCCTTTGCGTCGTGGCGGTACACCGGAAGATGTTGCCAACATCGCTACTTTCCTGGCTTCTGATATGTCATCTTACGTATCAGGTCAAGTTATTCAGGTTGATGGTGGTATGAATATGTAAAACCCAATTGGTAATGGACAATTGATTTCTGGACATTTTTCAGATCAATTGTCCATTGTCAATTATTAATAGTCAATAGATTTGGAAGTCATCTACGAAGACAATCACATCATAGCAGTCAACAAAACCTGCCGGGAAATCGTACAAGGCGACAAGACGGGAGATACTCCGCTCTCTGACCTGTTGAAAGACTGGTTGAAGAAAAAGTATAACAAACCGGGGAATGTATTCGTCGGTGTTACCCATCGCCTGGATCGTCCGGTAAGTGGTGTCGTTATTTTTGCCAAGACCAGTAAGGCGTTGACGCGTTTGAATGAGATGTTCCGTACAGGAGCCGTTAAGAAAACCTATTGGGCTATCGTAAAGAATCGTCCGCCTAAAGAAGGAGATGAACTGGTAAACTGGTTAGTCCGAAACGAGAAGCAGAACAAAAGTTATGCTTATGACACGGAGCGTCCTAACGCAAAGAAAGCGGTTCTGCACTATCGGCTGCTGGCACATTCCGATAAATACTATCTCCTGGAAATTGATTTAAAAACCGGTCGCCATCATCAGATCCGATGTCAGCTGGCCAAAATGGGATGTCCGATCAAAGGAGACCTTAAATACGGCTTCGATCGTTCAAATCCTGATGGTGGAATCAGTTTGCATGCCCACAGTGCCTCATTTATCCATCCGGTATCAAAAGAAGCTATCGAAATCATTGCACCCGTACCATCCGACAACTTATGGAAGGCTATTACGGAAGGGGTATAAAACCTGCTTTTCCTTTTTATCGGAAATCAATAATAAACATGTTGCATTTTCTTTTAAAAGCAACGGGAATCAAAAACAGTTCTCGTTACAATTGTTTTTGATTCCCGTTAGTTTTAAATATGAAGCCTACGACTTTGGAACAAATGTTCAAATAATCATCCTCCAGCCTAGACCAGTCATTTTTTTCTCTCTTATTGCTCCATCAAATACCGCTTAAAGGCGTCAAAATCCTTTGTCAGTTCGATGCTTTTTTTCTCTCCTTTCATGAAGTTTTGTAGTTTTTCTGGAATAGGAATATCGCTTCCCAAGATATTATCGACAGTTCCCTTGAATTTAGCTGGATGTGCGGTTTCCAAGAATACACCACAAGCGTCTTCCGGTAAATAATCCTTCAAGGCTTGGAAGCCACAGGCACCATGCGGATCCAGCAAATAGCCTGTCTGCTGATAGGTATTCCGGATCGTTTCGGCTATTTCCTCGTCGGTATAATGAGCTCCTGATATATGTTTGCAGACTTCAGCATGTACATCTTCGCTCTCTTCATATAGAGCCAGGATACGAGCAAAATTACTGGGGGCTCCGACATCCATGGCATTGGCGATGGTCTGTACCGAAGGCCGTGGCGTATAAATACCAGTATTCAAGTATTCCCAAAAGACATCGTTCCGGTTATTCGCCGCAATAAAATGCTGAATCGGTAATCCCATGCGTTGAGCAAACAAACCAGCGGTTATATTCCCAAAGTTTCCACTCGGAACACAACAGACTAATTGATCAGCTTTCCCTAATTTATCCAACTGCGCGTAAGCATGGAAATAATAGAACGACTGCGGCAGGAAACGCGCCACGTTGATAGAATTGGCAGAAGTCAGCTTTAGATTAGCATTCAGTTCTTCATCCATGAAAGCCGATTTCACCAAAGCCTGACAGTCATCGAAAGTACCGTCTATCTCCAAAGCGGTTATATTCTGTCCCAAGGTAGTAAACTGACATTCCTGAATCGGACTTACCTTACCTTTCGGATATAAGACATAGACATGGATTCCTTCCACCCCTAAGAAACCGTTTGCTACGGCACTACCCGTATCTCCGGAAGTAGCTACCAGCACATTTACTTGCTTCAGCCCTTCTTTCCGGATAAAATATCCCAGCAATCGTGCCATAAACCGGGCACCAACATCTTTGAATGCCAATGTCGGACCGTGGAAAAGCTCCAGACTATAAATATTTTCCGTTACGTTTACTACCGGCGTGTCAAAAGACAACGTATCACAAACAATCTGCCGAAGAGTTTCTTCCTCTATATCCTCTCCAAAGAAAGCCTGAGCCACTGTACATGCGATTTCCTGAAAAGAAAGATGCTTCATGTTTTGGATAAAGGATTGATCTAACGACGGGATATGCTCCGGCATATACAAGCCTTTATCTCCAGCCAACCCTTTCACTACGGCTTCTTCTAAAGATGCCATCGGCGCTTGCCGATTCGTACTATAGTATTTCATAATCACTTCTCTGATTTAATTAACAGTTTGATAAATTCATCTTTTTCCAGCAATCCGTATTTTCCACCTTCGACAGAAAACTCATCGAATACTGTTACCGAATCCGGTTCATCCCCAGGACGATAGATCAGGAAAGGTACCGGAACATTCGTATGTGTCCGGATAGAACACGGTGTCGGATGATCAGGCAGAACTGCAATAGCAACCGGTTCTTCCCATGTTTGCAAAGCCTGAAGCACCGGACCAACAATGCGATGGTCCAGATCTTCGATAGTTTGTATTTTCAAACGAACATCACCTTCGTGTCCGGCCTCATCACAAGCTTCCACATGCAAATAAACCAGATCATCCGTCTTTAAGGCTTCCAAAGCAGCAGCAGCTTTTCCTTCATAATTGGTATCATACAATCCGGTAGCACCTTCTACTTGAATGACTTTCATTCCGGCATAAACACCGATTCCCCGTATCAGATCGACCGCCGATATAACAGAACACCTCTGAATGCCATATAATGACTTTAATGTCTGCATCGCTGGACGCACTCCCGGAGACCACGGCCAGATACTGTTAGCCGGATCATGTCCTTCCTGAATTCGCTTTATATTTACAGGGTGATCCTTCAAGACTTCTTGCGACCGTTCGATTAACTGATTCAGCAGAGTAGCAGTTTCTTCGGCTTCACTAACTTCTGCCCGGATTAGATTCGGACGATAAGGTTGTAAAGGAATATCATGGGGTGGCGTACAAACCAATCGCTTGTCGCCCCCCTTTATCACCAACAAATGTCGATAAGATACACCTGTATAAAATCGAATCCGTTCTGATCCTAATTCAGCATTCAGGGTTTGTATCAAGAGATCTGCTTCTTCCGTTTTGATATGCCCAGCCGAATGGTTTTTCAATAAGTCACCTTCCAAACAAACCAAATTACAACGCATAGCCATATCACCGGGTTGCAGTTCAACTCCCATACTAGCTGCTTCCAAAACACCCCTTCCTTCATAAACAGTTGGCAAATCATAGCCCAAAACAGCCATATTAGCCACTTCACTACCCGGATGGAAACCTTTTGCAACTGTTTTCAATCGGCCGGTAACTCCTAAGCGAGCCAACATGTCCATTGCTGGTGTATCAGCATATTGCAACGGAGTTTTCCCACCCAATTCAGCTATCGGCTCATCGGCCATTCCGTCTCCTAAAATGATGAGTGTTTTCATAAGCAGCCCTATTGTATTAACTTGAGATCAGCGAATATTCGCAATTGAAATAATATCAGCAAAGACACCTGCAGCTGTCACATCTGCACCCGCTCCATAACCTTTAATAATCATCGGGTAATCATGATAGCGTTCGGTTGAAATCATAATGATGTTATTACTTCCTTCCAATTCATAAAACGGATGATGACTATCAAATGCCTGTAAACCTACCTGACAAACGCCATCTTCCATTTTGGCAACAAAACGTAAACGCTTATGTTCTTCTTCCAAACGTCTTCTTTTTTCTTCAAATTCCAAATCCATTTGTGGAATATTCTTCCAGAAATCATCCAAAGACCCCTGGAAATAAGAATCAGGAATAAAGAGTTCTTTCTTCACATCCGCCTGTTCCACCTGATATCCTGCTTCACGAGCTAAGATAACTAATTTACGAATGACATCCTTTCCACTTAAGTCTATACGAGGATCTGGCTCAGCATACCCTGCATCCATCGCCATTCGTATTGCCTGACTTAACGGGATTTCCGGACTGATCGTATTGAATATAAAATTTAAGGTACCCGAAAGCACGGCTTCCAACTTCAAAATATGATCTCCGCTGTTACGAAGATCGTTCATTGTATTAATAATAGGTAAACCAGCTCCTACATTGGTTTCAAACAAAAATTTGATTCCCCGATGACGGGCTGTTTCCTTTAATAATTGATAATTCTCATAAGAAGAAGAAGCGGCCTCTTTATTTGCAGCCACAACAGATACGTTTCCGTTCATCAAACGGGCATAAAGTGCAGCCACATCCGGACTAGCCGTGCAGTCCACAAATACGGAATTGAAAATATTCATCTTCAAGACCTGTTCGCATAACGTTTCCGGCGTACTGTCCATTCCTTTAGTTTCCAGTTCTTCCCGGTAATTATCCAAGTTAATGCCATCCCGACAGATCAACGCTTTCCGCGAATTGGCAATACCAACAATATTCAGCTTCAAGCCATTTTGTTCCATCAGCTTAGGCTGTTGCAAACGAATCTGTTCCAATAAGTTTCCACCTACGGTACCGATACCAACCACGAATAAATTCAAGACCTTATATTCGGACAGAAAAAAGGAATCATGGATGGAGTTCAAGGCTTTCCGTAAATATTTATGTTTAATAACAAACGATATATTCGTCTCGGAAGCTCCTTGTGCACAAGCAATCACACTGATACCTGCACGTCCTAACGTTCCAAACAATTTACCGGCAATACCCGGAGTCCGTTTCATATTTTCTCCTACGATAGCCACCGTTGCCAGATCTTTCTCTGCCACCGTATCATTCATATCCCCTTGAGCCCGTTCGGCAGCAAATTCTTTATCCAAAACCTCAACTGCCAGATCTGCATCCGCATTCCGGACAGCGAAAGTCGTATTATTCTCTGAACTGGCTTGAGAAACCATAAACACGCTGATTCCATTCTTGGCCAAAGTTTTGAAGATACGGTAATTCACACCAATTACTCCCACCATACCCAAACCTTGTACAGTAATCAGACATGTATCATTAATAGAAGATATTCCTTTAATCAATGCCTTTCCATCATATTTCTCCTTCTCCCGAGAAATATAAGTACCCGGAGCATCCGGATTGAATGTGTTACGGATACGGATCGGTATATTCTTATGATAAACCGGATAAATGGTTGGCGGATAAATTACCTTAGCACCAAAGTTACACAACTCCATTGCCTCTGTAAAACTCAACCGGTCTATTACGTATGCAGAATTGATGACCCGCGGATCTGCCGTCATAAAGCCGTCTACATCAGTCCATATTTCCAAGACAGAAGCATCCAAAGCAGTTGCCAGGATAGATGCCGTATAATCAGAACCACCTCTACCTAAATTAGTGATCTCACCATTATCCCTACTAGTTGATATAAAACCAGGAACAAGAGAAACCTTTGGCAGTGGATTAAAAGTTTCCCGAATCAACTGATTCGTCTGTTCAAAATCCACAACATGCTTATTAAACTGTTTAACCGTCTTGATGAATTTTCGGGAATCAAATAATTGAGCATCATTAATCACATGGGAAACAATCAAGGAAGACAGTCGTTCTCCATAACTAACAATCGTATCGGAAGTTTTCACAGAAAGATCATTGATCAGAAATACACCTCTCAAGATATTTCCTAATTCGTCCAATAATCCCATGGCACGCCGTTGTACACTGCGCCGTGTCTCCAGATCTGGAATAACCCCTTCTATAACATCTAAATGACGAGTAATAATGGCAGAGAATTCTTTTTCATAAGCTACATCTCCTTGAGCAGCCATCATTGAAGTTTGCAACAATTTATCGGTTATACCACCTAAAGCGGAAACAACTACAATTACAGGCTCATCAATCGCCTCTACAATTTTCTTTACACTTAAAATACTTTCAACTGTACCAACGGAAGTACCTCCAAATTTTAATACTTTCATCCTTATATCGAATTAGCGGACAATAATTTCCGATGTAAAGAAGAAGACAAAGTTTCCCCCGAAATTATTCTCCTGTATTAATACTAAATGAATAAAACTGAAAATTAAATGTGGACGAGCAAGAATTTACGTTCGGTATTCCTAATAATGCAGGAACAAATCTTGTCCACTCGAACGGAAGTGTCAAATACTAACCCCCCAAGGGGTCATTAAAGCCCATGTATGATACATGTTGTCGGTACGCAATCGGTTTCTCATTTTATTTTATTATTTTGCTCTTTCAGCGGCAATATTACTCAATATATTTCAGAAAAACAATATATTTTCAGGAAATTTGATATTTATAGCCGATAAAGTCTTTTTTCATAAAAATCACTTCACATTTTCCTTCCGGGTTATTTTCAACAATGAATCCTCATCACCCCTAAATTGTTTATCTTTCCGACTGACGATACAGATAAATAACGTCCATCCCTTCTCCGCTCCTAGTGTTACAAAACCAACGAGAATCAAAAATAAAAGTCACGAGAATTAAAATCAAAACTCTCGAGAAGTGTTTTCAAGGCTCCTATACATAATTATATAAGAACTGTTTTATAGTTTGGAAATACATTTTTATCAGACTCAAATCCCGATCCAATTATACCAGTTTTAAATAAAATAGACGAATTTGTTTTGTAGTGTTTTTTTAACGCTTCAAATCATTTACATTTGAAAGAATTTGACTATGTTTACGGAGATAATTTAAAAAGATAACCATTAAACAAATTAATACCTTATGGATAATGCAATTTTTAGATTTCCCAAGCCAGAGAACGAACCGGTAAAATCATACGCTCCCGGTTCAAGTGAAAAAAAAGCTTTAAAAAGTGCCTTGGCACAATTAGCTTCAGAAAAATGGGAAATACCTCTTATTATTGGTGGAAAAGAAGTTTACACAGGTAATACTGGCAATGTCGTTATGCCGCACGATCATCACCATGTCTTGGCAACCTATCACAAAGCTGGTGAAAAAGAAGTACAAATGGCCATTGATGCTGCAATGAAGGCACACAAAGAATGGTCAGATCTGCCTTGGGTAGAACGTGCTTCTCTGATGTTACGTGTTGCAGAGCTTTTGGCAACCAAGTACCGCTATATTTTGAATGCTTCTGTTATGTTAGGACAAAGTAAGAATCCATTTCAGGCAGAAATTGATGCTCCTTGCGAATTGATTGACTTCCTTCGTTTCAGTACATTCTACGCCAGCCAGGTTTATGCTGATCAACCCTATTCAGAAAAAGGCATTTTAAACCGGATGGAATACCGTGCATTAGAAGGTTTTGTCTTTTCTCTAACACCATTCAACTTCACATCCATTGCTTCTAACTTGAATATGGCTCCTGCCATGATGGGTAACGTTGCTGTATGGAAACCTTCTACAACAGCTTTGTATTCTAACTATTTCTTGATGAAAGTATTCAAGGAAGCCGGTTTACCAGACGGTGTTGTCAACTTCATCCCGGGTCAAGGTAGTGTTATCGGTAAAGTAATCACGGCTAGTCCGGATTTGGCTGGATTCCATTTCACCGGTTCAACGACAACGTTCAATACTTTATGGCGTCAAATCGGCGAAAACTTAGGTCATTATAAATCATATCCCAAAATAGTTGGAGAAACAGGTGGTAAGAATTATATCTTTGCCCATCCATCTGCTTCTGCACTAGATGTAGCAACTGCGATTGTAAGAGGGGCATTTGAATATCAGGGACAAAAATGTTCGGCAGGTTCTCGTGCATATATTCCAGCATCTTTATGGAAAGATGTAAAAGAATATGTAGGCGATATGCTGAAAGAAATCAAGATGGGTGATGTACGCGACTTTACAAACTTCATCAATGCCGTTATCGATGAAGCTTCATTCGATAATATCATGAGTTATATCGAATATGCAAAGCAATCACCTGATGCTGAAATTCTGTTTGGTGGTCACGGAGACAAATCTGTAGGTTATTTTGTTGAACCAACAGTTATCCAAACAACCAATCCGATGTTCAAGAGTATGGTTGAAGAAATCTTTGGTCCGGTTATCACCGTCTACGTATATGAAGACAAAGATTACGAAGAAACATTACAACTTTGCGATCGTACATCTCCTTATGGTTTAACAGGATCAATCTTTGCATACGACCGTTATGCCATCGATAAAGCATTTAATATTTTGCGTTATTCTGCCGGCAACTTCTACATTAATGACAAACCGACAGGAGCCGTTATTGCTCAACAACCGTTTGGTGGTTCTCGTGCATCAGGTACAAACGACAAAGCTGGTGGTCCATTGAACTTATTACGCTGGACAAATCCTCGTTGTATCAAAGAAACATTAGTTCCTCCAACCAGTTACGGTTATCCGTTCTTAGGAGAAGAATAAAATCAAAGTTAGAGTCGTTAACCTTGTAATTACAAGACAATCATGCTTGATTTTAATAATACAGAAATTGCCTTTTCGGCAAAAAGTGAAGGTGAGCTGAAAAATGCTTACCTTCTGTTCAATACGATCAAATATCCCGGATTGGTTAAGTTTGCTAAATGGGGAACAATGATCGCGTTGAAGATCCACTTTCCACTGGCTTGGGCTGTAAAGCCTACATTATATAAACAATTTGTCGGTGGAGAAACCTTGCAGGATTGTGAAAAAGCGATCAATCATCTGAAAGAATTCAATGTGATGTCAACACTTGATTTCTCGGCTGAAGGAGAACAAACCCCAAAAGGTATACAGGCAACGTTTGAAGAAACCATTCGTTCCATCGACTATGCCAAAGAAAACAAAAATCTAGCCTATGCCGTTTTCAAACCTTCTACCATTACAACAGATGAATTGCTTGCTAAAGCTTCGGAAAGACACAGTGAGCTAACAATAGAGGAAGTAAAAGCCTTTAGGGAATTTAAAGAGCGCTTCATGGCCTTATGCCAACGGGCATACGACAATGATGTACGTATCCTGGTTGATGCAGAAGATTACTGCTTCCAGGATGCCATAGATAAATTGACAGACGAAGCTATGCGCAAATTCAACAAGAAACGTGCAATTGTTTTTGCGACCCTACAAATGTACCGGCACGACCGTATGGCCTATCTGCAGAAAATCTATGCCGATGCACTTGAGAAAGATTATATTCCCGGCATAAAATTCGTACGCGGAGCTTACATGGAAGAAGAACGTGCCCGGGCAGCGGCTATGGGTTATCCGGATCCTATTTGCAAAGACAAACAGGCAACAGATGAGAACTATGATGCAGGGGTACGTTTTGTTGTCGAACATATCGACCGTTTCGAATTATTCCTTGGCACTCACAACGAAGAAAGTAATTACAAATTAGCTAAATTGATAGAAGAAAAAGGATTAAAAAAGAATGATCCTCGGATATTCTTCGCTCAACTACTAGGAATGAGCGACAATATTTCATTCAATTTGGCTCATGAGGGATATAACGTAACCAAATATGTTCCTTATGCGCGTGTTAATGATGTTCTACCATATCTAATCAGACGGGCCGAAGAAAATACATCCGTAGCGGGACAAACAGGACGTGAACTTCGGATGCTGAAAGCTGAAATGGAACGCAGAAAAAAGATGTCGAAATAAGAAACATCACTTCTGATTAATTTATATACATTTGAATAAACAATTTCTAATACCGGAAACAAGTTACACCGTTGATGAAACGTAAACTTGTTCTCCGGTATTTTTACATTAAAGAACGAACCACAACTAAACAACTCAGGAAAAAATATCGTAACTTTGCACCCCGAATAATAAGGTTATCATATTTATAATAAACGTAAAAACAAATGGAACTACCCAAAGATCCGATGATCCTATTCAGCTTCATCAATACCAATTTAAGAGATCATTATAAATCGCTGGATGAATTATGCGACGATATGCATGTAAATAAAAAAAGTCTGGTTGAAGAGTTGGAATCTGTAGGATTCGAATACAATCCAAGTCAAAACAAATTTTGGTAAACTTCTTATAGAACAAGTTTATCCACCAAATTGTTGTATGCTTAAAAACATAACGGATTTCTTTCAAATTGTAAGCTAAAATCTTGTTTATTTCAATGTGATCGCTATCTTTGCAAACATAATGTTAGACTTAAAGCGATTACAATATGAAAACAGAAGCTATTTTATCATCACTGGAAGCCAAGCACCCGGGAGAAAAAGAGTACTTGCAAGCCGTTAAAGAAGTTCTTTTATCAATAGAAGAGGTGTACAACGAGCACCCAGAGTTTGAAAAAGCTAAAATAATAGAACGTCTTGTAGAGCCGGATCGTATATTTACATTCCGTGTACCTTGGGTGGACGATAAAGGAGAAGTTCAGATTAACTTAGGCTATCGTGTTCAGTTCAACAATGCGATCGGCCCGTACAAAGGTGGTCTGCGTTTCCATCCATCCGTTAATTTATCAATCCTGAAATTCTTAGGATTCGAACAAACTTTCAAGAACGCGCTTACAACATTACCTATGGGTGGAGGAAAAGGTGGCTCAGACTTTGCTCCCAGAGGAAAGAGTGATGCTGAAATAATGCGTTTCTGTCAATCCTTTATATTGGAATTATGGCGTAATATAGGTCCGGATACAGATGTTCCAGCCGGTGATATTGGAGTTGGAGGCCGTGAGATTGGTTATCTATATGGAATGTATAAGAAACTGGCTCGTGAGAATACGGGGACCTTTACTGGTAAGGGAATGGAATTCGGTGGTTCTATTTTGCGCCCAGAAGCAACAGGCTTTGGAGCTTTGTATTTCGTTCATCAAATGCTAGATGAACACGGAATCGACATAAAAGGTAAAACAGTTGCAATCTCTGGTTTCGGAAACGTAGCTTGGGGTGCAGCCACAAAAGCAACAGAATTAGGAGCTAAAGTAGTGACTATCTCGGGTCCTGACGGCTATGTATATGATCCGGAAGGTATATCCGGTAAGAAAATAGATTACATGTTAGAACTCCGTGCTTCTGGAAACGATGTAGTTGCCCCTTATGTTGAAGAATTCCCAAACGCAACATTCTATCCTGGACGTAAGCCTTGGGAACAAAAAGTAGACATAGCATTACCTTGTGCAACTCAAAATGAATTGGATGCTAACGACGCAAAAATGTTGATTGAAAATAATACTTTATGTGTAGCAGAAGTATCCAACATGGGATGTACAGCTGAAGCTGTTGACATGTTTATCGAACATAAGCAGCTGTTTGCTCCGGGTAAGGCTGTTAATGCAGGAGGTGTAGCCACTTCAGGCTTGGAAATGACACAAAATGCAATGCATATTTCTTGGAGTGCAGAAGAAGTTGACGCACGTTTGCATCAAATCATGAGCAATATCCATCACCAATGCGTAGAACATGGCCGTGAAGGTGAATACATCAACTATGTGAAAGGTGCCAATATTGCCGGATTTATGAAGGTAGCTCGTGCCATGATGGCTCAAGGTATTGTATAAATACAACACAGTATAACCAACAAATTATTTGAAAGAATGACAGTCATTATCTGAATAACAGATACAATGACTGTCATTTTTTATGTATTTTATCAGGATTTTTTTGGATAAAATCTCCCCAATTGGTATATTTTTTCTCAAGGACAGGCGAACTACTCTGGAAGAAATGACATACAGCGGCAGCTAGTCCGTCTGTAGCATCCAATTGCGGTAACATATTTTCCTCTTTAATCCGCAAATAGCTCTTTAATACTCCGGCAACCTGTTCCTTTGAAGCATTTCCATTTCCCGTAATTGCCTGCTTGATCTTTAATGGAGCGTATTCAAAGATTGGTACATCTCGTTCCATCGCTGCCGCCATAGCTACTCCCTGAGCCCGTCCTAACTTCAGCATACTCTGTACGTTTTTCCCAAAGAAAGGAGCTTCAATAGCCAACTCATCCGGATGATACTGATCAATAAGCCCCAATACCCGCTCAAAGATTTTCTTCAAACGTAAATAGTGATCCTCATATTTATTCAACTGAAGCACACCCATTGTTTGAAGATATGGCTTATTGTTCAAAACCAACAACACCCCATAACCCATTACAATGGTACCTGGATCTATACCCAATATCACACGTTCCTTCACCATTACAATTCTATTTCCTCCAAAACCGTAGTAAATCCGATAACCTTAGATCCGAATTGTTGAATTAACTGACGAGAAATGTTTTGACCTTCCCGCTCTATCCAATAGTTTAATGTATCAATATTCTTTACCCGAAACTGTACAGCAAAGCTACATCCCTCTTCTTCTTCAGAATGAGGTAAAACACGATGTAAACAAGGAGAATGCATAAAACCACTCTGCGTAGCCAATGGAATATAAATGGATTTCAGGAAATTCAAACACTCTGGTACAATATCTTTCTCGATATGAAAAGTGATGTTATAAATAATCATTCCGAAAAGTAATATAAAACAGTGGAGTATATCGCTCCACATATTAAAGTTAATAATCAGTTAATTAAAACACGACAGGGACTAAATTAAGCACATTATCGCTTATTGAATAAATTCATTGCGTCCTTTCTTGCTTGGTCCGCGATATCGATATAAGGTTTCATTGCCTTGTAATCGCTGTGTCCCGTCCATTTCATAACAATGTCTGGAGGGATGCCAAGCATGAGCGCATTGCAGATAAATGTCCTTCTTCCGGCATGAGTCCCTATCAGTTCGTATTTGGGTTTTGTTTCCGTAATACGGTCCCCACCCTTATAATACGTATAGCTTACCGGCTTGTCGATGCCACAAAGGTAAGCAACTTGTTTGATATAATCGTTCATCTTTTGGTTGGATTGCACCGGAAGGGCACGTCCTAACGGATATTCTATATCGCGATACTTATCCAGTATGGCACGCGAATAATCGTTCAGGTCGATCTGTATTGTATCTGCAGTCTTTATGGTCGTGATCTTGATACAATCATCATACAGATCTGATTTCTTCAAATTGTACAGGTCTGAATAGCGAAGCGAGGTAAAACACTGGAAACAGAACATATCACGTGCTGTCTCGAGATGTTTTTTCGATTCAGGGAATTCAAATCGGTACATGCGCATCAATTCTTCCCATTCCAGGAAGATGACTACCTTTTCGGGAGTCTTCAGGTGCGAACTGAAATGCTCGAAGGCATGATTATCGGTTGCCCCTATACGGACAGCATACCGCATAAACCATTTCAGCATGGAAACCATCTTTAGGATCGTTGTATTGCGCAGATCAGAAGAACGGAGATAAGAAACAAAATCGGACATTCCGTGTTCATCCAGATCACTAAAAGTCAAGTCCGGATTAAATGCCGACAAATGCTTCTTCATCGTATCTACTTTCTGAATCGTTGCGTGCGACCAGCCATGAAGCGATCCTTCTTCTTTCTTGAATTTCTCAATCACATCAAAAAAGCTCATTGCATCGGGATCCTTCCCTCCGATCAATTCTTTGAATGCTTTCCGGAACTGATCCTTCGTAGGTACTTTTCGATCACGTTCGTAACGTGCGATCAGTTCATCGGCTGCCGTCTCAAACCTCCCTATTTCGCGGTTAATGACAGATGCCGGTATCTTCTTTACTCCATGCGTCGTATTATTCTTCACGCGTTGCGTATCGGGGTTCCATTTACTTATTTCCACGCGATATCCAACATTGAAGGCAACAATATCTTTCCCCCACTTCACCCGGAAGCGGATCTTCGCGTCTGTCTTGTCTTTCTCTTTATCGAGAACAAAGATGTGATACCACCTGATCATATTTACATTATAATTTTATAAAAAAAGAAACAGATATCTCTTTATCAGATACTTGTTTATAAAACATTATAATATAAGCATCAATAATTTATATTATATTTGCATTGTAACAAGTTGCAGATGTTGCTCAGTCAAGATTCAACATTCCCGATTTTGAGATTATATATAAGTCTCGTAGTAGCTGCAACCTATTACGGGGCTATTTTTTTTAATTGATACGTATAACAAAATGGAAGAGATGAAGCACATATCCAAAATAGAGGTTCAAATTCTAGAATCCGAACATTGTATTTCCAGAATTGTCTATAAAGACGGGAAGCTAAAGTATAAGGACAAATGGGATACACGAATCGAACATCCAGACTATTGCGATCCTATAAACCGGTTAGAGTTATTCTTAAAAAACGAAGAACCACAATGCATTAATGGAGGATGTCGCTACGCTATGTATCGTGTATATCCTAGAAAAAGCACGTTCGAAAGCATATTTAATGACGACTCCACAAAAGGCAGAATAATAAAAGCAATTATATATTTTCTGCTGACTGGCGTATTACCCACAGCTTTAGTATGGCTTGCTTTTTTATTGCTCTAAAAGCCGACTTTTATTCATCCGCCTTTCTCCTTATCGAGAACAAATATGTGATACCACCTGATCATATTTACATTAGTACCTGAATAAAAAGATATAGGTATATCTCGGCGGAGATGTGCTTATATCTCGGCAGAGATATACCTATGTAATAACCGAAAAGCCACCCAATAATTACCCATTCGCAATTTCCGGATGCCTTGCCAAATACCTATCACGCAAATCAATGCTCATAAGTTTCATAATGGAAAGCATGTTAAACTTTATAGGCTCCATTGCTTTTTCCACTTGGATAGTATCAGGAGAGTAATATACATATTTCTTTACGGGGTCAAACACGGAATCATTGTTGTTTTTAAGAATCATATCCAACGATTTGTCTTCTACATCCAACTCCGTTCTCAATCCCATTGCTTCCATTTCACGTATAAGCCTGTCGGCTATTTCATCAATCGCCTTTTTTGCCCCAGAAACCTCGTATAAATACTCTCCTGCTTTCGTCATTCGCAAAGGGCTGTGCTTTTGAGCCAACTTGTCAATCAGACTTTCATCCATGTGCATAGCCCAGCGAGAAAGTTCAATAAGCATCCCGTTGTTTGATTGCATGGTTTCCTTTATACTCTCTAAATTATATGCAAGCGTGCCAATTGACTCTCCATGTTTCCAACATGGGAGATTATCTGTCTTTTCCTCTAAATTGGTAATTTTCTGATCATGCTCCACATACATTCTTTCCCTGTCGAGCAAATATTTCACACCACCAAGGATGGCTGCAATCACGCCAACGGCAGTCCCTACAACTGTACATATTATCTCAATTGTTCCCATTCTTCTTGTTATTTATCTTGAAAAAAATTCATTCTTACTCTTTTCGATTTTCTTTTTACCACATCTGCCTGGTATATATACCAAATTATTCGTATATTCTTTCTTATGATCGTATATTTTCCCCCCATACAGGAACTTTACCACCATCGAACTTATTTATAGTTATATACCACATAATATCACTTATTCTTCTGTTGCTTTACTACATTAAAAATCTGAGCGACCTCGCGCAGATCAATTTTATAATCCTCATAAATCGGATTGAATGAGTGTACGGTAATGATACCTTTTTCAACATCGTGGTCTATAATCTGCTTCACAACGATACCTTCCGTTTTGTGCACAATTACAAAAGCATCCCACTGGTGGATGTGTAATTTACATTTCCAATAATCAGGATTGATTTCACGACAAAGTAAAATATCACCTTGCTCGTAGCTATGCTTCAACCCGTCATCCATACTATCTCCTTTTACTTCAAAGCTGATATATCTACCTTTATATTCCTTGTCGACTATCCATGGAATCTTTGGCAGCGTTTCTACGTATTCTTCATCAGCATAGCCTGACATATACCCGGCATGGGCGTATTGGTTCACTAATGGAACCATCATTACGTTTGTATCTAATGCTGGAGAACATTCGATTTTATATGCTATATATTCAGCATCTGGTATTAAAGGATCACCAATACCTTCAGTAAGCCATTTTCGGCTATACTTTGGGAAAGCTTTCAAAATTTTGTCTATTGTAGAATTTGAAGGTTTTCTTTTTTCATTCAATATTCTTGTGATAGTTACATTATTTGAAAGGTTTATAGCTTTACTAAAAGAGTTTTTATTTAACCCTTCTTTGTTCATTATAAATCCAACTCTTTCCCAAGCTTCCATTACGACAGTTAGTTAAATAATACAAAGTATACTAACTTTTACACACAAAAAGAACACAATCTATGCTAACAGTTAATATATTTGCAGAAACAAACAATACAACAACACAAAAGTAAAAAACAAAGTAAAATATGCCAAAGGAATAATCGAAAAAAAAGAGATTATGATACTTTGGTGTTATATTATTAATTTGATAATTGCATGACAATGGAACAGAGAAAAAACGGAGAATGGTATTTGACAAAAGAAGAAAGAATGATGATTTCTTCAGTGAAAGTAGCCGGTTTTATTTTGTCGGAAGCAGAAAAAAGGCTAAGCGAATTAAATGCGGTGAGCAATAAGATAACAGACCGATGCTATATGCTGCTTAGCCTCATATCTGTAATAGGTCCGGCTTTGATAGGCGTCGTTCTGTCGACAGATTCTAGCCAAAAAGAAATGATGTTTATCCTGATGGCTTTATCCATGTGCATCATTGTTGTTAAACTACTGTGGCTATCGAAGCCGTATTTGTATTATCCGCTGGGCGATTCACCAGCAAATGTCGTGTATAAGCCAGATCTGGAGTCTGAAAATCCGGAGCTATCCGTCATGCTATCAGCCATAGAAGTATTGCAAAACAAAATTTACAAAACAAATATAAGCAATGAGAAAAGAGCAGGAGATTATTTGTTCGTAGTAAAATCGACCTTTGCACTCAACATAATCATCCTGCTCTTTTTTGTCATTGCTAATCTTCTTCGGTGTGGCTTCTAGTACGCTCTATTTTACCGCCTAATCCGAGATTAACGATTCCATCATACGGACGGCTTTGAGTTTGTTCTTCATTTCCGTCCGTTTTCTCATCCTCATTTTTACCTTTTTCTTTTGCCATATTATTAACATTTAGCATACAGTACAACAACACAAAAATAAAAACAAAGTAAGATATGCCAAAAGAATAATGGGAAAAAGAGATTGTGATGCTTTGTTGTTATACAATGACGTTTTTTAATTAAATGATCAATATGAAAACAGACGAATTTGACGAAAGAGATTTATTCATCCGGGCAACAACATTTGCTATCCGCGTGATGATAGGTACATTTATCGGTTTCTTTTTAAGTAGAATCATTTAAACTTACACACTATGGACAAAGATGATTTTGATAAGACTTGTAAAATTGTATTATGGTATATTGCGGCTTTACTTGCCGGTTGTTTTTTGGGCGCATGCATAGCATATACCCTAAGCGATTTAATTGTTTTTTAGCCAAAAAACTTTCCTAAAAAGAAAGTCATCAGAGAAAGCAAGATGGGGATAATAACATGAAAGATATTATCCCTCAATATCTTTCTTCTTTTTTCTTTTTCCTTTTTCATTTTATCGGCGGTAAATCCACCGGATTTAATAAACGCATAGCCTCTATTTGTCAGAAGCACCCTGACCCCGTCTTTCGAAATGGATATTTTAACATATTCATTGTCGCGTAAATATTCTGCCATAGCCTCCAATACATAAGGATCTTTCCCAAGATCTGACAACGCAAGCCATCCTTTCAGATCAGCCTTCTTTAATATCTCATCCATATCAGAGGCATTAAAATTCATACCCATATATATCCTTGACAGCTTTTTATCGATCCCTTTTAATAGCTCTATCGATTTTTTATAATCCCTATCCTGCATAGAAACTAACAGTTAGTTAAATAATATAAACAATACTAACTTTTAAACTGAGTAGTATTGCAACAATACAAACAGTTAGTATATTTGCAAAAAACAAACAATACAACAACACAAAATTAGGAATTATGAAAAATCAAACAAAAGAATTTGATGAAAACAAGATGAGTTTGGCACTCATGGCCTATTACAAGAATCTGCCCAATGCCTCTCATCCAAAAACTGAGTTCCTGATGGAACTGGCCAGACGTTGCCAAGTGGCAGTATCGACCACCCGATTCTGGGTAAAATACGGAATATTACCCAAGAACCCGGAGCACCTGAAGATCATCCAGGAGATGACTGGTATCGGCAAAGAAGAACTTATCAAACAATAATCAAGCCATGAAAGATATTGAGTTTTACATCTACGATTCAGAGCTGTGGTGTATCCATCCGGATGGCAGGAACGAACGGGTAAGCGAACAAGACAAAGACCTTATACAAGGAATCTTGCAGCGTATTCGTGAGCAATACCCGGATGCTTACAAAGCTTTGACCGAATGCTACCAAAAGAGCGCGCCCAACGTGCCTTACTTTCAGTATCTGATCGTCTCCAGGTTTATGAAATGCAACTTTGGAGCTCTGGACAATACAAAGAAAGATATTGACCGGAACGGACAGATGCACTTTGAACGCGTCTCGTGCCCTCTGAGAGGCGAATGTCCTTACGAGGGACGCATCTGCAATCCTAAACTGAATACACGCCTGTCGGACGCAGAAATACGTGTCATGAAGATGGTGTATGAAGGTTATTCAAACGAAGAAATCTCTTCGATACTCTACCTGTCGCCTTATACGGTGAAGAATCATATCCGCTCTGTATATCAGAAGCTGGATATCCATGAAAAGGCAGAATTCATCAAGTATGCCCATACAAACGGAATGTTTCAGGAATAAAAATCAAAAATAAATGAATGCAAGCACTCCCATCTGGCAGCTTACAGTCGGCGAGTTTATGGAGCTCATGCGCAGATGCCATGCTGACGTACAGCCGCCCAAAGAGACTGTATCATCCCATAAGCATGAGAGGCTGATACATGGCATTGACGGACTTGCCGAATATCTCGGAATCTCCAAGACAAAGGCAATGAGTTTGCGCAAATCTGGAGCAATAGACCAGGCCACCACGCAGCTGGGAAGGAGGCTGGTATTTGATCCGGAAAAACTGATGAAGCTGTTGGAAGGCAAACGCGTCTGACAGCTGATAACGATAGAGATCTTTGACATTTTGGGGACAATACTGAATAGTAATCGAACAGGAGCCTGCTGGCGACGATCGTTCAGGGGCTATTCGGGACTACTTATGATATGATATAATATTCTTATTGTATAATTTAACTTTTTAACTTAGATATGAATGTAGTAAGATTTTTAATCAGCATGATTATAGGTATCATCTTGATGGCGGCAATAGTGGCCTGTGCCGAATATTTCAGAGAGTATCATAACCTGCTTTACCTGGCAGGCATGGCCGGTTGTATATTCGCACTACCCAAGGTGATTGAGATATGATCTTTGCCGGACATTGTCCGGCGCACGGGAGGAAAGGAAATCATTGTCTTAGTTTATGTTTAGATCATTATCGCTTCTTACCATTTTTGTAATATACATGTTTTACAGGGGTTCGATTCCCCTGCCTCCCACAATCATTTAAAATTTGATTCGTATGAAAAAAGAACTTGTTAGATGCAAAGATTGCGCCAATGGGCGAAAGCCCAAAGACATCGTTGTCAGGTGCATGAAGCTAGGTGTGGGTAAAGTAGCCAATGCCTATAGATATTGTGATATGTTTTATCCGAAAGAAATCTCTAAAAACAAAAATACATGAGTGTATCGACGTCGTTTACACATGATGCCGACATGATCAGCGACAAGCGTATGCTGTGTATGGTGAACCAGCTCGGCATGGAAGGATATGGCATCTTCTGGGCTCTCCTGGAAATGCTATGCAAGGAAGACGAACATAAGCTTCCGATTGATACAATCCCTGCGCTTGCAGCGAGGTGGGAGACTTCTAAGGCCAAGGTAGAAACAGTCATTTCAAAATATGGCTTATTCTACATTGAGAACGGTGCTTTCTTTTATTCTCAGGAGCTTATCGATGACATTAATGCTATCGATGAAAAAGCAAAAAAAAGAAGAAATTCGGCTTTGAATGCGGCTAATTCAAGGTGGAAAAATCGATCTATTTTATGCGAACGCAATGCGAGCGCAATGCAAACGCAATGCGAACGTAATGCGAACGCATCAAATTCGCATAAAAACAAAGAAATCAATAGTTTAGAAAATCAAAAAGATACTTTTTTACCGCAAAAAGTATCTTTCCCCCCTATAACCCCCCTATATAATATAAATAATAATAAAAATAATAACTGGGGTAAGATAGATAGGGGTGTGGGGGAAGGAAGAAAAAATAATACAAAACCTTTCGTCAAGCCTACTTTGGACGAGATAAAATCTCATATCGAAGAAAAGGGATTAGACATCGACGCTGAGATGTTTTACACCTACTACGAGAGCGTGGGCTGGATGATCGGTAAAAAACACATGAAGAACTGGCGTATGGCCATCATGACGTGGGTACGACGCCAAAGAGGAGATTGGGATTATGGCAAGAGAAATACAGAACCGGCAGCGTCGCCATACGACGGATGCTTACACTAAACAGATCGAACAACAACATTCGGCCGAACGATATGTGATAGGTTGCCTGCTACTGGAATCGTCTGCTATCTGCCGAGTAGCAGAAATACTACGAGACGATTGTTTTGCAGATCAGCGATTGAAGCTGGTATATCAAGCAGTGAAGGATATTTGGAACGATGGACAACAACCGGATATCATCTCAGTAACCAACCGCTTGTTGCAAACAGGCGATCTGGAAAACGCAGGTGGTGCTTACCTGATAAGCCAATACGCCTCAAACGTGGGATCGACTACCAACCTAGAAGAACACGCGATGTTTATCAGGCAATGCTACACCTCGAGAAAACTTATGGAAGCTGGAGTAACGATCAGATCGCTCAGCATGGATACATCAGCCGATGTAGGAGACCAGGTTGCCAAAGCAATCCGTATCGTGGAAGACGTGATGAATGACATGGATTATTCCAACCCGATACGCACCATGGCAGAATCGACAGACAGGGCTTTGGCAGAATACGAGAAGCGCGAGCAGATTAACCGGGAAGGAAAACCTTGGGGACTGCGATCAGGGATCAGGATACTGGACAGATACCTACACGGATTCAAACCTGGGCAGTTGATCGTAGTCGGGGCGAGACCTGGAATGGGTAAGACGTCACTCCTACTCCATTTCGCCAAGTCGATAGCACAAGCCAATGAACGTGTAGCTATATTCTCGTTGGAGATGAATGATGTCTCACTGGCAAACCGTCTGTTACTGTCATGTACGGATATTGACCGGAATGCCTTCAAAGATGGCCGTCTTACTCCACAAGACAGAAACAAGCTGATTGAGGCTTCCGGATATCTGAGATCACTGCCTATCCACATAGATGAGACTCCTTCACTGTCCATTCAGCAGATCAAAGTTCGATCGATGAATCTGAAACGAAAATCAGGTTTATCAGCTATCATGATCGATTATCTGCAACTGATGAACATGAAAAGTGAAAACAGGAATTACAACCGAGAGCAAGAGATCGCCAATACGACCAAGCAACTCAAACAACTTGCCAAGGAATTGGACGTACCGGTAATCCTGTTAAGCCAGCTGAACCGAAACATAGAGCAGAAAATACAAGGAGGGAAGAAAACGACTTCAATACCCATGCTGTCTGATCTTCGTGAATCAGGAGCCATAGAACAGGATGCTGATGTCGTACTACTCATTCACCGTCCGGAATATTACCAGGACACAGATGCCATCAAGGGTATTGGACTGATCAATATAGCCAAGCAAAGAGACGGGTGTACCGGGAAAGTAGAATTCGCTTACTCGGAAGATTTGACAAAGATTGGAGATTCACCTAAAAATGGCGGTGATCCGCTGTAATGAAATGGCAACAACAGCAAAAAAAAGAATCAGGAAATACGGTTGGTCAGGATATAACAAGAGATCGGAAAAGATGGAAGATCGCCCGAGAAGCAACGACTTGTATCATACCAACCGATGGACCAGGGAAAGTAAGGCTTTCAGGAATGAACATCCACTATGCCAGGAATGCCTGAAAAATGGGATTTACACACCGTCTGAAGTGGTGGATCACATCATTCCAGTTGCAGTGTGCGATGATTTCTGGGATCAATCGAACTGGCAGGCTCTATGCAGGAAATGCAATATCAAGAAAGGGAATAGGGATAAAAAATTGATCAATCATGAAAAAGCTATGGAGCGAAGTTGAACAGGAATTCTTCGACAACCTGGATGTCAAGGTTCGAAGCAAAATGACCTATCGCCGTCAGCTAAACGCGTTCAAGGTGTGGATTGTCACTACAGGAAGAAATATCAATTCGCTTAAAAGGTCAGATATTCTGGCCTATAAAAGCCATTTGATTTCGCAGGGAAAGGAAGCTGCCACTATTGACACCTACCTTACGATTCTTCGCCTGTTCTATCAATTCATCGAAGAATATGGCTATGGAGAGAATATTGCAGCCGATATCAAGTATAAGCGCAAAGCGAAAGGTTACCGGAAAGAACATCTCAATCAGGAAGAAGTCAACAGGCTTCTTAATTCAATCGACCGAAACAAGATCATTGGACTACGTGACTACACAATGGTGTTCCTTATGTTGACCACGGGCCTGAGATGTACAGAGGTGAATAACCTTTCGGTTTGCGACCTTCAGAAAGAAGATGGATACAACTATCTTCTGGTAAAGCGAAAAGGTTACGATCAAAAGAGCACCAAGTTTGGCATCACACAGCATTTAGCTGACATGATAACAGACTACCTCACTCAGCGTGGCGTAGAAGACAACAACGAACCGATGTTCCCTTCTAGGTTTCACGAGCGGATGAAGGACATGAGCGTTAGCAGGCATATATGCCAACTGATGCGTAACGCGGGTATAGAATCCAAGAAAAAGACTGCACATAGTCTCAGACACACGGCTGCAGTACGGGCTATCGAGGCGAACGTTCCCATCCGTCAAGTACAGATTATGCTTGGTCATACAGACGTGAAGACAACAGAACTTTATATCGGCTCGATAGACGCAGAAATGAGATTGCGTAACCCAGTAGTCCAAGTCTTGGAAGAAATAGCCTTAAACGGAAAAGAAACGGGCAAATAGAGCATGATTCAGGTAATAAAACATTACCAAATAGAATAAGTAAGAAAATTATATGCTGTTAATAAATATTAAATTGGATATGATTGCAAATTATGGACAAATAACGAACGGTCGCTCCACTCACCTGAATTTATGCGGGAACCGGGAGGGGGCATTCAATCTCTGGGACAATAAGCCCAAGACCACGCCCCGCCCTTCGCGTCCGTGCGTGCAAAATTGGAGGAATCATGAGCAGGGGTAGAAAACCAATTCCAGACGAATTGAAGATCCTGCGCGGAACGGATCAGCCATGTAGGATGAGTGGGAAGACGAATGTAGTTGATAAGATTACAGACATCAAACAGATTACTTCATGCTCAAAGTTGAAGATGTTACCGACCAAAAGGGCAAAGGATATTTTCAAACAGAAGGCGAACCAGTTGATCGCGCTCAATGTACTTACGGAGCTAGATCTGGAGCAGCTTGCCGTTTATGCCAACTCTCTCGATCTGGTATTTGACTGCCTGGAAGGAATGAGGGAGCCTGCCATTCCTAAATATGACAAGGAAGGGCATTTGACGGGTTATGTTGCACCACCTGAGTTGGCATTATATCGGCAAATGGTAGAGATCGTGAATAAAATCGGTTCCGATTTTGGTTTTTCTCCGATATCAAGACAAAGGATTAACACGGCTACTACGGGAAAAGAAGAAACAATTGAAGATTTATTGGGTTGATTATGGCTAAGAAAGGATTGACAAAAGGTGAAGAATACCGACTGAAAGCTCTGTCATACATCGACAGGGTAATGTCAGGGGAACGACCGGCAGGGAAATATGAACGACTGGCGGTAGAAAGACACCTGAATGATTTGAAGATGGCCATGGAAAAGGGCATCTACTTCGATGATGCAGCAGCAAGGAAATACCTATCCTTCTGCCAACTCATCAAGCACTTTGAAGGTGAATGGGCTGGTCAGGAATTTATTCCGGAAGACTGGCAGTGCTTTATCCTGTACAGCATATTCGGGTGGAAGACAAAGGACGGTGTACGCAGATTCCGTTACGCGGCGGTGGAAGTTCCGCGTAAGAATGGAAAGACTACACTAGCGGCCATCATTGCACTGATCGGTATGATCGCCGATGGAGAAAGCGGTGCCCAGGTGTATTCTGCAGCCGTGGATAAAGACCAGGCAGGAATCTGTTGGAATGCTGCCGGGCAGATGATATCAAGGAGTAAGAAACTCAGCCAGGTATGCAAAGTATGGAAAACTTCCATCACGTATGAAGAGACAGCATCTTTCTACAAGCCTCTTTCCAAGGAGACGAAAAACAAGGATGGTCTGAACCCTCACTTCGCCATCTGTGATGAGATGCACGCATGGCCTACGGATGATATCTACAACCTGATCACTTCCGGTATGGGTGCCCGGAAGCAGCCACTTATCTTCATTATCACGACTGCAGGTTTCAACAAGGAATCACCCTACTTCAAGATGCGCAAGGTATATATCGACATTCTCGAGGGCGTAAAAACGGATGAGAATACATTCGCCATCATTTATTGCCCGGATGAAGGCGATGACTGGCACGACCGCGCCACCTGGTATAAAGCATCACCTAACTTAGGTGTGTCCGTGAAAGAATCATTCATGGAGATTGAGTACCAGAATGCCATCAACAAAGGCGGGACACATGAAGTGTCATTCAAGACGAAGAATCTCAATATGTGGGTGGATGCTCCGGATGTATGGATCAGTGACGACCTGGTGGTACGCTGCGATCATGGTACCACAGACGACATGCTGGATGGGCAGAAATGCTGGGGCGCGATAGACCTCGCCTCTCACATGGATATCAATGCCCTCGCCCTCTATTTCCCTGAGCTGGAGCATCCGGCCATGAAGTTTTTCTTCTGGATTCCGGAGGCTAAGGTGAAAGAAAAGGAAGACCGCGTGGATTACCGTACCTGGGTGAGCGAGGGATGGGTCAAGATAACACCCGGCAATGTGATCGACATCAACTACTTTGTGAGGGATGTGTCTGAAATACTGCTTCGATACAATATGCAGTCGCTTGCATTCGACCCTGCCAAGGCTTATCACGGGGTCATACAGGGTCTGATGGCAGAGGGGTTTGACGACATCCTGGATGAATTCAACCAAAGCATGCGTAACATGAGCGAACCCACCAAGGAACTGGAATCGCTTGTGGCCTCCGGAAAGCTCGACCTGATGCAGAACCCAGTTATCCGGTGGATGTTCCGCAACGTGGCTATCTATCGAGATGCCAACGAAAACATCAAGATCGACAAAAAGCGGAGCTCTGAGAAGGTGGACGGCTGCGTGGCCGCAGCCATGGCCATCGGAACGAACATGTCTTACGAAGACAACGACATATCCAATGTGGGTGTGGCGTATGTATCAATGAAGTAATTAAAACAGAAAGAATATGAGTTGTCAAAAACAAATGATCAGTATCGAGCCGCCAAAGTATGGCGATCGTACCGAAGTTTTCTACGTAAGCAATTACCGATGCCCGGTATGCAATGGTATCGGTGCATTCATGTCGGACCTGCATGCCGGCAAGCCGGATATCTGCGATCATTGTGACGGAACCGGTAAGGTAAAAGCAAAAGTGACAATTGAATGGAGTCCCGACAGGGATTGATTTAAAATTTGATTAAAAAGATAGTATTATGAGCTACAACAAAATTCATTTGATTGGTTTCGCCGGGAAAGACGCGCAGATATACGATTTTCCTGATGGAAGCAGGGTGGCCAGTTTTACATTGGCTACGACCGAAAGAGGATACACGACTGCATCGGGAGCAACAGTTCCCGAACAGACACAATGGCACAACATCGTATGCAGAGGAGACAGCTGTTCTTTTGCCGAAAAACATGTCAAGAAAGGGGCTGGTTTGTCCGTTGAAGGCAAACTGAAATACAGAAGATATACCACTGCATCTGGTTCTGAGATAACAGTCGCCGAGATCTATGCCGAAAAGGTGGAATTCTTTAGTTTTGGTAAAAAGAAAGAGTAAAGTTTCACTTCAAAAGATAAATATCAATCCAATGAAAATAAAGGAGTTTAATGAGAAAGTATGCATAGGGTCGGAAGTCGTGTTTGAGGGAAAAGTACGCCAGGTGGGAGATATCAACAGGAAGACACACGAGGCGTCACTTGGAAGATCCGAACTGTGGGTTCGATGCTCGGAATTCGAGCCATACTACGGTGGCGAAGTACCGCCGTATGTTGCAGACAAAGAACCGCCAGTCAGGATGGGAAGGCCTCCTAAACCGGTCATAGCCATATTCGCGGACGGGCGTAGAGTTTTTTACCAAACAACGAAAGAAGCTGCCAAGGAGCTGAAAGTAGGAATCCGAACCATCCAAATGGTACTCGGCGGGAAACAGAAAACAGCCCGTGGCATCCGCTTCATGAGGTGATAAACCGGACAGGATTGTAAAATCTTTACAGCTTCTTCTTTGATTTACAACAAAAACTGCTACCTTTGCCCCGTAAACTATTAACAGCCCATGATATTTAACACCGTATTATGGGCATTTATATTACGAAAATGGGAGACATGCTAAAGAAAACAAGCCTTTTCTTGATATTCATGGAAGGCGTTTTGTTTTTCTTCACCTTAGGGAAAAACCCTATCAAAGAATATGACAAGAAGTTCAGGAAGAAAACAGATGCCGAACGAATTGCTCAAGACTGGCGTAATGTAGGAAATGATATCCGGACTGCTTATGAAAAATACAAGGAACAAACCAAGTAACATGCAAGAAATCCAGATAAGCGAACAAACGCACTATTCTGGACCTTTACCATTGCCTGAAGACTTGGCAAAATACGATCAGGTTGTTCCAGGAGCGGCAGAACGGATTATCAAAATGGCTGAAAACGAAATGGAACACAGGCATGTGCAAGAAAACAGAATGTCGAAGAGCGTAATCATTACAACTATCATTTCTATCATTTTTGCATTCTTGTCTGTAATCATCTTGTCGGGCATTACATTTTATGCTCTTTACAAAGGATATGATACGGTAGCGGCATCAATAGCCGTCGGAGCGATAGCGGCAGTTGCAGGCGTATTTATATTCTTCAAATCGAAACAGAACAAATAACAAAAGTTTTCTATCTAACTCAAAGCGGGAACAGACAAAAATCTTTCCCGCTTTTTCTTTGCGTTCTACAAAATTTGGGTATCTTTGCGGTGCGACAATCAATATACAAGCACTGCAAGAGCGCGGGCTAAGAGATAATAGAAGGCATACGGCAGTTCTATTATAATCCGTTACATATATCTCTGATGTATGTTGGTTGTCGCAAACTTGGATTATATAGAGCTGCTTTTTTGTTTCATTCATCTAAATGCGACAACCAGATGAAAGAGTTAAATTTATTCCCTGCTCGGGACAATGGGCTTGTAACGGTTTATAACAACCAAGTAGTAACCACATCTCTACAAGTATCAGATTTTTTCCAACGTCAACATAAAGACGTATTAAACTCCATAAGGAATTTGGAATGCAGTAGTGAATTACGAGAGCAAAATTTTTCGCTTTCGTTCTATACCAGGCCATTACCTAATGGTGGAAGCAAGAAAGAACCAATGTACTATATCGGTAAAGATGGCTTCACCTTCCTCGCCATGGGCTTTACCGGCAAAATAGCCGCCCGATTCAAGGAGGCCTACATCAACGCCTTCAACGAAATGGAAGCGATGCTCCGCAGCAGCCAGGCAACCGAGTATGCCAAGCAGCTGCTCAAAACGAAGGTCGAGGCCTTCAACCAGCGGATCAGGCAGAGCATAGAAATAGGCCGCAAACGCCACGGTATCTACTACGGTCCATGCGGCAACATGCTGCCCACACTCCCCTTCCATGACGATGTGGACCTGGAAAGCAACCTGAACAACCTGCTTTCGTTCGTCAACAACTCGTACCTCGAAAGCATGTACTTCATCTCAGAGATGTCACGCCGCGAAGAAGAACTGCAAGAACTGAAGAAGATCATCGCGCGGTTCACCCGCGAGATACAATCCCAACTAAAGATCTATTAATAGGATCTGCAAGAAACGACATAGGTATATCTCTTACGAGATACTACTATATCTCCGCCGAGATATACCTATATCGTCTTGGAGATATAGGTATGTAAATTTAAACAGATAGCAATATGAAAACAGAAGAAAAGGTGATGGCCATTATCCATCGATACGACAGCGATGCCAAAGTTGACGATCAGCTGAAAGATGATTTGATGTTTGATTCTCTCGACATGGTAGAAACAGCCATGTCTGTAGAGAAAGAGTTTAGTATTTCCATCACGGATGAAGAGATGGAAGACCCGATGTGGGATACTGCAACCGTGCAGGATTTGATTGATTTTGTTAAAGGGAAAATGGAGGAACTTGGTTAAGAATAATGAATAATAAAGCACGTAAACACCAGCAGTAAAGAGTATCGTACGAAGTGGAACTGAAGGCAGACTTCGATAAACAGTTAAGACACCACCTCTTAGTATAAATCTTGCTTGCGTCTGTAGTACGAGTTACAAGGCTGAAACAGTAGTATCTAAAAATCGTACGAGCTGGAAATGCGTGCATCAAAAACATGAATTATGACAAAAGAAGATATTGAAAAAGCAGCCGGAGATTATTCCGGTAGCTCATATGGGTTCACTGAAAACAATTCAGTGATGGCAAAACACAAGGCTTTTGCTGACGGTGCCAACTGGCGTATTAATAGTGTTTGGAATGACTCATCCATCACACCTGATCCCATGCAAGAGTGTTTAGTTCTTCTGAATGATCCAATGAGAAAAGGATTTCATATTGGGAGAATAGAGAATCAAGGTACGAACAATGGGAAATGGAATATCTACGGATATTTTACTCCTTCACTTCATGAATTTGTAATCAGATGGGCATATATGAAGGACTTAATACCAAGTAAGTAAGCAAGGGGGAAGGTTTGCACCGGCAGGCCTTCCCCCTTTTTTTATGCTTCTTAACGGAGCAGTTGTTAAATAACCATAACGAAAAAACGAGTAAAAACGAGCCGCTAAAACACCCCTGAAAAAGCATGTACGCACACAGGCGGCATCAGACGTGGAAAAGCAGCCTGCAAGCCACGGAAAACAATCCCAAACACAACGCTAATACGTTAGTAACTATGTTATTGCAATAAGATACGGGCTAAAGGTTAAAGCCCTTGACAACCATCTCTCCTATTCCCTATCTTTGACCGAAACAGTTAAAGGATGAATATCATATCTAAGTTAAAATCGGCATTCCGCACAGCGTCTTTCCGGTCGGGAGGATATACGAAAAGGTATTCTTTCGACTCGATGGGCGGCGGATTGCCACCCCAAAATCCGAACAGCTGGCTAAGCGGCATATCGGTAAACCGGGCGATGCACTTCACCGCCGTATATGCGGCAATCAAATTGAGAAGCAACACGATTGCATCTTTGCCGAAACTGGTTTACGACATACAACCCGGAAAAGGAAGAAACCTTGCCACGCGACATGCCGTATATCAACTGCTACACTATCGCCCAAACCGATATATGAACCCATTTTCTTTCTGGAACTTCGTGAACACTTGTGTTGACGGGTGGGGAAACAGTTACGTAATCATTGTAAGACGAAATGGAGAACCGGTGGAACTGCTGCCGGTTCATCCTTCGTTTGTGACGATACAGATTGTATCGGGTAAGAAACTGTACCTGGTAGCCGGGAGCAAATATTGGGACGGGACTTACACGGATGAAGATGTGATGCACTTCTACAACTACTCAATAGACGGAATACAGGGAGTCAACCCGATTGTGTACAATGCCGATTCAATCCGTACAGGAATCGGAGCACAACAGTATGGAAACGAACTGTATGAGGGGGCAGGAAACATCAACGCAGTGCTGGAAACAGACCAGGCACTATCGAGCGACAAAGTAGGTACATTCCTGCAAAATTTCAGCGATTCGAAATCGAAGGGAATGCCCGTATTGACGCACGGGGTGAAGTGGAAGACCACCAACCTGTCGCCAGAAGCAGCACAAATGCTGGAGACACGCACCTTCGCCCTGCAGGACATCTGCCGTATATTCTCTGTTCCGCCGCACCTGATTGGAGACCTTAGCCGATCTACTTTCAGCAACATCGAGCACCAGGATATCGAGTTCGCCAAGCACTGCATCCGCCCCATCGTTGAGATGTACGAGTATGAAATGGACCGGAAACTATTCTTTGGATCGGAACGTGGAGAGATGGAAGTACGATTCAACATGGACGCATTACTACGTGGAGACATGCAGGCTAGAAAGGACTTCTACGCATCTGCCATCACCAACGGATGGATGAGCCGCAATGAAGTCCGAGAAATGGAAGACATGAATCCGAAAGACGGACTGGATGAAATGCTGTATCCAGGCAATGAAGTGGTAGTAGGCAAAGAACATCTATTCAATAACAACTCTAAAAACAAAGACGACAAGCATGAACAGACAGCAGGCAATTAAAACCCGTACGATCCCATTCGTATTCAGCGATGAAACGAGGGACAGTTACGGCACGGTGCTGCCGGTGAAAGGATGGGATCTATCCACCTTCAACAAGATGGGCGTGGCATTATACAACCATAGCTCTTACGGCAGTGACCCGGATAATGTAATCGGAACGGCCCGCGCCTGGGTGGAAGGCAACAAGCTGCTCGGGGAGATTACCTTCGAAAAGGAAGATATCAATCCCAAGGCAGAGAAGGTATTCCAGAAAGTACTGGCAGGGACAATCAAGGGATGCTCGGTTGGATTCCGCACGATGGAACGTGGCGAATGGGGAAAAGGTGAAGAAGCCTACGACGGCAAAAAGCCGACCTACTATTATGGCCGCCGATCCCTACTGGAAATATCGGTCACTCCTATTCCTGCCAATCCAAATGCCAAGGTCAGATCAGTACACTCGCAGAAAGCTGATGAAGAGCCTACCGGTGAAATGGAATATCTGGTCGGAGAAGTACGATCGTTCGACACTGACACGGAAGGTGACGAAGAAGAACAGAGACAAGCGGAAGCCGAAAAGGAATCGGCCCTGTTACGCGCCAACGTAGCAATGGCTCAGGCTGATGCTTTAATGGCTATGTCTTAAACAGATTGTTTAACCCCTAATAATAAAGCGATGAGAGAAAGAAAGGACATCGAAAGAGACCTGGCACAAGCCAGAGCAAACCTCGAGGCCGTTACGACCCGGGAAGGTGCAACCGCCGAAGAGATCCGTACAGCGACCGAAGCCGTGCAGCGATTGACTGCCGAACTGAACGCCAAGATCGTGGAGATCGCGGCTGAGAAGGCACAGGCAGAAGCTCAGCAGCGTAGCAATGACAGATCACTGAATCAGCTGAACCAAAGATTCAGCATGGTGAAATTCATTCGCCAATCCATGCCCGGTCAGGTGATGGACGGTGCAGAAGAAGAAGTTCGACAGATGGGTGTACAGGAAGCCCGTACATTAGGATTGAATATCACAGGATCATACATTCCATTGGCAGTAATGGAAGGCAGAGCATTCACAGGCCAGAACGCCACAACACCAGGAGACGGCGGATATCTGATTGAAAGCGAATTGAAGTATCAAGAAGAATTGCGCAAGCGCATGGTTCTGTCTAGTATGGGGACCCAAGTGATTGGTGGATTGACCGGCAACATTACACTGGTAAAAGGTAAGCCGGTCAGTGCAAGTTGGGAACAGGAAAACTCAGCCGTCGCAGCTCAAAAGAAGGCTTTCACATCAGAATCCATTTCACCCAAAAGACTGGCAATGCAAATGGGTATCAGCAAGCAGTTGTTGATACAGTCTTCATTGGACGTTGAGCGCATGGTAATGAATGATATTTTGGCTGCTCACTCTGAAGCACTGGAAGATGCAGCTGTCAATGGCGACGGATCTTCTAATAAACCGACAGGCATCCTGAATGTATCCGGAACAAAGACAGTTGAGTTGGGAACAGATGGAAAGATTCCAACATTCGCCGATATGGTATTTATGGAAACCGAGTTAGCTTCGCTGAATGCAGATCTTGGAAGACTGGCCTATCTGACCAACCCGAAGGTTCGCGGTCTATTCAAGACCACACTTATGTCTGCCGGTGTAGGTGGTTATGTCTGGCAGAACAACGAGGTTAACGGATTCCCGGCATACGCCTCGAATTTTGTTCCGAGCAACCTGACAAAGGGATCAGCTTCGGAAAAATGTTCGGCTATCGTATTCGGTAACTGGAACGACCTGCAGATCCTTGGCTGGGGCGGTATGGATATCATTGTTGACCCATATACATTGGCTGACGAAGGAGCTGTCCGTATAATCATGAACACGTTCCACAATGTATTCGTTCCACGCCCAGAATCGTTCGTATTGATCAAAGACGCACTGGTGACAGCCTAACCCATTTATTGAGATATGAAGATTCAGTTTATCAAATCGGCAGCAGGCTTTGCATACTCAGCGGGTATGCAGGCCGACCTGCCTGAAGAAATGGTGAAGCCATTGATCGAACAGGGCTTTGCTTTTCCGATCGAACAACTCAAAGAGCCGGAATCGGACCTTCCGGAAGACTTCCCAGCACGGGAAATCCTGATCAAGGAAGGGCTGGTGACGATGGCTGATGTGATGGCAGCCAAAGAAACTCTGACCGATATCAAAGGTATTGGCGAGAAGACTAAAGCAGAAATTGTTGAACGATTAACGGAATGAGTTTATGGAGTTGCAGGATTTACCGATCACGACAGACGACCTGAGAAAGCATTTACGTATGCCTGTATCGCCCGACCTGGAAGATCAGCTGCGTGATGCCCTGATGGCAGGCGCAGAATGGGTTGAAAACTATTCCGGAAGGAAGTTGGAAACCTATCCAGAATTGCCCTGGCAAATTCGGGCTGCCATCCTGATGCAAGCTGCTGCCATCTTCGAGAATCCTGCGAATATGGTACAAGAACGGGTAACAGCTGCCGAAAGGCTGGCCGACCCTCTAATATGGCAATCATGGCAGGAAAAGATTACAACTTAGGAAGATTTACCGAAGACGCGGAGTTCCTCAGACCCATTCAGGTAGAAACGGCTACCGGCGAAAGGGAAACGACCTACGATACGTCGGTAAAACGACTGTGTGAGGTGAATGACGTTGTTTTGAAGGCAGACGAATCGCAAGACGCTCTTCCGGAAGAACAAACCCTGCTGCTAAAAACATGGACCGTCGCAGGTGCTTCGAACGACTGGAGGATAAAATACGGTGATGTTGTATATGACATTATCCGGATTGAACGACAATTAAGAGGTATCACTTTCTATTATCTGAGGAGGACCGATCAATGCAACGAATAAACGAAGCTTTCTATTCCATGCTTCGCCAATGGATACCGGAAGGTACTGAAATATACCCTACCATTGCGGCTGAGAACGCAAAGTACCCATATTGCGTTACCAACATGAACGGATTTACCGTGAGAAGTACCAAAATGGGGGTCGTTGGGTATGTATTCAGTTACGAGATCAACATCTGGGGATGCGCTTTCAACCAGGTGGACCGTATCGCCACGAAGGTCATGTCGGAGGCAGAGGCGTTTGAAGAAGTCCGTTTCGATGACCCTCCTGGAAGGATGACGGTAATGATTACCGACGGCGTGTCCGACTATACGCAGGGCGGATTCGTGCAGGCTCTGAAATTCAGTATAAAATATGATGGAGGTGCAACATGAATAAAACTTCTGCAAGGATAGACGACACTTCTATGGTTGTTTTCTTAAACAAACTGGAAGACAAGAAATTCAACAACGCATGTCTTTCCGGCATACGAGAAGGAATGAAGATCCTGGCTAAAAAGACAACCGACAACTTCAAATCCAAAAGAAGGGGTTTCAGGCAAAGAAAGGTGTGGAACCCAAGGAAACGGAAAATGAAGATCCTGAAAGTGGCAACAATTGTGGTAAACCGAAAGGTGAACACGGTTAAAGTACATATCCTGGCCGATTACCGGGTGAAATGGATGGAAACCGGCACGGATGAAAGAACAGTGAAACACTGGTTCGGAGGCTGGAAAAGCCATTCGGTTGGTTCGGTAAAGCCTGAATACTTCTTCAAACGCTCTCAGGAGGAGGTCAAAGACCAGGTAGATGAAAAAGCGACGGCAGAGATTACACGTAGAATCAATAGGCTAATTTAAATTAAATCATCATTATGGCAAGACAAAAAGGAGATTACATCGAGGGAAGAGACCTCATGGTATTCGTAGATACATCAGGAGGAAGTGGCGGACCGACATGGACCAAGACGGCAGCTGCCACCAGCCACACGATCTCGTACAGTGCCGAGACCAAGGAACGTGTGACGAAAGACACCGAGAACGGGGCATTCAGCCAGAAATCCGTCACCAAGCTGTCGGTTTCTATCAGCGTGGAAGCACTTACCACGTACCAGGCTGACTGTGGGTTCAAATCTTTGTTGAAGATGTTCAAAGAACGCAAGCCGGTGAAACTGAAATACGGTTTTACCACCGATGAAGGGACGGAAGAGCACGAAGAGGGACTGTTCGTCATCACCAGCCTCGAAGAGAGCAGCCCGGCGGATGACGACGCTACCTACTCAGCCACGTTCGAGAACACCGGCAACGTGGAGACCAAGACAGGAGGCTCGTGAATTTAGGTAGGTATATCTCGACCGAGATATAAGCACATCTCCGCCGGGATATACCTATATCGGCAAAGAGATACAGGTATGTAAAAACAAGAAAAAAGAATATGAACAAAATCAAGCTCCAAGGAAAAGAATACCCGGTACGCCTGACCATCGGCGCGATGGTGGCCTACAAGCGCGATACCGGCGAGGACTTCACCCAGTTCCGGGGCGATGACATGGAGAAGCTGGGGTGCATCATCTTCCACGCTGTGCGGACTGCCTGCAAGTCGGACGGCGTGGCCTTCCCATTCGACAAGCCTGACGACATGATCGACTACATCGACATGGACCAGGCGACGGCAGCCCTCGGACTGGCAGCCGGGCAGGAAGGCGGCGAGGCAAAAAAAAACTGACGGTTACAGAATTGATTGGCTTTGCGGCGGGTGTCGTGGGGCTCCATCCGGCGGACATCTATTCCATGGACATGGGAACCCTCGACGCCGCCATCCGCGCCTGGAACGAGCAGGAAGAGCAACGCTACCGCACCTCGTGGGAACAGACCCGCTTCCTGGCGCATTGCCTCTTGACTCCCTACTCGAAGAAGAAACTCCGGGCGGAAGACATCATCCGTTTCCCGTGGGAGGGCGGACGGAAGAAGGCAAAAGAAAAGCCCCGCCGGTTGTCGCCGGAAGAGCTTCGCAAACTGGAGGAGCGGTTGGGCGTTTAAAGCCTTACACCCTACTTTTCATCTTCTTCCTGTTCCGGACCCTGGCACCTGCAATCGTTGTCTCCCAGATGACAGATTCCGTAAACGACAAGGCACGTAAAGACAAACACAATCCCTGTTATGACCTCTATACTCATAAGTCTAATTAATTAGTTGCTGCGAAGATAATGAATAATTTAGTATATACCATCCAACTTGACGCTAAAGGTAAACTGCTGCCCGAGATAAAGATAATCCGGCAACAGATGGACGGCGTTACGCAATCGGCCAAGAAGGCGAACGGGATGTTCTCGAAGATGCAAACCATTTGCTCGAAGATGACCAGCGTAAACTTTGCGGCTTGGGCTACGAATGTACAGAATGCCTTCGATGGGCTGGCTTCCTTGTCGGAATCCGGTACCGGCTTCCAGCAAAGTATGGCGGACCTGCAAGCCATCACCGGGATCGTGGGGAAAGACCTGCAAACCATCAGCCAGGCGGCACGTGAGACAGGCAAGCAGTCCGGACTGGGTGCAAAAGGCGCGGTCGATGCCTTCACCCTCCTAGCCTCGCAGATACAGATCGACAAGATCGGGCTGCAGGGATTGATGCAGCTGCAGAAAGAGACCATCACGCTGGCACAGGCCGGCGGACTGGAGATGGCAGACGCGGCAACGGCCATGGCTGCCACCATCAACCAGTTCGGACTGGAAGCATCAGAAGCTAACCGAGTGATCAACGTACTGGCAGCTGGCTCGAAATACGGGGCAGCCGAAGTGGCAGACCTGGCACAGTCGTTCAAGGTGTCGGGCGCAACGGCTGCAGCTGCCGGACTGTCGGTCGAGCAGACAGCCGGGGCGATCGAGGTACTCTCGCAGATGAACCTGAAAGGGGCGGAAGCCGGGACAGCCTTGCGCAACATCATCCTGAAACTGCAAACCACCTTGGGCGTTGACCTCTCCAACGTGGGACTGGCCAAGGCTCTCGACGGACTGAAACCGAAACTACAAGACACAACCTATCTCGCAAAGGTGTTTGGGGCGGAAAACATAGCCGCCGCCCAATACCTGATCACGAACGCGCAGGCAGTCGACGAGATGACAGCCGCCGTTACCGGCTCGAACGTGGCACAGGAGCAGGCAGCCATCCGCACCGACACCGTGGCAGAGAAGATGAAGCAGATACAGGCGCGTATCGACGACATGAAGATTTCCATCTTCGAAATGAGCGGCGGGTTGACCGGTTACGCATCCGCCCTTGGCGATACTGGGGTGATGATCTCGCAGATGATACCGTTGATGTCGTTGCTGAAAAGCGGCGTGTTGAAGCTGACAACCGTACTTGGCGGTCTGGCTGTGGCATGTGGTCCGAAGCTGGCGTCAGGCTTCAAGATTGCCTATGCAGCCATGTCTGCCTTTTCTTTCCAGGCGAAATACTGGATCGCCACCACGCTATTGGAGATCCCTTCCAAGATCATGTTGGTCGTCAAGTCGCTGACAGCACTCCGTGTAGCAACGGTAGCCGCCACCGTCAAGCAATGGGCGTTGAACGTTGCCATGTATGCCAATCCGATCGGGTTGATCGTAGCAGCCATAGCCGCCCTTACAGCCGGACTGGTGATCGCCTACAAGAAGCTGGAAGGATTCCGGAACTTGGTGCATAAGCTATGGGAAGACCTGAAGGTGGTACTGTCCATCACGAAGCCGGTATCGAAAGGACTGGGCGAGGTAACATCAGCAGGAAATAAACGGGTGGATGTAAAAGGTTCGGTCAATATCACTAATGTAGAAGAGACGAACAAGAGCCTGCGAACCCTACAAGGGCGTGTTGACGACCTGAAGAAAGCGTTCGATCCGAACCGTATGTGGAACTCACTTGGCATACCACGGGATGTACAGGGATCTCCAGCAGGTACAGCAACAGGAAACAAATCCAAATCCGGCACCGGGGAAGCCTTGAACACCATAGCCGGATTGCAGAAGAAGATCCAAGAACTGAAAGAGCTACAGGAAAAATCATCCGTGCAGAATGCGATCAACCTGCAAAAGGAAATAGACTTGTACCAGAAGAAGCTCGACCTGATCAACCTGCAGATCGCCAAAGGCGTGGCAGGGAATTTGGCAGACAGCAAATACAAGGATACGATCTCATCGTCTGTCGCGACATTACCGGTACCGGAAAAGATCAGTATTCCTGTTGAGTTCGACAAGTCTACCCTTTCGCGCTCTTTCCAGATCATGAAGCAGCAGTTTTCTGATTCCATCAAGGAAATCGAGATTACCGGTGAACAGATAGGTGGCATCCTGACCGGTTCTATCCAGCAATTCGCCTCTGGACTTGGTGAAGCCGTCGCTTCCGGAAACGGGCTGGAAGTATTCAAATCCATGCTGACTGGGTTGATGGATATGCTGAGCCAGTTCGGTGCGGCGTTAATAGCAGCCGGTACGGCTACGCTCGCCTTCAAATCCATGTTTGCCAACCCGATTGCGGCTATCATTACAGGTACAGCACTGGTAGCTGCCACCGCAGCAGCCAAGGCAGCCCTACAGAATGCCACCGCCTTCGCCAACGGTGGCATCGTCAGTGGTCCGACATTGGCTTTGGTGGGTGAATATTCCGGGGCACGAAACAACCCGGAGGTAATCGCCCCGCTGGATAAGCTCCGGTCGATGATCGAACCGGCACGGCTGTCGTTCGATAGCCTTTATCTGGAAACCAAGGTGCGTGGAAAAGATCTCTATGTAGCCTTACAGGGTGTAGAACATAAAAATGTACGGACACGATGAGCATGAACTTACGATACAGAGGAGGCTTCTACAGTTATGCTGATATGCTGTATGAGGTGGATATTTACCAGGAAGGTTTTTCGGGCGAAGTGCAACAAGTAGGCTTTGGCGAGTCGCCTGTCGAGATCGAATGGCAAGAGACCGACAAACTCGAGCCCGTACAGAGCAGTTCGGCTACCGTCCAGCTGTTCTCCGATAATGACAGACAGTTTGTCGACCTCTATACGGTGAAAGCCGGGAGCGTCCGGCTGGATGTCTATCGGGAAGGCTCGCTCTACTGGAGCGGTACGCTGGATACCGAACTGTACGAAGAGCCATTCTCTTACAAAGACGGATATTGCGTGGAACTTACCTTTTCCGACTTCGCCATGCTCGATCGGATGAAATGGAACGTGCGCGGATTTATCAGCATGGACCAGATCATCCGGAAGGCATTGGATATGTCGGGCGTGAAGTATTCGGCTATCGACACACGGATCAGCACCAAGACCTCCAGCGGAGCATCCGGTTCGGTCTATACAGCCGTATCCGTACTTGGCGACAACTTCTTTGACGAAGACGACAAGCCGATGACGATGCGCGAGGTACTTGACGAGACGCTGCGCCCGTTCTCGCTCCGGATGATACAGAAGGGCGGCAAGATCGTATTGTACGACCTGAACCAGCTCTATCCCGAAACACCGGAGAAAGTGGTATGGGATGGAGACGATGCGGTGCTGTCGGTCGACAAGACATACAGCGACGTACTGCTTACGTTTTCGCCTTACGAAAAGACAACCCTGCTGGATGCCACGGTAGATCCTGAAACCGTCACCGGAGGATCCCAATACACGACCTACGTGGACAACCGCTTCGAGGCGGACGCCGTAGGTTTCCGGATGACCATTTCGGATACTGGCGAGGGTGTTGTAAAGAATATCAAGCCGAAGTTCTTCCGGGTGGACCCGGTGTATTCCGGCGATTCTGAAGCAGGGATAGCCTGGGCTTATTCGACCCGAAAAGGAACAGGTGGCGACTTTATCCAACATATTCAACCCGTATTGCCTCCTACCGGTACGGTTGAAATGATATTCCGGGCAGGACCTTCTTCCTTCATCTATCCGGTGAGCACGGACGGAAGCGGGAAGTTCCAGCTGAAGGTGACGATCAATATGCTCTTCGACCCCCGATACAATCCGTTCGAGGATGCCGGTAAGTACAACGAGCAAGGCAACTGGGACGAACAGCAGGACCGTGCCAATTTCGTCTATCTGCCCATCAAACTAACACTACGAGATGATAACCGGAACGCCCTTCTGCACCTGCAGAACTCCGGTGTGAAGGACAGCGATTACTACTACCATTCCACGACCAACGTGAAATGGGTATCGGGCGAAGCCGCTTGGGGGGATGCCTTCCTGTGTTGGTGGAAAGGCAACCGGAAGGATGAATCCGGTTTGGGAGGATGGCAACTTAACAAACAGATCATCGGGTATTACCGGGATACGCTTCCTTCACGGTTCGACAAGATGGGCGATGGCGAGTTTGTCCCCTTCCCCGACAAGTACGGATACCTGGAACTGGAAGTAGGAACAGGATTGATCACGTGGGACTATAACAAGGAGATCAACACCAAGAACTATTCGCAGTGCCGCCATTGGTGGTTCAAAGATCCCAAGGTGGAACTGGTGGACGGCTACGGGAACAGCATCAACACGAAAGACATCAGCTTCTCGGCGTGGATCAACGAGGATGCCGCCGAAGAGATCAAGATCGACACCGTGCTGGGGACGCTCGAGAACCCTTCGCCGGTGGCATTGGGGCAGGTGTTCGACACGCAGACACATGCGGTTGTCGGTACGTTCTACCGGGGCGGCGTGCAGGAACGCCTCGAGAAGCTCATGATCGGGACGGTCTATTCCAACTACGAGGGACGCAATCTGGTCTTGTCGGGTACAGCGGACCTGATTCCCGGATTCTGCACGCTCACCGACAGGAACGAACCGGGCAAGTACGTCATCCTACAGGAGACGCAACGCCTGCGTGACGAAGAGAGCAATATCAAGATGGTTCAATTCTCGGAAGATCATTTCGAGGGGGTACGTTTTAAATGATTAATGGCATGGCGAAAGAACAATATAAATATGTAGAAGTGCAAATTCCGGCTACGCCGCGCAACAAACGGTTGACCGATAGTATCCAGGCGGCAGCACAGACTGGTGGCGGAGGTGGGGGAGGATATCCGTCTACACCCCAGTATTGGGAGCTGGTAACTGTAAAGGAGGATGGTACTGTATTGGAAGAATCACAATATTACCTACGGCCTATCTCGGGTAAACATGTGATTGTTCCTGGTGATGTTGTAGCCTTTGCCGACGGCGGTGAATATGCCAGTGGCCTTCCGGTGGCCGACTATGATACATTTGGCCTGTTTAAGGCAAAACAGGGAGGTGGATTGCTATTCGATGTAAACGAAGGATGGTATGTTGATCCGGAATTTGCCGGTTGCGGTGGTATTGATGAAGAACAGCTGAGTCAATATCTTACAGACAACAACTATATCACTGTCGATTACTTGACAAAGCAGGGTTATCTCACTCTTTCTTCTCAGTTGACAGGCTATAATAAACCTGAAGCTTATTCTCCGATTACCGCGACAGATACGATTCTGTCGGCTATCGGGAAGCTGGAAAGGAATTTCGGGAACTATGTTGATTTGACAACAAACCAAACTATCGGCGGTGTTAAGACTTTCAACGAAACATTATTGTCGAAGAAAGATATAATCGCATACGCCGACGGTGGAGAATACGCGAGTGGATTGCCTGTAGCTGATCAATATACCTACGGACTTGTCAAGGTGGACGGAACGACTGTCCGTATCAATGCTGACGGGCAGTTGGAGGCAGACTCCGGGGGTGGTATTGACTTCACGGTCGGGACTGGGCTGCAATTATCTGCTGATTCTGTACTTTCGGTTAAATTTGGCACAACAACCGGCACGGCTTGTCAGGGTGATGATTCGCGGCTTAGCAATGCAAGGCGTAATCCTTATTATCTGTCATGGTCTGGGTATAATACCGGATCTTATGATGGCTCTGCATCTGAGAGCTTCGAGATACCCAATAACACGAGCCAGTTAATCAATGGTGCAGGATTTATCAAGGATGGCAACGGGAATTTCACTACCTTGGCCAACTCCGGCAGCAGTAGCCAGTATTTGGCTGGTAATGGAAGATTCTATACAATATCGCATAGCGAGATTGACGGATTGTCGAGCAATTATGTAACCCTATCAACTACGCAAACCATAACAGGGCAGAAATCATATACAGCCATGGGATGGTATAAGGGAATTGGAATCCTGAGGGCTGGATCGACAAGCAATATGTATATTGCTTTTGCAGAAGGAAGTGGAAACTGCATAAATGCTTATAATGCTGGTACCGGAGCTATTGGTAATATCTATCTTAATTATCAAGCAACAAATGCATTTACTCGAGTTGATGCAAGTAATAATCTTGTAACAACCGGAGATGTGATAGCATACGCCGACGGCGGAAGCTATGCCAGCGGTTTACCAGTCGCTGATTCATATACATACGGATTGATTAAGTATGACGGTACGACAATTGGTAAAAATTCTTCAGGGCAGTTGTACGTGATAGGAGGATCAGGAGGTGGAAGTACAATTCAAGTAATAGATAATCTTACAAGTTCTTCTACAACTGCAGCGTTATCAGCTAATCAAGGACGATTGTTGGATCAAAGACTACAAAGTGTCAAATTTGGGTCTGCATATACAGATTATGTTCCGGTCTATTTGGGATCAACATCATACAACTTGTCAAGATATGGGCATACACATAGCCAGTACTTGACATCACATCAAACAATATATAGTTTGAAACTTACCATTAATGGTACAACTTATACTTATACCCCAAATAGCGGATCAAAAACTGTAACAATAAATACAAGTGGAAGTGGTAGCAGTTGGAATGGTGGAACAATATCCAATAATATTACAATAGATAAATCATCTGGAGTTGCCATGTTAGCATTGTATGGTTCTAAATCAGACTGGCAAGCTGCTCAAATTCAACTTGTAAATGAATATTACACTGATTATCGGAGAAAATGGTGTATTGATTTATCTGGAAGTAGCGAACAAAGTGGAGATCTATGTTTTCAAAATTATAATTCAGCTGGAACGGGATCGGCAAACCAAAGTCCTTGGTATCGATTTAAAATATTCAAACATGGCACTGCGACTAATGGAGTTGCAGCAGCAGGCCAATATGTAAATAATTCTGATGCTAGATTGAAGAATATATTATACAGTTATCATAACAGACCGATAAAGTTATTGGGGGATAATAATTCAATATTAGATAAAATCAGGTGCTTGAACGCAAAATATTATTATTGGAAAGTTCCTGAAAACGCCAGTGATGAAGAAAAATCATTACCATTCTATAATACAATACAACTTGGATTTATTGCGCAAGAAGTTGAAGAAATATTTCCTGAATTTGTATCAGAAGATAATGGTTATAAGCTACTTAATTATGTAGGATTAGGTTCTGTTGTTGCAGTAGAAGGCGTAAAAGAGCTGTACACCCGATTCCTGCCAGTTGAGAACAAAGTAAAGATATTGGAAAGCCGGGTGCAGAACTTGCAGCTTCGGCTGGACAATGCTTACCGGGAGATATTCGAACTTAAACAACAGAAGGGAGGTGCGGCATGATTTTACCTAAGAAGAATTTAAGAGCTGTAGATATTGGTTGTACGATTGGCGAGTACGTACCAGGTATTATTAATGGAGTAAAATGCAATACCATAGCTACACAACCTTGGATTCTATGTACCAGCGACAAGATCAACATGTGGGCTAAATACAAGCCTGTTAAAAACAAATTTACAGACATTCGTCCAACTGATTGGTGGCGAGCATTTGACAACAAGTGCGGAATACAATATACAGAATATGGGAACATTAAGGCTATGATAGATTTTATAAATACAGGACAAAATCCTTTTCAGCATGACCCACCATCAGGAGGTTCAATATTCCCATATAGACTTGGAGATTTTGCAGGATATAATCCACTTTCAACCCCCCCAATAATATCTTCAAACATGGAGGGTATATACTATAAGGATAACGGATCAATATCTGCATATCCAATCGTAAGAAGGGAAACGGAAGATGAGTTAAATGTATCTGACATATTCGACCAAGCAAAAAATGGTCTGTATTATGGAGCGGCTTTTGTGAAGAATGGATCATCTACATACAAATGGATAAGTTCAGTTGATCCAATAACTGAAAATTCAGGGATTACTGAAATACCATTATCATCATTTGATTCTACAACATATTATGTGTATTTCTTCTTAACAAGCGTTAGCAAGCCGTCTTTTTCTATGGCTGATATGGTTGGAAGATTTATTTCATGTCCAGGCAAATCAAAACAGGTAATAGAAATAAAAGACACAGCCGTGTTTATAACAATAACAGCCTTTTGGGATGGATCTGGCGGAGTTACAGGATCTATAACTGTAAAAAACACGTCAGGAGAAATATCTTATTTTTCAAATTGTAGTGTCCAAATAAGGTATGGAAGCTCTAATGTAAATGATCAGATGATAATAGGAGAAAGAATCGTAAAAATAGATCAATTTCAAGTATCACCTAATAATACCTATTCTGTTGATTATAGTGCTAATGGGGTACTTCCTGATTATTCATCACGTGGTGGAGGAAAGGTATATTTCTTTGCCAACAACGAATTAAAGGCTCAAGCGTTTATGATACAATCTTCTTGATGTATTACGAATAAATAACCCCTTAAAAAAGAAAGGAGACCATTATGTTACGTTACAAGCTAGTCCAGCGGAAGGACATGTCGAAGGGAGCTTTGGAAGGATCGAAGCTCTATTATCCGCAAGTGATCAACCAGGGGCGCGTGTCGTTCGATTCGCTCTGCGAGGAAGTGGCCGAACAGTCGTCACTCACCAGCGGTGACATCAAGAACTGCATGGACCGCCTGATCAACTGCCTCGTGCGCCACTTGAAAGAAGGACGTTCGGTGGATTGCGGCGACCTCGGTTCGTTCCGGATCAACATCCGAAGCACCGGTGCCGACACGCCCGAAGCCTACGACGCCGCCACCATGATGCGCAAGCCAAGCGTCCAGTACTATCTGGGCAAGAAGCTGCGCGACATGCAGGACACCGGCGTACAGTACGAACGCTACACGCCGCCATCCAACGAGTAGTGGCATCGCTTCCGGCACATAGGTATATCTCTTCCGAGATACTACTATATCTCCGCCGAGATATACCTATATCGCCACGGCGATATACCTATGTAATTTCAACCTCATTTTATAACCATTTAAAAACGATTTAATCATGGAATCAAAAACAGTATTCAGTAACGGACGCAACACGTTCGACACAGTGATCGAGAGTGAAACATTAGTTATGCGCGGACAGGCAACCGTCGGGACATCCGGCAACACCTTCTACGGGCAGATCTACACAAAGAGCGGCGAAGAGTATATCGGCGACTACTCGCAGACCAACCTCTCGATCGCCAACCCGTCACGCATGTCGTACTTCTTGGATGCTGCCACCCTGTTGGTACAGCTCAATTCTGACGTAACCGCAAAAGCGCAGGAGGTAGCAGCATGAAAAAAGGCGAGATCGTAATTATCAACAGCATCTTTGGGAGCGAAATCCGTCTCCCGAAGATGAAAGGCGAAGACCTGTACAAGGTGCTGACTGCTAAGGCAGAGATTTCTTCTATTGTAGAAGAAATCCAAAAGAAGGCTGAAGAACTGAAGAACGGCACCAAGCCGGAATCCGTCGATCCGATGAACTTCCGGGAAGACGATCCGGATGTGATCGAATGGAAGAAGCAGTTCATCCCGATGCAGAACAAACTCTATAATGAAGAGTTCGAAGGTAAGTTTCCAGATCCATGCATTCCCCGTGACGTATTCCCGGATATGATCGTAGGTATGTCTGCCGGTAATGCGGAATTATTGTTGAAGTATTTGGTGGTTAAATAAAAATTAAAACTATGGCAGCAAAAACTATATCATTCAGCCAAAAGGGCGGGCAGTATGAATCGGAAGCATTCCAGCCTGCTTCTGAGAACATTGTTATCCGTGTGGACTTTGATAAACCTGGATCATGTGATTTATACAGGAGTATAGATGGAAATGAGGCGTATGTGCAAGCGGCCAGCATTACACCTTCTTATCCGTTGAAATCAGCAGAAGAAATAAACGTGTCAGGCATCAAGGCGGGGCAATACCTGAAAGTCGTATTCCCTATGTCTGTGCCGTCTAAAATAATGATACTGGAATGAAAAGGATTGACTTACGAGAAAGCGGAATCCGTCTGGCCGATGTTGTTTCCGGATCTGAAGGTGGTCCAGTTGATCCGGGTTATACCGATTACGAATTAGAGGCGCAATCTCTATTCCTAAAGGTAAACACGACAACTGTCACATTGAAAGACGGCAAGACAGCTGCAGTGGCATCCAACGATCATATCAAGATCGTGGATGAAGATCTGAAACATTATACGCTGAAGGAATGGAACGATAGGTCTGTTGCCAACGGATTTGATAATTCTTTGGTCGCAAAACCTATTGGATTTAGCCTTGAGTGTAATGGCGTGCGTACAATAGTTCGCTGGCAATGGACGGGTAAATATTACTCTCCTACCGGTGCCGGTACGGCACCGACAGATGCTATGCAACATAGTATATATGATTACAATCAAATTACAGCTGCAGCGACAGGTAAGGATGCAACCATTACAGGAGAACTTGATATGGGAACCGGAAAAGCAGGTACACATTTCTCTGACGATTGGGAAGTAAGAGACAACGGAGATACTTTATCTTTGTATTCTGGCAATACAAAACGAACTTGGGAAATGGCGAAGGATTGTGGTAATGTCAATTCTGTGATTGCAACCAACTTCAAGGAGCGAACAGATGCGATGTGGGCACAAAACGAATGGATGCGACACCGATTTGCTATATCGTCTGGTATTGCCACAGACCAGCCAGACGGAACGATGAAGGAGGTTCAGATTCTTAATGTTGCCGGTACTCAGCCGCAAGTTGGCGAAGACATGTATTTTTACATTGATGGAATAAATACCAATTTGATGGCAAAGTATAACCTGAATAATAAACATGATAATTCATCTGAATATCTGACATTTTCTATTTCAGATTATATATATGAACAGCAGAAGGCGAACGGTGTTAATATGAATGATACAGGCGTGAATAGTATCGAGAAACCGGTTCTCGTGCCAGGAGCCAAGGGCGCTGAAGCTATTGCTGTAAATGGGTATTGGTATATAATCACCCCTTATATTTCAAGGCCAGGTGAAAATATCTCAATGGATTACAATGTATGTGATAGTCCAGCGGTGTATTATGTACATAGTTTGTCTGGTGATCTATATATAATCGGAGATCGTGAACTCCACCCTATTTGGGTGAACAAATCCATTATAACAGGCCTTGTAAATTATCTACGGACAAACGAAGAAAGAAATTCCGATATTCCATCACTGCCTTCAGGCAGCTGTTGGAGTGCGGTTCGGGGCAGCTCGACGTTCGCCTGGTATGTCAGCTTGGGTACTGGCAACGTGAGCTTCACGGTCACCTACGGCAGGTGCACGGTTTTCCCGGCCTCGGTTTTTTGATTAATCTACGTCGTGCGGATGCACGACGGAATAACCCCTTTAAATGGAATGATATGAATAGATCTAACTTGCAGCAATTAAAACAGCCTATTATAAATCGAGTAATCGAATTAAATCGATACTTGATAAGCATAGGTTCGTTAGCCTATAAAATTATAAGCAGGAATTACATAGACAATTTGCTAAAGCAGGGCCATATATTATTCAACTACGCTATGCGTCAGTTGAAGGGTCTGGACTATTACAAGCGTGCTTGCGAGATAGTCTATGAGATTCAGTCTGGGATATATTTTATTGCTTCGTTAGGCGGATGTAAGACAAAACAAGCATCTGTAATAGACGTAATATGCGATGAAATATTAGCTATGCTTTCTAAAATGAATAACAAGGCAAATGCCGGAATCAAACAGTCTTGAACTATGTTGAGTGCGCATGATTATTTATTTAAAGGTCCCCGTGCTTGTAACGAGCAAGCTATATCACCAATCGGGGAAGAGGAGCCTTCAGGCAACTGTTGGAGTGCGGTTCGGAACAACTCGACGAACGCCTGGTATGTCAGCTTGGGTAATGGCAACGTGAACAACACGAACACCTACAACAGGTACACGGTTTTCCCGGCCTCGGATTTAGATAATGAGTGCAGTAAGTGGATCGATGCAGAAGATGATTGTTATAAGAATAAACATTCATCCATAGAAGCGGCTTCGTATCATTTCCATTTAAGCCAATTGAGATATTTGATCGATAGAATCAAGAACGGATACAAACCTACAACAAGTATATGTTTTGTGTTGGACTATCCGGTGTACAGGGAAGTTTTTGCAGCCAACTATACAGATAGAATAGTCCACCATTATGTAGCCAGAATAATCAATATAGTATGCGAACAGGTGCATACGAATAATGAAAACGTAAGTCATGGCAATCGCATAGGCTATTCGACTTTGACCGCTCATAAACAGATTCAGGACAATATTAAAGAGGCTTCTGAATGCTATACAAAGCCCTGTTTCGTGGCTACCATGGACATAAAAGGGTTCTTTATGTCTATCGATCAACAGATGGCTTATGACATATTCCTTATGTATGCAGACAAATATTATAACGAGTCAGATAAGTGTTTTATGCTGAATCTTATTAAGACTCTTCTCTTCCATAATCCAACATCGGACTGTGAGCGAAGATCTCCCATCGAAAAATGGGATCATGTTCCGCTCAATAAAAGCTTATTTAGCGTTAAAGCTGGAAAAGGACTTCCAATAGGTAATTATTACTCACAGCTAATAGCGAATCTGTTTTTAGCTCCTATGGATGATATAATTCAGTCTTCCGGAATAAGATATACCCGATTTGTTGATGATATATGTATCGTGGCAAGGTCATCGAAGGAAATTGTTGAAACAAGGAATAAAATCAAGTCTATTCTTTCCGAGATGCAACTGGAATTACACCCTAATAAATTCTACATACAACCTTATCAACATGGAGTTAAATTCTGTGGCCGAGTCGTTAAACCTGCTAGAACTTATATATCGAATCGAATCCGATATGGTTTATACACGATGATTAAAAAGTATATTCGAAGTCCTTCATTGAATAACGCCTACCGGCTTCAGCAAAGTGTAAACAGCTATTTTGGATTAATGAATGGAACTGCTTCTTATTATATTAAGAAGGACGCTATAAAATTGATAGAGATGTATTATTCGGAATGGGTATTCTTTCGAGATGTTAATAATAGGCTGATATGTACAATCAAAGAAGAATATCGACCTGGAAAGTTGTCTCTAATGAATGTATCTGAATTTATTTCAAAATACAATCCAACATTATATGCTAAGCGATTACGGAAGGCTAAGAATAGAAGAAAGAAACGGAATATTAACAGCAACATTCAAGTCAAAAATGAAATACGGAAAATTGATTAATAATAATCTCGACATAAAAGAAGTCGAGAAAGGTATGGAGATAGGAGGTAAACTCACTGAACAGCAGCTTAAAGAACAAGGCTACAAGCCTGTATGCGAAGTTGAAGAACCCGAAGGAGCAGAATACTTCGTGTATCGTGAATACGATGCCTGCTTCGTACAGGAATGGCGCATGAAAGACGAACCTTTACAGGAAGGTGATATATGGACTTCGAATAGTGGCGTTGATCCTTCATTTAACGACATTCTACGGATTCAGAATGACATGTCATTTATATCAAACAATATAAATAATTATCATTTATCCGAAAAAGAAGCAGTTCAGGTTAAGTCTATGTATCCAAAATGGGAAGTAGGTCTTTACGTAAAAAAAGAAGAAAGATACGAACATCTCGACAAGCTGTATGAAGTAGATCAGGACCATGTCACTCAAGAAAACTGGGCACCGGATAAGCAAAGTTCTTTGTGGCACGAAGTATCTTATCACGAAGGTACTAAGGAAGATCCGATCCCATACAATGAAGATCATAACCCACAGTTTCAAGGCATGGTGTTAGAATTGGGTAAGATATACACTCAGGATGGAATATTATATGAGTGCATACGCGACAGTCAAGGAGTGAAGATCGTACAGGACTTGGCTGGTTTGGTAGATAATTATGTAGAAGTTGTGAAATAACAAATATGTTTAACCCTTTTAAATTTTTAGTCGTATGAAAAAAGTAATGTTTGTGATCGTCATGATGATGATCTTTGTTCCTGGAGTGTTCGCGCAAACGGAAGTAATAAGCGAAGAAGCTCAGTTTGCAATAGACCTTTCTACTTTCGGTGGAATAGTCGGGTTAATATCTTCGGCAGTAACGCAGATTTTTAAGTCATTCCCGGTTATTGATGGAAGCAAGATTGCAAAGATTGGTATTTCTGTTGGCGTTGGAATTATTGTCTGTATGCTGGCATGGGCACTGAAGATCTCGGAACCGTTGGCTGGACTTATTTGGTGGCAGACGCTTATTTATGGAGTTGCTGCCGGATTATCCGGATGTGGATTCTATGA
>ULTX01072389.1_pt1 | contig 64996 bp, 40 predicted proteins | sample 1958041 | NCBI WGS metagenome assembly ULTX01 (sample SAMEA4835747, study PRJEB28245) | human gut metagenome | biome: gut microbiome; material: fecal sample | place: Denmark | collected 2008
GCTCTAAAATTCTTACCTTTGCGATATAAGCAACAGCACAATATGTACAATAAGCTGAACGACAAAGGATTAGGTTAAGTATCAGAAAATGGAAAACTGATAACGGAATAAGGAAATATCGCTATGACATCGATATTTCCTTATTTCTGTTTAATGACTTCAGATGAAGTAATATTATGTTACGTCATGGACTTTAGACGTTTCAAAAAGGTTAAAAAACAATAAATCTGTATATTCAGAATAGTTCGAGTTGTTGACCTGGAGCATTAGATGGCTTCGACTTTTTGCCATAGAACAACTCTATCGCTCCGAACTGTTTGTCTGTAATACACATCACTCCCACATTGCCATATTCGGGTAAGAACGATTTGACACGCTTAATGTGCACCTGCGCATTCTCCATACTCGCACAGTGTCGAACGTATATGGAGAACTGGAACATGGTGAAACCGTCACGCTGCAAGTTCTTGCGGAAAAGAGCGTAAGCCTTCTTATCCTTCTTGGTCTCAGTAGGCAAATCAAAGAAAACAAGCACCCACATAACGCGATATTCACTAAAGCGGTCCATGATAAATAATAATTCATATAAATGGCAGAGCGGTACAGCGCCCGAAACATTCAATCTATTTCCGGATAGGCTATGCGCCTCGACTCGCCGCTGAAGCACCGGTAGAGCGACGCTGTGGTCTGAGTGACACCCACCATGAGCGGACTGCGCTTGCCGGAGATACAGACGTCGAGCGTAGGAATGGTAAGAAGCCGGGCCTTGTGTTGCCTGGTGAGTTCAAGTCCGTCGATGCCGTTTTCTTTCACAATGTCATACACAAGACGATCGACATACGGCCGGTAAGGCTCCATTATGTCGTCAGCCAGACAATAGGCATTGTAGCGGTTGTGATGATGTATGCCGAAAGTGGGCAGCATACCGCTCGACACCAACGCCCGTGCAACCACAGCACGCAGTATAGCATACCCGTAATTGAGCAGATTGTTGGGCGGCATGCCCTCACGACCACGCGTGAAGGATTCGAGTCCGGGGATAGCTGCAAACAACATTTTCCAATAATAAGCGGCTGCACGGCCCTCCAGATTGTCGGTGTCGCCGCTGCGCACATCGTCTATCCAACGAGTCATGCACCCAGTATCTGCATCAGTGAACAAACGCAGCACAGCCGCCTGGTTAGATATCTTTGCCCGCACTGTCTGCTGCCACAACTGTTTTTTCAACGGAAGCGTGGCATCAGTCTGAAGACGGAAACGCTCGCTCTGCACCGTATTGCCACACAGCGGCAGCATCAGTCCGACAGGCATACCGCGTGCGTCGCACGTCACCACAGCACAGTTGTTCTCGAGCAACGCCTCAAGCAGACCATGCGTAATGGTTATCTGTCTGTTGTCGAGCACAACCACACCGATGTCTTCCACCGGTATGGTTCTTATGCTGTCACGTTTCAGACTCTCGGGCATACCGCTCTTCTCGACTTCCGGCAGCCTAACCACCATCTGACCATCCTTCAGCGACAGGTAAGCCGGGTTTGTGAAACACAGTGTGCGTTTTATCATAATGCTTGGTTATTAATTTCAATAACATTTCCTAATCGATCAACTTTTATCGGTACGCAGATTTCCTTTATCATTTCTCCGGTCAGAGCTCTACCTATTTTATTCAAAGAAAAATATTCAATCTTGTCTACTATTGGGATAGCTACAGTAAATGGAATAAAATAACATTCAGTTCCGGTACAACTTACCATCTTATATATTCTGTCTCTCCCCAACGGCTGATTTATAATACCGCTACTGATTTCCTCGTCTGTTGGCAAATAAACAAGATCGTTTGGAGAAAGCACAAACAACAGTTTGGCTCCGTCTTTCTCTTCAGGTGCAACAGTCTGCATGTTTTTTTGTCTGTCGATCACCGTTTTAAGCGGAATAGTATCGAATATGCGTTTCTTTATTATCTCACCTGTAGTGCTGTCCACCGTTTCTTTCTGGTAAACAGCAAAGAACAAGTTAGTGCCTTTGGCAGCCTCTACGAACTTAGAACCTTTATTACCCTTGACGCCTACAGCAAACTTATCGGCCTGTTCATATTTTCTTACCTTATAAATAGGTTTATGAGGCTTACCATTATTAAGTTCCACAATATTACGATTCATCTGTTCTACACCTTCTGCCGAGAACGCTTTCTGAACATCATTATCGTTTGCATCGAGATGACGCAGCAGTATTTTCTGAATTCCGGTATCGGTTATACTGCTTATAATATCCTTGGCTTTGGACTGTTTATCAACCTTGGCGAACAAAGATACTATATCGTTACCGAAACGAGTGGCAAAGAACCGGTCGTTAGTCTCTTTGGTGAAATAATAAACCTTTATCTTCTTCAGGTCTATATCCCGCCATGCGTCCTTGTTGTCTTCAAAATATTGTTTTATCTTCTTCAAGTCGAATCCCAGTTCCATCATTGCCATCAGTTTCTTCTTCAGATCCTTGTCAACAACAGCCTTAGGATTAGCCACTGCTTTTTTGAGTTGCACTTCATCGATGCGTCTGAGATTAACCTCGCCATAAACAGTGTCCTTATGCATCGGTTTGCGTATTGCCCAGCTGTCGCCCTTCACCTGAGACTTGAGCTTCTTCTTTCCGTTCTCTATGCACTGATATTTGTTAGTGGTCTTGTTGATAACTCTAAGATTCTGCTTGAAGCTGACAATAATATTACGTAAGGCCTTCTCTACATCCACCGTGAACGTGGGCCACGGCTTAAAAAACTCACGCGCCACACTCATGGTACGCGTCTCACCATTACGTATAACGATAACATTCTCGTAGCGCCGCAACTTATGAGACAGCTGATAGAATGTTGATTTATTCTTTGACATGGCTGCCTCATTGCTCAACAGATTGACATGGCTGCGTGTGGTGCAGGCTATGACAATGGCATCCATTGCATGATGACGATGGTCTATACGTTTCTTGTTGAATCCTTTCTGAAGACTCAGAGGCATATCCGGTATGAGATGTCCGTTAGTGTTCGTAGTGGTGAATTGGCTTGTGCCGGTGATCCTGTTCAATCTTTCGAAGCGTGGAAGCACAATACGATTCCATGCATCGCTGACGCCCCACTCACGTTTCAACCTGTCGGTTATGGCGCCATTACATGTTATGACATTCTTGGACGTTGCCTCACACTCGTCTTTCTCACGCACCATATTTGACAACAGCGATTTCACCACCTTACTGATATAACGGCTGTCGTTCAACTGACGTTCCACAAAACCGTCGGGAATATCATCCATAAGCAGTTTCTTCATCCTATCAGAATTTTTTCTGAAGTTTCTCTGTATAATATGCTCATACTCCTCCACCGAAAGAACGGTCACCGTATTATCTTTGTTTAAAGAAACTTTCTCACCGTGATGTGCCTTTATGAACTCGTAGCCGAGCAAACGGTCTTTCAGCTGATTGACCTTATCCTCACAGATAACTTTGTTTGACAGGGAGTCATCGAAATAGCGAGACCTCGGAATTATGTGATCCACCTCATAATCGTCGGTAAACAGACGGGCAAGAGGAATGGTACGGCCTGTGTATGGTGACTTATATTTCTGGTCAAGCCATTGTTTATATTGCAATATCTCGGCATGTGTAGGACGCTTCTTCTCATCAGTCTGGCTGAACTTGCTTATTATCTCACTTATATAATCAGGCACTTCCTTCGCGCTTTCGAGCACGCCCTCTTCATATAAACGCAGCTTATTCTGGTGTAACGGAGAGTAAGGTCGCACGTTGTCTATTTCAAAATCAGGGTTCACAAACTCTGTGAGCAATGCTTTTATGCGCAGGTTTGCATTTTCGTTCTTTGCCACACGCTTTGACATTTTGGCTCTGACGTCTGCAGGATTCTTCAAGTCACGGCCCATCTCCACGTGTATCTCGTCTATCCTGCCATACTGTCTCCATATATCGCGCACGGTGCGCAGGGTCTCGGTTATCACCTGTTCGACTATCGGATTGCGCAACGAATGTTGCTTGAAACTGCTCATATAGCGGTCTATATCGTCCGGACTGTTCCATCGGCTGACGTCCTTTGCCTCGCTATGACGATTGTAAACCACATAGCATGCCAGCCATAACGGCAGGCCACGGAATTGTGACACATCGGTAAGATTGACGGCCTTTTCACGCACACGTGTCATGATAGTCTCATCATACACACCATCAATAATATTATTTATACGCACTCTGGTGGCTGCGTCTATAGCTTCCACATTCCAATATTTGCCCATACGCATGAGCGGAAGCAACCGTCTGATGGCTTTCTCAGAATAAGATCCATATTCTTTCTTGAACGGAGGCAAGGCACTGAAAGCCTCAACAAACCTGTCATCAAGGGTTATTGCTTTATTCTTCTTATCCTTTCTTTTATTCTCTTCATCTTTATTGTATTTCCGAACAAACGTAGCCATTGCCTTCTTTATCTCCTGCTTGTCATCCACCGAGTAAAGAATGTGCCATAAACGGTATTCGTTTGCCTTGTCGAGAAATGCCTCGTCCACCCCGGCATCCTTAAGACCTTTCAACATCAGAGCCCTTGTCTCGTTGCAGGGATAGGTCTTGTCTTCCACATAATTCCACCTATACGGATAACTACTGTCCTTGCCTTTCGACTTCTTCACCTTGAAATAAGTGCTCAGCAACGTGTCTTGCTTGATCTGCTTGCGATCGTTAAGAAAGTCGAACAGCCTCACGACGTCGTCCTCGTCCTTTATAAACTCGCCCGTAACATCGACATCCGCCTTCAGATGACCATCCACAATCTTCTGGCGTTCGTATATTCTGATATTACTTATAAACTGCCAAAGCCTGAACTCCTGGAACAAAGGATTCGACTTTGCCACACATTTCACAGGTGCGGTCTTCACCTCGCCGGTCTCCTTGTCCACATACGAACGGCTCTCATACGGACAGTTATCTATCAGAGACTTCTTGCTCTTGAGCGGTCTTTGATAAAATATTATGTTGTCAACAAACAGATATGTGAAGTCGTAAGAGGCTATCGACTGCCTGTAAGCATCGTTGCTCTCGTAAAGTTCCTCGATACATGCCGCATAAAGTGTTCTGTCATTCAGCTCGGGTATGAACCGTTTCTGAGAATCCAGAATCCTCTTTAGTTCGCTCTTATAGTATTTACGCTCAACGGTTCTGACCAACTTGCCCTTTATCTTTTGCGAAGGGTCTGCCAGCAAAGAATCGTAAATATACTCGCCAACGGTCTTGCCCGAGCTGTCTATATTTTTTTCCGCCTTTTTTTTCAACATTGTCCAGTCGTCTTCCTCCGGCATAGATAATGAGCGCTTTATGTTTCCGTCCTTATCTTTCTTCGGCATACCGTCCTTCTCCACATCAGTGGTGACAATAAACTCCTTGGTCTTCCCTATCCAATCGGGAGCCTCAGCGGCAGGGCGGTGATACACCATTCCATTCTCAAGAATGACATCAAACCACGTGTCTTTGCCTTTTTTCTCACCGGTATCCTTGACATCCACCACTTTCACGGCATAATACTCCACGAGCTTCCCCTTGTCCTCGCTTTGTTCATCCTCACCACGCAGCTGATAATATCCGCGTTTCTGATTGAAGTTAAGCAACAGCCAGGCAAGTTCTTGCTTTGTAAGCGCACGACTGAGAGCCTTCTTCCTGAGATAATAAATAGTCCAGTCGTAAGGCACCTTTTTTCCTCCGGCCAGCCAATCAGGCTGACAGGTAGCGAAATCGGACAGCATCTCATTGAACGAATCCATGAAAATGAAAGTCCATTTGCCGTCATCGTTTCTTTTCCATGCTATCTTACACTCCTTATCGTCCTTGAACTTTCCATATCGTGTGAGCGCATTGTCATAGTGCTCAGGCAGGAAACCCATGACAGACAACACCCTGTTGAGCCGTTCGCGTCTGAGCAGATGCCGCTCGTGCAAGCGCCTTATGCCTCTTGCATCAGTACGTTCCTTTGTCTGCGACTTGGTGTTGCCTTTTGCAAAGTCACCCAATGTCGCGGCATCCATTGGTATTATTCTACTTCCGGCCGCCTCTATACACTTTATCTTTTCATCACCGTTTTCGTCGTTCTCACTATTCACCACAGCCCAACCGATGCTGTTCGTTCCCAGATCCAGTCCTAATATCTTTTTCATAGCTTATGATTCTTCTTATCAAATAATAGATTCAATACATGTTACAAATATAGTGAAAGATGGATACAATGGCAAACTAATAAGTTGCTTTTTATATCTGTTTTTCTATAGATTCCGAATGTTTTATATGAAGGCCGAACCATTTGTCCCAAAAGTATGTCTTCATCGTTCCGTAATGGCGCACAACAGTGCTGCGTAGTACAATATACGCCACAATGCCGTACTATACAGAATGATACTATTAATATGCTTTTTGAGAGAAACAAACAATGTAATATCAAAATAGCAGTGTTTAGTTTGAACGGGTTATCATTAATTCTTAAATTTGCATAAATACATTATTATAAAACTGACACTAACCACACCAACCGATAGTATCTATTTGTTTGTTATGACTTTGGTCAGGTCATGAATCCTCCCATACCACAGGCGACAAAATAAACATGGCAACCTGTATGCGTAAAGTGGCGGACGATGACACAGAGAATATTTATCATTAATATCAATATAATAACTATTAATCATGAAACAAAACTACATTCTTACACGCAATCCACGATTATGGTTGCTGATGTTAGGCGTATTGTTTGCAGGAGTAGCTCATGCTCTGACTGTAGAAAAGCTGCGCACCCTGTCGCTCACCAATCCCGTGGGTATAGACAAGGCGCCGACGTTCAGCTGGATATTGCAGTCGGACGAACGCGGAGTGATGCAGAAGAGCTACCGCATCATGGTGTGTTCAGACAGCGACTGCTCCAACATCGTGTGGGACTCCGGCGTTGTGGAGTCCGACCAGTCGGTGATGGTAAGTCCCAACCACACCTTCGCTCCTTCGACACGCTACTACTGGAAGGTCACAGTGACCGATAACAAGGGCAACGAGGCCACTTCCACAGAGAAGGCTTACTTCGAAACCGGACTCATGGGCACAGGATGGGACGGAGCCAAATGGATAAGATATTCCAAGAATCCGCTAGGATATATCGACGAGAACGAGATATCCGACTACTCAATAAGCTGCAAATTCGAGATCGCCAAGGTGGCAGCCGGCCTGTGCTTCGGCATGACCGACGAGAACAACTACTACATGTGGCAGTTCAACACCGAGGGTGACTATCCGCGCTTCCGTCCTCACCGCTGGCTGAACAACAGTCCGTCATGCCTCGAGGACGTAGACCTCACCGGAATCATCGACCTGAAGAACAATGAGGAATACACCCTGCGCATCGACATAACCGACAACGGCATGCTCGCAAAGACATATATCAACGACATTCTGATAGACGAGCGCCGCGGCGACTTCCCCTTCGGACGTATCGGATTCCGTGCAGCACGCTCCGAATACACCGAAAACCTGTATGAGGCCGCCTACTACGACGACTTCGACATAAGCGTGGACGGTGTGTCTGTATTCACCGAAGACTTCTCTGAAGGCAACTCCACCTTCACGGCAGGAAGCGTGAAAGGCGGACGCCTCTACTTCGAAGGCACGGAGTCGGCACAATACTGCTGGCAGAAGGAAGGTGCCAAAGGTTCGGCCCGCGCACGCCTCACCAGAGCAGCCGACAATGCCAAAGGATATGCCATCGAGTCGGACATCACTCTGATGAAAGGCAATGTGGGTGTAGTGTTCGCCTATACCGCATCGAACAATTATTATATGTGGGCGCTCAATTGCAAGGACTACGACTATCCGGCCATACGACGCCATGTCTACAGCAACAGCACAACGCCATCCTACAGCGACACGCGCATCGACGCGTTCACAAAGGATGAAATCCTCGGCAAGCCCCACCGTCTGCGTATCGAAGTCATAGACAACACCGTGAAGACTTACATCGACGGCCAGCTCGTCGACACATACACCGCTTCCGGAAAGATTGTCGACGGCTACACTGGCTTCCGCACACATGCCGACGACGAGGGTCCGGCCTATGCCGACAACGTAAAGGTGACTACCATCGGCGCTGACGGAAATGAGACCGTGCGTCTGTCAGAGGACTTTGAGGGCAATGCTCCTATGTTCGACGGCACAATAACTGAACACGACGGTTCCAACCAGCTTTATGTTTACACTGCCAACGGCGAGCAGAGATTCATGGAAAGCTCCATGGGTGCAGCCTCTATGTTCAGAAAAGAGTTCACGGCCAAGGCACCCGTCAAGTCGGCCAAGCTCTACAGTTCTGCCCTCGGCATATACGACGTATTCATCAACGGCACCCGCGTAGGCCACGTTCAGGACGACGGAACAACCATCTACGACGAACTGAAACCGGGATGGACCGACTATGCAAAGAAGGTATTCTACAACACACACGACGTGACGACACTTGTTAAGGAAGGCGGCAACGCCATCGGAGCCACCGTCACATCGGGCTACTGGGCCGGCGGCATATGCCACGGACAGTATGGCGACAAGCCCGTGGCATTCATGGCCAAGCTCGTCATCGAGTACACTGACGGCTCGAAGGAGACTGTTGTGACCGATGCCTCATGGGCAACATACGACAACGGTGCACTGCGCAAGGGCGACATATACAACGGCGAGACCTACAACGCAACTCTTGAGGACGGCTGGACAAAGGCCGGATACGACCAGTCTGCATGGCACGCCATCGTGTCGAGCCGCGACTTCACCGGCGAGATATGCGCCTTCGAAGGTCCGGCGGCACGCATACGCACCTCGCTGACACGTCTGCCGGAGCACATCACCATCTACGAAGGCATCAAACAGACAGGCACCGCCTATGGCATGGTGAACGTTGTGTCCGAGACAAGCGGCAACTCACCCGTGAAACTGAAGAAAGGCCAGACCGTAATCTACGACTTCGGCCAGAACATGGTGGGCTGGGTGAGAGTGAACGTCAAGGGTAAGGCCGGCTGCACTCTCCGTGCGCGCTTCAGCGAAATGCTCAATGACAAGGGCGACACCAACCGTGGCGACGACGGCCCAGGCGGCAGTCTGTATCTCATCAACCTGCGTACTGCCAAGGCTTCCATGTACTACACACTTCGCGGCGACGAGGAAGGCGAGACCTACAGTCCGACAAACACATACTACGGATTCCGCTACTGTGAGATAACTGCCGGCGACGACATCGAGATAAACGGCATCGAAGGACTTGTCGTAGGTGCCGACAACGAGGAAGGCTCGTCACTCACCACAAGCCACGACGCCGTAAACCAGCTCTACAGCAACGTCATCTGGGGCCAGCGCGGCAACTTCATGAGCGTGCCGACCGACTGCCCGCAGCGAGACGAACGCCTCGGCTGGACCGGCGACACACAGATATTCTGCCGCACGGCTGCATACAACGCCAACACCGCAGCCTTCTATCACAAGTTCATGGGCGACATGCGCGACAGCCAGCGTCCCGACGGTGCCTATCCGGATGTAGCACCGATAGCATGGGTGGGCTACGGAAACGGCGCATGGGGCGACGCAGGTATCATCGTACCATGGACCACTTATCTCATGCACGGCGACAGGAGCATCATCGAGGAGAACTACGAATCGATGGAGAAATACATGGATTGGATGGCAGCCCAGGCCGGCGACGGCTACAAATATCAGGGAGCCGGCACCAACTACGGCGACTGGGTATCGTTCGTACCGACCGATTCGCGCTACGTCAGTGTGTGCTACTATGCTTACGACGCACTGCTCATGAGCAAGATGTCGCAGGTTCTCAGCAAGGCACCCGGCGACGAGTACGCCATAAAGGCAGCCGAGTATGAGCAGCTCTACAACAACATAAAGGCCGAGTTCGCCACACGCTACATCAGCAACCGACTGCCAAAGCAGCACACACAGACGGGCTATCTGCTCGCGCTGCGCTTCGGTCTGCTGCCCGACGAAGCATCCGAACAGGCCACAATAAAGGCGCTCGCACGTGCCATAAGCTCCAACAACGAGACACTCAACACCGGATTCGTAGGCACAGGCATCATCAACACCACCCTCTCGCAGGTGGGACTCATCGACAAAGCCTACAACCTGCTGCTCCAGCGCAACTGTCCGTCATGGCTCTACAGCGTGGATCAGGGTGCCACAACAATATGGGAGCGCTGGAACTCCTACACCAAAGAGACCGGATTCCATAAGGATATATCCATGAACTCCTTCAACCACTACTCCTACGGAGCCGTGGCCGAGTGGATGTACAGATACATGGCAGGCATCGAGGCCGACGAACAGAACGCCGGATTCAAGCACATCATACTGCAGCCCTACCCCGACACACGCACCACACTGCCACAGGGACAGGAGCGCATCACCAGCGTCAATGCCACAGTGGCTTCCAACTACGGCAGCATAAAGAGCGCATGGCAGCTCGGAGCAGACGGTAGCCTCAGCTACAAAGTCACTGTTCCGGCCAACACCACCGCCCGTCTGCTCATGCCTGTGGCAGAAGGCAGCAAGGTGTATGAAAGCGGACGGCCGGCAGAAGAGTCGGAAGGCGTGAAGTATGAAGGCACAACCGACGACCGAGCTATATTCACTCTCGGTTCGGGTAGCTACTCCTTCACCACCAACATCTCCACCGACATCAGCGCAGTAGAGACCGAAAACGGCATAAGAGTATATCCAAACCCCACCGACGGAGTGCTCCACATAGAGAGCGACGAGCCTGTGACCAGTCTCACACTCAACGACATGGCCGGCCATCTCGTCAGCAAAGCCGAAGGCAAATGCGAAACCCTCGACCTGTCTTCTGTGAATACGGGCATGTATCTGCTCACAGTGAATACACAGAACAGCCAGAAGACGTCGAAGATAATAAAGAAATGACTGCATCCGGCATAATGTGAGATCATACAACATCATTGCAGGAGGAAAGACAGACTGCCTTCCTCCTGCTTTTGTTTTGTATTCATCCATCACAACCTTATAACCAAACAGCTCATGCAATAGCACCGAAAGAATCACTGTTTCACGCCATCCGTACTGCAGTATACCTGACTGCCGCACATAGACGTCGACATAACCAATAATGATATCGCCAAACAAGAGTTCTGCAATATAATATTCATGTCTGGCATAAACTGTAAAGTCAACTTTTTCATTTCAAAAACCATATTAACAAAAAAATTGGTTAATATTGCAATAACATACAAGCACTGCCGGCTACTGCCTACTCTTTCCCGGTGCATACCGCCAGGCTGCGCCTTCCACGGCCACAGGTTGGTCATTACAGTGCATACATGAATGAGTGATGCACTGCTTATACAGATTATAATCTCAATAACTGCGGTTAACCGCCTGTATCTTCTTACTTACTATTAACATATGAATTACAAAAGAAACTGTTTTAGAATATTATTGTCTGTGCTGCTGTGCGTGTGTCATAACCCAAGCGGCATGTCGCACAATATGAATTCTCATGATACCTACGATGACCTCAAGGCAAACTTCCAACAGCCTGCTCAGAAATATGGAGTGAACTGCTGGTGGTGGTGGCTGAACGGAAACGTCACCAAAGAAGCCATCAGAAAGGATCTGGAAGCCATGAAGATTAAAAACTTCCAAGGCGCCATGATATTCGATGCAGGCGGTCATAACCAGCGCGGAAACAAAGACATACCTTCCGGACCGACTTTCGCTTCAAAGGAATGGATAGAACTTTTCTCTTATGCCTTGGACGAAGCGAAACGGCTTGGACTGGTTATGGGATTTAACATTCAGAGCGGATGGAACCTGGGAGGACCATGTGTCACTCCACAATATTCCGCAAAACAACTGACATACACCGAACGGCTGGTTACTGGCGGAAAGACAATCAGCATACAACTGGACAACCCGCGAAAGCATAATAATTTCTATAAGGACATTGCCGTTCTTGCCTTTCCCGCAGAAGAAGAGAACAAAACGCTGAAGCGCATATCCAAGCTGGATTTGAAGATGGGATATCATGAATTGGGCGGCTCGGCTCCCGATTGCCGTTTCCTGCTTGAAGACGAACCTCAAGACAAACGTGCCGGAAACGACAAGGATATCTTCACGGTTAATCCGAAGAAGGTTCTGAACATAAGCAATAGAATGGATAATAAAGGTGTTCTGCGATGGGATGCTCCCGAAGGAAAGTGGAACATACTGCGCATCGGCTACACCTGTACGCGCTCGGTTGTTTCCACATCCAGCGGCAAATGGCAGGGCAGCGTACTGGATTACATGAGCAAGGACGCTTTCGACTTTTACTGGAACACAGTCGTAGAACCCATCTTCAACGCAATAGGTGAAGAACATCTGGGGACAACACTCAAGTTCATGGAAACAGACAGCTGGGAATGTGGAGGAATGAACTGGACCGACTCCTTCGCAGATGAATTCCGTGATTACTGCGGATATGATCTGACAGCATTTCTACCCATATTCGCTGGACACATCATCGAAAACATGGATGTGTCAAATTCATTCCTTGCTGACTTCAGAAAGACCATGGGCCATCTGGTTGCCATAAACCATTATGCACGTTTTGCCGAGTATGCCCACAAATACAACATGGGCATACAGCCCGAATCGGCAGGACCGCATGCAGGACCGTTGGACGGTATAAAGAACTACGGCTTCAGTGACATCATGATGAGTGAGTTCTGGGCACCGTCTCCACATCGTCCCAAACCTGAAAACCGTTTCTTCATAAAGCAGGCTTCGTCTGCCGCACACATCTATGGAAAAAGGATTGTGGGTGCCGAATCCTTCACAACAATCGGTCCACACTGGAATGACGAACTATGGCACGACCAGAAACCATCGTTCGATCACGAAATATGCGCAGGCCTCAACAGGGTCTATCTCCACACATTCACCTGTTCGCCCAAGGAACAGGGCCTGCCCGGACAGGAATATTTTGCCGGGACACACATCAATCCTCAAGTAACATGGTGGAGCAAGTCTTCTCCTTTCTTCAACTACATAAGCCGCGTTCAATCGCTTGTACAGGAAGGCGACTTCGTGGCTGACGTACTGTATTATTATGGAGACCATGTTCCTAACGTGTTTCCTTACAAGCATTCTGATCCGGCGGGGGCGATGTTCGGCTTCGACTATGACGTTACGGACGAAACCATTTTGCTGAGACTGGACGTCAGAAACGGCGAGATAGTCACACCAAACAAAAGAAAATACAAAATACTTGTGCTGCCCGACCACAAGGTCTTGTCGTTGGCCGTACTGCAAAAACTGGAGAATCTGATAAGTAAAGGTGCGACAGTTCTTGGCTACAAGCCTGTGAAAGCTGTGTCGCTGGTTGGAGGAGAAGACGGAGCAAAAGAGTTTGCCAGACTTTCCGGACAGATATGGGGAACGGCCAAAGACTCCATCGGACAACACGTGTATGGCAAAGGAAAAGTAGTATGGGGCATGACCGCCAAGGAATATCTGCTGTCGCAAGATGTCCGGAGAGACTTTTCTATCCAGGGAAGCAGCAACAAAGACGATTATGATTACATACATTACACAATCGGAGACACTCACATCTATTTTGTAAGTAACCAGACAGAGCTCAGCCGTAACGTCATGGCCGACTTCCGTGTATGCGGCATGCAGCCTGAGATATGGAACGCTCTGGACGGCAGCATAAGCGAGGCCAGGGCCTTCCGTCAGGCAGACGGCATCACAACCATACCGCTGACGCTCGACCCTTACGGCTCCGTCATAATCGTATTCCACAAGAAGATAAGTAAGAAAAGACAGGGAGACAGACAGCGCAATGGTTTGGAATATAACACCATTCAGACACTGGAAGGTGCATGGACGGTCGGTTTTGATACAGAACGGGGCGGTCCTGGAGAGGTGACATTCAGCGAACTCACCGACTGGACCTCACATCCGGACAAGGGAATAAAGTATTATTCAGGCACCGCTGTTTACAAAAAGAGCTTCAAGACAACCTTCGACAAGAAAACGGACAAGCGTTACTTCCTGCAACTCGGCGACGTAAAGGATGTGGGCATCGCCTCCATACGACTCAACGGCAAGGACAAAGGCATAGTCTGGACCAAACCGTTCCGCGTCGAGGTGACCGATGATCTGACCGATGGCGACAACATACTGGAAGTGGAGGTTGTCAATTCATGGTATAACCGCGTTGCCGGCGACGAGATGTCGGCCACTCCACATAAATACACAAAGACCAACATTGTGCTGGGCCACGACTTCAGAGGCGCTCCTCTCAAGGACATTCCGTTAGAACCCTCGGGACTTCTCGGCCCTGTTACCATATCGACAGGCGAAGAATCCGACTGACAGCGGCATAAGCGTACGGCCATGTCTCGCACATGACAGGTGACACCCCCGATTAACACATACCAATACCGAAATCTTCTGCATATTTATGCACACTACCTTTCACGCTGTGTATAAATATGCAGAAGTCTTTATCGCAACTCTCCTATACCGCCGTTTTTACGTACGGATGAACTTTCGGGCGCAAATACCCGACTCTCAGACACATCACGCAAACTACCGGCAATTATCGGTTTAAACCATTCACATCATCCGTATGACATGTCACGCACTACGGAATGGGCCGTTCCGCAGTGTGAAAAAGTACATATCATGGCATAATATAGCACATATCGCATGATCATAAAGCCCGTTCTGCACCATAAAAAAGACGTTATTACACATATGGAAACCACGCAAAGCCTTCACACACACTTGTATATGTGTATGTAATTTTTGATATTTGCAAATAAAATATTAATTTTGCATGAGGGCATTGCCGCAAGCGTCCATAACGGTATGTATTTCCACGATTTGCGTCAAAGCCCTTCTCTACTGACACCGGGACACTTCCGGCAGTCACGGCCCTACAACACCGTGGCTGAAGAAACAAAAACCTAAAAACCAAAATGATGAAATCATCCTTTCTACGCACCCTGCTGCTCGTGGCCGTAATGGCGTTCGCGGGCCGCACTACATGTGCCGCCGACAACGGTGGCGGTACGTTCACCGCCGGCAACAAGACGTTTCTGCTCAACGACAAACCCTTCGTGGTGAAGGCTGCCGAGCTGCACTATCCGCGCATTCCGCGCCCTTATTGGGAACACCGCATTAAGATATGTCGCGCGCTCGGCATGAACACCATCTGCCTCTACGTATTCTGGAACATACACGAACAGCGTGAAGGCGAATTCAACTTCACCGGACAGAACGACATTGCGGCCTTCTGCCGCCTGGCACAAGAGAACGGCATGTACGTCATAGTGCGCCCCGGACCTTACGTTTGCGCCGAGTGGGAGATGGGCGGACTGCCCTGGTGGCTGCTCAAAAAGAAGGATATACACCTGCGCGAGCAGGATCCTTACTTCATGGACCGCGTATCCAAGTTCATGGCGAAGGTGGGCGAACAGCTCGCTCCGCTCACCATTCAGAACGGAGGACCGATAATCATGGTGCAGGTGGAGAACGAATACGGTTCCTACGGTGAGGATAAGGCTTACGTGAGTGCCATACGTGATATCGTGCGCCAGTCGGGATTCGACAAGGTCACGCTCTTCCAGTGCGACTGGGCGAGCAACTTCACACGCAACGGACTGGACGATCTGGTGTGGACAATGAACTTCGGCACGGGCTCCGACATCGACAGTCAGTTCAGCCGTCTGCGCGAACTGCGGCCTGAGTCGCCGCTGATGTGCTCGGAGTTCTGGAGCGGATGGTTCGACAAGTGGGGCGCCCGCCACGAGACACGCCCCGCCTCGGCAATGGTGGCAGGCATAGACGAGATGTTGTCCAAAGGCATTTCGTTCTCGCTCTACATGACCCACGGCGGCACATCGTTCGGCCACTGGGCCGGCGCCAACTCACCGGGATTCGCTCCTGACGTGACATCCTACGACTACGACGCACCCATCAACGAATACGGACAGGCCACACCAAAATACTACGAGCTGCGCCGCACAATGGAGAAATACTCCGACAAGCGTCTGCCCTCCGTACCCAAGCCGGCCGCAGAGCTGATAAGCATTCCGCGCTTCAGCCTCAACGAATACGCACCCCTGGTGTTCGGCACCGACAGTATGTGCGTAGCACGCAGTCCGCTGACCTTCGAAGAGCTTGACATGGGATGGGGAACGGTAATCTACTCCACCTCTCTGCCTGAGATAAACACACCGTCCACGCTCGCCATGAAAGACGCTCACGACTACGCCATGGTTTATGTGAACGGCCGCTACATAGGCCGCACCGACCGCGTACGCAACGAAACAACAGTCAGTCTGCCGCCAGTGAGCCGTGGCAGTAGGCTCGACATCGTTGTCGAAGGTATGGGACGCATCAACTTCGGCCGCGCCATAAAAGACTTCAAGGGACTCACCGGCGAAGTCACCATAATGGCCAACGTCGATGGAGACGACGTGACATGGAAGCTGAACGACTGGACCATGCGCACCCTGCCCGACTCCTACGACCACGCCCTGCGCGCCTTCACGCGCTGCAATGACGGTGAGTCGATGGGAATGGATCTCGATTCGCGTGCCGGATACTACCGCGGTTTCTTCAATCTGAAGAAGACCGGCGACACATTCATCAACATGGAGACTTGGGGCAAAGGCCTCGTATATATAAACGGACACGCCATCGGCCGCTTCTGGAGCATCGGTCCGCAGCAGACTCTATACGTTCCGGGATGCTGGCTGAAGAAAGGACGCAACGAGATTGTGGTGCTCGACGTGACAGGACCAGTCATGGCTGAGACATGGGGACAGGACCGTCCCGAGCTCGACAAGCTGCAGACGGAGAAGAGCAACCGTCACAACAATCCGGGCGACCGCCCCGATCTCAACTCGGCAACGCCCGCAGCGGCAGGCCAGTTCGCACAGGGACGCGCATGGCAGACCGTGAAGTTCAATGCTCCGGCACGCGGACGCTATCTGGCCATTGAGTGTTCGTCAACCCACGACGGCAGCGAGATGGCGGCAATAGCCGAAATCTACGTGCAGGACACCGACGGACGACGCATCGACCGCAGCTCATGGAGCACGAAATATGCCGACAGCGAGTACGCCGACAACGGCAACCACACGGGCGACAAGGCGTTCGACCTTCAGGAATCCACATGGTGGAGCACCACCTACGGAGCATCCATGCCTCATCTGCTCGTCATCGACATGGGTACCGAACAGACCATCGGAGCGCTGGAGTATCTGCCCGCCACAGGACAGGACGCCGCAGGACTGACCAAGGACTACCGCATATTCGTATATTGACAACGGAATATGGCCGTACACATGCAGCCATACATGAAACTAAAACAACCCAAAACAGCATATAATGAGGAAAAGACTATTTGTAATAATTGCGGCCATCATCTCTCTGACAACGACCACCGCACACGCGGCAGCCGTTGAGGAGAAGGACATGGCCGGCTATCTTTTTGTTTATTTCACGGGCAACGACATAAGCCAGGAGGCCATCTGCTTCGCCCTTAGCAACGACGGACTGTCGTGGCACAAGCTCAACGGCGGCCGCCCGGTGATCGACTCGAAGGTCATCAGTTCCACAGGCGGAGTGCGCGACCCGCACATCCTGCGCGGCGAGGACGGCCATACGTTCTACATGGTGGCCACCGACATGGTGTCGGCCAACGGTTGGGACTCCAACCGCGCCATGGTTCTGCTCAAGTCGGAGGACCTCATCAACTGGTCGCACTCCATTATCAACATACAGCAGACCTACGAAGGACAGGACGATCTGAAGCGTGTGTGGGCACCGCAGACCATATACGACCACAAGGCGGGCAAGTATATGATATACTGGTCGATGAAACACGGCGACGGACCGGACATCATCTATTACGCCTACGCCAACGACTCGTTCACCGGACTTACGGGCGAGCCGCGTCCGTTGTTCATCCCCGCCGACCGCAAGTCGTGCATCGACGGCGACATTGTGTATAAGGACGGAAAATATCATCTGTTCTACAAGACCGAAGGACACGGCAACGGAATAAAGGTTGCCGTCACCGACGAACTGACATCCGGCCGATGGACCGAAAGCCCCGACTACAAACAGCAGACCGATCAGGCCGTGGAGGGCGCGGGAACATTCAAGCTGTCGGGCACCGACAAGTACATACTGATGTACGACATGTACATGAACGGCCGCTACCAGTTCACTGAAACCACCGACCTGGAGCACTTCCGCGTAATAGACAGCGACGTAACAATGGACTTCCATCCGCGGCACGGCACGGTGATGGCCGTCACACGCGACGAGATGAAGCGCCTCACCGACAAGTGGGGACTGCCCGAAGGTGTAACAATTCCGCGCAACCCGGTGCTCACCGGCTTTCATGCCGACCCTGAGATTCTCTATTCCGAACAGACTGGCCGCTACTACATCTACTCCACTACCGACGGTGTGCCGGGCTGGGGCGGTGCTCATTTCACGGTGTTCGAGTCGTCCGACACCCGCAACTGGACCGAAGCGGGCACCGTGCTCGACCTGAAGGCGGGTGACGCTGCGTGGGCCGACGGCAACGCATGGGCACCGTGCATCATCGAGAAAAAGATAAAAGGCCGGTACAAATATTTCTTCTACTACAGCGGAAACTCCAAGGACGGCAAGGGCAAACAGATAGGCGTGGCAACCGGCGACACACCCACAGGACCGTTCAAGGACTCGGGCAAGCCGATGATAACCGATTCGCCGGTGGGCCACGGACAACAGATAGACGTCGATGTTTTTACCGATCCGGTGTCGGGCAAATCGTATCTGTATTGGGGCAACGGCTACATGGCAGGCGCGGAGCTCGACAAGGACATGATGTCGATAAAGAAAAAGACTCTCACAGTGATGACTCCGCAGGGCGGAACACTTCAGGATTACGCCTACCGCGAGGCACCGTATGTGTTCTACCGCAACGGCATTTATTACTTCATGTGGTCGGTCGATGACACCGGCTCGCCCAACTATCATGTGGCTTACGGCACATCGCGCTCGCCGCTCGGCCCGATAGAAGTGGCCGAACAGCCGGTGGTGCTCAGCCAGAAGCCTGAGCAGGGCATATACGGAACGGCACACAACTCGGTGATATGCCTGCCGGGAAGCGACGAATGGCTCATCGTCTATCACCGCATCAACCGCAACTATCTGAACGACTCGCCGGGCACGCACCGCGAAGTGTGCATCGACCGTCTGGAATTCAACACCGACGGCACCATACGCCCGGTTGTTCCGACACCCTGAAACGCCTCCGCATCAGCAGTACATGCACCCCTTCACTGCCACGGAAGCCGCCGCACACCGCACCAAAATGCACAAAACGCCACAACTGCGCACTGCGGCGACAATAAAATAAGCGAAAAAGCATACGGTATTTGTTTTTTTCGTATATTTGCACCAAGAATTTTAAGCAAATCACAATAAGGATTATTCCGTTGTGAAAACATCAGGTATGCCCATCGACCTTAACGGTGGCACTTTTCATGAAATGCCGGCTGCGGCGCCGGTATGTCTTTATAAATCAGGAAATAACAATTCATTCTTCCCATAAACGCTATGGAACATACAATCAACGACTTTGAAATAATGGCTCCCGTGGGCTCACGCGAAAGTCTGGCGGCTGCCATACAGGCCGGAGCCGACTCGGTTTATTTCGGCGTGGAACAGCTCAACATGAGATCGCACTCGGCAAACCACTTCACCATCGACGACCTGCACGAGATAGCTGCCACCTGCACCGAGCACGGCATAAAGAGTTATCTCACGGTGAACACTATAATCTACGGCGAGGACATCGACACAATGCACCGGATAATCGACGCCGCACACGAGGCGAACATCACCGCAGTGATAGCCAGCGACGTGGCCGTGATGACCTACTGCAACAAAAAAGGCGTGGAGGTGCACCTCTCCACACAGCTCAACATAAGCAATGTAGAGGCACTGAAGTTCTACGCCCAGTTTGCAGACGTGGTTGTCCTGGCGCGCGAACTCAACATGGATCAGGTGGCGGAGATATACCGTCAGATAGAGGAACAGGACATACGCGGACCGAAAGGCGAACAGGTGCGCATAGAGATGTTCTGCCACGGCGCGCTGTGCATGGCCGTTAGCGGCAAGTGCTACATGAGTCTCGACAACACGGGACGCTCCGCCAACCGCGGCGAATGTATGCAGATATGCCGCCGCTCGTACACCGTGACCGACAACGAGACGGGTTGCCAGCTCGAGATAGACAACAAGTACATCATGAGTCCGAAGGACCTGAAGACCATACGTTTCATCGACCGCATGATGAAGTCAGGCGTAAGGGTGTTCAAGATTGAGGGACGCGCACGCGGACCGGAGTATGTCTACAACGTGGTGAAGTGCTACAAGGAAGCCATCGCCGCCGTACTCGACGGCACATTCACCGAAGAGAAGAAGGACGCGTGGGACGAACAGCTCGCCACAGTTTTCAACCGCGGATTCTGGGACGGATACTATCAGGGCCAGCGCCTGGGCGAATGGAACAAGAACTACGGCTCAAACGCCACCGAACGCAAGGTTTACGTGGGCCGCGGAGTGAAATACTTCTCCAAACTCGGTGTGGCTGAATTCTCATGCGAGGCCTGCGAGTTCTCCGTAGGCGACCAGATGCTCATAACAGGTCCTACGACAGGAGTGATGTATGTCACCGTTGAGGAGATTCACGACGACACTCACGCCGTGCAGACAGCGCAGAAAGGCACACGCGTGTCGTTCCGTGTGCCGGACAAGGTGCGTCCGAGCGACAAGCTGTTCAAGCTGGTGAAGGTGGAAGGAAAACAATAATCTGACAACCATTCAAACTCTACATATACAGTATAATATTCATAAATAAAAGAATATACAAACATACAACATGAGAAAACTGTTGATATTCCTTTTTCTGTCGGTATTTTGCATGACATACGCACAAGAAGAACACACTGACGGAACGTTTGTGACTCACTTGATGAATACCGACGCCGAAGGTCTGAAATGTGATATACGCCAGGGAAACATAAATGTATCTGACATACAGGAACTGATGGACAACGGACGATATGTAATATCCGTAACATATACAAAGTTCGGAACAATCATCGTTCACAAGAAAAACACTGACTCTATAGAACAATGTTTCGCAATAATCCCTATATGGGAACTGAAAAAAGAAAGCAAGAAAAAATTAAAGGAAGGCTTCGTCTTGGATTACTATAATGACGAACAAAAATACACTATATTCAAGAAAGACCCGAAAATAACAGAGCAGAAGTTCTTCGGATCAATGGATAATAAGAAACTGAAGAAGCTTAATGAGAAAGGCTTTTGCGTATTTATGGCTTCTTTTTCGGAATATTATGCCCAGAACGGACATGACGATATTGTGGAACAGAATATTGTTTACCACCGGAATGACCAGAAGATGTATGATGACTTCAAGAATATGGCAGCGGATTCATGGGTTGTAGGATGTGTCACTAAACACTATAACCGCGTCGGAAAGTCGACAAGTTATCTTGTAATCTATAACAAAATGAGGAACGGATATGACGGAATGCAGGCCATTTCCTGCTCCGACACACAGGAAGACCTTGCGGAGTTCCTCAAACCACGCGTAAAGGAAGGATACAATATAAGCCGTATATGGTGCGGATGGGAGAATCGTGACTACGCTGCAGAGGATGCACGAATAGCTGCCTACGACAGTGAAAACAATGTATTTGACATTCTTACCGGACTGACAACATCTGTCATCAACCTTGCTACGGGCAATGTAGGTACAACATCTGTACCAAGCAGTGGAAGCGGAACAACCACAAGCTCTGGCAATACTGGCAACAGTAGTAGCGGAAAAACAGTTGCAGGCAAATGCAAACGCTGTGGAGGCTCAGGCAAATGCTCACCGGTAAGCGGAGGAGGAAGAAAGAATGCATGCCACGGAAGCGGATTGTGCGGATATTGCAACGGCACAGGATGGATAAAAGCCGGAGCATCTGAAACAAAATGTAATGCATGCAACGGAAAAGGAAAATGCAAAACGTGTAACGGAACCGGAAAATGTCCGGTATGTCACGGAACCGGACACTAACAATAGAAACTGTTTTTCTTAAGACTGCATGCGCCGTTATGCTATCATAAGCAGCGGCGCATGCATTTTTCGTTTCCGGTTTTCACATCGCGTAAACGCATCTTTTTAATACCGCACAAACGGAAACCGCTATCTATTACTTTGATGTTCATTAATACATAAATCCCCGCGCACATTTCGCCCGATACGATTCTGCCATGAAAGATAACACATACGGCTGTTCATCATGTATATACCGAAAGCCGGAAACAGCCTTTCGCGCCATTCCCAACACCACCCGCGCTGCGCAGATTTTTGCAAATTTATTTTAACATCTGTTTGCATTCAGAGAGATTCATTTAACGTTTCATTTTTCTCCTTACAGAAAATCGCGGACCGGCAAACACGCCTCTAACAGCCCGTCCGGACCGAATGGCGAAACAATCGTGGGCAGACGGCTTTGCGAAAGAGCCTGTTTCAGGGTGCGATAAAGACTGTTTCAGGGCATGATATGGACTGTTTCAGGGTGTGATATGGACTTTATCAGCACACAAAATGGCCCGTTTCATAAGCTGAAACAGGCCATCTTGCAATATAGAAAAATATCAATCAAAAAGCGTTATGGTATAAGCGACTGAATGTCAGAGTATTACGCAGAATCAGAAAATCCGCGTTTTTTCGCGCCAAACGGCTCCCGGTACGCTCCGAAGCGATTTTTCCGCGATTTCCGCCGCGATTATTTAACATCTCCGGCTCCGTTTTTCGTTTTTTTATATTTCGGTACTTGATGTCTTCATCTTGTCGAATTCATTCCGTAAGCATACACGCAGCGTGCTCCGCAAAAGACCGTCACTTACCCAGTTTTCCCGTGGTCCACAGCAGATAAACCATGCAGACGAGCAGCGGAATGAGACCTGCCACCTGCCCGAACGCGTCGGACAGCACACCCATGAAGGGCATGACGACCGCTCCACCCGACACTCCCATTATCATAAGCGCCGATATCTCGTTGGCCTTGACCGGCCTGTGCTGGAGCGCATAGGAGAAGATGATGGAGAAAACGTTTGCACATGCGAAGCTCACAACGACGATGAGCACCGACAGCAGCCACAACTCGTGCACGAAAAGCATTGCCACGAACGCCACGATGGCCACCACCATGCTGACGCACATGAAGCGTTTGCCGGCAATCCTGGCAAGGATGAACGTGCCGACGAAGGTGCCGACGGTCTTCGCTACGAAGTAAAGGCTTGTGCCCAGTCCTGCCTCACTCAACGGCAGACCGGCTTTCTCCATGAGCAGTTTGGGGATGCTCGTGTTTAAACCCACGTCTATGCCCACAATGGCGAGGATGCCGATGAAAAGCAAAAGTATGATTTTGTCGGTGAACAACGACACTGCTGAGCGGAAACTTGCGGTCTGTTCCTTCTCCGGAGTGTCGCGTTCGATGGACAACAGAAGCCACAGACCGGCCAGCACCGTGACGACGGCATAGGCCGCGAAGATGAGTTTCCAGTTACCGAAGAACGATGCCGCCACACCGGCTATCACCGGACCGAGGAACGAGGAGATGGCTTTCACGAACTGACCGAGCGTCAATACACTTGCCACCCTGTCGCCGGCGACCACCTGAGCCACCATAGGATTGAGCGACACTTGCAGTATCGTGTTGCCTATTCCCAGCAGAGCGAAGGCCATGAGCGCACAGGTGAAGCTGTAGGACAGCAGCGGCATTATCATAGCCACGGCCGTCATGGCCATCGACAGCAGCACCGTGTTGCGGCGGCCTATGCGGCTCATCATTATGCCGGTGGGAATGGAGCACACCGCAAACCACAGGAACACCATCATGGGGATAAGATTTGCAAGCGTGTCGGACAGCTCAAAGTCCTTCTTCACATAGTTTGTGGCTATGCCGACCACATCGACAAAGCCCATGACAAAGAACCCGAAAAGAATCGGGAGAAGCCTCAGCCATGAATATTCACTGTTCTTTCCCATAGCGTCTTAGTTTTTAACTGTCTTGTCCATTATCACTTCCAGCTTGCCACCTTTCACCACATCGCTGAACGGCAGGTGCACTCCGTCCATACGTTTGCCGTTGAGCACATAGCTGTTCACGTAGGCATCGCTGCCCGTATTGCCCTCGGTGGTTATCGTGAATGTGCGGCCGGGATAATATTTTCTGTTGAGATGTATGGTTATCTTGTCAAACAGAGGTGCTCCCAGACTGAACGACGGATTGGTGTCGGTGAGTCCCTTCACGTCGAACAGACCCATTGACGAAATGACATACCACGCTCCGAGCTGGCCCTGGTCTTCGTCCTGACCGTAGCCATAACCGTGTATGCCGTCTGTTCCATAGAATTCGTTGAGTATGGCGCGCACCCATTTCTGTGTGAGTTCGGGGCGGCCGGCCTCGTTGAACAGCCACGATATGTGCAGACACGGCTGGTTGCCCTGATTGTACAAGGTCTGAAGACCGGCAAATGCGCCCACTTCAGTTCCGCCGCTGAATATCTTTTTCTGCGAGAGAGTGAAGATGCTGTCGAGCCGTGCGTTGAATACGTCCGCGCCGACCTTTGCCACCAGCCCCTTCACATCGTGGGGAACATAGAACGTGTATTGCCATGCGTTGCCCTCCTGGAAACCGCGCCACACCTCCATCGGGTTGAAGTTGTCGATGAATTTTCCGTCGGCCTTCTTCGGACGGATGAAGTCGCACGACGTGTCGTACAGTCTTTCCCATCCTTTGGAGAGATACATCAGCCGGTCATAATTCTTTTTGTCGCCTATGCTATTGGCCCACTGTGCCATCACCCATGCGCTGTAAGAGGCCTCCAGTGTGTGCGATGCCGAGAACGAATAGGTGTCGGCGTTCTCCTCTCCGCGGTCGCGGTGGGGCACATATCCGTATTTCAGGAAGTCAGCCGTGGTGGCCTTGCCTGCTCCCAACGGTCGGTTCTCACCGTCGAGTTCGTTTTTCAGACACGCCTCGTATGCCAGTTTGGTGTCGAAGTCGCGTATGCCGCACTGATAGGCTGCGGCTATTATGGTGCTCAGAAGGTTTGTGCCCACACCCGAAACGTAGCGGTTGTTTGCCAGACCGTCGGCCAGCCAGCCCGCGTCCTTATAGGCCTGGAGATGCGTGCTGACATATTGCGTCATGTATTCCGGATAAGCCAGAATCCACAACTGCGACAGATTCCACTGTGCTCCCCACGCCGCGTCGGTGTTGTATACGTTATACAGCGGCTTGCCGTCCTTCATAGGGAGCTGCCCGACAGTGCCGTCGTTGCGCGGATAGGCACCGTTGGCGTCGCTCGCCAGTCCACGGCCGAGCAGCGCATGATACAGTCCGGTGTAGAATTTCACTTTGTCTTCCTTCTTCTGAGTCTCCACCTCGATGCGTCCCAGATAGTCGTTCCACGCCTTGTGCGACCGTTCGCGCACCTTGTCGAACGTCATTTTCTCCGCCTCTGCCGTCAGATTGGCGCGGGCATTCTCCACTGATGTGTAAGAAAGACCTATCTTCACGGTCACCGGTTCGGTCTTGTCCATGGCGAAGGTGAAATACATTCCTGCGCCGACGCCCTTGCTTTCGCCTGCTCCCGGCTGTTGGTTCTCGCCGTTGTAGCTGCCGTATGCGGCCGGCTTTTTGTCCATAACGGCCGAGAAATAGAGCGGAACGGTGGCTCCGGGCTGGTATTTCTTCACATACTCAGGCTCTGTTATGACCCATCCTTCCACACGTCCGTCGGCAGTGTAGCGCACATAAGCATCCTTCACCGCACCGCTTTCGCCCTGTCGGTTTCCGATGTTGAACAGTATGTGGTTGTCCTTTCCCGCCGGGAAAGTGAACCGCTGGAACGCCACGCGAGGCGTAGCCGTAACCTCAGCCTTTATATCATAGTCGTCGAGCAGCACCGAGTAGTAGCCCGCCGTGGCCACTTCGTTCTTGCGGTCGAAGCGCGAGCGGTAGCCCTTCTTCTCCTTGTCGGTTGGCAGACCGGGCACAGTGACGAGCCTGCCTTTGGTAGGCATGAGCACAATTCCGCCCACCTGGAACTCGTGAAGACATGGAAATCCCTCTATCGTATTCTCACGATAGTCATATCCTGTGGCCTCCCATCCCGACGGGTTGCCGAGACTTCCGTTGGTGGAAGGGCCCGGCTTGGCCAGTCCGAAAGGCATGGCACCGGGTGCGAAATGAAACCAACGGCAGTGCGCCGTTCCTATTCTCGGCTCCACATATCTGGTCCAGTCCTCGTGAGAACGTGCGCCGGCGGTGGAGCAATTCATAAATACGGCGCCAAGGAACAACAGTCCCGATAATATCTTTTTCATAATCTTATCCTTCGTTTTCATAATAATCCTTTCTTCTTCAACTCACTCACGGCAAACCAATATGCGCCGAGCGCTATGGCACGGCTTGCTCCCAGACGCGAGATGGCGACGCCTATGCGGCTGTCGGTGTGGTATTCCACGGTGCGTCCGGTGCCCGGCACTGTCACCATCTTGCTGCTGTTCTCAAGAAAAGCGGCCGCCTCGGCAGGGTCTTCCAGATTATACGGCGTCGCAATGAGGCGGTTGAAGCGCGCTCCGGCGAACGTTCCCGTCTCGGCGCGGAGCTCCTTCATCAGAGCGGGAAGTATGTATTTGGATGCCCCCGACAGCCCTCCGCCTATGACGACAAGGCCGTCTATCAGCGTCACTGCCGCCGCGATGGTGTATCCCGCCACCTCGCCCAACTCGGCAAAAGCGGCTTTCGCTGCCTCAGCGTTGCCCTCGCGGGTGCCTTCGGCTATGTCGAATATGTCCTTGGGAGTGAGCGTTGAGCGGTCGCCGGAGAGCGAAGCATATATCCGTTGTATGGCGCGTATGCTCACACTTTCCTCGGCTATCATGCCCTCATGCCTGTTGTTGGGCATGCACCACAGGTTGCCGCCCACCTGATTGTCGCCACGCAGCAGCTCGCCGTCTATCACTACGCCGCCTCCAAAGCCTGTACCCAGCGTCACACCGACAAGATTCCTGTAGCGACGCGAGTTGCCGGCGGCCTGCAAACGGGCGTTCACCTCGGGCAGCATGCCTGCCAACGCCTCACCGTAGGCGAAGAGACAGCCGTCGTTGTTGATGAATACAGGAATGCCGAAATGGTCCTCAAGAAACGGACCGAGCGCCACACCACCGCGGAAAGCGGGGAAATTGGGCAGGTCGCCTATGATGCCTGCCTCGTAATCGGCCGGTCCGGGAAAGGCGAAACTGATGGCTTTGGGCGGTTCGGGCAGCAGTGAGCGCACCGTCTCAAAGCCCTTTCTGATGACTTCCAGACACTCGTCCAGATTGTCGGTGACCGAAGGCAGCGTCACGGGAGCGACTATTTCCTCCGGTCCCCGGCTGGCGGAGAACACCAGATTGGTGCCTCCCGCGTCCAGCGTCATGACTATAGGATATTGTGTTTTCATAATGTTACGGTTTCTGTTATCGGTTTATGGTTTAAGTCTATTGTCTGAAGCGCACGTAGGCTTTTATCGTTCCGCACTCCGTTCCCTCGGCCTCGCCGTAAGGACGGATTACATATTCTCCCACCGACGCGGGTATGATGAACGTCTCGGCGTAGTGAACCACGAACGGTTCGAACGCATCCGACGGGCTCTCCACCACCGCCTCTCTGCCCTCAACGAGATTGAGCACCTGCACGCCGCCGTCAGTATTGTGGGTGACAGGGCCCGTGAACCAGTGGCGGCGGGTCTCTATGAACTCGTTCTCATGCAGTCCGGTGCGCTCCTCGCGCCATCCGTCGCTCTGCCCTAACGGCTCTATGTGGTTTACAAGATTGCGGCGCACGAAGTCGGTCTGCCGCTCCCACTGTATCACGTGCGACCCATGTCCGATGTTGATCGGCCGTGGCAGTCCGTCAAGACCGAGGCGTCCCCAGTCCCACAGTTTGAATGTGAAGATGCTTGGCGTGGCACTTATCTCCAGCACCATGGCCTCAGCGCCCGAGCAGTGGATGGTTCCGTTGGGTATGAGGAAGTGGTCGTGCTTCTTCGCCGGCCAGCGGTTGACATACTTCTCGGCGTCGAACGGCCGGCCCGTCTCCTGCGATTCGTTGAGCGCGGCTATCATCTCGTCGGGATCGACGCCCGTCTTCAGACCGAGGAACACCGTCGCGCCTTCCTTAGCATCGAGCAGATAGTAGCTCTCGTCCTGCGTGTAATATATGCCGAACGTGTCGCGTATGTATTGCGTTGTGGGATGAACCTGAAGGCTGAGGTTGCCTCCGCCCATGGTGTCGAGGAAGTCGAAGCGTATCGGGAAGTCCTGACCGAAGCGCGACTCCACGGGTCCGCCCAACAGGTCGCGGGTGTTGTGGAACACCAGATTGTTGGCAGGCATCTCGAAAAGTACGCCGTTCACGTCGAAGTAGAGGCTGTTTTCCTCAGGCACGCAGTCGAAGCACCAACCGTAGTTCTGGCGTTCCGGGTCGAGCCCGCACACACGCTTCATCCACTGTCCGCCCCACGGCGCAGGGTCGAAGAACGGTACCACGCGGAACGGACGGTGCGCGGTCTTGTCCAGTCCCTCACGCAGCAGACTGCCTCTTATCATCTTCGGCTCGCCCGCCGTGTGCGTATCCATCCAGTAGTCGGCCTTGCCGAGCAGCTGTTTTTTCAGTCTGTCGCATACTATCCAATCCACGAAATATCCGCGTTTGTACTGATAAGACGCGCCTTCGGCACTGTTCTCCACGCCCAGGCCGTTTATTTCGTGGCGACGCGAGCGCAGCTGTATCTCCCATCGTGCCATATCCACATACACCGTACGGTCGGCATCGGGTGCCACCAGAGCCGCTCCGTGACCGTAAACCACCGTGAATCCATCGGCAGCCTTCACCTTGCGGCGCGCCTCTTCGGTCTTTTCCGGGTCGAGAAAATCGGCATAAGAGAAGTTGGAACGATAGCCGAACAGCCGGTCGTCCGTGACATACGGATATGTCATACGCTCTATTTCGGCCACCGGTTTGAACAGATCTGCCGTGTCAATCCAGCAGTCGGCATGGAGCGCTTCGAAGCCTTTGCGCAGCTCGTCATGATATACTCCCTGATAACATTCAATCACCATCGTGCACCGTCCGGCGGGCATACAGTCCCTCAATTCGCGGCAAATGTTGTCCCATCCTTTCCACAACTCACCGTCGAGCTTCGTTGCCGGCGACTTGTCATAATTGCTTTTATACATAAGAAATAACTGTTTTCTAATACATCAGCGCCTTTCGCGGCGTCTGAAAGATTGTTTACCGGTAATAAATCAGTGTGTCTTCATTGTATCAGACTGCGGCCAACCGCCGCAGTGAACACCAAAAGCAAAGTTAAACATTTATTTTATACGACACGCAATTTTGCCCCGCGGATTTGCCCCTACCCACTTTTTTTAATTGCCAGCGGTGCCGGAGAGACTGCAAAACGCACGGTATGCCGCATGACCGACAGGCCTTAGCCAAGGCACAGAGGACAATTAAATAAGCTTAATTGCGTAAAACGTTCCTCATAGTTCGATTCTTTTAGATACTTTTGCATACAATACGTGCTGGACGCAGTGCGTTTATAACAACAGATAACTAAAACCGTAATACTATATGAAACGAATTTTTACGCTCTGCCTGTCGGCTTTGCTCATGACAGGACACAGCCGGGCGCAGAACGCCGACATGACACTAAACGTGGACATGACGTCACGTGGCGCAGAGGTACCGGCGTCGATGTACGGCATATTCTTCGAGGAGATAAACCATGCGGGCGACGGCGGACTGTACGCCGAGATGCTCATGAACCGCAGTTTTGAGGAAAGGGTGATGCCGGAAGGCTACAAGGTGGTGAACGGCGAGCTGGTGCCGCCCGACGTGAAGAACCACCTGACGGGCAAATCCACACCTGGCCGATACAGATGGGGCACCGACCCTTATCCCGGATGGGAACTGAAAAAGATTGGCGAAGCCGAAGCCGAGGCGACACTCGTGACCGAACAGCCCAACTTCGCCACCGCACCCACATCGATGAAGATACACATCAGCCGGATGGGCAACGGCGTAGCACTCATCAACAAAGGCTACTGGGGCATCGCACTGAAGCAGGGCGAGAGCTACAAGTTGCGTATGTTCGTGCGCTGCACGGCCGGAGGAGGAAACATGAAAGTGAACCTCACCGACGGCGGAAGCCGCACGCTGGGCGGCAAGTCGTTCAAACTGAAGGCCGACGGCGAGTGGCACGAATACAAGGCCACGCTGAAAGCCACGACCACCATCTCCACAGCGCAGCTCGCCATCAGCCTGCCCGCCGAAGGAACTTACTTCTTCGACTACGTGTCGCTCTTCCCAAAAGACACCTACAAGGGCCGTCCCAACGGCATGCGCAAGGATGTGGCAGCCATGATAGAGGGTCTTCAGCCGGCATTCATCAGATGGCCGGGCGGATGCATCGTGGAAGGCATAACGCTCAACAACCGCGTGGAGTGGAAGAAAACACTGGGCGACCCGGCGTCGCGACAGGGACAATATGACACGTGGGGATATCACAACACTTACGGTTTCGGCTATAAGGAGTTCCTCGACTTCTGCGAAGACACCGGTGCCAAGGGCATGTACGTGTGCAATGTGGGCATAGGATGCCAGGCACGTACCGGTGAGGCGTGCTCAGACAAGGAAGCTGAAGAATATCTCCAGGACGCACTCGACGCCATAGAGTATGCCATCGGCCCTACCGACAGCCAATGGGGAGCACGCCGGGCTGCCGACGGTCATCCGAAACCTTACCCGCTCGCCTACGTCGAGATAGGCAACGAGAACTCCGGTCCGCTCTACGACCGCCGCTTCAACATGTTCTACGACGCCATCAAGGCGCGCTATCCGCAGCTCACGCTCATCTCCAACCACGGACTGGGAGGCATAGGCGGAGCACGCAAGACCGACATGGTGGACCCTCACTGGTATGTAGCGCCTGAATTCTTCTTCAAGAACGCCGGTATATTCGACAATCACGAACGCGGCAAGTACAAGGTTTACGTGGGCGAGTATGCCTGCAACCAGGGCGTGGGCGGCGGCAACATGCTGGCCGCACTGAGCGAGGCGGCGTTCATCACAGGCATGGAACGCAACTCCGACCTCGTGACAATGGCGTCGTACGCGCCGCTGTTCGAGAACAGGAACGACCGCGCATGGCCCACCAACCTGATATGGATGTCGAACGACGCCGTGGTGGGACGCTCGTCATACTACGTGCAGAAGATGTTCGCGGAGAACCGTCCGTCGTACAATCTCAACACCGACTTCACGGCAACGGCCGAGGAAGTAGAGCCGTTCATCGAACAGGAGGGATACGTGGGATTCGGTACATGGAGCACGCAGACGCGCTTCCGCAACCTCACCATAACCGATCCGCAGGGCAACACAGTGAAGGCCGACATGACCGACCCGTCACAATGGGCAACCGGACTGGGCAGCTGGCGGCAGAAGGATGGCGAGTACGCGCAGACAGGAACCGAAAACCGCACGTCGCTGATATGGAAAAACGGCAAGGCGGGCAAGGGAAGCGTCATAGAGTTTGAGGTGAACAAGACGTCCGGAGCAGAAGGATTCCTCTTCTATTTCGGCCTCACCGACCCGAGCCTGAAGAAGGGATGGATGCTCAACGTGGGCGGATGGGGCAACGTGGAGACAGCCATCGAAAACCTCTTCGACAACAACTCTACGGTGGCATCGGCCAGGATAAAGGATTCGCTCGACAGCGGACAGTGGCACAAGGTACGCATAGTGATAACCGACCACGGCGCCGACTACTACATGGACGGCCGGCTGACGCTCTCGCACAAGAACGAACCGCTGAAGCGCAAGTTCTGCATAGCCGGATACGACAGCAACAGCGACGAGATAATAGTAAAAGTGGTGAACGCCTCCGACCGCCGGTGCACCACCCGTATAAATCTGCTCAACGGCGATGTTGAACCGGAAGGACGCGTCATAACCCTCAGCGCGGAGAGCAAACGCGACGAAAACTCGTTTGAGCAGCCGTTCAGAATATCGCCCGTGGAAAGCACGTTCGGCGGATTCGCCCGCTCGTTCAGCTACGACTTCAAGCCCAACTCGCTGACCATACTGCGCATAAAGAAAAAATAAGCGCCGCCGTCAGCGCAGACATAAACCGCAGAGCCATGTTGCCGGAAGGAAATACTAACCCGGCGGCATGGCTTTTTTCATTCCGCACCGCTGCGCCCGTCATATCATAAGAAACGGCGCAGGACACTGCGCCTCGCTGTTTATGCTTCTCCGTTGCAGAAATGAATAAATATACAAAAATACGGACGCGGAAATGAATAAATATTCACCCGCAACTCGAAAATACTCGCGTATTTTCGAGCAACCGCGTCTTCGGCCGCAAATTCGCGAGTTTTGAGAGGGTTGCGTACGGCTCTGACAGTCAGCCACTTGCGTTTTATAGCAGTCCGACAGTCTCATTATCGTGCCACGAAACAGCCTGTTTCAGCCTCTGATATTGCCCATATCATCCCCTGATAAGCTTAATATCACGCTCTGACTAAGCCAATATCAGACCATGATAAAGCCTGTTTCGCGGAGCCGTCTGATTTTTCATGCCGTTCGTGACGGAAAATACGGCTGCCCGTGAAAGAGACATCCGGCTGATAAAGCCCGTATCGCCCCACTCCATTTTTCTATTTTGAAATTTTTTTTTGTCAAAATTTTTTACTTCGGGAATGTATAAATATGCAGTCCGGCGACATCGCGTCAGCCGGACAAACTCCCGTAACATCACCTCATAACCGCCCGCCACCCCACCACAACCGCAGCCATGCGCCACGGCAGGACAATTATTCGGGACAACAGGCCGGATATTGGAAAAAAATCACTAAGTTTGCATTATATATCCAACAAACATAAACGTACACAAGACAATGACAATAAATGAAGCACAAGACGAGGTGATAGAGGAATTCTCCGGATTCACCGACTGGATGGACAAGTATCAGATGCTCATCGACCTGGGCGGCGACCTTGAGCCGCTGGACGAGCGCTACAAGACGGAACAGAACCTCATAGACGGCTGCCAGAGCCGTGTGTGGCTACAGGCCGACTACGACGGCAGCGTGATAAACTTCACTGCGGAGAGCGACGCGCTCATCGTGAAGGGCATCATAGCACTGCTCATACAGGTGCTCAGCGGACACACGCCGAAGGAGATACTCGACGCCGACCTGTATTTCATAGAGCGCATCGGACTGAAAGACCATCTGTCGCCCACACGCTCCAACGGTCTGCTGGCCATGGTGAAGCAGATACGCATGTACGCACTGGCGTTCAGCGAGAAGAACGGCGGCGCGCAATGACCACCTGACTGCCTGAAGAAACCTACGAACTGTTATTCATAAAAAACTACCTAAATAAAAAACAACGATGAAAAGACTTCTCATACCGCTGGCTCTTGCAGCAATAGCAGTTGCCGCACCGGCACAACAGAAGCGAGAGAAAACGACGTTCCAGACGTCAGGACAATGGAAACCCGTGACGGACATCAGAGCCGACGTGGTCATGGTTTACGGAACAGACGACCGGCCGGGCATGACCTTCAGGCAGAGAGTGCAGTCGTGGCGCGACAGAGGCTACACCACGCATTTCATGACAGGCATTGCCTGGGGCGGCTATCAGGACTACTTCACCGGCAAATGGGACGGCAAATGGCATCTGGACGAGGGACAGAAGACCATGCGTGGCGACACAATATGGCACGGACACCTCATTCCCTACATCGTGCCGACAAAGAATTATCTGAAGTATTTCAAGGAACGGCAGATAAAACCCGTTATAGATGCGGGCATAGACGCCATATTCCTCGAGGAACCGGAGTTCTGGGCGCGCAGCGGATACAGCGAGTCGTTCAAGCGCGAATGGAAGGACTACTACGGATTCGACTGGCGTCCGCAGCACGAGTCGGCCGAGAACACGTATCTGTCGAACAAACTTAAATATCATCTCTACTACCGTGCGCTCGACGAGGCGTTCACCTACGCCAAGCAGTACGGCCGCGAGAAGGGCATGGACGTGCGCTGCTATGTGCCCACACACTCGCTGCTCAACTACTCGCAGTGGCAGATAGTGTCGCCGGAAGCGTCGCTAGCATCGATGGAAAGCTGCGACGGCTACATCGCACAGGTGTGGACCGGCACGTCGCGCGAGCCCAACTACTTCAACGGCAAAGCGCGTGAACGTGTGTTCGAGACGGCTTTTCTGGAGTACGGATGCATGGAGTCGATGACACGACCCACTGGCCGCAAGATGTTCTTCCTCACCGATCCGATAGAGGACCGCGCCAAAGACTGGCAGGACTATAAGCGCAACTATCAGGCCACATTCACCGCGCAGCTGCTCTATCCGCAGATTGCCGACTACGAAGTGATGCCCTGGCCCGACCGCATATACGAAGGACTCTACCGCGTAAGCGCCAACAGCAAGGAGAAGGCACGCATCCCGCGCTTCTACTCTACGCAGATGCAGGTGATGATAAACACGCTGAACAACATGCCGTTGTCCGACAACCGCGTAAGCGGATCGCAGGGTGTGAGCGTGCTCATGGCCAATTCGCTCATGTTCCAGCGCTCTCCGCAACCCGTGGAGGGTTATGACGACCCGCAGCTGAGCAACTTCTACGGCGAGGCTCTGCCGCTTCTCAAGCGTGGAATACCGGTTTCGGTGGTTCACATAGAGAACACTGGATACGCCGATACGTGGAAGAATACCAAGGTGCTGCTCATGTCTTACTCGAACATGAAGCCGCTCGACGCCGAATATCATAAGCACATCGCACAGTGGGTGGCCGACGGCGGACAGCTCATATACAGCGGACGCGACGACGATCCGTACCAGAGCGTGCTGGAATGGTGGAACCAGAACGGCAACGAATACAAGGCTCCGTCCGAACATCTGTTCGAGTTGATGGGCATGCCGCGCAATGCTGCCGAGGGAACTTACGAATATGGCAAGGGCAAAGTGTATGTACTGCGCCACGACCCGAAGGAGTATGTACTCGAGAAAGGCGGTGACGCCAAACTCATGGAGACCGTGCGCGAAGCATACGGCAAGCTCGACATAAAGAATTCGTTCTATCTCGAACGCGGATGCTACACTCTTGCGGCAGTCGTTGACGAGAGCGAGGCGGGCGACTCTCCGCTCACTCTCAAAGGCAAGTTCATCGATCTTTTCGACCCTGAGCTGCCCGTGCTGCGTGAGAAAACTGTAAAACCGGGCGAGCAGGCGTTCCTCTTCGACATCTCAAGAGTGAAAGACAAGAAACAGCCACAGGTGCTTGCCGCAGCGTCGCGCCAGTATGACGAGCAGCGTACAGCCAACAGCTATTCGTTCGTGGCAAAGAGTCCGGCTCAGACATCCAACGTAATGCGCATACTCCTGCCCAAGAAGGCGAAGAGTGTGAAAGTGGAAGGCACAAAAGATTGCACATGGGATTGGAACTCCAATGACCTGAACACACTGCTGCTGAAGTTTGAGAACAACCCCGACGGCGTGAAGGTGAACATCACATGGTGACACGACAGGCCACATGAAGCAACATAAAAAACCATATAAACATACATAACGCTACGAAGCCGGCACCCTGCGCGCCGGCTTCGCTGCCTGAAAACAACAACGGAAAATGAGAAAACTCAGAACAATAGAGATGCAACGGCTCACAATAGATGAGTTCAAACAGTCGGAAAAACTGCCGCTTACGGTGGTGCTCGACGACGTGCGCTCGCTCCACAACGTGGGAGCTGTGTTCCGTACGTGCGACGCCTTCCGTGTGGAACGCGTATGTCTGTGCGGCATAACGGCCACACCACCCAACGCAGAGATACACAAGACGGCGCTCGGAGGCGAGGACTCTGTGGACTGGATCTACTATCCCACAGCCGTGGAAGCCGTGAAGAGCCTGCACGACGAGGGCTATGTCATCGCGTCGGTGGAACAGGCCGAGGGCTCGACAATGCTCGACCGGCTTACTCTCGACACGTCGCGCCGCTACGCAGTGGTGCTTGGCAACGAAGTGAAAGGCGTAAACCAGGAAGTCGTGGACCTCTCCGACATGTGCATAGAGATACCGCAGTTCGGCACGAAACACTCGCTCAACGTGAGTGTGGCGGGCGGAATCATAGTATGGGAGTTTGCGAAACATTTTATAAATTCAATAAGATAAAAATTCATTAGAAGTAAAATTTTATCAGGAATATTAATATAAGATGCTTTAATACATACCGACTATGGAAAAGAAGGAATTATTAAAACAAATCCAAAATATATGCCAACAACAAGGTTGGAGTACACAAAAGAACGTTTCATGCTCCACATGGAAAGCTGACCTACTCGTATCATACGAATCATATAAAGTAGCATTTAATATTGCAAAATGTCCCAAAAATATGGAAGAAGCATATAAAGAAATGCGAAAAGAACGTGTATGTGGTTGCTGGCTCATACTTCCTGCAAAATATAGCAATGTAAAATATGGAAATTTACCTTGTTTTCCGCTAAAAGAAAATAATGATAATATATCTGTCGGCTTATATAAAGACGATATTAATAATAAATTTGATGAAATAACATTAAATGAATTTATACCATTATTGATTACAGGGAAAGTTAGACATCGTGACGAACTGTATGCAAAATACGTTGACGTATGTTTCTATAAACGCGAATGTCCATATTGTCATAATATGAGTGATGTTTATTTTTCATATAAAGTAATCTCTGAAGATGGAAGTGAAACAGAGTCATATTATGGAGATTTTGAATCACAATTATATGATGGTGTAAAAGAATATATCCGGACACACCCTGAAGAAAATCTGATTATGGGCGAAAAAAAACCGAGATACAGCAGAACAATGGATGAAGTCTATGAAAGTTTTGGATGCCCTTATTGTGATTGTATTTTCGGTCAACACTATTTAAATGACGAATATTGTAGTTTAATCTATGAAGTAAAAACGCTACCAAAGGCACGGATTGAATTAAAAAATGCTGTAAAAGTTAGCGTAGATTATTGGTACATAAAAAAAGAAAATTAATCCGATGATTTATCATAGAGATTGTAAGGAGATACAAAATTTTGTATCTCCTTAATAAATTTCAGCAAAATCTGGTACAAGAAATACAACTGCCATCTGATAATAATGCCATAATCTCCATACAACATTAATAATTCTCTTTATATGAAGGCGCAAATTTTTTCGCATCTACAAAGACTTACGTCATTGACTTTCATATAACTACAATAGAAAACAATAAACTTATACATAATACATCACAATCTATTATATATCGCAAACCATAATCGAAACGCTAAATCTTGCATTTCCATACTAAACATTACTGCCACACACACCACTCACCTACATTCTTTTATAATCAAACAAACCATTTAATACCTGTTTGAATAACAAAACAAAAGAAAAACACGCGAATATTCTACATTTCAAAATTAAATATATACTTTTGCATGACAAATGTTCAGACACATCGCGGAGTGCTCCGCACTGTTAACTAAAAACAAACCGACCTATGATAACTTTTCTTATCAGCGTGATAGCCCTTGTTGTGGGCTATGTGATTTACGGACGCGTGGTAGAGCGCGTGTTCGGTCCCGACAACCGTCCTACGCCTGCCGTGAGCAAGGCCGACGGCGTTGACTACATCGTTCTGCCGGGATGGAAGACATTTATGATACAATTTCTCAACATCGCGGGCACCGGTCCGATATTCGGAGCAATAATGGGTGCGAAGTTCGGACCGTCTGCTTATCTGTGGATTGTCTTCGGATGCGTCTTCGCCGGAGCCGTGCACGACTACTTCAGCGGCATGCTCTCGGTGCGTCACGGAGGCGCCGGTCTGCCCGAACTTGTGGGAGTCTATCTCGGCAAAGGAACAAAAAAGGTGATGCTTGTCTTCTCGGTGTTCATGCTGATGATGGTGGGTGCGGTGTTCGTTTACAGTCCGGCACTCATTCTGGGCGACATCTGCGGCGACTCGCTCACGTGGGTTTACGCATGGTGCATCATCATCTTTGCCTACTATTTCCTCGCAACGCTGCTGCCGATCGACAAAATCATCGGCAAGATATATCCACTCTTCGCCGTCGCGATGCTCTTCATGGCGGTGGCACTCATGGTGGTGCTGATAGTGAAATGGCCGTCGCTGCCCGAACTGACCGACGGTCTATCAAACATGAATCCAGCTGCCGGGCCCATATTCCCGTGCCTGTTCATAACCATTGCGTGCGGAGCTGTGAGCGGATTCCACGCCACCCAGAGCCCACTCATGGCGCGTTGTGCCGGCAGTGAGAAGCAGGGACGCCCGCTGTTCTACGGAGCGATGATAACAGAAGGCATCGTAGCGCTGATATGGGCCACGGTTTCGATGTACTTCTTCTACGGCGGTGCGGCGCAGGAACTGGGCGAACCGCTCACGCTTCAGGCTCCCGAGGTGGTCACTTCGGTATCGTCGGGCTGGCTCGGACTGCTTGGCGGCGCACTGGCAATACTCGGTGTGGTGGCCGCCCCGATAACAAGCGGCGACACGGCACTGCGCAGCGCGCGACTCATCATAGCCGAAGCGCTGGGCATGGAGCAACACAGTGTGCGCCGGCGCATATACATCTGCATCCCGCTCTTTGCCGCCACGCTCGGTCTGCTATGGTTCAACATAGCCGACGCCGACGGTTTCAACGTGGTGTGGGGATGGTTCGGATGGGCCAACCAGACGCTCGCCGTGTTCACACTATGGACCATCACCGTATATCTCGCCATAAAGTCGAAGCCTTACATCGTGACGCTCATCCCGGCAATGTTCATGACTGCCGTGTGCACGGCGTTCCCTGCGGTGTCCAAGAACGCACTTGGCATGAGCCCGACGGGCGGATACGCCATAGCTGCCACGGCCTTCGTGCTCTCAGGAGTGCTGTTCGCCATATGGATGTCGCGCCGGAAAAAGACGCAGACGGCAAAGGAAGGATAAGACCGGGAATAACCGGAAAGACAACGGAAGGAAGAAAACAACGGCGGCGGAAAACCGCAGAGCCGATAAAATATAAACCCTGCCACGCTACGATAACAGTGTGGCAGGGTTTCTGATTATGCTACGACGTGCGGCGTAACGGCGCATCATGCGTCAGCGGAACGCCGTAGTGTGGTTTTATAACGGGGAAAACTACTCCGCACCATTACAGAAAACGCAGCGTGCCGAAGAACGCGGGACAGTGGAAATCGGGGCGCGGCAGACTGATGGCGTTCCACGACAGGAAGTGAGGACGGGGCAGAAGGTCACCGCACTTGTAGAAATTGGCGCGCATGGTGCGGCCGTCGAGCGGTGCGGCGGCGTGCATGAAGAACGCCGACACGGGCACTCTCAGCGCCACCTGCCACGTCTGTTGTCCGGCGCGGGTGTCGAAAGGAGCGCGTCCGAGCGACGCCCAGCGGTCCACACCGTCGAGTATCTGCCACGGCGCATGGCTCCGACAGTTCCGTCCCTCGCCACCTCCTATGAGCAGTTGTCCGGCACAGTTGCACTCCACATTGTAATAAATGCCGTCGTCAGCGGGCGACACAAAAAACTCCACGCAAGAGTCTTCCCACACGCGGCCGTTGTCTTCAGTCGCCACAGCGCGCACAGCCTCCTCGCTAACCACGTAATGCAGCAGTATAGCGTCGCCCGTATGGGCTATGCGGAACGCCGCCTCAGGGCGGTAGGGCCAGTCGGGCCAGTTGAGCGAATCAATCTTCTGAAACTCCACTCCGGCCTCATCCATCAGCGCGGGAATGTCGGCAGCCCCCACAACCGCGGCGTCGAGCCGTGTCACAGACAATTCTTTCATATCTTTGTTCATTTAAAACCGTTTGATGTGTATTCCTTTTTCATCCGCGACAAACGCCGCGACAGCCCTGCGACGCCTGTCAGCCACCGGCAGAAAGAACCACCCGTGGCGCGCACGTTTTTGCAAATTTCTGTTAACATCCGTTCACATTCCGCGCGTCGGATTTAACATTCCATTTTTCTCATTCTGTAAAAATCTACTGCCTCTTCCGCCTCTCAAACAGCCCGTTCTATATAAAAAGTCAAGCCGCCAACCGGCGAACGATTTGCAAGAATGCCTTTTTCGCACCCTGAAACAGACAATATCAGGGGCTGATATGCACTATATCAGCACACGATATGGGCTTAATCAGAGTGCGAAACAGTCCGTTTCGCACGACGGAGGAGAAGACATTGGAATGAATTATTCCGCAAATGGCTGTTTATCAACGTATTACCCGAATTGCGAAAAATCGCGATTTTTCGCACAGACTTACTCTCCGTGGATTTCAGAGCGGTTTTCGGGCGTTTACGACGACGAAAATTTAACTTCTCCGACAGCGATTTATGTATTTTTATACAACGGCTGCGCGGCCTTATGCCGCCGTCATATCATCATACGTCACAGGCACGACTCCACGAAGGCACGCATCTCTCCGGCGTGCTCCTCTGCGCTCTGCAACAGCCTCAGCTGGGCCCGTGTGCGCACAAGGTTGTGCAGTTCGTACTGCGTTTTGTAGTAAGTGTCGCCGTTGATGTAGTCGGTCAGGAACCTCACGCACTGCATGTAGGGGAACAGCGCGGCGGCGTATGGCAGATGGTCGGTCTCGACAGGCAGCAGGAAACTGCGCGCCGACTCGATGTATCCGCGCGTGAATGCACGGAATATGTCCATGTTGAAGCTGACGTTCTCAAGGTTGGGATCGTCCTCAAGGCCCGTGTTCGCAGCCGAACGGAGGAAGTCGCCGTAGTCGGAGAAGATGTAGTTGGGCATCACCGTGTCGAGGTCTATCACGCAAAGCACGCTGCCGTCCTCGTCGAACATGATGTTGTTCACCTTCGTGTCGCAGTGGCACACACGCTTGGGCAGCACGCCTTCGCGGTGAAGACGTTCGGCCACGCACATGTCTTTGGCTCTTCGCTCCACCTCGCCGAGTATGTCGCGCACGCCCTTCACGCGTCCTGCGGCGTCGGCCTCAACGGCATCGCTCAGCTGACGCAGGCGGAACTCCATGTTGTGGAAGTCGGGAATAATCTCGCCCGGCATCTCCGGTATGTCGGCAAGCATGGCTTCGAAACGTCCGAAAGCCAGACCGGCACGCTGCGAGTAGTCGGCGTTCACGATGTCGAACGTCTTGGCGCGCGGTATGAACTCCGTCATGCGCCAGTAGTTGTCGCCCTCGCGGCGGTAGGTTTTTCCGTCGTCCGCAGCCACTACGGTGAGCGTCTTGCGGCCGATGTCGCCCTCGCCCGCCTCGCGCAGTTTGCGGCGTATGTGGTCGGTCACGGCCACGATGTTGCGCTGCAACATGTCAACGTCGGTGAATATGGCCGTATTGATGCGCTGCAGAACATAGTCGGGCGCATCCTCCTCGGCGGTCTTCACCCTGTAGGTGTCGTTTATCAGTCCCGCCCCGAGCGGCTCCACACTCACGGGTGTGCCCTTGGTAAGGAAATGTGAGACAATCGATAAAAGGTCATTCATAATCAGACTGGTTAATGGTTATTTGGTTTTGGGTTTCGTCCTGGCGTGTTGTTCATGAATGCACGCCTCATTCTTATGTCAGGGCCATGGCCTCCGCCGTCCGCGCGGTGCTCCGTTCCGCCAGGTTTTCAGGTCGTCATCGCGACGGCTGAATCCGTCAGTTTCACGTAGCAGGACGCACAAAACGCCATGAGGCACATCATCACGACCGCCCCGAAGGCCGGCCGCCGTCCGATGCCCGTCCCGGGGAGCACCGACCGAAATAAAAAACACGCGATGCCGTCTCCTTGCGGAGAGTCACGCGTGTTATACTGAACTAAAAATCTTTTTCCTCGTTTATATGGATAGTATTAATCCTCTGCCGGAGAGAAATCGTCTGTTCCTACTCCACAAAGCGGGCATACCCAATCTTCGGGCAGATCCTCAAATGCTGTTCCGGGAGCTATGCCGTTCTCCGGATCTCCCACCTCAGGGTCATATACATATCCACATGTATCACATACATACTTCTTCATAATTCTATTTTCTGTTAATCTGTTACCGCGACAACGACCGCCAACCGTTGGCGTCGCCCGCATTCACAAAGATAGTTATTTATCGCACACCACAATCCATACGGTATTGTTTTTTGTATATTTTAACAACGCAAGAGGTTATTTGTCACACAATTACACCCGTTTATTAGAATGCACGCAATCATATTACACCGACGAACTGTTCCGGAGCCGAACCGAGGCGGCCTCATACGGCAAAACCGGGGAAGAGCGTCCTGGCCCAGTCATCGTAAAATGAGGTGTCAAGGCGTGAGCCGACCACACTATACGTGATGCAATACATAGCGTCGTCCTTCTGCTCGTATGCCATGAACTCGTTCCCGAATTTTTGAAGTTCCTTTTCCGGATCGCTCTTGGGAGTGACGCTGCACAGAGCCTTGACATATTTGAGGCATAGCAACGGATCGAAATCCTTATCCATGGCCGCGCGGTATTTGTCTGCAGCCTCACGCACAAGCGCGCTCACCGCCTCCTGACTTCCGCCACACCTGTAGTCTATCATAGCCCGCGCCGCAGTCCAGTCGCCGTTATCGGGAAACCTCTCCTCACCTTTTGCGGCAAGTGCCTTCGCCTCATTCATCCTGTATGTAGCCGTGTAGGCTTTCAGCAGTTTCCACATGTCGCTCTCGGACAGAGTCCCGTTTTCAGCGACAGATCCGAGCGACGATATGCGGTCAAGACATTCTTTGTATGTGCCGGATGCGCATACGGCGTTGCCGCACTTGTCATCATTCGCATACAGGAATGATTTCATGAAATCGCGGACAGCCCTCTGCCGATTGAAATCTTTTATGGCAAACTCCACTATCTGAGCATGCGGCAGACGTTCCGCAGCCGGACCGCGGAGGTTGTCACGCAGGTCGGCAAGAGCCTCACCCTTCATTCCGAGCAGACACTTGAGATTGAGCAGAAACGACGTCCTCGCTATGTCGCTGCTCTTCCGCGCGCTGCTCTCACAGTCTTTCAGCGATTCCTTCATCAGCCGCATGGCCTCCGCCGTCTCGCCCATCTTCAGCATGGTCATGGCTTTCATGTATTTCCACTCTCCCTGAAGAGGTGTGAACGCAAGTGCCCGTGTTGCCACGCCCGCAGCCTTGTCGTACTGGAGCATATCCATGAAGCGGCAATAGAGGTTGTAACACAGCGTGTCGTTCTGCTCTCCGCCGTCGAGCTGCCCCATCAGTATATCCGCCTCTCTATCACACTCTTCGTAGCCGCGCACACCGTCGTCCTTTCCGCCTGACAACGCACCGCCTGTACGACCGGCATCAAGCTCGCTCAACGGATTGTCAACCAAAATGCTATAACTGACATTGCCGTCGGCTGCGCCTTGCATCATGCCTGGTATGCCGCTAAGAAAGAGAGCGGCACAAATCTGTAAGAAACGATTTTTAATTATGTATTTCATAAATTGTATCTCTCTTTAAAATTGTTTTATGACCTGTAACCGTATTTACAGCCGACAAGGTTACAATAAGACTTACATTTACATAATCTTCATATTTTTTTAAATCAACAGTTGCCGACATCTTATGTATTTGATTTATATTTGAAGACGTAACACCTGTTGCCAAATATTGTTCGTCAGTATTGTTACTTGTGCTTAATACAACAGAGTAAGCGTATTCTTTAGCCAAATCTTTCAGATAACCATTTATATACAAATATCTTTTATCAAGACTAAGAGATGTCCATATTCGATAATCATATGTAATTTCACTTGGTCTGAGATCATAACCTCCATAAACACCAGTATTATCATCTTTCAATTTTGGAACAGCTTCAACCATACCTAAATCTTTCACATATCCACCTTTCCATAACCCATCTCTTAATATTGTCTCAAATTCATCCACCTTATACGGATTTTCAATTGTTCCTTTTTGAGACTCATTTTTTAATTGCATTTTTTCTAGATTTTTCATAATTAAAAATTTTAATAAGTTAATATAAAAGTCGTTTCATCAAACACAAACCAATTATTGACAATATATTATTTATATTCTTTACTTCATAAGAGAAATTATACAATAAATCATCTACCATAGATTTTATATTTTTTACATCGAATAATATAAATTGCTTTTCTGTCAATAAATTCATCCAAAGATAACGAATGTCATCACTAATAGAATTGCTTTCACATTTAATATCTGCTTGTAACAGCCTGTTTTTTTCATCTAATCTTAATAAATTAGATAAAAAAAACTCTCTATCATATTTGGATATTCTAAATTTATCTATATTACTTTTAGTATTTTGAATCACTTTATCAATATATATATTTGCATTTTCTGTGTTGATCTCTGAAAGGCAATATAAGATTGAATTTATATAAGAGAATTCTATAAATTGAAATCCATCTAATAAATGTGAAAATATATCTACGTCAGAAAATATTATTTTATCAAAACCTAAATCATTTTTTGAAAATTTTTTTCTTAACATACAATATATCCCCTGAGAGAATATACGTCCACCATCTATTAGATCTTCCATTAAAGAAAGTTCATTGTCCTTAAATATCTTTTTTTCTATATTTTCTACGACATTATCAATATTTCCCTTAACATAATTATTCCCAATAATATAGCAAAGTCCTATTCCAATTCCGCATATTCCATCATATATATTATTTTGCATATTTTCTGCAACAATATTATATATATCATCTATCAGTTTATCTGCAACAGAACTGTAATATTCAATATTCGAATATTTGGCATACTCATACAAAAAGATAGCAACCCCCATTTTGCCATTTATCAAACCTAATCCTGTTGTATTTTCTAAATTTGAAATAACAGTATTAACTATCTCGTTTAATATTATTTTTTCTTGATTATCCATTATTTTTTTTATTTATAATCTTTCTGAACATTGATATCAATTCTGGAACATAATAGTCAAAACAAAAGTGAAATCTTTCATTTTTCATTTTACATTCTATTTGTTGCAAAAGTTTTCTATCTTTTAACTTAGCTATTAAATCGTCTTCGTTTTTGAACAAAATACCAACTCCTTTCTCGCGTATAACATTTTCTATTGCTACAATATTATTACCATTATCTGGATGTAATAACGGAATACCTGCTGCAGCATAAGTATTTGTTTTCGCTGGAATGTTCAAATCATCCCATGTTGCTCTTGATATAAAACCATTATTATTGCTTTCAATAAAATGAAGCCATCCTGCATCATATTTTGAAAATTCTTTTGTCCAATTTTCTGGAGGACAATGAGGATGCATATGGAAATATTTATTATATTTCTTTTTGTAATAGTCGAAAAGTTTTGCTTGTGATAAATGAAAATTTTCTAGATAAAGATGTACATGTATTGAGTTCTCTGAAAATTTCTTTAGAATTTGTTCGTTTATACCAATCATCCTACCAGAAACAACAGTATGTGTTTCATTATCTAATTTTGATATCTTTTCAGAAAAACAATCTTTAAAACACTCCTTCTTTGGAAGATCACCATCCATCACAAAAGAAAGCCCTTTATCAAATATAAATTGTTCATACCAAGTTTTCGCCGTATTATTTATGTATATCTTAAGTGATGCATGGTTATATAAATAACACAATTTATCCCAAAGCCCCATACTTATAGCCAAATGTGGTCCCTCTTTAAAATGCCATGCAAACGGAATGTCAGGAAATGCACGCATCACATCATATGCAAAAGAAATAGCACCCCAATTAAGCATCGCATATATAACATCTGGTTTTATCTGTTTAATTTCGTCTTTCCAATTTTCAACAGATAAATCTGTTACATGCCCAAAAGGTAATTTACCAACTGTAAAAAAACTCAGTTCAGGCTTTGGAAGCCACAGACCATATAATTTATGTCCAGCCTCCTCCAAAGCATAAATACGTTCAGGATTGTATGCCAATTCACCAACCAATAATATTTTCAGTGGGTTTTCGTTAACTCCTTGTACTTTACGATATGCGGAGTATAACTTATATTCATCAGTAAATTTTTCTTTAGCAACTCTTATTCTTATTGGTTTTTTGATTTTATAATATCTTCTAGCCTTATTTATGCCACCACCATAATTTTCACTTATAAGTATATGCCTTTGGTATGGATGAGAAGTCCAATAAGCTGTTATTTTTTCAGTTCTTACAAATCTACCATATTTTAGTAATCTTTGCCAGTACATTGAAAAAAGATCATCACTTATCCATTCATCTCGTTCTACCCAATATTCATTTGTTTTTTTATGCGCTGTTTGGACTAATTGCATACTGAATCCCAATCTAACACCTTTTGATTCGCTATCATAAGCAGAATGCAAAGAATCTGAATTATCATATTTTATCCCAGAATATACTAAAGAAACATTGGGATCAGATACAAATTCATTCCTTATATCCATTAAATGATTATCATAATAAAAATCATCAGAAGGGAGATAAGCGATATAATCGTATTTTGCAATTTTAAGTCCTTGATTTAAAGAATGTCCAAGCCCTGTATTATCTTTATTCTTAATATATTTTACACGCTTATCTTTAAGAAAATCCTTTATAAGATTTTCTGTCTCATCTGTACAACCATCATTGATTATAATCAATTCCCAAAATGTATATGTTTGGTTAAACAGACTGTTAATAGCACGTCGAATAAATGCACACTGATTATATGTTGGCATTATTACTGAAAAATAAATATTCACATCCATTTTGATTTTATTTAAAAAACCTTACTTTACCTGTTTTATTATGCCTATAACGTTAAATTACGATAAAAAGATAGTCCTATTCTTGATATTTTCAGATTTTTTCTTATATATCACAAAAAAGTTCCGAATATGAAAACACTGTCGGTTATATTATTCATGGTTGCAACGTGCGGCATTCCAACGACTGCACAGAACGGGAACACTGCGGAAAAGAGCCTTGCCTGTGACACTCTGAAAACGAAAGCAACAGACAAGGAAGCGAAAGCGGAGGCTTGCCGCCGCATTTTCATGGACAAGGGTATGGCAAGGCGCGACACGACATTGCGCATGAGAATGGACAGAAAGGCCTTCACATTCAGAAAATACGACTCTTTCAGCGAAAAGATGAAAGAGCCATGGCTCGGCGGATTGCTGAAGGACGTACTGTTCAGATAACATTAATTAAACAGGACATTCGCCGTCACGCAATGCAGAAACCATTGTCCGCGCTTTCTGCCACAGGGTATGCCGACGGCTTCTCAGGCATGACGGCCGGATATATATTGGCGTGACACGTGAGACGGGCACAGGCATGACGGCATGTACGCAGCCGGACATCGGTCAGACGAGAACCGTACGGTAGAAGTCGACGTTGTATTTTGTGAGTATGTCCATAGGCACGAACGTATCGCGCTGGGCCGGACGGACATGATATATGAGGTGGTCTATCACGGTCTGGGCACACAGCGACAGTACATTCTCCGTGTGCTGGGTGATGAGAAACTGCACGGTGCCGTCCTTCAGTCCTTCGACATTTCTCGGCAGATGGTCGAAACCGATGAGCACTGTCTGTCCGCTTCGCCCCTCCGACTTCAGATATTCGGCCACGAGATGCACACGCGAGGTGAATGTTATTATATGATTCACGTCGGGATGCTCCATAAAGAAGCGGCGCAGCACGGTGCGGTTGTATTCCTTGTCGTAAGGATGTATGTGCTGATGAATAAGTTCCGTTTGCGGCGCATGCTCCTCAAGATACTGTCTGAAGCCAGCGTAGCGGCTCTCGGCAGAGTTGTTTGCACTCTCCAGATCCTTGTGTATGTGGAACACCGCTATCTTTCCGGCGCTGCATCTGTCGGTGAGCAGATGGGCCGCCAGATATCCGCTGCGGAACATGTGCAGGCCGAAGTAGGCAAGATAGTTGCAGTCCGGCAGACACGAGTCTATCAGAAGGCAGGGTATATCCTTGCTGTGTAGCGTTTCCATAATGGCACGAGCACGCGTCTGGAAGGTAGGAGCCATGACCACGGCATCGGGCCTTTGCTCCATCACACGTGTGAAACACTCGTCCATAGAGCGTTCGGAGAACAGGTCGTACTTGAACATCTGTATACTTATATGGAACGGCTCGGCCTTCTTCTGCGCCGCCGTGATGCCTTTGGCCACAAGATCCCAGTATTCGCCCGGAGCATATTCGGGAATCATGCACGCCATGAGATATTTCTTCTGCGAGGCAAGCAGCGATGCGTGCACGTTGGGTTTGTAGCCTATCTGCCGCGCTATCTTCATCACCTTCTCGCGGCTTGCCTCCGACACTTCGCCCCGATTGTGGAGCACACGGTCCACCGTGCCCTTCGACACTCCGGCCAGCGTCGCTATGTCTTTTACTGTTATGCGTTTCTCCTCATTCATGTCAGAACGGTTTTGTTGTATGTGTTATCAGGTTCTGCAAATATAATACATAATTATCATAAACCGTATCAAAAGCCGCAAGTAGTTTCAGTTCATTTTCAATAAGACCACAACGGCACACCAATCATATGCCATAGAGTGTAAGGAGTGTGCATTTTCCGTGCACGGGCACGAAACACACCAAATGAAAGCCGCCATATATGTCATGGCATAAGGGTGCGAGGCTTGCATCAGCCCGTATATATCACATTATCAGCCGTTTATATCAGTACATCCATATTCCGTTATCAGCACCACAGAACAGTGACATACGGACGACGGCAAATATTAAAGTTCTTTAAAATCGGATAAACGTGCACGAACACGGAGAAATATATTTATATTTGCCGGAGCTTTAGTTAATTTACCTCACAACCATCCGTAATGTTTATAAACAAAGACTTCATGCTGACGAACGACGCCGCCAAGGAACTCTACCACACCGCGGCGGAACATCAGCCCATCATAGACTATCACTGTCATCTCGATCCTAAGATGATAGCCGAGAACCATCAGTTTGACAATCTGGCCGAGATATGGCTCGGAGGCGACCACTACAAATGGAGGGCCATGCGTGGCAACGGCATCGACGAAGAATATATCACAGGCGGCAGGAGCGACTACGAGAAATTCGAGAAGTGGGCGGCGACCGTGCCCTACACCATGCGCAATCCGCTGTATCACTGGACTCACATGGAGCTGAGCCGCGTTTTCGGCATCGACACGATACTGAAACCGGAGACGGCACGCGAGATTTACGACACCTGCACGGCCATGCTACACACTGAGGAGTTCCGTGCGCAGAACATAATGAAGCGTTTCAACGTCGAGGTGGTATGCACTACGGACGATCCGGCGGACAGTCTGGAGCATCACGTCTATCTGAAAAACCATCCCATAAGCACACGAGTATATCCCACATGGCGGCCCGACAAGGCACTGGGCATTGACAATCCCGCAACGTACAGGGCTTACATGGAGAAGCTGGGCGAGGCTGCCGGCATGGAAATACACTCATACACCGACCTGCTGACGGCACTGCGCCGGCGTCACGACTTCTTCGCGTCGCTGGGATGCCGGCTGTCCGACCACGGCATGGACAACTTCTACGCCGACGATTTCACCGAGACCGAGGTGAACCGCGTGTTCAACAAGGTTATGGAAGGCCATACTCCGGATGCCGCGGAGGTATCTTTATTCAGAAGCGCATTGCTCTACGAGCTCGCCATAATGGACTGGGAGAAGGGCTGGGCACAGCAATATCACATCAGCGTGGTGCGCAACAGCTCGACACGCATGTACCGTATGCTTGGACCAGACACCGGATTCGACGCAATAATGGAGGTGAACTGCTCCATCACCGGACACCGTTTCTTCGACCGGCTCGACCGCGAAGGCAAACTCACAAAGACCATTCTCTACAGTCTTAATCCGAAAGACAACGAGGTGCTTGCCACACTCGCCTACACATACAACAACTCGACGGTGGCAGGAAAGATGCAGCTGGGTTCGGGATGGTGGTTCCTCGACCAGGAGGACGGCATGCGTAAGCAGATGAACACACTGTCGGCCATGGGACTGCTGAGCCGCTTTGTGGGCATGCTGACAGACTCGAGGAGCTTCCTTTCATATCCGCGCCACGAGTATTTCCGCCGCATACTCTGCGACATGATAGGCAAAGACATTGAAGAAGGCAAGCTGCCAGGCAGCGAGATGGACTTCATCCGTCAGATGGTGGCCGACATTTCATACAACAACGCGAAACGATATTTCAACTTCTGAACAGAAAACATAAACACAAACATATATGGCAAAGATCGTGACTTTCGGCGAGATAATGCTTCGTCTCGCCACTCCGGGCTACCTGCGCTTCAGTCAGGCCGGTGAGTTGAGCGCCACTTTCGGCGGAGGCGAGGCCAACGTGGCGGTGTCGCTTGCAAACTACGGCATGGACGTTGAGTTCGTTACACGCCTGCCCGAGAACGACATAGCACAGGCATGCGTTAAGGATCTGCGCAAGCACGGAGTAAAAACGGACAATATAATATATGGTGGCACGCGTCTGGGAATATATTTTCTTGAGACGGGCGCAGTGGCAAGAGCAAGCAAAGTGATATACGACAGGGCTCATTCTGCGGTGTCTGAGATAGAGCCAGGCATGATAGACTGGGACAAGGTGTTCGAAGGTGCCGAGTGGTTCCACTGGACCGGCATCACACCGGCAATCAGTCAGGGTGCGGCGGACGTGTGTCTGGAGGCCATAAAGGCCGCCAACAGACGGGGACTCACAGTGTCGTGCGACCTCAACTACAGGAAAAACCTCTGGAAATACGGCCGTACGGCGGCAGAGGTTATGCCTGCGCTGGTGGAGGGATGCGACATTATACTCGGCAACGAGGAGGACGCAGAGAAAGTGTTCGGCATAAAACCCGAAGGATTCGACGCCACAGCGACGGCCGGCGACGTGCGTGCAGCCGAGTTTGAAAGCGTATGCGAGCAGCTCATGCGCCGCTTCGGAAAGGCCAGGAAAGTGGTAATCACGCTGCGCGGATCGGTGAACGCCAACCACAACACATGGGGCGGAGTACTCTACGACGGCAAGACGCTCTATCAGTCGCCGCGCTACGACATAACACACATCGTCGACCGTGTGGGCGGAGGCGACTCGTTCATGGGCGGACTGATATACGGTCTGATGACACATTCGGGCGACGACCAGTACGCACTCGACTTCGCGGCTGCGGCATCGTGCCTCAAGCATACCATATACGGCGACTACAACGAAGTGAGTGTCAGCGAAGTGGAGAACCTGATGAAGGGTGACGGCTCAGGAAGAGTTTCAAGATAAGAAAATAAAAAACATTATTATATATGGCAACATTCAGCAAACTGCAGGTGCTGGACACCATCTGCCGCACAGGCATGGTGCCTGTATTCTATAACAGCGACACGGAAGTGGCGTGCCGCGTACTGAAAGCATGCTACGAAGGAGGCGTACGCGTGTTCGAGTTTACCAACCGCGGCGACTTCGCACTGGAGGTGTTCACCGCCCTGATGAAGTTCTGCCGCAAGGAGTGTCCGGAGATGATTCTGGGCGTGGGATCGGTGATCGACGTCCCCACAGCAGCACTCTATCTGCAGAACGGCGCCAACTTCGTCGTCGGACCTTATCTCAACGCCGAGGTGGCGCGGCTGTGCAACCGCCGGCTTGTGCCCTACACTCCCGGCTGCGGATCGGCAACCGAGATAGGCGAGGCGCACGAACTGGGCTGCGACCTGGTGAAGATATTCCCGGCAGGAAGCGTGGGCGGTCCGTCGTTCGTGAAGAACGTCATGGCTCCGCTGCCCTGGTCGATGATAATGGCGACAGGAGCCGTAGAGCCGACAGAGGAGAACCTCACGGCATGGATGAAGGCCGGCACGACATGTGTGGGCATGGGTTCGAAACTGTTTCCGAAGGACCGCATAGCCGCCGGCGACTGGAACTACATAACAGAGAAATGCCGTTATGCGCTCGACATCATAAGCCGGGCAAGACAATGACCTGAAACAACAAACCGAAAACCTGAAATATGAACAAGACCAGCAATCCACTCACACAGAAAATGACCAACTACAGATGGACCATCTGCATAATGATGTTCCTGGCTCTTACCATAAACTACCTCGACCGACAGGTGCTATCGCTCACATGGGACGAATTCATAAAACCTGAGTTCCACTGGAACGAGATTCATTACGGATATGTCACGGCAACATTCTCCATAGTATATGCCATCGGCATGCTGTTTGCCGGCCGCGCGGTTGACTGGCTCGGCACGAAGGCGGGCTTTCTCTGGTCCATCGGCATATGGTCGGCCGGAGCGTGTCTGCACGCATTGTGCGGCATTGCCACGGAGTTCTGCACCGGTCTGGAGGACAAGACACAACTCATAGCAGCAACGGGCGACATGGCAGTGATGATAGCCACAGCGAGCATGTACTTCTTTCTGGCGGCGCGCTGCGTGCTTGCCATAGGCGAGGCGGGCTATTTTCCGGCTGCCGTGAAGGTGACGGCCGAGTATTTCCCGAAGCGCGACCGCGCCTTCGCCACATCCATATTCAACGCCGGAGCATCCATCGGCGCACTCGTGGCACCGCTCACCATACCGCTGCTGGCAAAACACTGGGGCTGGGAGATGGCGTTTGTCATCATCGGTGTGATGGGTTTTGTGTGGATGGGTTTCTGGGTATTCATGTACAAACCGCCGCGTGAGAGCAGGTTCGTAAACGATGCCGAGCTCGAATATATCGAACAGGACAAGAAGCTGGAGGCCGAAATGATGGCCGAACAGAAGGCCGGCAGCGAAGAGAAGAAGATGCCGCTGTTGCAGTGTTTCAGGTACAGACAGACGTGGGCGTTCGTACTCGGCAAGTTCTGTACGGACGGTGTGTGGTGGTTTTTCCTCTTCTGGACACCGTCATATCTCAACACCCAGTTCGGCATAAAGACTTCCGAAGGTCTTGGCATGGCGCTCATCTTCACGCTGTATGCCATCACCATGCTGTCGCTCTGGGGCGGAAAGCTCCCCACTATATTCATCAACCGCACCGGATCCAATCCTTATGCGGCACGCATGAGAGCCATGCTCATCTTCGCGTTTGTACCGTTGGTGGTGCTCTTCGCGCAACCGTTGGGCACGCTGTCGCCGTGGTTCCCGGTGGTGCTCATAGGTCTCGGCTGCGCCGCACACCAGTCGTGGTCGGCCAATATATACACAACCGTGAGCGACATGTTCCCGAAGAAGGCCATCGCCACCGTCACAGGCATCGGCGGAATGGCGGGAGGCGTGAGCTCGATGCTCATGCAGACATGTGCGGGCAACCTGTTTGTATATGCCGACAACGTGCAGCTCGAGTTCATGGGATTCACAGGCAAGCCGGCAGGATACTTCATAATATTCTGCATCTGCTCGGTGGCTTATCTCGTGGGATGGACCATCATGAAGACGCTTGTGCCGAAATACAAGCTCATAACCGACTGACGCACACCGCAGCCGACACCGCGCCATGCACCGACGCAGGCATTGCGGCGACGGCAGGACATAAATAAAAGGAATAAAAGAAGAGTGAACAATAAATGACATGATATGAATTTGTTTAGCGTAAAAGACAGAGTGATCGTCATAACCGGAGCCACCGGCGTGCTGGGACGCGCCATGGTGAGCCATTTTGCCGGGGAAGGTGCGAAGGTAGTGATACTCGGCCGCAACACTGAGGTTGGCAACCGGCTTGCGGAAGAGGCACGCACCAAAGGCGGAGAGGCAATGTTTCTCGCCACCGACGTGCTCGACAGGGCAAAACTGGAAGACAACTACGCCACCATAATGGACACATACGGACGCATCGACGTGCTGATAAACGCTGCCGGAGGCAATATGCCGGGAGCAACGATAGCGCCCGACAAGACTTTCTTCGACCTCGACACCGAAGCCGTGCGACAGGTGGTTGACCTCAACCTCTTCGGCACAGTGCTGCCCACGATGGTCTTTGCAGAGGCCATGGTGAAGCAGCAGTCCGGTTCTATAATAAACATTGCGTCTGAAGCCGGCCTGCGTCCGCTGACACGTGTGGCAGGATATGGCGTGGCAAAGGCGGCAGTGATAAACTTCACAAAATACATGTGCGGCGAACTCGCATCGAAGTTCGGACCGGGACTGCGCGTGAACGCGGTGGCTCCGGGATTCTTCCTGACAGAACAGAACCGCACACTGCTCACAGACAAAGACGGTAACCTTACGAAGCGCGCCGAAACTATAATAGCCCACACTCCGTTCAGACGGTTCGGCGAACCGGAAGAACTGCTGGGCACACTGCAGTGGCTGGCCAGCGATGCATCACGGTTTGTATCAGGCACAGTGACTGTGGTGGACGGCGGTTTCGACGCTTTCTCAATATAAACACACAAAAACCGTACGCGATATTCTTCCTGCCGCATAAACGATATACAAGACACTGTTCCCTGCGAGGAACAATGCGGCGGAAGAATATCGTTTTAATGAAACAATAAAACAGAACGATATATGTATTTATGCAAGCAGTCATGGCGATGGTACGGGCCGGACGACCCTGTGAGCCTGTGGGACATACGCCAGGCAGGAGCCACCGACGTGGTGCACGCTCTGCACCACATACCCAACGGAGAGGTGTGGACCATAGACGAGATAATGCGTAGAAAGACGCTCATAGCCGAGACAGGACTCGTGTGGAGCGTTGTGGAAAGCGTGCCTGTGCACGAAGACATCAAGACACAGACGGGCGACTACCGCCGCTATATAGACAACTACAAGACTACACTGCGCAATCTGGCGGAGTGCGGCATACGGTGCGTGACATACAACTTCATGCCCGTGCTCGACTGGACCCGCACCGACCTGACCTTCAGAATGCCCGACGGCTCGAGGGCTCTGCGCTTCGAGAAGGCGGCACTGATGGCTTTCGACCTGTACATTCTGAAAAGACCGGCAGCCGAAAACGAATATACCGACGCGGAGAAACACACGGCACGCCTGCGCTACGAGCAGATGTCGGACGACGAGAAACAGCAGCTCACGCGCAACATCATAGCAGGTCTGCCGGGAGCGGAGGAGAGTTTCACGCTCGACCAGTTCAGAGAGGCGCTCGACCGTTACCGCGACATAGACGCCACACGGCTGCGCGACAATCTGGTTTACTTCCTTTCGGAGATAGCGCCCGTGGCAGACGAGACAGGCACAAGCCTCGTGATACATCCCGACGACCCGCCGTTCCCGCTCTTCGGACTGCCGCGCATACTCTCGACAGCCGACGACTTCAGACAGCTTACGGAGCGTGTGCCCAACCCGTCAAACGGACTTTGTCTGTGCACGGGCTCGTTCGGAGTGCGCGCCGACAACGATCTGGTGGCGATGATGTATGAGTTCGGCGACCGCATAAACTTCGTTCATCTGCGCAGCACATGCCGCGACGAAGAGGGAAACTTCCACGAAGCCAACCATCTTGAGGGCGATGTGGACATGTATGGCATGATGAAGGCACTGCTCGAGGTGGAACAGCGCCGCAAGGTGTCAATACCGGTGCGCCCCGACCACGGCCATCAGATGATAGACGACCTGCGCAAACACACCAACCCCGGCTATTCGTGCATAGGCCGCTTGCGCGGACTGGCTGAGCTACGCGGACTGGAACGGGGCATAGCAATGTCATTGTTCGGAGAGGACAGACAGTGAGAGGACGGACTGAAGACCGCCTGAGAGCAGGCCATCACGGCCTCATCACTCAACAAGACAGCCGGATGCTGTCCGGAATACATAGCCGGACACAAGACAACACGTGGGACAATGAAAGTCCGTGGAGACATTAGCGCCAATAATGACCGCGTATTAATCACGGACAAGCGTCGTCCTATTCTTTCAGAAAGAAACCGATACGGGCAACTTTCAAATCGTAACCGGATTTCGGTTCTCACGTCTTAGTTTCCCGACATACCCCAAAAAATAAGCGAGTATTTGCTGTCAGACTTTCCTTTGGGCGCAAATACGCGAATCATAAGAGGTTTGCATAAGTGGTTGAATACCAATAACTTAAATTCAAAGAGCATCTTGCTGCATTGCAAAAAGCACCATTTCGGCTTGCAATAAAGCCCATTTCAGGAGCTGAAAAGCACCATATCGCACCCTGATATGGGCTTAATCGCACCGCGAAATGGGCAATATCGGAAAGTGAAATTAGTTTTTTCAGACTACAATATAGGATATATGAAAAGGCGACACAGAGCGAAGCGGTCTTCGATACGCCGTATTTAACATTCATTCACATCTCTTTCGAGAAAATATTTTGTCAAAATAAAGTCAAGAAAAATCGTAAGGACACAGCGAAAATATTTTTCACATCCACTATAATTTAACGTGAGTTCGACGAATTCAAAACAAAGCGAGCTGTATATCAAGAGTTCTTTTAACATTGACGGCTTCTTCGGAAAGCAACAATATACAGCAATTGCGCTCAATAGGACGACAATAAAATCATCAAAGCTCCTGTGTCTTAAACCGAAGGTCACTGTTTGCGTAGTAATGGAAAGTAGTGTTCCACCTGTGCAATGTTCTTGAGTTCGTCATTAACGGTTCGATAATGGCCTTTCATGAGTAGCAGTTTGTCTGAGAGTGACATGGGCGTCTTATACAGGTCTTAAGCGTATATTTTACGCATCATTGCATCAAAAAACTTGCAAAAATCATCTGCCATACAAAATAATTCCATAAATTTGCTTTCGGTGATCATAGCGATTATTATTTGTAATTCAGCACTATAAAGTTACGACAATCTTCGCTAATCACCAAATTTACAAATACTTATGATTCATCGAGCTCATGTTATCATTATTATTACTTGGTTATGAAGACACTTCTGTTTATATTGCTTTCGTGGATTGTAGATAACGGACTTTCTGCCCCAAACAACCATTTTGCTGATATATCCGTTTTATCGGCAAGCAAGATGCAGGAAGAAAGGATGAAAGAAAGATGTATGGACAGTATTTGGCGTGCAGAGAACATTTGGAATTTGGGCGTTTTGGACATGTCGGGAAAACCATTTAAAGACTTGTCCGTAATCGAATCTCCAAGATGGGCAAAATGGGATTATGACCTAGAGAAATATTTCACTTCCCAGATGGTTTATCCCAAACATATGTTGACAAAGAACCAGGCCGGATATTCCATCGTCATGTTCTCTCTTGATACTTTAGGCCTGCCTCATAATGTCAGTATTCTGACAACCAAGCATAAAGACTTTGACAAGGAAGTAATCAGATTGGTTAAGGAGCTTCCACACTGTCTGCCATGCCGGGACAAGAACGGCAAACGCATGGAATGTCTATACACGGTATATGTTCCATTCCTGCCACAACATTATAGAGACAGAGTAAAGGCGGACAGTATTGCAGAAGAAAATGCAAAACAGAACTTTGTAGAATTGGAAGCCGTGTCTTATTTTCAAGATGGTAAACCGGGGGCCGCACAAGATTACATCACTCAACGCCTGGTGTATGACCCTTCATTGTTGGGCGACAAACAGCAAGTAAGAGGACTTTATACGATACGAATCAATTCGTATGGAGAAGCGTATGAGGCTGATGTTGTGCGAAGTTGTGGAATACAGGAATGGGATAATCAAGTATTGGAAATAATCAAAGACATGCCTCTCTGGACGCCCACTATCAATTATTATGGCAAAGGGGAATATCGCAATTCTGTATGGGCAATACCCATATTCTTTAAGAAGGGGGATTACCGGAAGTAACCATAAAATTCAGGAGTTCTCCGTGTTCGTTGCATATTAGATGCTGCTTGAATCCCCAGAACCATCCCATGGAGCATTTACCCCTTTGCGCTATTCCTTTGAACGTCTTATGGATATGGATTCTCTTGTTCCTGCATACCCGTAAAGGAGTGGAGTCAACGAAGCTGATGCTGTACATTTGCCCAAAATCACCTTCTTGATGAACAGGGCCAATGGAATGGCCACTTCTTTTTCCATTTCTACAAATCGGTTATAGGAGATAACTTTTGGAAAGAGATTCCTTTCCAAGCGCGACCGAATGACAAGAAGAATCCGGAACATCTGCCTTCTTCACACCCTTAACACCCCTCATATAAGCAAACATTATAATAGAAACGATATCACCATAGTTTAATTTCAGGATCCATCTTTACTATATTAAGTATTTCTTCTTTGGTCATTCCTGTATTCTCGTCTTCTATCGTTATAGACCGCAACTCGTAACTTTCAACGACCTCGTTTTCTTCATCTACATTACTGTATACCCAACAGTCGAACACCCTATCGGGCGAATCGATAAAGGTAACTCTGATAAATGCTCCGCCCAACAGATAAGGATTTATATCATAGATAACGAATTTACCCTTTATCATGTCCTTATAAGGTTCCAAGTCAGGATTGTCCACCTTTCCACTGTTATATTCATCCAGATATTCACGTAAGGTACGGATATAGTCGTTATCCATCCAATCATGCCTATCCCAACCTTCAAAGCGGATATCATTGAGTGACTTTCCTCCACTTATGGTATCCTGAACATTCCTTATCGTGTCACTCATATTCTGCTGTTGCGAATTATGATGATTCATACTACAAGCGGACAGAAATATCAAACACATAAATGACAATATCATTATTCTTCTCATGCAGCAATTATATATTTTTTGGGTAAAATGAACTTGTAATCATATCCACGAATCATAAGAAACGCATTATTCACACCATCCATCTCTATGATGCACTAAATTTACAAATATTTATTGTCATGTGTATAATTTACATCAAGAAAATCTTGTGTCCGGACATATCGCATAAGTATTGACATGAAAACATTTTAACATGAGCCTAATGCAAACCTTCATGCCTATGAGAAATTCACCGATGCAGAACATACCAGTAAACAATGAATTTCCATGACCTTGCAATGACGAAATATGCTTTCATGCCACCCTTCTTTCTGACTGATTCGTGTGCCGCCCTACTCCTTTAAGGATGCAGTCAAGGAGGGTTATTGTGGTAGGACTAATCTTATACGGCAATTTCTCACAGTCTTTTAGTTCGTGTATCCGAACCCTATGACTCTTGGGAGGACGGCTGTCCGCCAAGATGACCGTCTTCACCAATGGACATCATTTTTGTCTCGCAATACCGAATACAGCCAAAAGAGCTGGTACTTCGAGAGAAATATCAGCCCGATTTTTCATCTTGATAAAAGTTTTATCGGACAGCAATAATATATGAATGCGTCTAAATATATTAATATAATAAATAACGTATCTTTATATAATATAATGTATAAGGACAGAATGTTTCTCCTCACCGCGCATCCTAACGCATGAGCACCCTATCCACGCTGTCGGCAACGCTGACGGGCTGTATGGACGTAAGGCAGGCGTAGTCGCCACGCAGACACGGACGGTTGCCCGATATGCTGCAAGGACGGCATGGCATGTCGGTCTGCACCACATCGTCGGGACGCTGATGCCATCCCATGTATCCTGCAAGCGGATGAGTGGCTCCCCAGATGCTCACAACCGGCGTTCCGGCAATCGAGGCGAGGTGCATGTTGGCACTGTCCATACTGAGCATCACGTCGAGATGACTCATGAGTATGAGTTCGTTGTATATTGATCCGAGCGCGGCCGAAGCGTTGATGCAGTTCTTTCGGCCCTCGGCAAGCGCATCGAGCGCACGGCGTTCCTTGTCGCTGTTGTTGCCAAAGAAGAATATACGGCACGAGGGATGGCGTCGGGACAGTTCGTCTATCACTCTTTCCATGAGCTCCAACGGATAGGCCTTGCCCTGATATGCTGCGAACGGCGCCACACCTATCCATTGCTGGAAAGGCTTTTTCTCGCCCACAAGAGCGGATATGAGGCGTATGTTACCGCCTGCGGGCGGAAACATCGAGGTGAAATCCAGATCTATAGGATAGCCGAGGCGTGCCAGAACATCGGCATACAGCTCGAACACCGGCGGCAGCTGCACCATCTGTTTGCCTGTGGTGGCCACAAGCTGTCGGCGTTCGCGGCGGTGCTTGTCGATGTGTTCCACGCGGTAGCGGTCGATATTGAAACGCATGCGCAGATATCCGGAGCGCAGCACATTGTGCAGATCGGCTATTGCAGTGAACTGCTTTGCGGTGAGGCGCCTGTAAAGCGCGTTGAGACCTTTCACTCCGCGGTATTCATTTTTCAGGTCGGCCTCCATGAAGCCTACGTTCGGCGCGATTCTATCGAAGAACACTCTTGCGAATGGGCTGCTGAGCACCGTGATGCGCAGATGCGGATAGCGGCGCGCCAGCGACCATACCACGGGTACTGTCATGGCCACGTCTCCGAGGCCCGAGAATCTCATTATCAGCAGGTGGTCAGTTTTCATGACGTCTTGGATGATGAATTTTTATTGGGTGAGAACGTGTTTATTTCTTGTAGAACACAGGATTTGTAGAAGGATCATTGTACATTTTCATCTGTCTGTACACCTTCATGTGCTTGCGTCCTGCAGCAATGTCATCGAGCAGAGTGTCTATGGCCGAGGACAGGTCACGCTTCTGTTCAAGCAGCACGGCGAGCCTTGCCTTGCATTTCTCGATATGTTCGGCCGATACGTCGGTGCGCATGGTCTGCTCATGCATGTGGTATATCTTGAGTTCAAGGATGGACAGACGGTCTATTGCCCACGCCGGACTCTCTGTGTTTACGGTGGCATCGGGCAGCGCTTTCACGTTGCTGTACTTGTGCATGAAGTACGAATCTATCTGCTCCACAATGTCCGTACGGTCCTGACTGGAGCGGTCGATGCGCCTTGTGAGCGACAGTGCCTCCACAGGATTTATGTGCGGATCGCGTATGATGTCCTCGAAATGCCACCGCACGGTGTCAATCCAGCATTTGAGATAGAGTCTGTTCTCAATCTCATCTCTGTCGTAAGGATTGCTGATTGCCGTATCAACGTTGTCTTTCACGTGATAGTCGTTTATCGCCTGACAGAACACGCGGCTGCAAAGTTGTGTAAATGACATTCTGTTTAGATTTAAATGTAATCAGTTTTGATACACGGCCACAGCGTCACGCACATGACTTTTCTGTCCGCGACACCGGCTCATGTACATGCAAATATAGCTTAAAAGGGGCAAACATGCAAATAAATAGAACGATTTTTCGCACTTTGGCACCGCTGAAAACGCTGTCACACAGCGTTGTGCATGCCGATATGCGCCCGTAGTGTTATGATAATCAGACTGAAAGAAGGAAAAGGTGGTCTTTTTTTGCACAATTGTTATGTATTTGTGCAAAGATGCGTCGATTTTTCAAAAAAATATTTGTCCATGTAAATAAAAAGTTGTTCCTTTGCAACGATTTACAAAAATAGGATATTATTTACAAACACTTTAAAATTTAAAATTATGTCAGAAATCGAATCTAAAGTAAAAGCCATTATCGTTGACAAACTCGGTGTTGATGAAGCAGACGTAAAGCCTGAAGCAAGTTTCACAAACGACCTTGGTGCAGACTCTCTGGACACCGTTGAGCTCATCATGGAATTCGAAAAGGAATTCGGTATCTCTATTCCAGACGATAAGGCTGAAAAGATAGCAACTGTTGGCGACGCAATCAGCTATATCGAGGAAAATACAAAATAAACTTTCCTGAAGTTTATTCTTTATGGCTTATGGTTAATGAGCTGTAATTTCGTTTCGTTTTTGACATATGCCGGTGTTTGTCGTTTTTTATGACAAATATTCAAGACAAATGCCCTGAAGAATGAAATTATCGGAACTCATTCACCATAAACCATAAATTTTTTATTCTAACATAATCAAAATCAATATAATGGAATTAAAAAGAGTAGTAGTAACAGGCCTTGGTGCTGTAACACCGGTGGGAAACAGCGTCGAAGAGACATGGAACAACCTCATTGCCGGTAAAAGCGGTGCCGCTCCTATTACACAGTTTGATTGCTCTAAGTTCAAATCCCAGTTTGCATGCGAGGTGAAGAACCTCAACATCAACGACTACATCGACCGCAAGGAAGCGCGCAAGATGGACCGTTACACACAGTTTGCCATCATCTCGGCTATGCAGGCAGTGAAAGACAGCGGCATGGATCTGGAGACAATCGACAAGAACCGTGTCGGCGTGGTATTCGGTGTAGGCATCGGTGGTATCAAGACATTCGAAGACGAAGTGTCTTACTACGCACAGAACAAAGAGAACGGACCTAAATTCAATCCTTTCTTTATTCCGAAAATGATTGCAGACATCGCGTCTGGACACATATCAATCATGTATGGTTTCCATGGTCCGAACTATACAACAACATCGGCATGTGCTTCTTCTACAAACGCACTGGCCGACGCATTCAACCTCATACGCCTGGGCAAGGCCGACATGATTGTCAGCGGTGGTGCCGAAGCAGCTATCTGCGCATGCGGTGTAGGCGGTTTCAACGCCATGCACGCACTCTCCACACGCAACGACGATCCTGAACACGCATCACGTCCGTTCAGCGCAAGCCGCGACGGATTCGTAATGGGTGAGGGCGCAGGATGTCTCATCCTCGAGGAACTGGAGCATGCTAAGGCACGCGGTGCTAAGATCTACGCCGAAATGGTAGGCGAAGGCATGAGCGCCGACGCTCACCACATCACAGCATCTCATCCGGAAGGACTTGGTGCAAAGCTCGTGATGGAAGCCGCTCTGGCCGACGCCGGACTCAAACCGGAGGACATCGACTACATCAACGTGCACGGAACATCAACACCTGTAGGCGACGTTTCTGAGGCAAAAGCCATCAAGGAAGTGTTCGGCGAGGCTGCATACAAGCTGAACATCAGCTCTACAAAGTCAATGACTGGCCACCTGCTCGGTGCTGCCGGTGCAGTAGAAGCAATGGTTTCTGTTCTTTCTGTAAAGAACGACATCATTCCTCCTACAATCAACCACGACGAGGACGACAAGGACGAAAACGTGGACTACAACCTCAACTTCACTTTCAACAAGGCACAGAAAAGAGAAGTAAGGGCCGCACTGAGCAACACATTCGGTTTCGGCGGTCACAATGCATGTGTAGTATTCAAGAAATATGCTGAATAATATTATAGACCGGATAAAGCTCCCCTTCCGAAAGGAAAAGGAGCTTTATTTGTCTTTATACCGGATCATCGGATTCTATCCGCACGACATCTCGCTCTACAAGCTCGCGCTCATGCACAAAAGCATGTTCAAACGCAATGAGAAAGGCAAGCCCGTGAACAACGAAAGGCTCGAATTTCTCGGCGATGCCATACTCGATGCGACCGTCGGCGACATAGTCTATCGCCATTTCCCGGGCAAACGCGAAGGCTTCCTCACAAACACAAGAAGCAAACTCGTGCAGCGCGAAATGCTCAACAAGCTGGCACAGGAAATGGGGATAAACCAGCTGATATGCTACAGCAGCCACGGTTCTTCGCACAACAGCTACATGGGCGGCAACGCTTTCGAGGCTCTCGTGGGAGCAATATATCTCGACCGGGGCTACGACGCCTGTATGCGATTCATGAAAAAACGCATACTCAGTGAGATGGTGAACATCGACAAAGTGGCCTATCGCGAGGTGAACTTCAAAAGCAAACTCATAGAGTGGAGCCAGAAAAACCGCGTGATGCTCGAGTTCAAGATCATCGAACAGAAGAAAGACGAGCAGGGAAGCCCGATGTTCAGATATGCCGTTGAGATAGAAGGCATTGCCGGATGTGAGGGCACCGGATACAGCAAGAAGGAAAGCCAGCAGATGGCATCGAAGCTCACACTGGCAAGACTGCGCAAGGAACCGCAGTTCATCGACGAGATATTCGCGGCCAAAACCAACCGCACAAAGATGGAGGAAGAGCCCACCGCAGCACTGCCCGACACAGGCGACAACAGCACTCCAAAGCCCGTAGAAGACAGACCGGTGAGCACAAACACCACAGACACCGCTGTCGACGACAACGAATTCGACCTGAGCAACATAAGCATGAAACGCCTCGGACGCGAGGACATCATAGCACGGGCCGAAGCACTCGCCTACGCCGACACGAAAACATCCTGACACAGCCGGACAGACACGGCACAAGCCGTGCCCGGCACACGTCAGACAATACAGCGCCGTGCACCCGAGGCACATGTACTCAAACGGTGGATAAATATACATGGCAAGGAGAAGGGACACACACAAACATCCAGCACAGTCTCCTGATTACGGCCGTTTTTACACACGACAGCATCTCCGGCCACAGATACGCACCCCACAGACACCATACGTATCAAGCTGTCACACAATTATTTACACTTTTTCGCATCACTTACAGCATCGTCACAGCATTCCTAAAAAGCCGTTCCGTCCCATACTCACACTCCCCCGCTCTCCCATCATTCTTTATTTCTGAAATTCCGCCCGACAGAAATTTCACACCCTCAGCGCATATTCATGTTTCACACCCCACACAGCGCCACAACCATTATGTCACGTATGCCCCCACACCATGAAAACATACCATATCCGACAACGCCATACGGCATACCCTTATATGAACTCCCTGCCACTATTGACCGCCCCATCGCCATTGCATACCTTTGCATCGCATTCAGGGAAAATC
>ULTX01079186.1_pt1 | contig 64960 bp, 55 predicted proteins | sample 1958041 | NCBI WGS metagenome assembly ULTX01 (sample SAMEA4835747, study PRJEB28245) | human gut metagenome | biome: gut microbiome; material: fecal sample | place: Denmark | collected 2008
CGGCGGTCGATGCCAAGTTAGAAGAAGTCATGAAGACCATGCCCGCCGGAATGGAGACCGAAAAGATATTCTTCCAGCCCGATAAAGTGGACGAAGCCATTAACTCGTTCATGGTGAACTTGGTGGAATCGGTAGCTATCGTGATTTTGGTGCTCATCTTCACCATGGGTATCCGAAGCGGGGTGATTATCGGTTTCGGGCTGATACTGACCATTGCCGTGTCCTTCCCTATCCTATTGGTGTGCGGCACCACCCTGCAACGCATCTCCTTAGGGGCTTTCATCGTAGCGATGGGAATGTTGGTAGACAATGCTATCGTGATTATGGACGGTATCTTGATAGACAAGCAACGGGGGTACGGACCGAAAACCTACCTGTACCGCATCGGGCGGAACACCGCCATGCCCTTGTTGGGCGCTACGGTCATAGCGGCATCTACGTTCTTATCGGTCTATCTCTCGCCCGACTCTGCCGGAGAATACGCCCGCGACCTGTTCTTAGTGCTTTGCGTGAGCTTGCTCGCCAGTTGGGTATTAGCACTCATCCAAGTGCCCGTATGCGCCAAGTCATGGCTTCCCGTGCGCGAGAAAAAACAAGGGAAACCGACCGAGGTGCTCAACTCGCCCGTACATCGGTTTATCCGGCGCAGCATCGGAGTCTTGATAGAACACCGTAACCTCACGCTCGGCATAGCAGGTATCGTATTAGTGGTGTGCATCTTCGGAATGACGCGGGTGAAAAACCTCTTCTTCCCCGACTTCGATTACCGCCAGTTCGTGATTGAATATTACCTTCCCTCGCAATCCAGCCCCGACCAAGTGCGGAAAGACCTGTTAGAGATAAGCGCATGGCTCCGCGAAAAGCCCGAAGTAGAACGGGTAGCCGCAAGCATGGGAAGCGCGCCCGCACACTATTGCTTAGTGCGCCCCATGACATCAGGAGGCGATTGCTACGGAGAGTTGATGGTGGATTGCGAAGACTATGCTACGGTGATGAAAATCCTTCCTACGGTGCGCGATGAGCTTCGTGCCCGCTATCCCGACGCATACATCCGGATGCGGAAATACAATTTCTCTATCGCTACCTCGCACACGGTGGAAGTAGAGTTCTCCGGTCCCGACCCTGCGGTGCTCCGCGAGTTGAGCCGCCAAGCGGAAAACATCATGCGCAAGTGTGAATATGTAGACCCGTATTCGGTACAGAACAACTGGAGACCCGCGGGCAAGTCGCTCGTGGCGGACTATGTGCGTGCCAATGCGCTCCGGTCGGGCATCGAACGGAGTGATGTAGGCAATGCCCTCTTGGCAGCTACAGACGGTATGCCCGTAGGCGTATTGACCGACCAAGACCGCACGGTGCTCATCAACCTCATAGTGCGGAATGCCGACGGAAGCCGGATTACCGACCTGAACGACATCCCCGTATGGAGCATGATGAACCTGCGCCTGACCGAAGAAGACCTGCAAGGCGTATTGACGGGAAGCAAGAACGCTTCCGACATCCAGGACGGGCTATTCCGAAGCGTGCCCCTGAGCAGCGTATCGGAACCCGTGCGGACGGACTGGGAAGAAGACGTGGTGTACCGCGTGAACGGACGCCGTGCCATCGAAGCCGAATGCGACCCGAACACTGACCTCTACGAAGGTACACCGGCTAAGGTGAAAGCGTCCATTCAGAAGGAAATAGAAGCCATTCCTCTTCCCGAAGGCTATCAGATGCGCTGGACGGGCGAAGACGAGCTTCGTGATGATGCCATATCCAACCTGCTGAAGTTCGTTCCGCTCACCATTTTCCTGATATTGATTATCCTGCTTTTGCTCTTCAATAACTGGAAGAAGGTGATACTGATTCTCATCTGCTTCCCCTTCGTGTTCTGCGGCATCACCCCTGCCCTGCTCCTCTTCCGCCAGCCGTTCACCTTCATGGCAATAATCGGCATGATGGGGCTAATAGGGATGATGGTGAAGAACGCTATCGTATTGGTGGACGAAATCAACCGCTTGCAAACCGAGGAGAAGCGAGACCCGTATCATTCGGTGATAGAAGCTACCGTATCGCGTGTGCGCCCCGTACTAATGGCATCGCTCACCACCATTGTGGGCATGATTCCGTTGGTGGGCGACCCGATGTACGGTTCGATGGCGGTCACTATCATGGGCGGGCTTACCGTAGGCACTATCATCACGCTGATACTCTTGCCGCTGTTCTACACGGCATTGTTTCATGTGAAGAAATATTAGTTATATGCAATTCAATCAAACGCAGAGACGCAAAGACGCAGAGAAATATTTTTAGAGAAAAGCAAAGGACACGGAGAAAATGAAAATTAAGAATTATCCGTGCATACCATAACTTTTTTAATCCTCTTGCGCTCTTTGCTCTCTCAAAAAATAAAAACTCTGCGCTTTTGCGTCTCTGCGTGCAATTTATGAAAACATCCAAAAAGACATTATGAAAAAACTATTCTTATCATCACTCGCCGCCCTCTTCTGCTGGACGGCAATGGCACAAAGCCCGCTCACGCTCGACGCACAAGCCTGCCGGGAAATGGCGTTGGCGCATAACGAAGACCTGATGCGTGCGGGAAACGAAGCACGCAAGGCGGAACTGGACAAACAAATCGCTTTCCGGGGCTATCTTCCGAAACTGGACGGAACAGCTACGGGCACTTATCTGACCGACATGGACCTGATGGGCATGGAACTTCAGATGCGGGGCATGTACATGGCGGGCATCAGCGTGGTGCAACCGCTCTATGCGGGAGGGCGCATCATCGCCGGAAACAAGTTGGCACGCATCGGAAAGGAATGTGCCGACGAGAACCTGCGCAAGACCCGTATGCAGGTGATAGCGGATGCCGATAACGCCTACTGGACATACATCTCGGTGGGAAGGAAAGTGCGGATGCTCGAAAGCTACAAGACACAGATGGACACGGCGTTCCACCAAGTGGAAGTGGCACTCTCCGCCGGCATGGGAGTAGAGAACGACCTGCTCCGCATCCGCACCAAGCAAAGCGAAATCCATTACCAATTGCAAAAGGCACGCAACGGGCTCGACCTCTGCCGCCTGGCGCTCTGCAACGTATTAGGGCAACCGCTCGATACCGAAATCACACCCGTCGATACGGTTATTTCGGTATCGGCTCCCGCACAAATGGACGAAAACATCTCGGCACGTCCCGAACTGGCTCTCTTGCAAAAGCAGGTGGAAGCGGGAGAGCAACAAGTGAAAATGGCACGTGCGGACGTACTTCCGCAAATCGGACTATCCGCCGGATACCTCTATTACGGCAACATCAAGCTGAAAGGCACTACGTATGACAACGCGGGAAACGCCGTTCCCTTCACCCAGAAGTTCGATGACGGATTGGGACTGGTCATGGCTTCGGTCAGCATCCCGCTCTTCCACTGGGGCGAAGGATTGAAAAAGGTAAAGAAAGCCCGCCTCGACTTGGAAAGCGCACGGCTCGACCTGCAAAAGAACCAACGCCTGCTCAGCATCGAAGCACGCCAGGCGGTGCAGAACGTAACCGACGGATACCGCATGGTGGAAACGGCGCAATTAGGATGTGCCCAAGCCGACGAGAACCTGCGCGTGATGCAGAACCGGTACCGGAACGCACTCTGCACCCTGACCGACCTGCTCGATGCCCAATCGCAATGGCAACAGGCTCAAAGCAACCTCATCGAAGCCCAAACCCAATACAAGCTCTACGAAACGGAATACCTGCGGGCGACGGGAAGGCTGGAGTAAAAAAAAGGAAACTAATTTCAATTTGAAAAAGATTTTCATTATTTTCATACGTTATTATTCATTATTTCCTATATTTGCCATGAAAAAGATAATGAAAGACCATGAAACACGAATCTATGTATTTACATCCGGAACTGGAGACCATGACTCGTCCGGAGATAGAAAAACTTCAAATGGAGCGGTTGCAACAGACTCTGCAACGCTGTATGCGCACTCCTTTTTATAAACAACGCTTTGCCGAAATCGGATTGAAACCCGAAGATATACATTCGTTGGATGACTTGCAAAAAATCCCCTTTACCACCAAACAGGATTTGCGCGACCATTATCCTTTCGGACTTTCTGCAGTTCCGTTGGAAGAAGTCGTTCGCTTGCATTCTTCCAGCGGTACCACCGGCACACCGACCGTTATTCTCCACACCCAACATGATTTGGACGAATGGGCAAATGCCGTGGCACGCTGCCTCTATATGGTAGGATTACGCAAGGGAGATATTTTCCAAAATTCATCAGGCTACGGCATGTTTACAGGCGGATTGGGATTTCAGTATGGAGCAGAACGGTTAGGAATGCTTACCGTACCTGCCGCCGCGGGAAATACCAAACGGCAAATCAAATTCATTACAGATTTCGGAACAACCGCCCTTCACGCCATCCCCAGCTATGCGGGAAGACTTTACGAAGTGATGGAAGAAATGGGGATTAACCCTCGACGTGACACGAAACTCCGCACGTTGATTATCGGAGCCGAACCGCATTCGGACGAACAACGCCGACGCATCGAAGAGATGTTGGGCGTAAAGGCATATAACTCGTTCGGCATGTCGGAAATGTGCGGTCCGGGTGTAGCTTTCGAATGTCCCGAACAAAACGGCCTGCACATCTGGGAAGACTATTACATCGTGGAAATTGTCAATCCCGATACACTGGAACCTGTACCCGAAGGTGAAATCGGAGAATTGGTACTGACCACTATCAACCGTGAAGCAATGCCTCTATTGCGCTACCGCACACGCGACTTGACCCGCATTCTTCCGGGTGATTGCCCTTGCGGACGTCATCATATACGCCTTGACCGCATGAAAGGGCGAAGCGATGACATGATGATTTTGAAAGGCGTAAACATTTTCCCTATCCAGATAGAAAATATCTTGATGCAATTTAAAGAATTGGGCAATGATTACCTCATTACGCTAACTAACTTGGAGGCAAATGACGAAATGACCGTGGAAGTGGAATTAAACGATTTCACCGATGATTACGGATTCTTGCAACGCCTGACCAAAGAAATTACCCGTCAACTGAAAGATGAAATCCTTATCACTCCGCGCGTAAAACTCGTGCCAAAAGGAAGCCTGCCCAAGCAGGAAGGTAAAGCTGTGCGTGTAAAAGATTTAAGAAAAACGTTGATTTAAAATTTACAAGATATGACCATCCATCAATTATCCGTATTTGTAGAAAACAAGTCGGGAACACTGCTTCAGGTTCTCGAATTGTTGAAAGAAGCGGGCATCCAGCTCATCGCTTCCACCATTTCCGATACCGTAGAATACGGCATCTACCGCATTATTTGTTCCGAACCTATGCGTGCGTATGATACCCTGAAACAAGCGGGCATATCGGCGAATCTCTCGGAAGTGTTCGCCATTATGCTCGATAACCAGCCTGGACGTGCCGCCGATGCCATCCGTAGTTTTAGCGAAGCAGGGATAGGCATTTCTTATCTCTATTCGTTCCTGCTTTCCGGAAAAGGCATTTTGGTATTCCGTACCGATAACACTGAGAAGACACGCCAAGTCATCTTAGACAAAGGACTGGACTACATCGAAGAAAAACGCCTGCTGGAAATGGCGTGATTTTTATTTAACGCAGAGGCGCAAAAACGCAAAGTTTTAAGGTTTTTGCGTCTCTGCATTCAATTAAAATCACTCCCATGTATCGGAACGGAATGGAATAAGCGGCATCCAATTGCCTCCATATAAAGTTCCCAACGAAAAATCACGGAAACAATAACGAACCGCCACCGGTGCTTTCACCCGACGGGATGAAACCACTATTTCATTGGTTTGCCAATGAAGCCAAACCGAATCAGCCGGATGAAACAAACGGTCTTCACCAGCCACTTCAAACCCTTGAATATCGTAATTCCGGCAAATGCCCATGCCAATATTATCTATTGCCACCCAAACTTCATCTCCCTTAACAGTAAACGACTTATACCGAGGATGCTGGCAAAAGAATTGTTGCTTTCCATACGTATGGTTCAACGCCAAATAGCTCAGCCTGCGTCCTACTTGTTTCTTATCACCCGGATGAATGTTGTAACGCTCATAAGGCTTTACCAAATCATTAATGCAAATCATGTCGCTATTCGGAATTAGCCGGATAGCTTCCCATTGAGCCTCCCGCAAATAAGGAGCCAATCCATCCTGACTGCCCTCATATTCATAAGGAGCTATTTCAACGGCATAAAACGGAATATCTCCCTGCTCCATTTCGCTACGCCAAAGCTCTACCATATTTGCCAAACGACGAGCATAAGTCTGATGATATCCGACATTGGAACATCCTTGATACCAAAGAATACCGCGCACTGTATAATGCCGTACCGGTAAAAACATGGCATTATACATCAGCATAGGACGCTCGTAGGCTACTTGCTTTTCCATATCTTCAGGACGAAGCGATACATCGGGATACTGTTCCAATAATTCACGGTTTGTCCAACTCTCCACTTTGGAACCTCCATAAGCACAACTCACAATACCTACCGGCACCTGAAGCACCTCACTTAAAGTTGTGGCAAAAAACCATGCCGTAGCACTAAATTCAGGAGACGTTTGAGGTGAAGGTACAGCCCAGGAGCCTTCTACATCTTCTAAAGGCTCGTAGCTCTGCCTTAGTGGAACCGTAAAAAAACGTATATGGCGCGCCCATTGTGCCGAGAATGCAATTTCATCAAAACCACCCTCGACACAACATCCTGCAAATCCCTTTAAGGGCATCTCCATATTGCTTTGCCCAGAAGCTAACCAAACCTCCCCTATTAACACTCCTTTCACCGTCAGCTTTTCACCGTCATCAAAACAGATTTCGTAAGGAGTAAAACCAGCTTTAGGAGTCGGTATACTTACCGACCAATTCCCTTTTCCGTCCGCCAGGCAAGTATACGTCTGATTATTCCACGAAGGGGTCACATTGACCGTAGCATCAGGCTCTGCTTTCCCCCAAAGCCGAGCCTCTGCCTGTTGTTGCAATACCATATTGTCCGCAATCAAAGCAGAAGGCTGTACTTTCGCATTCGAAAATACACAAATCAAAAGTACCGCCAGCAAACAAATGTTCCGTTTCATTGTCATGTCATTTTAAAATTAGATTATTTTCGTTCAGACAAATATATAAAGATTCTTTTATTACCGCCAAAGAGAAAAGGTAGGCAAATAACATTTCCATACCTAATCCGAAACAAAAAGCACCGGCAAAGATTATCAATTTAACGGAAAGTGACATGACGGTTGGCCATGAAATTGACCGCACCATAAATAAAAAGCCCGAGGAACTGAGCTAAATATTCATTGCAATGAAGCAATTCCACTAACATCAGAAGAAAAAGGAATTGCGTTGTATACGCCAACAAGAAAGCACCGGCAAAAAACAATATCTGATGCCAAATACCGTTTTTCTTGTCATCGGTTTCTAAAGGAAATATCCAATATTTACACCAAATGAAATTATGAATCTGAGCGATAATGTATGCTATAACATTCGCTGTAATGTAGTCTTCGCCTTCAATGTGCATCAATAGCCATACAACCAATGCCGTTATCAGCGCATTGAGCGTTCCTACTATGGCAAAGCGAATGATTCGCACAGATTCTTTCATGTAGTTTATTATCAAATTTGAACACAGAGACACAAAGCCACAAAGAAATTTTTGTTACAGCAAAATTAAAAAACTCTGTGTCTCCGTGTCTCTATGTTTGATTTATCAGTTAGTTGCCGCTTATTCTTTAATATCCACTTTCAAGTGAAGCTCATCCAATTGTTTTTGGTCGAGGAATCCCGGAGCGTCCAACATTACGTCACGGCCCGAATTGTTCTTCGGGAAAGCAATACAATCGCGGATAGAATCAAGACCGGCAAAGAGTGATACCCAGCGGTCGAGACCGTATGCTAATCCTCCGTGAGGAGGCGCGCCAAACTTGAAAGCATTCATCAAGAAGCCGAACTGCTCTTGTGCTTTTTCGGGAGTGAATCCCAAAATCTCGAACATCTTTTCCTGTAAAGCCGAATCATGAATACGGATAGAACCGCCTCCGACTTCCACACCATTAACCACCATATCGTATGCATCGGCACGTACAGAAGCAGGGTCAGTATCCAGCAAAGGAATATCTTCATCCTTCGGATGTGTAAACGGATGATGCATAGCCATCAAGCGGCCTTCTTCCTCACTCCATTCGAACATCGGGAAGTCTACCACCCACAAGCAAGCGAACTTGTTTTTGTCGCGCAAACCGAGTTGATTACCCATCTCCAAACGCAACTCGCAAAGCTGCTTACGGGTCTTCATCGCATCGTCTCCGCTCAATATCAAAATCAAGTCACCCGGTTTTGCTCCGAAAGCTTCTTTCATTTGCTGAAGCACCTCTTGGCTATAGAATTTATCTACACTCGACTTCACGTTTCCGTCTGCCTCAATGCGTGCGTACACCATACCTTTTGCACCGATTTGCGGACGTTTCACAAACTCGGTCAGCTGGTCAAGTTGCTTGCGGGTATAGTGGGCAGCGCCTTCTGCACAGATACCGCCGATGTAAGCCGCATTGTCGAATACCGAGAACCCATAACCTTTCAATACGTCCATCAATTCGACAAACTTCATGCCAAAGCGCAAGTCGGGCTTATCACTTCCGTAATACTTCATCGCATCTGCCCACGGCATCCGTTGGAACGGTTCGGTCAGTTCTACGCCACGCAATTCCTTAAACAAATGCTTAGCCATGCCCTCGAACATTTGGATAATGTCTTCCTGCTCTACGAAACTCATTTCGCAATCTATCTGGGTAAATTCAGGCTGGCGGTCGGCACGTAAATCCTCATCACGGAAACATTTTACAATCTGGAAATAGCGGTCGAAACCCGATACCATTAATAATTGCTTCAAGGTTTGAGGAGACTGGGGAAGTGCATAAAACTGTCCCGGATTCATACGCGAAGGAACCACAAAGTCGCGTGCACCTTCGGGAGTAGAGCCAATCAGCATCGGGGTTTCCACTTCGAGGAAGCCTTTGCTGTCCAAATAGCGGCGCACTTCCATCGTCATGCGATGACGGAGTTCCAAATTCTTACGTACGGCAGTACGGCGCAAGTCAAGGTAACGGTATTTCATCCGAAGGTCATCTCCTCCGTCGGTATTATCTTCAATAGTGAATGGAGGCGTTTGCGCCGCATTCAGGATATTCAATTCTGATACGATAATTTCAATTTCACCTGTAGGGATGTTGGCGTTCTTGCTGGAACGTTCGCTTACCGTACCTTTTGCCTGAATCACATATTCACGTCCCAAGTGGTTGGCACGCTCACAAAGTTCGGCATTTACTTCCGTATTGAAAACCAACTGGGTGATTCCATAACGGTCGCGGAGGTCTACAAAGGTCATTCCTCCCATTTTGCGTGAACGTTGCACCCATCCGGCAAGCGTCACGTTTTTGCCTGCATCGGCGAGCCGAAGCTCACCGCAAGTATGACTTCTGAACATATTCTAAACGTTTATAAATCTAAGTTTCATTAAAATTTAGGCAAAGGTAGTACTTGTTTTTGACTTATGCAACAGATTTGCAGCAATTCAAAGGGTATGCAGGACGGTGCTTTGAGCCAAATAATCGGGTCGGTCGGCATAAATATACATCACGCTTCCGCCCTTAATGGCATCGATGATAGGACGCGAAAGCTTTTCGGGTACTGCCGGACATCCGAAGCTTCGCCCCAGCCTTCCTCCATTACGGATAACCGAAGGATTAGCGTAAGCAGCCCCGTGCATCACAATGGCACGCCGGCGGGCATGGTCGTTAATCCCTTTTTCCAACCCTTCCAATATCAGGGAATATCCGTTTTTGCCTTGGTAAGTAGATTCGGTCAAATAAAATCCCAATGAACTTTTCAGCGAACCGTCTTCGTTAGAAAAAGAAGTGGCATAGTTATTCCCGCTATTTTTCCCATGAGAAACGACCGAAGAAAAAAGCATTTTTCTTTGTTTCATATCGAACACGTACAAGCGTTCTTGCGTAGAAGGCTTCGAAAAATCAATCAATGTCAGCACTTCCCGTTTTCGTCCTCCAATGCGGTAATATCCCGTTACAGCCTGACGGAAAGCGGCATAATTCACCCTTCCTTCCAAATCCATTTCACGATACAACTGAAGGCAACGGTCGGTCACTTTCACTTGGGGAACCTCTTTTTTCTCTTCCGGTTGGCTAAAAATAGAACTGGATACAGCACCTGCTAAAATACATACGAACAAAACAAAACGCAGCATTGGAAAACTTTTTTGAATACGGGCGCAAAGATAGTGATTTTTAATAGATAATGTGGCTTTTACGAATGAATATTTTTTGAACTTTGAACACAGAGACACAGAGACACTGAGTCTTTAATTTTAAGTATGTGAAAATACACTGTGATTTCAATTCTCTGCGTCTCTGTGCCTCTGTGTTCAAAAAAAATAATCACTCAATGACCACCACCAGCGTAGCCCCTGCAGGCATACGGTCGAAAACAAACTTAGCGTGTGATGTAGCGTTGCGCACACACATGTGCGAACGGGGCGTAGTGCCCAACGACCAACTATATTCTATCATAGCGGTTTGAGGAACATTCACGGGCACTCCATGTATATAAGCACCATTCGTAAACCGCGAAGCGTATGGAGCATAACCGCCTACGCCCGACCCTCCGTCTTTCAAGAACACCATCCGTTCTTTCTTTTCTTGCAACAAGAACATTCCCAACGGCGTTTCCTGAGCATACGGCGGACGATGCACACCTGTCGTAGCCGGATTCATGCTCCGTATAGCCCATTTCCCTCTATCAATCCGTTCCATTGTCGCAATATTCTGGTCTTTCCGGTCTACGAAAATGACATGATGAAACTCTGTGCCTTCGGCAAGCGGCTTCACATAACGCCGAGGCACCAGCCAATTTCCTCCTATCGTAACAGGATTTATGCGAAGAAAATCTCCTTCCTCGCCTTTTAAGCAGACCAATGAGCCATCCCTTCCGTAGCGTTCGGGAACATCCGAATCAGACGGCAAATACAAAGGCACCGACTGATAACGTTCAATCCCCAATGTGTCCGACACACGTCCGTATTCATTCCGTACATACATACGCACCAAAGGCGCTTCTTGATTCCGGTTCTTGTAATTGCTAAGCACAGCCCAGCGCACCGTATCATGCTGCATATTCTCGATAAACGCCAAGCACTTGCGTATTGTTTCCCACTTGAAACTCCGCACCGTATCACCGTAAGGATACACATCTTCCGGCGTATAACGATCGTAAAGCAAATCTTTGATTAGTTCAATATCCGAAAAAGTAAGTTCAGAAGACGCTCTATCCTCCATCCGCGAAACCATATCATTCATTATTTCCAGTTTCTCAGATACCGGAAAATCAGGCATCTGTTGTTTCTCACATCCGAAAAACGCCAGACAAGCCACGCACACGATAAATAGAACCTTTCTCTTCATAGCCGGCAAGTTAAGGTTTATACAAAGATAAACATTTTTTCTCATTTTCAAAATCTGTTATTTATAGAAATAACACTCGAGAAGAAGAATTTGTTGAAATGCATTAGGGTTCATCGCCCTTCGCACCTAGCTTCATCAGCCAACGGACTTAAGTTCATTAATCTACACATTATACTATCTCAATACGCCCGATAATATAAAAACAAAAAAGCCTTTCTAGGTGTAACCGCTACAACCAGAAAGGCTAAAACACATGTTTATAAAAGCAAATTATCAGAAGCGAACCATCATTTCTACTACCAGTTTGTCTTGTTCCGATTCTAACGGAATTGCATCGTCATCATAAAAATACTTTTCGTAGTTCAAACGGAGGTCTGCCTGAAACGGTTTTCCGAAACTAAACGTCAAACCACCCGTAATACGCTTGCGCTCATAATCGGTGATAATGTAATCAATTCCATCCTCATCCAGTTCATCACTATTGTTTCCCATATAGTCGAAGCGTGCCAAAAAAGACACTTTCTTGATAAGGCTCTTCTCCTTCTTGATAAAATAGTCGTAATTAATGAAAGCATCTAACGCCCATACGCTTTCGAAAGCAGAATGTGCATAGTCCTTATACATCCCTTCCACCTCGAAATGCCAGTTGTTCCAGTCGTAATACGTACCGATGTCATACATATAAATATTCCGGTCGAACGGACGGATACGTTGCGTACTTAAGGTCAGGTTATACCCCTTGAATGGCATCAATTCCAACTTAGCCGAATACGAAAGTGCCTTATGCCACCCTTTTTGTTCGGTCAATCCCGAACCGCTGAATAATCCTGCCTCTATCGCAAAAGGGAAACCTTCCTTCATCGAATATTTCAACGTAGCACCTGCATCACGCAAACTTCCCATTTGTTTGGCAATAAACGAGCGGTTGGCAAAATATTGCAAATGAGGAGAACGATGCGCGTCAATGGTAAAAGGCACACGCATCTGACCGATAGTAACGTTGAAACCTTTAAGCGGAGTAACCCGCGCATAAGCGTCCAACATCTTGATTACTCCTTCGTCGCAAAGGTCTATTTCGGCTTTATAGCTTACGATAGGAAGTAGATTTCCCGTAGCGCTTACACGAGCATTACGCACTTGAAAACGTTGCGCGTTAGTCGAAGTTTGATATTCATACTTTCCCCGCACCGTACCATGGATTTCGGGGATAGCATCTTTCCAACTGAATTCTTGAGCACCAACCGATGCTACAGAGAGCGCCAACAATAGCGCAGAGAGATATTTTTTCATTTGTCTCTTCGTTTTTTAACCGATGCAAAAGTAAGGGACAAAGATAAAGTAATTATGTCAAATGTGTTACAAATATGTTACATTTCGTATTTCAAACAAACCGTAACGTCTCCACCTTTTCCAATCGCGCACGCAAACGGGGCATTTCGGACTTGCGGATGCGCAGACGCATGAAACAATCCATATCGTAGGATTGGCTCACGATTTCAGGCGAATCTTCTTTCACAATCCGCATCACATCGTTCATGAACGGATATTCGAAAGCAAAGCTCACCTCCTCGTCTACGGTCTTCTCTACCACTTCTGCTTCTTCCAAGGCTTGTGCCGCCGCAGTACGGTATGCCACTATCAGTCCACTTGTACCCAATTTAATACCACCGAAATAACGCACTACAATCACCAGCACATCGGTCAGTTCCTTCGAATTGATTTGTCCCAAGATAGGCTTACCCGCCGTACCCGAAGGCTCTCCATTATCATTGGCACGGAAGTTTTTCCGGTCAGCACCTAACATATAGGCATAACATACATGGCGGGCATCGTAATATTTCTTTTGGTAAATATCCAATTGTTCTTTCACCTCTTCAAGGGTACGTACAGGAAGGGCGATAGCAATAAACTTGCTCCGCTTCTCGGTATAAATGGATTCCGAAAGTCCGGTTATTGTCTTATACGTATCGTCCATGCGTCTCCCCTCCTCTTTTTTATCGGTTAGTGTTGCGGGAAACGATGGCTACGATGAATCACCCGTACCTGAAGCTGATGAATCAAGGCTTTACCCATAATAATGAGCGTAACGGCTACCAAGATAAGCACAATGCCCAATACGATACGGGGAGTAAGCCGTTCGCCGAATACCAACACGCCACAACAAATAGCCGTCAGTGGTTCTAAAGCACCTAAGATTGCCGCCGGAGTAGAACCGATGTAATGGATGGATTTGGTCATTGTCACCAGCGAAATGACGGTAGGGAATAGGGCAAGACATACCGGATTAATCCACAATACCGGCTGGCTGACCACATCCAATTGGGTACAGAATTTCAGACGTACCACATATACGCTTAAACCAAACAACAAGACATAAAAAGTCAACTTGACAATAGGCATATCTTTCAGAACAGAACGGTTTACACCTATTATATATAAGGCGTATGTAAGCGAGGAAAGGAAGACCAATGCCACCCCTGTCAGGCTCAAAGTCTGTCCGCCTTCGCCTTGATAAAGCAACGAAATACCCGTAAACGCCAAGGCTATGGAAATCATTGTAATCGGAGAAATTTTTTCCTTGAAGAATACCGCCATTAAGATAGCCACCAATACCGGATAAACGAACAAGATAGTAGAGGCAATACCCGCATCCATGTAATTGTAAGATAAGAACAAAGTGAGCGACGAAAAAGAGAAAAGCAACCCCATCACTACTAATGGAAGCACTTCACAACGGCGCAAGGCAAACGATTGGCGTTGCACCACCATCATTACGCCCAACATCACAAGCCCGAAGGCATAACGGTAAAATAACACAGAATCTGCCCCCATGCCATCGGCATAAAGAGGCAAGGCGAACAAGGGATTCAACCCATAACTGGCAGCCGCAATGGCTCCATACGCAAACCCTTTGAATGTAACACGATCCATAAAATCCTATCTGTTTTTCAAAACCGGGTGCAAAGATAGGAGTTTTTAAATGAAGAATGAAGAGTTAAGAATGAAGAATTTCCGTATTTTTGCAATTCTTCATTCTTAACTCTTCATTCTTCATTCAAGCTTATGGATAACCAGCCCCGAACGCAACTTGGGCTCGAACCAAGTGGTCTTGGGCGGCATGATATTGCCCGTATCGGCAATGTCCATCAATTGTTTCATTGATACAGGATACAAAGCCAATGCCATTTTCATCTCGCCGCTATCCACCCGTTTCTTTAATTCGCTTAGCCCACGAATGCCACCAACGAAATCAATGCGTTTATCGGAACGTAAATCTTTAATGCCTAAAATCTCATCTAAAATCAATTTCGAAGAAATCGTCACGTCAAGCACACCTATCGGGTCGTTGTCATCATACGTATCGGGATTAGCCGTCAGGCTATACCATTTGCCGTCCACATAAAGCGAAAAGTTATGCAAGGCTTTTGGCTTATAGATTTCCGTACCCTTCTCCTCTACCTCAAAATGCTTCTTCAAAGCATCTATAAAAGCTTGTGGAGTCAATCCGTTCAAGTCTTTCACCACCCGATTGTAATCAATGATTGTCAACTGATTGGCAGGGAAACATACCGCCATGAAGTAATTGTATTCTTCATCTCCTTTATGATTCGGATTTTGCTTGGCTTTTTCCGCACCTACCAATGCAGCCGCTGCGCTCCGATGATGTCCGTCGGCAATATACATAGCCGGCATCTTCTCGAAAGCACAAGTGATAGCTTCGATATCTTCATCAGCATCTATTACCCAAAACGTATGTCCGAACCCGTCTCCCGGAGCTACAAAATCGTATTCCGGCTTTTGCGTTATATATTTCTTCACAATCTTATCCAGTTCCGCATTCTCCGGATAAGCAAAGAATACCGGTTCGATGTTCGCATTATTCACCCGCACATGCTTCATGCGGTCTTCTTCCTTATCACGGCGGGTCAGTTCATGCTTCTTAATATTCCCGTCCATATAGTCGGGCACGTATGCACCTACAACCAGTCCGTATTGAGTCTTCCCATTCATTGTTTGGGCATAAACGTAATAGCAAGGCTTCTCATCCTGCACCAACCAACCTTTTTCCTGAAACATCCGGAAGTTTTCCGCCGCCTTTTCATACACACGCGGGTCATGTTCGTCTGTACCTTCGGGAAAATCGATTTCAGGCTTAATGATGTGATACAACGATTTTTCATTCCCTTCCGCTTCTTTACGTGCTTCTTCCGAATTAAGCACATCGTAAGGACGTGAAGCTACTTCTTCCACCAGTTCTTTCGGCGGACGTATGCCTTTAAAAGGTTTTATCTTTACCATAGTACTCAGTTAATAATTAACAATTAAGAACTAATAGCAGAATTCCTCTCAATGTATATGAATGAATAAACGGCAGATGCATCATACATTTGCCGTTATTCATTATTACCTATCCACTATTAATATTTCATTTATTCACCCGGAACTTCTCGCAACCGTCTTTCAGGAATCCAACAATCTGCTTAGCCGCAGCTATACCTGCATTGATATTGGCTTCAGCAGTCTGTGCACCCATCTTCTTCGGAGTAGAGAAATAGCGTCCTGGGAATTGTTCGGCAAATTCGGCATGATGTACTGGCATGATATCTGTTACGTATTTCAAATCAGGACGGTCGTTCATCAAACGGAGCAAGTCGGCTTCGTTGATAACTTCCTTACGTGCCGTATTCACCAACAAGCCGTTCTTAGGCATACGGTTCACCAAATCGTAATTAATCGAATTCTTGGTTTCAGCCGTAGCCGGAATATGCAGCGAAATCACATTACATGTCTCATACAAGGCTTCTGCAGAGTCTACAGGAATGATACCGTCGGCTTCCATCGCTTCTTTGGGGCAATAAGCATCGTATGCATAAATCTCCATACCGATGCCTTTCGCAATACGAGCCACATTACGCCCTACATTTCCGTAAGCATGAATACCTAACTTCTTGCCTTTCAATTCTGTACCTGACTTACCGTCATAGAAGTTGCGGACAGCCATAATCATCATTCCAAAAGCCAATTCTGCTACTGCATTCGAATTTTGTCCCGGCGTATTCATTACACAAACGCCGTGAGCCGTAGCCGCTGCAAGGTCCACATTATCATATCCCGCTCCGGCACGAACCACAATTTTCAGCTCTTTAGCTGCGTCCAACACCTCATTGTCTATAATATCACTACGGATAATCAACGCATTTGCATCTTTTATCGCATCTAATAATTGTGCCTTATCAGTATATTTTTCCAGCAATGCCAATTCGTAGCCTGCTGCTTCTATCTCTTTACGGATACCGTCTACTGCCACTTTGGCAAACGGCTTCTCGGTTGCAACTAATATTTTCATAGGATTTCAGTTTTAAGTGTTCATTATATCTAATTAGAAACACAGAGACACGGAGACACAAAGAAATCTATTTTCAATAAAAAGACTCTGTGCCTTTGTGTCTCTGTGTTCGACAAAATCAATGTGTCTTCTCAAATTCCTGCATACAGTCTATCAATGCCTGAACGCTTTCTACAGGCAGAGCATTGTAACAAGAAGCACGGAATCCGCCTACTGAACGGTGTCCCTTAACGCCTACCATGCCTTTTTCTGTAGCGAATTTCAGAAAATCGGCTTCCAGTTCTTTATATTCGTCCGCCATTACGAAACAAATGTTCATATACGAACGGTCTTCGGGAGCGGTCACCGTACCGCGGAACATCTTGTTGCGGTCAATTTCAGCATACAGCATATCCGAACGCAACTTGGCACGGCGTTGCATTTCTTCCACTCCACCCTGAGCTTTCAACCAACGCAATGTCTGCAACGCAGCGTAAATAGGCACTACAGGAGGTGTGTTGAACATTGAACCTTTTTCGATATGAGTCTGGTAATTCAACATAGTCGGGATATGGCGTGACACCTTTCCTACCGCATCGTTCTTTACAATAACGAAAGTCACACCTGCCGGAGCCAAATTCTTCTGCGCACCGCCATAGATACAGATATATTTCGACACATCAATCGGACGAGAGAAAATATCTGAAGACATATCTGCTACTAACGGCACATTCACATCCGGGTCAGCATGGAGTTCCGTTCCATAAATGGTATTATTGGTAGTGATATGGAAATAGTCTACATCAGCCGGTACTTCATACCCTTTTGGAATAAATGTATAGTTGGCATCAGCCGAAGAAGCGACTTCTACTACATCACCGAAAGCCTTAGCTTCCTTCATTGCTTTCTTTGCCCACGCACCTGTATTAAGATAAGCGGCTTTCTTTTCCAAGAAATTATAGGGAACCATACAGAACTCCAGACTTGCGCCTCCACCCAAGAACAGCACCGAATAGCCATCGGGGATGTTCAATAATTCCTTAAACAACGCCACAGCTTCGTCTACCACAGGTTGGAAGTCTTTAGCGCGGTGACTGATTTCCATCAACGAAAGTCCCGATCCGTTAAAGTCAAGAATAGCCTGAGCTGTGTTTTCGATCACTTCGCGAGGCAATATAGAAGGTCCCGCATTAAAATTATGTTTTTTCATTTGGTAGTTTGTTTTGGTTAAACAATATCATTAGTTCTTGGATGCGAAGTTAGCAATTATTTTTTGACTTCCAAAAGTTTTATGAATAATTTTATATCAAGAATGGTTTTAGACTTACAAAATACCAACAAGACACCTGTTTTGATTACATATTGACACAAATATGACATTCCGTAAACAATGCCTTTTTGTCAACTATGGCATTTTGTACGGTCTGCCAGCACAAACATGCTGATTTCTGACACAAAGTTATTATTTTGCCACTTCTATCAAAGTTTTTACCCCTTTAATCTTTTCATTTCGTACGAGTTTTAACACTTGTTTAGCCTTATTCCGAGCAATAGCCACAAAAGCATGATGTTCTTTTACGTCTACTTTTCCAATTTCCTCCTTCTGTAAATTGCCTTTTTTCGACAAAAAGCCTACAATATCCACTTTATTGATTTTATCTTTTTTCCCTTTACCTATATATAAGGTAACAAATTCGGGCAAAGGAGGACGAAGTCCCGAATCAGGAAGTACATAAGTTTCCAGCATATCTTCCGACAAATAAGAAGGAAATTCTTCCTCTTGATAAACCAATACATACGCATTCCCTTCATCTTCCCAACGTGCGGTACGCCCATTACGATGAATAAATCCATCTTCAGACACAGGCAAATGATAATGCACCACATTTCTTATATCAGGGATATCCAACCCTCGTGCAGCCAAATCGGTAGAGACCAAAACCGGACAACTTCCGTTACGGAACTTATACAACGCCCGTTCACGTTCATCCTGCTCCATACCTCCATGAAACGTTTCGCAATACACTTTCATTTCATGCAAGTATTTTCCTACCCGTTCCACACTTTCCCGGTGATTACAAAATACTAAAGTTGACTGATTCCCTATGCAACAGAGCAAACGATACAATGTCTCCAGTTTATCTTTCAGAGGAGAAACTACCTTATATAAATGTAAACGGGAAGACAAAGAACTTTCCAAAGTAAGAAAATCCAATTTTCTCACTTTGCCAAGCCCCGTAAAACGAGGTATCTCTTCGGCATCGGTTGCTGAAAGCAAAAAACGCCGTTCAATACAAGGCAATTGTCCGAGCACAGCCGACATTTCTTCTTGAAAGCCAAACTCTAAACATTTGTCAAATTCATCAATTATCAGCAAACGTACCGTAGAAGCATCAAAATTCGACTTTTGAAGATGATCATTCATTCTTCCCGGCGTACCGATAATTACCGATGGATTCATATTTTTCATTACCCGATGCTCTTCCATAGCCGGACGTCCGCCGTAACAGCTCATTACATCATACCCCGTTCCCATTGAACGGAACACTTGGTCAATTTGCAAAGCCAATTCACGCGACGGAACCAACACTACCGCCTGTACACCTTTCACATCCGATTTCAAAAAAGAGACCAGTGGCAAAAGATATGCCAATGTCTTGCCCGAACCAGTCGGTGAAAGTAACACAATATCATCTCCTTCCCCGAAAATACGGATAGCGGTCTGCTGCATTTCATTTAATTGCCCGACATGCAAACGGTTTAATATTTCATCAATATTCATCATAAAATTCTGTTTAAACTGTTTTAATCATCTAGATACAAAGATAACATATACAGCCCCATTTGCCAAATTTCATTGCATAAATCTGCAAACGGAATAAAGTCCTATGTTAAATCTACAAGCAATCTGAACAAATTAAGACATGTAGACAATCAAATGGTACAGAGTTTGTACAATTCAAAATTGTTTTGTAATTTAGCCACGCAAAACAAATACAAATAAAGGACTAAACTCTGAAAAAACATGTGTGGAATTGTAGGATACATCGGTAAGCGACAGGCTTACCCTATCTTGATTAAAGGATTGAGACGACTAGAATATCGCGGTTATGATAGTGCGGGAGTCGGATTGATAAGCAGTTCAGATAAATTGAACATTTATAAAGCCAAAGGCAAAGTATCAAACTTAGAGGAAACCGCCGCGCAAAAAGACGTGTCGGGCTGCATCGGTATCGCCCATACACGCTGGGCGACTCACGGAGAACCGTGCCAAGCCAATGCTCATCCGCATGTTTCACAATCGGGCAACCTCGCATTGGTGCACAACGGCATCATCGAAAACTATGCCGCCTTGCGCGACCAACTCAGGGAAAAGGAATATCGTTTCCAAAGCTCGACAGATACGGAAGTGTTGGTACAACTGATTGAGTTCCTGCAAGAAACGTATCAAATAGACTTGCTGAAAGCCATGCAAATCGCCCTTCACCGCGTAATCGGCGCATACGCCATTGCCATCATCGACCAACGCCATCCCGACCGCATTATTGCCGCACGCAAAAGCAGCCCGCTGGTCATCGGCGTAGGTGACGGAGAATTTTTCCTTGCGTCTGACGCTACGCCCATCGTAGAATATACCGACCAAGTGGTTTACCTGCAAGACGGAGACATCGCCGTGCTGGAAGCGGGCAAGCCCTTGAAAGTGGTGAACTTGGAAAACGAACTCCAGCCTGCGGAAATCAAGAAAATCGACATGAACATCGGGCAGTTGGAGAAAGGCGGATTCCCTCACTTCATGCTGAAGGAAATCTTCGAACAGCCCGAATGCATCAACGACTGCATGCGCGGTAGAGTCAACCCAGAAACGCACGAAGTGGTGCTTTCGGCGGTAAACGACCACAAGGGACGCCTCCTGAACGCCCGGCGGTTCATCATCGTGGCGTGCGGCACCTCGTGGCATGCCGGACTCATCGGGAAGCAGCTCATCGAAACGTTTTGCCGCATCCCCGTAGAAGTGGAATACGCTTCGGAGTTCCGCTACCGCAATCCGGTCATTGGCGAAGAAGATGTCGTAATCGCCATATCCCAGTCGGGCGAGACCGCCGATACGCTTGCCGCCATCGAACTTGCCCAAGCGAAAGGCGCATTCGTGTATGGCATCTGCAACGCCGTAGGCTCGTCTATCCCCCGCCGCACCGATTCGGGTTCGTACATCCACGTAGGTCCGGAAATCGGGGTCGCATCTACCAAAGCCTTTACCGGACAAGTGACGGTGCTCACCATGCTTGCCTTGACATTGGGGCGCAAGAAAAATCTCATCGATGATAATACCTATACACATATCATTGATGAACTGATACGGATTCCCGACAAGATGAAGGAGATTTTAAAGCAAAACGAAAGCATCGCCCGGCTTTCGCGCGTCTTCACCTATGCACACAATTTCCTGTATTTGGGACGCGGATATAGCTATCCCGTAGCCTTAGAAGGCGCGTTGAAGCTAAAGGAAATATCCTACATCCATGCCGAAGGCTATCCAGCCGCCGAAATGAAGCACGGACCCATCGCATTAGTAGACACGGAAATGCCCGTAGTGGTCATTGCCACCCAAAACGCGATGTACGAAAAGATAGTAAGCAACATTCAGGAAATCAAAGCCCGCCAGGGACATATCATTGCCTTGGTAAATCCCCACGATACGGTTATCCGCAAGTTGGCGGACGAGTGCATCGAGATTCCCGAAACGTTAGAGTGCCTGGAACCCTTGATAACGACTATCCCCTTGCAATTATTGGCGTATCATATAGCCGTATGCAAAGGGAAAGACGTAGACCAGCCGCGGAACTTGGCGAAATCGGTCACGGTAGAATAAAAAAACACATACGGCTTCATCGGCTAACGAAGCAGGGTTCATCGGTCATTTTATCCAGCTATATTGACCGATGAACCCTGCTTCGTTTTTAAATGAAATTTTTTACCCGATAAAAAGCATTATTCCACATATAGCACCAATCCTTTCAGGTACTCGCCTTCGGGATGGTAAATATTTACCGGATGGTCGCCCGGCTGGGGCAGCTGATGCAGGATGCGGACACTTCTTCCCGCTTGGGCAGCCGCGGTAAATACCGCATTGCGGAAATTCTCTTTCGTCACCACTTGCGAACAAGAGAACGTGAACAAGATGCCTCCCGGACGAATCTTCTCGAACGCTTTCGCATTCAGCTTGGTATAGCCTCGCAAGGCATTGCGGAGGGCATCCCGGTGTTTGGCAAAGGCAGGCGGGTCGAGGATAATCAAGTCATATTGGTCGCCCATCCGGTCGAGGAACTTGAAAGCGTCTTCTGCGTATGCCTGATGGCGCGGGTCGTCGGGGAAATTCAGCTTCACATTCTCGTTGGTCAGGTCGATTGCCTTCGCCGAGCTATCCACCGAATGCACTAAGTTCGCCCCTCCACGCATGGCATAGAAAGAGAATCCGCCGGTATAGCAGAACATGTTCAGCACATTCCGTCCTCGGGCATAGTGCTCCAGCAAATGGCGGTTCTCGCGCTGGTCGACAAAGAAACCCGTCTTTTGCCCCTTCAACCAGTCTACGTGGAACTTCAGCCCGTTCTCCGTAGCTACATTATCGGCACTTCCTCCCTTGATGAACCCGTTCTCCCTTGCCAGCAAATCCGCCTTAAAAGGAAGGGTGGTCTCCGACTTGTAGTAAATGTTCCGGACCGTATCTCCCATCACCTCGGTCAGGGCATCGGCTATCTCCATGCGGCATACGTGCATTCCAGCCGAATGAGCCTGCATCACCGCCGTGCTTCCATACACGTCAATAATCAGTCCGGGCAGGTTATCTCCCTCACCATGCACCAAACGGTAGGTATCGGTTTGCGGATTGCCTATCAAGCCCAACGCCACTCGCAAGGCACGGGCTGACGCCAATTTGCGTACCCAAAAAGCACGGTCGATTGTTTCTTGCACGAACGACAACACCCGCACGGCAATGCTTCCTATCTGGAAATGCCCGCATGCGATAAATTCTTTCTTCGATGTATATACATCCACCACTTCCCCTTCTTCGGGTTCTCCTTCTACACGGGCAATGGCTCCCGAGAAAATCCACGGATGGAAACGCTTCAACGACTCTTCCTTTCCGGATTTCAAATAAACTCTTTTGTATGACATGTTTCTTTTTATTTTTATTTTACCCAATTCCTGTAGGGGCGTATCGCATACGCCCTGAAAACATCCACGTGGATAAGTGTATGCATTCGGGCGTATGCGATACGCCCCTACAGGAGCTGTTTGCGGACATTCATTTTATTTTTAGGTGACAAGTGCAACCTTGTCAACTTCATTACTTTTCTTCCTCCACCTTCTCCACCCGGTAATTCCCGTGGCTACGGAGTTCCTCTAAATAATTATAAATCTCCACACATGCCCATGCATCGGTGGCTGCATAAAGCTGCTGGGCTTCGGTCAGCACCTCCGCCTCCCAATTCGACAAGCGTTGTGCCTTCGATATTTTCTTGGCGAAGAGCAAGGCGTAAATCTTCTGCAAACTCTTTTCCTCGATGCCGAAACGCGGCACATAGTCCTGTAACTCAATCCAATTCCCGTCACGCGGGTCTCCCTGATTCCTTTTGCGCAACATCGCGAAGTCATCACGCAAGGAAAGCCCTACCTTCAGCACGCTGTTCTGCAAGAACTCCTCTAAAAAATCAGGAAGCCCCAAACGGTTCAGGCGGAACAAAAAACACGTGTCGTGCGTAGCTATCTGCAAGAGTGCCACCTTATGCATCATCCCCCGCTTGAACGAAGGGCGCGTCTCCGTATCTACCCCCACAATCGAATGGGTATTGAGATACTCTACCGCCTTCCGTGCCTCGGGCTCGGTATAAACCACAAAGATGCGCCCGGGAAAACTCTCTTTCGGCATCTCGGACACTTCTTTTTTCAATATTTTATTTCGTAGTGTAATCATCATAATCCTCATCTTCACCGGTTTCCAAACCTTCGTATAAATCATCTTCCGTATAATCGGCATCCGCATCAAAGACAGGCGATGACGCCCCGTCTTCCTCTTCTGCCTCGGAGCGGTTATTGTATTTCACATCGTGCAGGGCACGCATGGCATTCAACAAACGCTGCCCCCAAAACTCTTCAAAATGTTCCCGGCATACCACCAAGGCATCGTTCATCGTCCGGTCCAGCCCTAACTGATAGACGCAAATGAAATCCTTCACCGGCTGATAGATGTCTGCCAAGCTCTCGGATATCGTCTGGCGGATAGGGGTATCACTATATGCCATATCGTCTAAAAACACATCTAAGTAATCATCGTTCCCGCCCATCAGTGCAGCCACTCCGGCACGCACCCGCTCGTAATCACCTTCGGTCACGAACGTCTCAGGGTCGAACTCGTCCATACGCTCCGCATATTCGGGGAGCAACGATGCCTTCAGATACAACAAGGGAAGCAACTTCAAGGCTTTGTCTACAAACGAACGGCGCTTCATTTCGCCCGTCCGCTCCAAGAAACCGCAAAACTCCGCGGCAACGGTCACAAACTCTACCGTATTCTTATCGTAAATAGCAGATGTATTCTTTTCCATAACGAAATTTGATTGCGGCGCAAAAATAATAAAAAATATTCGTACATTTGCGTTTGATTTTTACTATTTCCCTATTCGATTATGAAGAAAAAGACAGAAACTACAGAAAACGAGGAAAAACGAATTTCCCCTTCGAAGGTGATAAAAGCCGTAAAAGGCGAAACCATACATTTTATTATCGGATTGCTTTGCGTCATATTCGGCGTGTATATGCTGTTGGCATTCACGTCTTTCTTCTTTACGGGAGGCAACGACCAAAGCATCTTGGCACATCCCGACCCCGGAGAATTGCTTGAAACCGGAAACCATATCCAGAACTATGCCGGAGCACGCGGGGCGCAACTCTCGCAATTCCTGATAAACGATTGCTTCGGAATCCCGGCATACCTGATAGCCGTATTCCTTATCGTGGCAGGCATGAAGCTGATGAAAGCCTACCGGTTCACGTTATGGAAATGGTTTGTAAGCTGCTCGGTACTCATGGTATGGCTTTCCATTACGTTAAGCTTCGCTTTCGGAGGCACGTTCCAAGATTCTTTCCTCTATCCGGGAGGCTTGCACGGGTATAACGTGAGCTTATGGATTTGTTCCCAAATCGGTGCGCCGGGGCTTATCCTTGCCTTGCTTGTCACCCTGATTCTCATCGCCGTATTCTTTACCCGCGAAACCATGCAAATCGTGCGCAAAGCCTTGCATCCTACCCTTCCGGCACGAAGCAAGAAGAAAAATCCCACGGAAGAGACTCAGCTTGCAGAAGAAGCTCCATCCGCTGATAACGCTTCCCCCGAGCCGGTACAGGAAAAGCCAGCCGAAAACCCGCCGTATTCCGACCCGAAACCCGTAGAAGTGGAACTCGACCTTATAGAAACCCCTAAGGAAGAACCGCGCGCCTACATGCAGGAAGAACGGAAAACGTCCGAAGAAAAGCTGACCGCTCCCGTTAAAGAAGAAGTACCGGAAGAAAAGCCCGGCGAACCTACGTTCGAAATCGAGCATACACCGGAAGAAGAACTTGCATCGGAACGCGGGGCATTAGACCAACCCTATAACCCCCGCTTAGACTTAGAGCACTATCACTTCCCTACCCTCGACCTGCTCAATCCGTACAACGACCATGAGCCTTCGATAGATATGGAAGAACAAAACGCCAACAAGAACCGCATCATCCAAGTGCTGCGGAGCTTCGGCATCGAAATCAGTTCCATCAAGGCAAGTGTGGGACCTACTATCACCCTTTACGAAATCACTCCGGCAGAAGGCGTGCGCATCAACCGCATCCGGAACTTGGAAGACGATATAGCCTTGAGCCTTTCGGCATTAGGCATCCGCATCATCGCGCCGATACCCGGAAAAGGCACCATCGGTATCGAAGTGCCGAACGCCAGCCCGCGCATTGTCCCGATGAGCTCTATCCTGAATAGCAAGAAATTCCAGGAAACCACGTTCGAACTTCCCGTAGCCTTAGGCAAAACCATTACGAACGAAGTGTTTATGGTCGACTTGGCGAAAGCTCCCCACATGTTGGTAGCAGGTGCCACCGGTCAGGGTAAATCGGTCGGGCTAAATGCCATTGTCACCTCCTTATTATATAAGAAGCATCCCAGCGAATTGAAATTTGTCATCGTCGACCCGAAGAAAGTAGAGTTTGCCATCTATGCGCCGATTGAGAAGCATTATCTGGCGAAATTGCCCGACTCGGATAGCGCCATCATTACCGATGTGACCAAAGTGGTGCAAACCCTCAATTCGCTTTGCGTCGAGATGGACACCCGCTACGATTTGCTTCAGAAAGCAGGATGCCGCAACATCAAGGAGTACAATGCCAAGTTCATCAACCGCCAGCTGAACCCGGAGAACGGACACCGCTTCATGCCGTATATCGTGATTATCATCGATGAGTTCGGCGACCTGATTATGACCGCGGGGAAAGAAGTGGAACTCCCGATATGCCGCATTGCCCAATTGGCACGTGCCGTAGGCATCCATGCCATTATCGCCACCCAGCGTCCGACCACGAACATCATCACCGGAACTATCAAAGCGAACTTCCCGGCACGTGTAGCCTTCCGTGTGGCTTCGATGATGGACTCACGTACCATTCTCGACCGCCCCGGAGCGCAACAACTCATCGGTAAGGGAGATATGCTTTACTTGCAAGGCAATGACCCGGTGCGTGTGCAATGTGCTTTCGTAGATACACCCGAAGTAGAACGAATCGTGAAATACATCAGCCAACAACAAGGCTATACCAATGCATTCTTCTTGCCGGAATCCGAAGGCGACTCGGAAGGAGGAGGAAACAGTGCCGATGTTGACATGAACCGTCTCGACCCCTATTTCGAAGAAGCCGCCCGCCTGCTCATCTACCACCAGCAAGGCTCTACCTCGCTTATCCAACGCAAGTTCTCTATCGGATACAACCGTGCGGGACGCATTATGGACCAATTGGAACGTGCGGGCATCGTAGGTCCGGCAAACGGAAGTAAGGCACGCGAAGTGCTCTGCATGGACGAAAACGACCTCGCCATGCGCATGACTAATTTAAAGAACCAATAAATATAGTTGCATAATGAAACACATATATATTACTTGCCTATTGCTATTAAGTACATTTGCCCTCGCAAATGCGAGCCAAGATAACCGTGCGAAAACGATTCTCGACCATACCGCCGATGCCTACCGGAAAGCAGGAGGCATCCATATCCTTTTCGGAGGAACCCAACAAGGCATCCTGCTCTTAAAAGGCGAATGCTTTTACTTGGAATGCGGAGGAGTGAAAAGCTGGTTCGACGGGAAAACCCAATGGAGCTACGTGGAACAAAACGAGGAAGTGACCATATCGAACCCTTCTCCCGAAGAGCTGCAAAGCATCAATCCGTATGCCCTTATCAATTCGTATGCCTCCCTATTCGATTACCGGTATGGGACACGGCATACGATAAAAGGGAAACAAGGCGATGAAATCATCCTCACTCCCCGGCAAAAAGGCGATATCCAATCGATTGTCCTTTTCATTTCAGACAATTACCAACCACTTTACATCACCATCCGCCTGAGCAACGGACAAACCCAAGAGTTCCGCATCTTATCTTATAAGACGCGCCAAGCTTATACAGACGATACATTCCGCTTCAATCCGAAACACTATCCGGATGCCGAGGTTATCGATATGAGATAAACCTTACGGACAAAAACACAGAGACACAAAGACACGGAGAGTCTTATTCATTTATAGAATATTTTCTCCGTGTCTTTGTGTCTCTGTGTTTAATAATCAATTTTATTTCAGCAATTCAGCCAATTTCGTTGCAATATCATCTCCACGTAAATCGCGTGCGATAATCGTACCTTCTTGGTCTACCAATACAGTTGCAGGAATAGCACGTACAGCATACAATTTAGCACCTTCGCAATCCCATGCTTTAAGGTCAGACATTTGCGGCCAAGTGATATTCAAATCCTTAATGGCTTTCTTCCAAGCTTCTGCATCACGGTCAAGAGATACACCTACAATGCCAAAACCTTTAGCCTGGTATTTCTTATAAGCTTTTACCACATTCGGCATTTCCGCACGACAAGGACCGCACCAGCTTGCCCAGAAGTCAATCAACGTATATTTATTCTTAGCGATGAAATCTGATAATTTCACGCTTTCGCCTTCGGGAGTATTCATAGTGAAATCAATGAATTTCTGACCTACAGCTGTTTTAGCAAGAGCAGCCAAATGTTCTTTCATTCTTACAACACCTTCATCATTAGCGAATGAAGCCGGAATTTGGTCTACCAACGGTTGGATACGTTCTGCATCAAATGCACTGGAGTAACTGGTCAATAATTGAACACCTACAAGATTTGTGATATTCGATGAAATAGTATTAAATACCATTTCCATGCTCAAGCTGTCTTTTTCTTCCAATTGCTTTTCAGCTTCTTTACGTTGTTCTTCGCTCAAAGAATCATTTCTTGTCTGATTATACAAGTCTCTCATTTCTTTGTTAGCAGCAATGAACTCAGTCATAAAGTTCTGATAAGCATCATTGCATACAGTTCCGGCAACTTTGGGTGCTTCACCGCCCAACTCCAATGTAATAGTACCCGGCTCAAGGAATACCATTGCATTGATGTGTTTTGGAGCTTCTGTATCCGTATAAGTCACATAACGACTTACAGTTACAGTATCTACATCCCCTGTAAACTGGAATGTTCCGCCTTTTACTACAGCAGAATCAATTTTCACCAATTTTCCGTTTACAACATTTTGCAAATAAACAGTGTCACCATCAGCAGCACCAGCGATTGTACCATTAATCGTATAACCTGGTTTGCTCTGACAAGAAGCAAGCGCCAACATACCAGCGGTTGCCATCCATAAAAATGTTTTCATATTAAATTTTATTGAATAAAAGTTTAAACACGGCAAAGATACGCTTTTTTTTAAGACAAGATTAAAAATCAGCTTACATTTTATCAATCATCAACTGTTTTTGATAAAAATAACATCAATAATATACATATTACATAACAGCCATGGAAAAAGGCAGGACTGAAACCAAAGAAAACATCCAATCCGGTATAATGGAAAGAAGAAAAAAATTGTACGATAAAAAAGAGCGTTATAAAATATTCGGAAAAACGGACAAACGCATACGACAAGCCACGGACCAAATCCCGGTCGGTATGATAATAATCTACGGCATATCCGTACACCAAAGCCATAATACCCAATCCCAAAGACACGAGATAAGTACATCCGTCTGACAAAGGAGAATGCTTCAATCCTCCGGTAATACTTCGTACCAAACTCCATGGTCCCCATGCTAGCACAATACATCCTGCTAAAAAAACGCCTCCAACCGCTAAACTCCAACCAAAAGCCCGTTTTTCTTTTCTTGATAAACGGTTATGCCGCATGAACAAGCGAAAGCAAAATGCCCCAAGCCCCGAATGTATCCATAATCCAATCCCAAAAGCTAAGATAAGCAAATGACCTAGGAAAGGAGCCTGAAGGAATCCGGGAACAGCATTCCTTAATTGCCAACGCAAGCCTTCGGCACTAAGCAAACTCTGTACATCATGCCAACCGTAAATGCTTCCTACCCACGATAAAAATGCCACAAGCAACGTGAGTAGGAAGAAAATAGTAGCCGGATGTAAAAAAGGTCTATTCGTCATCAGGTTCTAAATTATCAATATCCAGAATACGCAATTCAAAAGCCCTAGTCACCAATCTGCAGGCATTTACTCCGGTACGTTCATCCGAACGGAACAAACGGGTTATCAAATCATTCTGACGCTTTTCTATCGACTTCACGCCAAAAGGCATTCCTTTCAGATTGGTAATCATTTCTTTCGTATACCCCAATGCCAAATGGCGCAACAAACGTTCATCGTACTCATCAATATCATAATCAATCAAAGCCTCTTGACGACGTTGTTCGGCAAGCACCGATTGCTTAAACCGCTCCACGATTTTCTCTAATATCGGATAATTGAATACCAACTTCTTTCCAGCCATAACTGCCTCAACATCAGTAGCGGTCAATAGTTCACCCGTCTTCAGGATAATGCCATCCGCTCCGGCGTTCAATGCATCGACCCAAAGCTTCTCATTCAATACTTCTCCAGTAAAAATCAAGACTTTCAGTTCGGGACGTTCTTTATGCAGACGGGCACAAATAGAAACGCCAATTGTAGTAGAGCCTCCCAACCCTAAATCAAGCAAGACCAAATCAGGCGTATGTTGTTCCAATAAAGCCCAAAATTCTGCTTCGGTCATGGCTGTACCTATCACTTCTGCATTGGGTATCTCATGGCGGAAAATTTCTTCCGTTCCTTTTAATTCCAATTTTACATCTTCAACGATGATTACCTTAAATTTCTCCATATACACGATTAAGTAACTGTTATATATTATGTATTAAGACTTTGTTTTCTCTGTAGTGAAACATTGTTTCTTTTCAAGGATAGTAAACCATACCGTATATCCGCCTCCCGCTTCGGGACAAGCATTAATACGGCATCCACGCTTCCCCCCATATTCATCATGGTCACGGATTATTTGTTTGCACACCAAAAATTCCGTTCCTATAAGTTCATTTCCATTACCTTCATGCATACGCTCCAACGAAGGATAAAACCAAGTATTCAGTTCTTCCTGAGTGTATGTACGGCGCATATCAGTAAAAGCGAAACGTATAAAACCGTTGTTATCCGCACATGCAGACACTTCCAGCCTGCCCGGTTCGGGATAACGGAGCGTTTCGTTTATCAGGTTTTCAAAAAGGAAATCCAACAATACGGCATCCCCCAACAAGACCAATCCAGAAGGAATCTGAGAATCAAGCGTAAGTCGGAAAGGCAATTTACGAGACGCTTTCCGGAAATAACGGCATAATTTCTCATCCACACTTTCCGAACGGATTTCTGTCCGGCGGAATGTAATCTCATCCAACTGGCGGGCAGCACACGAACTTAACAAGCCGAATATATCTTTATAATAATTTATCAATTCATCCACGGTCTGTAATTGCTCCCGCTCTTCGGATTCCGGTTTTGCTTCATCCTGATTCAACCGGTCTATGATTTGCTTAATACGGCTTGGATAATAAATAGTCTCATGCTTAATGGTAGACAAGCAATTATCAAGCACCATATTCTGTACATGCAACAAATTCTCTTCATACAATGCCCTCCGTGCATCATCCTGAGCCAGTTCAATGTCATTGTATTTCCGGCGTACCCTTACAACCGCGTTATATAATACAGCAGCCAGATAATCAACCACCAACTCCGAAAGCAGGATATCTTCTTCGCTTATCTTCCGACGGACAATCTGCAACGCAAATACCCCTGTATAATAAATCTCCCCTCCTATCTGTACCCGGAGCGGCAAAGCAATCCAACCTGAACCTTCCGCACGTATCAACGTCTGTTTCTCCAAACAACGCTGCATCAAATTCCGCACCTCATCTGATTCATCATGCGGATAGAAATGCCAAAGCAAAGTGGGAGTCTCTTCATCACAAAATGCCAGTCCTAAACCCGAAACCGGAAAAAGTTCGTTCAACTCATTATCCAATTGGCTCAATAACACATCAAACATAATCCCGCCTTCATCGGTAAAACGGATAGAAGAAAATACCGCCTGATTAATCGCAAACACCTGCTCCATATTATAACGATAGCGCAAACGATGACGCCAATACAGCCAATAATATCCTACCAGACACACAATAACCAACAAAACAAGCAAAACCAGCGCAATGATTTTATTGTTGGCAGATTGGCGCATCTGCACACAATATGCTTCCAATGAACGGTCTTTGCTTATTTGCTTATACAATGCCGTATACGCCAGGTTATTATAATAATAGGTACGAAAATCCTTTATCGCCAATGCAGCTACGGCAGCTTCATTACGCACATCCAGCAAGATATAATAATCCGTATCGAACTGATTTTCCAGCCAATCCTGTTCAGCTATTTGAGAATCGTCTTGATAAAGAGCCAACAAGGGTTCCTTAAATCCTGAGTAGCGCAGATAATGGGCATTCAGATAATAAAGCACACTATCAGCATATCCTAAAGCCTCTGTATAATATCCATCCAAATTACATTCATACACCAAATTGGCATAATCATTCGCTATTGCCAACAAACTGTCATACGATGTGACTTGCGGGACATCAGAAGAAACAGTAGCTGGAGTCTGTTTCCCGCAACCGGTTCCTCCTACCCCCAACAACACAATCCCGATAGATACCAATATCCGCTTCACTCCCTTGGGCAAGCGAAAATAAAAACGGCTTCCCTTACCCGGAGTGCTTTGAATATCAAAACGGCATACACCGAACAATGCATTTGTTTTCCGATATTTTTCAATAATCCCTTTGCAATTCATCAAGCCGAAACCATATCCTTTTTGATGTTTCAACGATTGTACATCCGCTGCTGTATCCAGACCGATTGTCCCCGAATCATAGACTTTCTCATTCAAGATGCAATCAATATCCTTTTCAGAAAGCCCCATGCCCGTATCCGAAACCGATATTTCCACATATTCAGCAGTCTCATCCGCTTTCAGTTCGATGCGTCCGCCTTCGGGAGTGTACTTACGAGCATTTTCTGCTAACGTGTTTATCATAAACAACGTAAGCGCCCGGTCAGCCTTTACTATAGCCTCGGTCGGTTTTATGAGCAAAGTCTGATGTTTCATTTCAAACGAACGCCTTCCCTTTCCTACCACATCAAACAAATCATTCAAGGAAAAGCTTTCGATATTCAAACTCACCGTACCCTGACGCATCTTAATCCACAAAGCCAAAATATCATTACACTCATTGATACGGGTAATCAGTTCATCAATATATTCATATTTCCCTTTCTTCACCTGCTTTTGACGGGTGTATGGAGCCGATTTCAATTTATGCACCTCATTTACAATACGGTCAATATAAGGCAAAATACCAGTCACAATTGAAAAACAAGCTTTTTTTACTGTATTTTCCTTCTTATTTTCGGCTAAATGCTGTTGATGAATGTATTGCTCTTTTTCCAATCTGCGCCGCTCGTCATCCAGTGAAACCAGATTAGAGCCATTCATCAGGGTCCATGCCAAATAGGGCGAAATCAACCGCAACAACGCTTTTTCCTCTTTAAGAAACGGGCGTTGCAATGCCAGCCATACACGTCCGATAATTTCATTATTCTCAGGCGAAACCAAATCAAAATCAAACTTTACCGTTTTCTCCGGCAATTCAAAAGGCATGTCATCCGATAAAAGCCCTGTCTCTGTATCCTTCAGGCAAATCTGCATATCTACAGCACCGAAAATACGAAGGAAATCATCTTTTACCGTTTGCTGAATGGCACAAACTACCTCGTCCATTCCCGAAGCAGAAGCAGGAACAGAAGAAATGATTTTCCGGCATAATTCAAAAACCTGTTTCAGTACAGATAAATAAAGGTGATTCCGCTTCCTCCACCTCAAGCTGAAAAACACAAACAACGCAATCAAAACTCCCAGCCCGAATACAACCAGCCAAAGCAAGGCGTTCAGTTGGTTTGATTCGCGCTCCAACGCGATATAACGGCTTTCCAACAACTTGTCTTGACGGATATAATCCAACAAATCAAGATAAATATTCCGGTTATAGTCTGATTCCGGCTTCATTCCCATTGCCGAATAAGTCCGGCTCAACTGTTCCCGTAAACGCAAAATCCATTCCGGTACTGTCTTTATCCCCTCATCTACAATCCAATTCAATTCTACGGAATGGTCTGCATTCGGGACATAAGGACGCAAACGGTCTGCCGTATCCGTACAATGATAATACTTTTCATGATGCAGATTGACATAATGCAAAGCGGTATCCAGATTAGGAAGTGCCTTTTCAGGATATCCCATATAATTATAATAGGTAGCAAGTGTCCGGTAAGTCCCTGATATCTGATACCAATCATCATATTGCTTAAACAAAGCCAATGCCCGGCGTGCATAAAATAGCGGAAGGCTATCTAAAGGCAATCCCTCTTCATTAATCATCCGCAACATACCCGGACTGTTCTGTGCCAATATTTCCCGATTCCGCCGGAAATTCAGAAGTTCGGCAAGCGCTTGCTGGGCATTCGCTTCAAAATAAACATATCCTCCCGCTCTGCTTATTGCCAAACAATTAACCAGATAGCCTAATTCACCCGTCACTATTTTTTCACGTGTAGGAGCCTTATACATATCTCCCGACCCTCGCATATACACATAATATAACCATTGGGCTGTATCGCTCCGGATAGCATCGACATCTACGGCATCAATCGCCTGAAGAGATTCTTCGTGTTGCTGCAAATAGTAGAAATAAACACCCGATACGATGTAAAATTCAGAAACAGCATAATTCAAACGCGCCTTGAGATGTGCATCCGAAATCTGTTTTTCATCCTCACGGATACGCTTCATGCGCCGAAGGGCACTATTCCGATAATCGTAAAACTCTTTGTTCATTGCTGTGCGTTGGCATATCTTCATCATGCCTACATCAGCTATCAAACGTTCGATTTCATTGTCTCCTTCATCTGATGCCTGATGAAAAAGGCGAGCGGCACGTTCGAAATCCATGTGCATGAAAGCGCAAAAACCTAAATTATTCAACGCTTCCGCACGCAAGTCCGAATTGCCAGCAGACAAGCGGAATGCCTCCTGAGCCAGTTGCTCCGACGCAATAAGATTCCTGTAACGCATGGAATACGCTTCCCGGTTCAAAGAATCTGCCCGAAAATACGATTCCATCCGCCCGGTATGTTTCCCGCATGCCGACATCACCAGCATCAGGACCACCAGAAACCACCCATTATATTGTATACCCCGCATGTCCGGCTTTAAAAACAATGAAAAAGAGGTTATACCATCAGGAAACAAAGCCAAATGATACAACCCCTTCTTCTTCCATAGAAAGAATGGTCATTTTTTTGATTCTTCTAAAGAAACTTTTCTGAATTCTTTCAATACCTTTTCTAACTCTAATGAAACTTTACGTGCACGAGTTCCTGCTGCTTTATTGCCTTTTGTAGCTTGCAATTCAGCATCTGCAACCAAAGCTTCATTCAATTCTTTAATTTTTGCAATTAATTCGTTCATAGCTTTTAATGAATTTGACCTTAAACATTTCCAAAGTAAATACAAATAACTTAATATGTAGCAGTTCCGCCTCTCTTTTTTACATTATTTAATCATTTCACCTGTTATTTATTGCAACCTGGTTGCAAATGCATCTGAAATAAAGGAATTCAACACATTCAAGTAATGATAAAACTAAAGATTCTGCCTAACTTCGCACCAGATTAATTAAACAAATTTTATATGGCACATCAACATGTACACTCCCACAATCATACGCTGACATCACTAAACTCGATTTTCATCGTATGTATCATCATCAACCTGCTTTTTGTCATAATCGAAGCGGGGGCAGGATTCTTATTCAATTCTCTTGGTTTGTTGTCCGATGCAGGACATAATTTAAGCGATGTATTCAGCCTGTTGCTTTCGCTTTTCGCTTTCCGCATGTCGAAACATCATAGCACCGACCATTTCACTTATGGATATAAAAAAAGTACGGTATTGGTTTCTCTGCTCAATGCCATTATCCTATTGATTGCGGTAGGAGCTATTATCATCGAAAGTTTCTATAAGCTAAAACAACCTGAACATGTTTCCGGGGCAGCCGTATCCTGGACCGCTGGTATCGGCATTCTTGTAAATGGAGTCACGGCATGGCTGCTTATGAAGAACCAGAAACACGACCTGAATGTGCGGGGAGCCTTCCTACACATGGCTATGGACACATTAGTCTCAATAGGAGTGGTTATTTCGGGCATTATCATCATACTGACCGGATTTGTCTTGATTGACACGATTATCAGCCTCGTTATCGCAATTCTGATTCTGATTTCCACCTGGAAACTATTAAAAGAAAGCCTGTTCCTTTCCCTTGATGCCGTACCCGAAAGCATTCATATCCATGAACTGGAACAGCATATCGCTCAAGTGCCTGGAGTAGAAAGTTTCCACCATTTTCATGTATGGGCAATGAGTACTACCGAAAACGCAGCCACCATTCATATCGTATTAAAAGATTTATTGCAAATGGAAGAAGTGAAACATGCCGTAAAAGCCGAATTGCGCGAACACGGCATCCAACATAGCACCATAGAATGTGAAGCACCGGGAAGCCGTTGTGACGACTCTTGTTGTTGCAAATAGCAGAACAAAATCATGCCAAAAAGTCAGCTGGCTCCTGACAAAAATGCATATAGGTCCGTAAGCCTACGAAGCCTGCTTCGTTAGCTGATGAAGCCTGCTTCGTAGGCTTACGGACCTATATGCATCTAACAGGCCACGCACTTATTTCTTAAAGACAAAATAGACCGCCAAAATGAGGCAAACGAAGGCGGCAAAGTGGTTCCATTTCAGTTCCATCTTAAACGCAATCATAGAAAAAATGGTGAAGACGGTAAGCGTAATCACTTCCTGAATCACCTTGAGCTGCATGATATCGAACGGGCCTCCGCTATCCTTAAACCCTAAACGGTTGGCGGGCACCTGAAGACAATACTCGAAAAAGGCGACCGCCCAACTAAAGGCAATAACTCCGATGAGAGGCAATGCCGCAAACCAACTGAACTCTTCGCGCATCTTCAAATGGCCGTACCAAGCGAAGGTCATGAAGATGTTGGAAAAGACCAATAGAATAATTGAATAAATTCCTTGTGTGAACATCTTTATAATTAACAATTAAATAATTAATAACTCCTGTCAATTCTCACCGGAAGCAAGTCCTCCTGAATGTTCGCCATACTGCTCCATAGGCTATAGCGGGCTTCAGGATTCATTTGCTCTAATGCCTTTAATACGCTTTTCATATCCGCACGGTGCGAATCGTGCTCATAGGGACAATTCTTCACCTGCTTCTGATAGCCTCGGATTTGCGCCAATTCCGCCAGTTCCGCTTCATGCACCAAACAAAGAGGGCGGATGATAGTCATGTCGAACTTACGCATCACCAAGCGTGGGGGCATCGTACTGATAGCTCCCTGAAAAGTCATGTTCATCAGGAGAGTTTCCAAAATATCATCCTGATGATGCCCTAAAGCTATTTTATTGCACCCCTGCTCTTTTGCCACAGTAAACAACGCCTTACGCCGGTTCCACGAACACAAAAAACAGGGCGACTTACGGGTATCGGTAGAAGGGTCGAACGAAGTTTCATAGCGCACGAAAGGCACGCCCAATGCTTCGGCAAACGTGCGCAAATAGTCGGTGTCCGACTCGTAAGCAATGTTCGTCATTGCCACATGAGCCGCCACGACCGAAAAGCGCGGCTTGTAGATGCGCGAACGCTCTGCCAACAATTCAAGCAAAGCCAACGAATCTTTCCCGCCCGAAAGCCCTACAAGTATCTTGTCGCCTTCGTCTATCAATCCGTACTCCACCACTCCTTTATTAAATCTCCGGTTGATAGTACGTATCAGTTTTTCTTCTTTCTCCATAATCTTACAAAATCGGGGCACAAAAGTACATCAAATTAGCGATTCAGAGAAAAAGAAATCGAAAATATGCTTCGAAATTCGAAGAAAGTTTGTACTTTTGGTGAAAACAACACGAAAAGGATAAAAATGAACAAGAAAAGACATACACTTGCCGCTCTGCTCCTCGCTTTGGCATGGGGAGGAACGGCATACGCTCAAACCTTGAACCAAGCCAAGGAATGGTTTACCGAAGGCAAGTTTGCCGAAGCCAAACCCGTATTTGAGAAACTGGTGAAACGTGCCCCCTCGAATGCCAACTATAATTTCTGGTACGGGGCGTGCTGCTTCGAAACGAGCGAACTGGCAGAGTCACAACCCTACTTAGAAAAAAGCGCGGCACGCAAGGTGATTAATGCTTACCTTTACTTAGGCAAGCTCTATTACACACAATACCGTTTTGATGACGCGGTGGAAAATCTGGAAGAACATATCTCCTGGCTGGAAAAGAAGAAACGCGATACCGAAGAAGCGGAACGGGTACTCTCACAATGCCGGATGGCGGCACGCATGTTGCGGGGAACGGAACGGGTGACCGTAGTGGATAGCTTCGTGGTAGACAAAGCCTCATTCCTTTCCGCATACAAGCTGAGCAAAGCTTCGGGAAGCCTCGAAATGACCGATAACGGAGAAGGTGCCGTATATACCAACGAATGGGGCGACAAGACCCTCTTTCCGCAAACCGATGCCGAAGGAAAGACGCATCTGTATTCGCGCATGAAGCTTATCGACCGCTGGAGCGACCCTCAACCTCTGCAAGGAGTAAACCAAGCGGAATATAGCCAGAACTATCCCTTCCTCGACTCGGACGGCATTACCCTTTATTATGCCGCCGAAAGTGAAGAGAGCGTGGGCGGACTGGACATCTTCATCACCCGCTATGACTCGGATGACAACACGTACCTGCGTCCCGACAATATCGGGATGCCGTTTAATTCGCCTGCCAATGACTATATGTATGCCATTGATGAAGTGAATCGTCTTGGCTGGTTTGCTTCCGACCGCTACCAGCCTGAAGGTAAAGTATGTGTCTATGTATTCGTCCCCAACGAATCGAAAGATGTGTATAATTACGAAACCTCCGACCCCGAAGACATCATCGCCCTTGCCAGTCTGAAAGAAATAAAAAAGACACAGACCAGTGAAAGTACGGTACGGGGCGCCAAGCAACGTTTGGCACAAGTGACATACGCTGAAAACACCCGGCAAAAGAAAGGCGATTTCCGCTTCGTAGTAGACGATAACAAAGTCTATCACCGGCTTTCTGATTTCGCATCGGAAGAAGCACGCGAGCAATTCCGCTCTTACCTCCAAAAAGAAAAAGACCTGAACGAACTTCAGACTTCATTGGAAAATTTACGCACGGCATATCATGAGAGCAATCAAGCGAGAAAAGACCAACTCACTCCCGGCATCTTGGATAAAGAACAACGTGTAAAGGAGTTGCAAGATGAAATAGCAGCACTTGAAACGAGCGTGCGGAATACAGAATTAAAGAAAATTAAGAATTGATTATGGAAATACTTATCATCATCGCGCTTATCGTGGCAGGACTGATACTCTTCTTCATCGAAGTGTTCCTCGTGCCGGGCATCACCTTTGCGGGCATCGCATCGGCATGCAGTTTGCTCTATGCCATCTATTATGCTTTTAGCGACATGGGTATGCAGGCAGGATTCATCACACTGGGTGTTGTGGCATTGGGCATCGTAGGCGTCACCGTATGGGTAATGCGCTCAAAGACCGTAGACCGACTCTCATTGAAGAAAGAAATCGACTATCGGCACGACCCTTTGAAAAACATGAGCATCAAGATAGGCGACCGAGGCACATCCGCCACACGCCTCACCCTGATAGGGAATGCCGACATCAACGGACATCTTATCGAAGTGCAATCCGCCGATGGATTCATCGATGAAGGCACTCCCATCGAAGTGGTCCGCATCAATAATAACACGGTTTACGTAAAACGTGCTGAAAACTGATTATTCACCTTTTAAAAATACAATCACATTATGATTCCTCCTCTTTATTTACAAGTTATTGTCGTAATCGGAATCGTCATCATCTTGGCGATATTCTTCCATTACGTACCCTTCTTCCTTTGGCTCTCCGCCAAGGTATCGGGCGTGCGTGTATCGTTGGTACAACTCTTCCTGATGCGCATCCGAAACGTACCTCCTCATGTCATTGTACCCGCTATGATAGAAGCCCACAAGGCAGGACTGAACACCATTACCCGCGATGAACTGGAAGCCCACTATATGGCGGGCGGACACGTAGAGAAGGTGGTGCACGCATTGGTATCGGCATCGAAAGCCAATATCGAACTTTCCTTCCAAATGGCAACGGGCATCGACCTTGCAGGACGTGACGTATTCGAAGCCGTACAAATGTCGGTCAATCCAAAGGTGATTGATACGCCTCCCGTGACCGCCGTAGCAAAAGACGGTATCCAGCTCATCGCCAAAGCCCGTGTAACGGTACGCGCCAATATCCGCCAATTGGTAGGAGGTGCGGGCGAAGACACCGTGCTGGCACGTGTAGGCGAAGGCATCGTATCGAGCATCGGTTCATCGGAAAACCATAAATCCGTGCTCGAAAATCCCGATTCCATTTCGAAGCTCGTGCTCCGCAAAGGACTGGATGCCGGCACCGCCTTTGAAATCCTTTCCATTGATATAGCCGATATTGATATAGGAAGAAACATCGGTGCAGCTCTCCAAATGGACCAAGCAAATGCCGACAAGAACATCGCTCAAGCCAAAGCGGAAGAACGGCGCGCAATGGCGGTAGCATTGGAACAAGAAATGAAAGCCAAAGCGGAAGAAGCCCGTGCCAATGTAATCCAAGCGGAAGCCGAAGTTCCCAAAGCCATGGCAGATGCCTTCCGAAGCGGAAACCTCGGCATCATGGATTATTACCGCATGAAGAACATCCAAGCAGATACCGATATGCGGAATAGCATCGCCCAGCCCGACCAGCATCCCGCCGGAAGCGAGCCGATAGGAAAATAAGTAAAAACTCACCACAGATTACACTGATTTAAACAATTTCCAATTAATGGCAAACAATGCATGATTTTATTAATCTGTGTAATCTGTGGTAAAAAGCACATACACGACTATGCAAAAGAAAACCTTCTTTCCGCCTTCCGAACTGATTATCAATGAAGACGGTTCGGTATTCCACCTCCATATACGTCCTGAAATGCTTGCCGATAAGGTCATATTGGTAGGCGACCCCGGGCGAGTGGACTTGGTGGCATCACACTTCGACACGAAAGAATGTGACATCCAGAGCCGCGAGTTCCATACCATCACCGGCACCTATCAAGGCAAGCGCATCACCGTAGTATCTACGGGTATCGGATGTGATAACATTGATATTGTAATGAACGAACTGGATGCCCTTGCCAACATCGACTTCGAGACTCGTGAAGAAAAAGACACCTTGCGTCAATTGGAGTTAGTGCGCATCGGCACATGTGGAGGACTTCAACCCTATACCCCTGCAGGTACATTTATTTGCTCGGAAATCTCTATCGGTTTCGACGGACTGCTCAATTTCTACGAAGGACGTAACACCGTATGCGACCTTCCATTAGAACGTGCTCTGCTGAACCATTTAGGCTGGACAGGAAACCTTTGCGCCCCTGCTCCCTACGCTGTACATGCCCACCCTGAATTGGCGGAACGCATTGCGGGACATGATATGGTGAGAGGCATTACCGTAGCATGTGGCGGATTCTTCGGACCTCAAGGCAGACGCCTGCGCATCCCCCTCGCCGACCCGCATCAAAACGAGAAAATAGAAAGCTTTGAATACCAAGGAAAGCGCATCACCAATTACGAAATGGAAAGTTCTGCCTTAGCAGGTCTCTCCCTTTTACTCGGACACAAAGCCACCACCGTATGTATGGTGATAGCCAACCGCGTGAAGCAAGAAGCCGACACGGGCTACAAAAGTCAAATAGACGACCTTATCCAGGTGGTTCTCGAACGAATCTAATTACCACAGAGAACGCAGAGGCACACAGAGCTTTTAAATTTATTTTCTCTGTGCCCTCTGTGGTGAAACAACAATAACAATGGAAGCAAGTTTCAAATCCAATAATCAAGTTAGTAAAGCAGAACAATACGATATTTTTTTACAACAATTCGCATCCCTTATCGAAGGTGAAACCCATGAGGTGAGTGTACTCGCCAATACCTGTGCCGCCCTGAAAGAAGCCTTCGAATTCTTTTGGGTAGGATTCTATTTAGTAGAGAACGATGAACTCGTGTTAGGTCCTTTCCAAGGAAGCGTGGCGTGCTACCGCATCAAGAAAGGACGGGGCGTATGCGGCACAGCATGGGCAGAACGCCGCACCCTCATAGTGCCCGATGTAGACCAATTCCCCGGACACATCGCATGCAGCTCCCTCTCCCGCTCCGAGATAGTGGTGCCCATCATCGTAGGGGATGAAGTGAAAGGCGTGCTCGACATCGATTCCGACCACTTAAACACATTCGATGAAACGGACCGTGAGGCTTTAGAAAAAATAGTTACACTATTAATACAAACACTTTATCAGAAATGAATAATCTAGATACCATTTGCGCCATAGCCACCGCACAGGGAGGAGCCATCGGGCTGATTCGTGTATCCGGTCCGGATGCCATCGCATTCACCGACCGCATCTTTACCCCTGTTAGCTCTTCTGTACCGTTGACGCAACGCAAGCCCTATACCCTTACCTTCGGACACATTAAAAATGCCAAAGGCGAAATCATCGACGAAGTATTAATCTCCGTTTTCCGTGCCCCTCACTCGTATACGGGAGAAGACTCCACCGAAATCTCCTGCCATGGTTCGCCTTACATCCTCCAGCAAGTGATGCAACTTCTCATATCCAACGGATGCCGTGCCGCCGGTCCGGGCGAATACACCCAACGTGCCTTCCTGAACGGGAAAATGGACTTGAGCCAAGCCGAAGCCGTAGCAGACCTTATCGCCTCCACCTCCGAAGCCACTCATCGCCTTGCTATGAATCAAATGCGGGGTAGATTCAGCAAAGAATTGGGAAAACTTCGTGACCAGTTGCTTCACCTTACCTCGCTTATGGAGCTGGAACTCGATTTCTCTGATCACGAAGAGCTAGAGTTTGCTGATCGTACTGAACTTAAAGCCCTCGCCTCACAAATCGAAACCCTCATCGCTCGTCTCACCGATTCGTTCAGTACCGGAAATGCTATAAAGAACGGCATTCCCGTAGCCATCATCGGCGAGACCAATGCAGGCAAGTCTACCCTGCTCAATGCTTTAGTGGGTGAAGAGCGTGCCATTGTAAGCGATATCCACGGTACTACGCGCGATGTAATAGAAGACACCATAAACCTTGGCGGAGCTACCTTCCGCTTCATCGACACCGCCGGCATCCGGAACACCACCGATACTATCGAAGCCCTCGGCATCGAACGGAGTTTTCAAGCCATTCGCAAGGCAGACATCGTGCTTTGGGTTATCGACCGGACGGAAGCCGAAAAACAAATCGCAGCCCTTTCCGATAAAGTCCTCCCCCTATGTGAAGGCAAAACGCTCATCCTCGTCTTGAATAAGAGCGATCTGACATCCAGCCAATTGTCAATTGTCAATTGTCAATTGCCAATTAATAAAACCGTTTCCCTCTCAGCCAAATGCAAAGAAGGCATCGACCAACTCCAATCCCTTTTGATTGAAGCCGCTCATCTGCCAGCCATATCATCCAGTGACATCATCGTCACCAATGTGCGCCATTACGAATCCCTCACCCATGCTCTCGAAGCCATTCGCCGCGTACAAGAAGGCCTCTCCACAGATTTATCCGGAGACCTTATCTCCCAAGACTTGCGTGAATGTATCTTCCATTTGAGCGACATTGTAGGGGAAGTTACAACGGATGAGGTGCTTGGGAATATATTTAAGCATTTTTGCATCGGCAAATGACGGCTTGTAAACAGCCATAACCAACCATAACCATTTAGAATAAAGTCGCTGTATATCAGCGACTTTTGTTTTTGTGTACTTTCCAGACCATATTTGGAAGTAACGGTTTTTATCCATATTTTTCATACGTATTTCTACCGTGACAGAAATTCACGGTTTGCCCAAATGTCACAGTGACGCATTAGTTGACGTGTGTTGACAATGGTTTACATGTGTTGACAAAATTCGGGAGAAATAAGGAGAAATTATCCCCAATGTAAAGGAGGAAAATATGGAAATAAGAAAGATTTGTCAATGGTGCGGAAAGCCATTTATAGCTCAAAAGACAACAACCTGTTATTGTAGCCACCAGTGTTCTAATCTTGGCTACAAGGAACGCATCAGGGAACGTAAGCGACAGTTGAAGCGATCGCAGGAATTATTGCAACCTCGACAAGCAGCCGAGGGGCAGGATTTCTTCTCTTTTGCCCAAGCCGCAAAGCTGATGGGCGTTACCCGGCAATACATCTATAAACTAGTCAAGGAATCCAAACTGCGGGCATCCCGGCTGAGCGGGAAGAAGTCGCTCATCCGCCGTGCGGACATCGAGCTGATGATGAAGACCAAGCCTTACGAACGTATTATGCCCAAAGAGGACTTTGACATCACCGAGTATTACACCGCTGAGGAGATTGCACAGAAATATAAGGTCAATGCCAAATGGGTATGGACTTATACACGACAGCACAAGGTCCCGAAAGTGAGAATCCGCCAGTTCAACTATTACAGCAAGAAACATATTGATGCCGCCTTTGCCAAATATGAGGTGGACTCCGACCTGACGGAATGGTACACTCCCGAAGATATTCAGGAGAAATACGGCATGACACGTGTCGCCATCCGTTCGCACGTCTACCGCAACAATATCCCATCGAAAAAAGAACACGGGCAGATTTTTTATTCCAAACTCCACTTCGACCTCTCGAAAAACTCTGCGGAAGAGAGCAAGGCCGAATACTACACCGTCAAGGAGGCAATGGAAAAATTCAAACTTTCCCGTGACTCGGTTTATAATATTCTGCAATTCCATCAGATCAGCCGAGAGAAGAACGGGCGCTTCGTTCGCTTCCTGAAAGTGGATTTTGACCGGGTGATGGGTGTCCGTAAGTGACCTGATTATAGGCTACCGTAAATTATTCCAAAATTAATCTTCACTGAAGGTGGTCTGCATGGTTACATTACAGTGATTTGCCAGCGAATTAATAACAACCATAAAAAATATAACATTATGAACGATTGTAAAACCGTAACATTAAGAACTCGTCCTTTGAAAAACAGGATGCTGTCGTTTTATCTGGATTATTATCCTGGGTATAGAGACAAGGAAACAATGAAAGTTATCCGTCATGAATCGCTTGGCATTTATATATATGCCAATCCGAAGAACAAGCGGGAACAGGATTTCAACGAGGTAATGTCCGAGAAGGCTGAAGCCATCCGTTGCCGCAGGTTCGAGTCGGTAGTGAATGAACGGTATGATTTCTTCGACAAGTACAAACTCAAGGCTGATTTTCTGGAGTATTTCCGTAATCAGCTCCGTAAACATGACCCAAAGTGGGAATTTGTTTATCTCCATTTCAGCAACTTCGTGCATGGAAAATGTACTTTTGAGGAACTCGACATTGATCTCTGCAACAAGTTCCGTGAGTACCTGTTGACGGCAAAGAAACTCAAGCGTAACGGACACATCACACGAAACTCCGCATCGGGATATTGGTCTACATTCAGGGGACTTCTGAAGATCCTCTACCGTAACGGACTGATCCGCAACAACGTCAACGACTTCCTCGAAAAGATCGAGACCGAGGAAGTAGTCAAAGATTATCTTTCAGTGGAAGAACTCTACAAGCTGGCCGAGACACCTTGCAAGAAGCCCGTACTGAAGACGGCATCGCTCTTCTCCTGTATGACCAGCCTGCGCATCAGCGACATCCTCGCCCTTTGTTGGGAGGACATCGTAGACTATTCGGCCGGTGGCAAGTGCGTACACATCATTACCAAGAAGAACCGCTCCGAGGACATCATCCCAATCAGCGAGGAAGCACTGGACCTGATCGGCTACAGCCCTGACAAGCGGGGAATGGTATTCAAGGGGTTACAACGCAGCTGGACCCAGACCTACATGAAAGGGTGGATTCGTTCGGCTGGAATCACCAAGAAGATCACATTCCACTCCTATCGTAGAACATTCGCGACGCTGCAAGCGGCTGCCGGAACGGACATCCGTACCATACAAAGCATGATGGCTCACAAGAGTATAACCACAACCCAAAGGTACATGAAAGTAGTGGACAGCAACAAGCGTGAAGCCAGCAAGAAAATCACCCTGATGCGGAAAGACTGACAGGCATTTTGACCACCTGTTTTAGCGGATATAGTTTGATTTTGAGCGAAAAATCGGACTATATCCGTAATTTTTGTGTAAAATCGGACGATTATAACTCATTATTTATCAGTATCTGGAATAACGCACATAACTTTGGCGTACAGTAATTCCAAATAGTGATAGAAGATGACAAATACAGAACAAATCCGGACTAAGAAAATAAGTTTTATCCTTGCGCTATCCGTTATCATTTTTGCGGCCATAGCCACTTATTTTACCCTTTGCCATGACATCAACATCATGCGCATAACAACTCCTGTAATTCTCGGACTGGCGATGTCCATCATATTGTGTGGAGTCCTGCAGAAATTTTTCTATAATTGGCTGACGAAAAATCCCATCCACTTCTATTTTGGCGAACAATCCTCCCCTGTTATAGAATCAGAGAGTACCACAGAGCCTGTTTGTATTGCCGAAACACTCCCTACCAAACAACTGGTGGATTCTTCTGAACAGGAGTATTCTCCATCCGCACAGTCAAATCAAGAGCCTGTCCTCCCCGATTGTTCCAATGAATCTCATTTGGAAAAGTATGATTCCATTCTGGAAGAACTCAAAGAGAAAGAACTGAAAAGGCAAGTAAAGGTTATGGATGCGATTCGGGAATATGTAACTATCAAGACTGCCCCCTATCTCTCCAAAGAGGCTATAGCTACTCTAATTTCCAATATTGAGTACATGGCTTGTGATCAGCCGGAGCTCTATAAACCGATTCGTTCCAATATTGACAATCCGTTACGGTCACCGGGACTTCGTCATCTGGCGTGGAATGTAGGTGAACGATTAAGAGTACCATTGGCGAAAAGAGCCGTCTTTATCAAAGAATCATTTCCATACGAACTTGAAAACGCGAGTCATGAATATCTCAGACTTAATTTGCGGGATCAGGTAGCAAGTCAGATTCCAATTGATGTACCTGAAAAGGGAGACTATCGCTTCCATTTGGAAACAGATAACGATGAGTCGTAATAAAAAACGTATGCAGATGAAATAATTAATCCGGTCTGTATTGTTCTGTAAAGCTTCATTGGGTTGGTTCGCAGCATGTTAAACGATTAAAAAGTTATAATATGAAAACAGACCAACTTACATTCAATGACTTGCCGGCAGTAGTCGGCGAACTTTGCGACCGGATAGCAAGCATGGAAAATCTGCTGACAGAAAAACTGTCCAAGCAGCATGAAGCCAAAGAAAATACGCACGTCCCCATGACCGTGCAGGAAGCTTGCGCCTATCTCAAAATGCCGTTATCGACCTTTTATTACAAGGTCAAAAAAGATGATATTCCAGTCATCAAGCAAGGGAAACATCTATACATCTACCGGGATGAACTGGACAAATGGCTGGAATCCTCCCGAAAGAATCCGGCTCCGCAAACTTTCGAGGAAGAGAACGAAGCCATGCTTGCTTCCCATCGCCGTAAACCTAACCTTAAAAACTGGTAATGATGGAGAAGACGGACGAAACGATACCTTCACGTGAGGAACTGGCTGTTTTTATAGAGGAAGCAGCCGTAAGCGTCACGAATAACTATGAAGAAGCGCCGGCGGTGTTGATGGTGGATGATGCTGTTATAGGCACATTGGGGAATTTCAGCGCTTCCATCGGGAAAGCCAAAAGCAAGAAGACTTTCAACGTTTCGGCCATTGCCGCATCAGCATTGAGTAGCCGTACTGTTCTTCGTTACCGTTCCATGTTCCCCGAGAACAAGAGGAAGATTCTGTATATCGACACGGAGCAGGGACGCCATCATTGTCAACAGGTACTGAAGCGCATCCTGCGTTTGGCAGAAATGCCGGATGACAAGGTGCCGGAAAATCTGATCATGTTGTCTCTGCGCAAGTTTGCACCAAGAGTGCGTCTGTTGATAGTCGAAGAAGCTATCGGCACCACACCTGATTTGGGTCTGGTCATTATAGATGGCATCCGTGATTTCCTTTACGACATCAATTCATCCAGTGAATCTACCGAAGTTATCTCGAAATTCATGCAATGGACGGACGACAAACAAATCCATATCCATACTGTCCTGCATCAGAACAAGAATGATGAACATGCGCGTGGTCACATCGGCACGGAACTCAACAACAAGGCGGAAACCATCCTGCAGGTAGAAGTGGACAAAGAGGACAAAGCCATAAGTGTGGTCGAAGCCGTACACATCCGGGACCGGGACTTTGAACCTTTCGCTTTCCGCATAAACGAAGACGTCCTGCCCGAACTGGTAGAACCATATCTGTCCAAAGAGAAGAAGAGCGGGCGACCAACAAAAGAACCGTTCGATCCGGAGAGGGAGATTCCAGAGACTGTACATCGTGCTGCAGTGGATGCCGCTTTTGCCAATGGCAATATCGGCAGTTACGATGACTATCTGGAACGTCTGAAGGAAGCTTACGGATTGCACAATGTAAAGCTCGGCTACAACAAGGTTGTCAAAGTAGCCACCTTTCTTGGCAACAAGCAGATGGTCATAAAGGAGGGGAAAAATTATATTCTCAATCCAGAATGCCATTACTGAGTACAACTTTACTTTATTGCAGGGGCGTATATATTAGAATAAAGCAAAGTCGGCAGGAAATCATCATGTGAGATACTCATTTTCTCCCCTCTTTTAGTGGATAATAATATCCTGCATTTCCTTGTCCAAGTGCCAATTCATTATACGCATCCGATATGGCTTGCGGGGAAGCATAAACAGGTAACTGTTTCGAGATATGCCAAGGTATAACCTCACTGCGTTACGGTTGTACATTGGCGCTCTTGACTGCTCAGTTCCTTCGCCAGTACGGTACTCGCAAGCTCGCACCTTTTCAACCATTATAACAACGATTCAAATGAAAGAAGATATTGTCAATACATCAACTTCCCCGAAAGAAACAAGAAGCGTCTTTGTCGGGGCAAAAGTCACTCCCAGCCAGAGAGACCATATAAAATCACTGGCCGAACAATGCGGCATGACCGTAAGCGACTACATATTGTCATGTGCGTATAACTTCAAGCCCAAAGCGAGGCTCACGAAAGAAGAGGCGGCACTGCTACAGAATCTGGACAATTGTCGGTCTGATCTTGTAAAATATACCTCCGCACTTCACGGAATGTCCACAAAGCAGCGGATGGTAATGTTCAATCAGATTCCGTTCATGGTCGGCTGGCTCGGAGAACTTTCCAATGTTGCCGAAGGCGTCTGCCAATTCCTGGAAGCCGTAAAGGAGAAAAACAGAATTCCGTCCAACCCTCAATCCGAAGAAAAATGATTGCAAAAGCCAAAGCCATATCTTACGGAATCAATGACCTTCGTTATATTACTGGCGAATCAAAGCACAAGAAGCATCCGGAAAAAATATATCGGGTATTGGACAATCTGTTGCCCCCGGAACTGGACGCTATGGGGATATGGAACTCCATGCAATTGACCCTTTCCCAGCATCGGCCGATAAAGAATTCCATTATCAGAATAGAGTTGAGTCCATCGCCAGAGCATACCAGTTTCTATGACATTGAGGACTGGCAAAAACTCTGGCACGAATTCGTCGAAGAGTTCGACAAACAAACGATTACCGGCAAGGACGGGAAAGTCCGTTCCAGCCCAACCAATCTGGCAAACAGCAAATACACGGTTTACCTGCACATGGAATCCAAAGGGAAAGTTCCCCATCTCCATGCCGCAATTTGCCGCTTTGATGAAAACGGGAACATCAACAATGACCATAACATCCATCTTCGGGCACAACGTGCAGCAGAGCGAGTTGCAGTGAAACGTGGCTGGAAGACTGCGGAAGAAATCCGAAGTCGCAACATTCCGGAGGTAAGCAGAGAGTGCATGGAGGTATTGAGAACCATGCCATCATGGTCATGGGAAGAATACAAGAAGTCACTTGCCCGGAGAGGCTATTCCGTATATGAACGGAAAGACAAGAAAGATGTTCTCCGTGGATATGCGATCCTCAAAGGGAATACCAAATACAAGGCCTCCGAACTGGGAGTGGCCCGTAACCTAATGATTTCCAAACTTCCCCGAACCTGGCAAAAACTCCACTACCGTGAGAGACTTGCCGCTCAGGTCAATACTTCTCAGAGCCATCGGCCGGAACCTGTTCAAAGACCGGCAGCCGGTATGGATTATACCCACTATCGTTCCGGCTCGGTGTCATACACGCTTTCTTTCCATAGCGGAACGGAACAGCGTTTCTATATTCCGGAGCGGGTACTTGACTATTTCAATGAAGAGTTCGATTACCGGGAGGTTGCCAACAGCAGCGAGCTGACCGACATAGCCGTAGCTATCTTTGTCGGTATGCTTGATACGCCCGCCGTATCTACCGGAGGTGGTGGCGGAGGTTCGCAAAGCGATCTCCCCTGGCGGGACAAGGATGATGACGACCTGCAATGGGCCCGCCGCTGTGCCCGTGCTGCTACCCTCCTATTGGGCAAAAAATCAAGAACAGGATTAAGACGATAAAGTCATGGAACAGTCATACAAAAAGCGGTCGCCTCGTGCGACCGCTAATAGTCCGCCGATCTTGGCGGATATGGGGGAATAATTTGATACATCTGTAGAGTTTTTATTATCCTACTTTAGACGCATTTTTTGAAACAGTATCTCGCCTATATGAGTGAAGAAGATATAAATCGACTATTCACATATATCGTAGAATATAGTACATGCGATACATTGCAAAAGATATCAATTGTAAAAATTTATTTTCAACTAAAAAGATTGATATATACAATTTGGTTAAGCAATCAGTAAAAAGCGTATTCTTACTTCTACGTTCATCAAGAATGTCTTTACTCATCTCCTAGGTGACTTAGGAATTTCAACTATTAAACGTAAAATGTCGATGTAAGTTCAGTATGCCACATAATTATACAAAGATTAATAATTATTTTCCTCTTTCTACATCATGATTAAACATCGCGCTGTCTGATTCTTCATAATTTTTTTTCTTGTCATATTCTTTTATGACACGATTCATTTCCTCTTCCGCAATAGGTTCAATACCATCTATTTCATTCCATGTCAAGTTAGAAACTTTTGTTCCTTTTGGCTGTTTATCTGACACTTCTATACCTAGGCCATGCTTTAATAGTTTTTTGCCTAATTTTGACAATACATATTTATTGTCATCGTTGGCATCAATAACTGATTGTTGCAAAACTCCAGTCGCAAATAACAGTTCTGAATCACCGTCCTTATCATAATAATCAGTTAAATACAACTTTAATTTAACTAAATCAACATAAGGAATTCGTTCTAGCATAGATGAGAGTCTAAAAAAATCTTCTATTGAGATTTCATATGTAACTTTTGCTTTAACTAAATTGGCGAGTACCTTTTCTTTATTGATATTATCAAGCCTATCGACTAATCCTATTACGATATTCCCTGATGCATCATTTGCTGCTTTTTCTATATCAGCGACAAATTCAATACGTTGTGCTTCAGTAAGTTCCTCTAATTCATATATAAAATAGGTGAATTTTCTAAAGAATTCATAAGCTTTATACTCTGCCACGGAATTTTTTATTGATTGAATCTCTGTTGCGAATGCTCCTCCAACATAAGGAATTAAATTCACCAACGCACATAGTTGATCACACCAATTAATATATTTACTTTTAGAAATAGATTTTATACTTGTTGAGATTAAACTTTTCTCTACAATTTCTTGCATCTTCTCATTATTCATAATTGCAGACTTAATTTGTTCTATTTTCCTGTAAAGGTAGTAAAATCCTACTGAACAGAGTATTAAATAACAACATTCAACATAGTAAAGAAACACTTTTCTTATCATAGTCGCTAATTATAGAGACCATTATAAAATGTTAATAATTAGTATTTTGGAACTAATTACCATTAGAAGTTCTCTCACAGTTATATTTCGGTGTTCAAAACACCAATTTCCTTTGCCAACGAACAGTTAAAAATGAGTACGTATGGCAAACAAACAAATCACTTTTGATAAGTTGCCACAGAAAGGCGGTAAGTTATCTCATAGAACAAGTCCTGCAAATGTTGATGGCATTGCAACCGCAGACCTCTTCAGACAAGCACCGTCTTATTGAAATTGACGAAGTTTATAAAATTATGAGAAAGGCAGAACTTGCTCTTTACATGCTTGTGAGTAAAGGGTTGATTCTGGTTTATAAGCGAGGTATAAAGCACTACTACTATGAAGATGGATTGCTGAAATTGATTGAGTCCGGATGTAAGCAGATGCAAGTTATATCGCTTTAGAAACATGCTATGTAATAGTACTGATAGAAAAGCTCAAATCAAATGGCGGTTACAACTTTTGATCTGCACGACAATGGAAACCTCCAAATTAACAACAGATGATATCATCAGCGAGACAGTGTATATCGTAGTCAGAATGTCCGATAGAGAGTTCCCGATATATTTTCACTATTTGATTAAGAGTCCTCTTGCCATCTGGATGGATAGGCAGAAATCACTTTATAAATCTGGAAAATTTACAAATAAAAACATTAAAGACCTTAAATAACTAAGGCAATGCGTAAAGAGAATGGAAATTTTCCTCTCTTTTTCTCTTTTTATAGCATTATGTTTTATATCTTTGTAAAATAACAAAGGATTAAAGATGGATAAACCCATGAACCGGATCAAAGAGGTACTCGAAGAGAAAGGCATCAAACAGACCTGGCTGGCAGAGAAACTTGGAAAAAGTTTCTGTATTGTCAATTCCTACGTCTGTAATCGACGGCAACCGAGTTTAGAAGTGTTGTTTGATATAGCCCAAATACTTCAAGTTGACCCCAAAGAATTAATAAAAAGTACAAAATAGCATATATGGAACTCCAGATTAACGGCAATAAAATATTTGCCCCTCTGAAAAATAAAGAATTGGTTCTAACGCCTGAAGAGAGAGTCCGTCAAGAATACATCTGCCGGCTAGTGAATGTCTACGGGTACTCGCTTGAGCAGATGGCTCAAGAGGTTCCGGTAAGTAATTCGCATCGCGGCCAAGGTAAAGCGCGAGCAGATATTGTGATATGGAGATCAGAATCAGACAAAAAAGAGGATGTATCTGCCATAATTGTTGTAGAATGCAAAGCCGAATATGTTACAATCCAAGAAGAAGACTATTACCAGGGATCTAATTATGCATCCTGGGCCGGAGCGGATTTCTTCGTTACCACAAACCTGAAGGAGACTCGTATATTCAAGGTCGTTAAAGGAAAAATTCCCAAACGACTTGAAGAAATCGTTGATATACCCAAGGCAGAGGATCTTACCAATGCAAAAAAGATCAAGGAATTATTAAGTCAGACCAAAGCGTTTACGCGTGATGAATTCAGTAGACTGCTTTTCAAATGCCATAATATTATACGCAATAACGACAAGTTATCTCCAGAGGCAGCCTTTGATGAAATCAGCAAGGTACTCTTCATTAAAATCCGATATGAACGAGATAATACCGGCACACAGATTTTTTCAAAGGAAGAGTTTACGAAACTACGGGAAGCTTATGACAAAACAAAATCAAAACTAAGCCTACCCTTTTATCAACAACTATTCGAGCGCACAAAGGAGGATTATGCCAAAGATGGCCTGTTCGAAACCAATGATACGATAAAAATAAAAGAGGCTAGTTTCGAGGCCATAGTCAAAGAACTCGAGGTGTATAATCTCTCCCGTACGGCAGATGATGTGAAAGGTATTGCCTTCGAAAAATTCTTAGGGAAAACCTTTCGCGGTGAACTCGGCCAGTTCTTCACGCCCCGTAAAATAGTTGATTTTATGGTGGAGCTACTTGACCCGGAAGAGGGCGAAATCATCTGTGACCCTTGTTGTGGTAGTGGCGGCTTCTTGATCAAGGCATTCGAGTATGTGCGTGAGAAAATTGAAAGTGACATACAAAAGGTTAAGGAACACATCAAGGCTGAACTTTTCGATGAACACTATGAAACGTTGCCTGAAAAACAGAAGTCAGTTATTGATGAACAGTTCAATGCCTATCTTGCTGCACTCAACACGGAGCTTAACACCGGAAATCCAAACAGCAGATTGCAGAATCTGTCCAGTAACTGCATCTATGGTACGGACGCCAATCCTCGTATGGCGCGAACCGCAAAGATGAATATGATTATGCACGGAGATGGACACGGAGGCGTTCATCACCATGACGGGCTGTTAAATGTAAATGGCATATTTGAAAATCGGTTCGATGTAATTCTAACCAATCCGCCATTCGGTTCTCGCGTAGAAAAATCACTAAAAATAACAGAAGCCGATGTGGAAACCGATGTGCAAAAGATTGCCGCATACGAGAAAAAATATGGTAAAGAGGTGTATCAACAGGCATTGAGTCAGATCAATGACCACATTGGAGACTCTGTACTGGATTTATACACGGTCGGGAAACTTAGCGGTTTAACCGAAGTGCTATTTATTGAGCGATGTATCCGCTTGCTCAAACCAGGCGGACGTTTGGGCATTGTTTTACCGGAAGGAGTTCTCAATACCACTAATTTGCAAACCGTACGAGAGCTTTTCGAAGGAATGGCCAAAATAATCTTGATTACCTCTATCCCGCAAGATGTATTTATGGCCTCGGGTGCAACGGTAAAGCCAAGCCTGCTATTCTTCAAGAAGTTCACGGTAGAAGAACAGGCCCAGTTCGATGCGATTAAACAGGAGGCAACCGAAGAAGTAGAAGCCAAGTATCAATCGCAACTCGATGAGATTGATTCATTCCTGGCAGAACGTGGAAATCCTGCTAAAGAAAAGAAAGCAAAACGGGCAGAAAGGCGTGCGTTAGAGACAAAGATTGCAGCCGAAATATGGGCGATTGTCAAAGAGAAATTTGACTATATCATCCCCATCGCCCAAGTTGAAAAAGCAGGCATTACAACAACTGGCGCCGAATGCGAGAATGAATTAGTCGATTTACTCAAAGAGTTTACACCTTATCGTAAAGAGCATCATATGTGGACTTCAAATGAGTTGAAATTTCATTATGAGATAGTAGATAAGAAAGTAGTTCGGACCGATCAGAAAGGTAAAATGAAGGAGTTATGTTAAAGAGTAAAAGCACATACAAGTATTTGGATTTTGTAAAGTTCTCGCAACTTTACAACTGGAGTGTACAATACCTGAATGACTCCAAAATCCGATTCACGACCAAATATCCACTGGTTCAAATCAAAGAGTTCCTTACCCGTAACAAAACAACAATCACAGTTCAGGATGAAATTACATATCAACGAGTAACAATTCGCGTTCGCAACGGAGGTGTTATTCCGCGCGATAAAGTTAAAGGGACAGAGATTGGAACAAAGAAACAATTTCGCGTTTCTGTCGGTCAATTTATTTTATCAAAAATAGATGCTAGAAATGGGGCGATGGGTATTATCCCTGAAAAACTGGATGGTGCTATTGTCACTCAAGACTTTTTGGCATATGACGTAGATACGACTAAAATTAATCCTCAATATCTGGTTTTGGTCAGCACAACAAAACAGTTTATAGATTTTTGTCAAAGTTGCAGCAGTGGTACTACCAATCGTCAACGTGTTGATGAAGATAAGTTTCTAAATATCAAAGTTCCTGTTCCACCGCTGGATGAACAAAATCGTTTAGTTGAGGAATATAATGCAGCAATTTTAGAGCAATCACATATTGCCAATAAGATCCTATCTATTGAAAATGATATGTGGAATTTTTTTAACCACAAACTTTTCATAAAAGATGAAATATCTGATAGATCAGCTACAAAAGATATTGGCTTGAAATTTCTTTATTTTGCAAATTTCAGAAATATTAATCAATGGGGGGTCGATTTTATTAAGGGGAATTATGTTAATATATATGCAAAGTATCCAACTCTTTCCATTAATAATATTTGCAAAATTGGAAGTGGCGGCACTCCAAGCCGTTCTAATAAAACATATTTTAATGGAGATATTCCGTGGATAAAGACGGGAGAATTGCTTGATGACTATATTTTTTCTACAGAAGAATATATTTCAGAAGAAGGCCTGCTTAATAGTAGTGCTAAATGGTATCCTGAAAATTCCATTATTATAGCAATGTATGGCGCCACAATTGGTAAAACAGCAAAACTTGGTATAAAATCAACGACTAATCAAGCGTGTGCAGTATTGTATGATTTCGATGATTGTGTAATTGAAGACTATGTATGGCTTTATTTACAATCTCAAAAAGAGAGATTGAAGCAACAAGCATATGGCGGAGCACAACCCAATATTAATGCCAATATTATTGCTAACTATAGTATACCAATCCCTCCTATTGAGGTACAAACAGAATTAGTATCTATTGTATGTAAGAAAAAAGCTGAGATTAAGAGTTTAGAACAGGAAATAAAGAATATTGCAAATAAGGTTTCTATAACCTTCGAAAACCAAATTTTTGACTAAAAATGGAAGATATAACTATACAGAATCTGATAACAGAGCAAATATGCAGAATCTCTACTTTGCAATATCATGATGTTATATTGCCATATTATGACTATCCGGATATGGATTCTTATTATAAGTGGCTTGAAAAGACCAAGAGATTTATAGAAATAAATTACCCGGATGATAAACACATTGCAGATTTTGAACAAATAAGCAAGCAAGATATAGGGCCAAATCAACAAAAAAAGTTGTTAGCAATACTGGAAGCATTTGCAGTATTACCGATTGCAATTTCTCGTATTAAACCTTCGCCTAAAAAACAAGACCCTGAACAAGGTCCAATCCATATTACAACAAATATTAATAATTCCAATAGCCAAACTCAAAACCAACAACAATCGCTTGCCGTAGAATTGTTCCTTGAAGCTATTAAAGATGATCTTACGGGACGTCAAATCAAAGAACTGAAAACCGTAGTAGCCGAAGCGGGCAACGATCTGCAGAAGGCACGTCCGGGAATTATTGAAAAGTTGAAATCATTTGGAGCTGATGTGGCCTCAAATATTGTTGCCAATCTATTAACGAATCCCGCAATTTGGGGTGGATTGTAATCAATTAACCTATATAAGACGATAGTTATTATGCATATTCAAAGTTTATATATAAAAGATTTTAAGAATGTTAAGGAGCAAACCTTTGACTTAAGCTCCCATAATGGTTTAACTCTTTTAATCGGTAACAATGGGTGCGGAAAGAGTAATATATTGGAATGTATTAGTTCTATTTTTTGTAATCTATACCAAGGGCTTGAATCATTTGAAACAGAATTTTCCATCAGCTATAAAACGTTCGAAGATTGCATAGCTAATATAGAATACAAGAATAAAAAATTATCACAAGGGCTAACAGTCCCTGCAAAAGGAACTACTGGAACCCCTCCATATCCGAAACGAATAATAGCGATATATAGCGGAGAAGAACAACGCATGTGGGAAAAATACTATTTACCGTCATATTCTAAATATATTAAAGAGATAAATAAACAGGCCCAAATTGCATCGTGGCCTACAATGCTGTATTTAAATAAGTATTATTGGGATATAGCCCTGTTATCTATATTATGTTCAGACTCGGATGATAGTAAGGCTTTCGTAAAAGAAATATTAGGAATTACAACTGTTGAGAATATCCAATTTACTGTAAACTCTTCTAATTATGAAAATTATAAAGATAGTCCAGTTTTAACATTTATTAATTTATTAAATCAGACAGCTAATTTTTCCTTAGATACTTTTAAAGTATTTATAGAAAAGCAGGATATAAATATTGACATGCTATTTATGTATTTATATATTGCTTTTACACCTAAAGGTTCAAAAATATTAGAGTCCATTACAATTCATTTCAATGGAGGTTTAACAACAAAGGATCTGAGTGAAGGTCAAAAGAAATTATTATTAATTAAAGCCGCATTAGAATATACAGGCTCTGAAAATACGTTATACCTGTTAGATGAGCCGGATGCACATATCCATGTAATAAACAAGATTAAATTGTTAGAGGTTATCCAGCAATACACAAATAATCGACATATAATTTTAACAACTCATTCTCCATCCATGGCCGCAAGCGTTGATATTAAGCATATCTTAAGCTTAGGTACGGACTCTAACGGTTTCATGGTATGTGCTGATAAAGATAAATGTAAGTTGCTTGCAGATTTAACCAATAATCTATGGAACCTTGATCAACAAAATGCTTTTATTACATCTAATAAACCCATTACTGTCTTGGTAGAAGGACAAACAGATAAAACGCATATTGAAGAGGCATATAAACGATTACAGTCAAGGTATCCCGATTTAGACTTTGATGTTTTTTCAATGAACAGTTCTGAACATATCAGAGAAGTTTTAATCGGTTTATCTTGCTCGGAAATACAGTGGAATAAGAAATTCATTGGCATTTTTGACAATGATAACGCTGGTAATAAAGACATTAATAACGGGTTCGAAAAAGATAATATTAATGAAAAAATTAAGCATGTAAAGTATAAAGATGGAATTGCCTCGACTAATTTCTATGCCTTTCTGCTTCCCAAAACAAATGGATACAATCCAAAAGAGTCGTTTACTATAGAAAACTGTTATCCATCAGAGAAATATCAAGAAGCAGTAGAGCAGGCCGTGTCGGAAAAACATGGATATTATAGCGGTCTATCAATAGATAAAGTAGCAGATGATATTAAGAATAAGTCAAAAACCATTTTAGCAGCAAATTGCAAATCATTTAAAGATGAAAACTTTGATTACTTTTCTGCTATATTTGATTTAATTGATGAAATTAGGTTAAAATAATTATGGGCAAGACAGTTACCACCTATTTGATTGACGGTGATCCGAAGGGTACGCAATACTCTTTCATCAGCAATAAGATTTGCCAGATGTTTGTGATTCCGCGCTCGAACCTGGCCTATCTGAATGAGCAGGAGAAACTGCACAAGCCGGCATTCTATATTCTGATTGGAGAAGATGAGGCTACGAAGCCGCAAGCCTATATCGGAGAGACCGAAAACTTTAAGGAGCGGGTAAAAGATCACGACAGCAAGAAGGCATTCTGGCAGAAAGCTTTGGTCTTTGTCTCGAAAGACGAGGACATGACCAAGGCCGATGTGCAATATCTGGAATATCGAGCGATCACCGAAGCCAAGCAGTCGAACTCGTTCGTGTTGAATGAAAACAAACAGTTACCTAAAGCTCCCAACCTACCCGAACATCAGAGGGATGCAATGGATGAGTTTTTTGAAGACATCAAGTTCTTGGCATTGTTTATCGGCTGTGGTATCTTCGAAATATCACAGCCCAAGGAGGAGCATCTGTTTTATACAAAAGCTCGCGGCTGTAATGCAAAAGGATTTTATAATTCCGCAGGATTTACCGTATTAAAAGGCAGTATCATCGCCAATAATTATGTTCCGTCTTTTACATGGAAAGTAAAGTGGGAAAAGATGGTCAAGGAGTATGCAACTTTGCATGACGGCGTATGGATGATGGACTCAGACAAGACCTTTTCAAGCCCCAGCACAGCTGCTGATTTCTGTACGGGTAGACCTTCCAATGGATGGACCGAATGGAAAGATAAAGACGGAAATACACTGGATTCGGTATATAGAAAACAGCTGGAATAAAAATCAGCAAATGACCATAATTACAATAATGATAGCCAGCACTAATAAAATGTGTACTTCATATCCTATTAGTAACAAACAGGCAGACATAAACTCCAGAGACAAGATATTGACGCACAGTATGCCATATTTAAGGACAAAAAAAGTATAGCTGTAAATTTATGGAATTCGGATTAAGAACAATTTTAGACGAAAGAATCAGCGAAAGCAATCTAAAAGCTTATTGTGTTCGGTTTGACTTCGGATTATGCCAAATCGAAGCTTTTGCCGAAATATTGCTAGATGCGTTAGTTGACTATGCATATGGATTTCATGCTGGTATTTTAGAACAATATGACAGAAGAGTACTTAAAGAGGCTGCTAAGTCCTTATATAAGATTCAAGGGTTTGTTGATGCTCAAAAATTATACTTAGAAAATGATTCTGTTCTTGAAATATCTGAAGATGAAAAAAGTGAAGAACAGAAAAAATATGAAGAACAAATTCAAAAAAAAGGAGAATTTGGAGAGCTCCTGCTTCACACTTATTTAAGTGATTATTTCAATACTGTGCCTCTTTTATCAAAAATATTCTTAAAAGACACAGATGGGTTTACAGTTCACGGTTTCGATGCAATACATATAGGGAAAAACCTAACCGATGAGTCGAAAGATTCTCTTTATCTGGGCGAGTCAAAAATTTATTTTCGTTCTTCGGGAAACAGTGGCGCAAGTGGGGTAAAAGATTTAGCAAAAGATATTGAATGTCATTTTAAAAAAGATTTTTTATATAGGGAATTTGCATTAGTTGCTAAGAAGCAACATAATTTCCTTCCTTTATCAGATTATTCTGATAAGAACACAATCTCTCAGTATGAAGAATTCCTAATGAATAAAGACCAATGGATTGAGAAATTAAGGAATGTCAGTCAGATGAAAATGAGTCTAAGTACGCTACTTGATTCTGTAACAATTCCTTTATTATGCACATACGAATCTGACCTATTTAAACATTTTTCAACCATAGATGGAGATGAATTCAAAAATGAATATGAAAAGGAGGTGCAATCACTTCAAAAAGTGTTCAATAATCAAATAGGACAGATAAAGAAGGAATGTGGAGAACCTATCAGAACAGATTTGAATATAATTCTTATTCTCCTTCCGATCCCTTCAAAAAAAGAATTAGTAACACTCCTCCACAAGAAAATCTGGGCACAACAAAATGCATAATATAGACGAATATATCAAGTATTTAGAAGAATCAAGCATCATTGACTTCTCAATTTGTTTCGAAATGGCGGAAATGTGTTCTGCTAAAATCGATTCAGATCCTGCTTTCAGCAGACGATTGTGTATTAATGTGTTGAATAATTGGGCAAAAATTCCAGAAGGATGTAGAATAATTTGGAATAGCATAATTGAATCACTAGGCTTTTATCCTTACATACAGAAAGAACAGATTAAACTAGATAGTCTTTCTGAAGAAATGCGTTATGGCATGTCTGAATCACATTTTCTATCAGGCAAATTCCACCATGATGAACAACGAAGAATTATCAGTAAAATCTTTGAAGGTAAGAATATAATTGTTAGTGCCCCAACTAGTTTCGGGAAAAGCCTCTTGATAGAAGAAATCGTTGCAAGCCTTAAATATAAAAATGTAGTTATTATTCAACCTACTTTAGCTCTTCTTGACGAAACCAGAAAAAAATTATCAAAGTATTCAGGAAAGTATAAGATTATCATCCGAACCACACAAGAACCATCAAAAACAAAAAGCAATATTTTCTTGTTCACAGCAGAACGGGTATGTGAATATCTATATTTTGAGAATGTTGACTTCCTCATTATTGATGAATTTTATAAATTAAGCGGTGGCAGAGATGATGAACGATCATCAGCACTTAATAATGCATTTTATAAATTATTAAAGTTACATAATCCTCAATTCTACTTACTCGGACCAAATATTGATAAGATATCTGATGGCTTTGCTAGAAAATACAATGCTATATTCTATAAAAGCAATTATTCTTTAGTCGATTCGAATGTGGTTGACATATACAATTCAATCTCAGACGAATCGAGTAAAAATCGCGAGAAAAAACTGTTTGAATTGCTTATCTCCTTATCAAAAGAACAAACCATTATATATTGCTCATCACCTGATCGAGTAAGATCCTTATCTAAAAAATTCTATAATTATATTCGTGAGAACGAAAAGAGCGAGAATGTGATCAATTTGCCAATAATTGAATGGATTACCGAAAATTTATCTTCGAAATGGTCTATAAACAACATTTTAAAATGCGGAATAGGTATTCATGATGCAGCGTTGCCAAAGCACATCACAACTTCTATTATAGATTATTTCAATAGCAATAAATTAAAATACTTGTTTTGCACATCAACCATCATCGAAGGTGTAAATACAAGTGCCAAGAATGTAATATACTATGATGCAAAAAAAGGGCACGATATCCCTATCGATTATTTCGATTATTCTAATATAAAAGGCAGAGCAGGACGTATGATGGTGCACTACATTGGAAATATCTATAATTTTAATGTACCACCAGAAAAAGTTGAAATTAATGTTGACATACCATTCTTTCAGCAAAATCCAATAAAAGATGAAGTTTTAATACAATTAGATGAAAATGATGTTAACAATAAACAATCTAATCAGTACCTTGAGATTAAAACTATTTCTGACAAAGAAAAAGAGGTTATTAGAAGGAATGGTTTAAGTGTCAAAGGGCAATTGCATATTTTAAACCAACTAAGAAGTGATATTCATAGTAAGGCCAATTTTATATGTTGGAATGGCACAAAACCTAAAAAGGTATATCTTGATTATATCTTAAAGTTGGCATGGGATAACCTTCTGTCAGAATCTGAGTCAAAGACTATTACTTTCAATCAATTGTCTTACTTGACCCATGCGTATGGAGTATGGGAAACGCCTATAAAAAAATTAATTGAAGATAATGTCAAATACAAAATAAATAAGTATAAAGAAAGTCATCCAAACGATGAAATAGCAGAACAAACATTAATCGGATACGAAGATCAATCCATAAAATTAATATTACAAGTTGTACGCCATTGGTTCGAATATAAAGTTCCCAAATTTTTATCAACAATTAATTCACTTCAAGAGATTGTATGCAATGAAATTGGCATACAACCTGGTGACTATTCTCAATTTGCAAGTATTATTGAGAATGGCTTTATTCCGATCCATTTAACACTACTAGCAGAATATGGTATTCCTCACTCTGCAATTAGAAAAATTTCCAAATTTATACCTGCAGATATTGACGATGAAAATTTGATATTGTATATTAAAGATCATAATTTACATTTAATTAAACCTTTAATTAAATATGAACAAGATAAGCTGAGCAATCTATTTACCTAATTGATATTTTATCGTTGGACTAGTTTTATATCTGATTCCAGATTATCCTAAATAGCTTGTGCCGTTTTGGATTGGATACTGCTTGGAATGAAACATTGAGTTGGCATTAAGCTCATATATTTATACAATAATTTACTAATTACCCATTATTTATAGGTGATGTTTCATTCAGTGTGCCTGGAAAGTTTTTAAACACACTGAATAAAACACTACCGAAACAGGATTATCTGAATAGAATTAACACAGTATCCTACAATGATAATCGCATCAAGATTATTGAACATTGTTTGATAATTTTTCCATCAATTACTCATGAATCAACCAATTTAACTTTTGTTTGATTATTTGTATATGTTGGTTCCAAATCTTTAATACCAGGATATACAACTTCAAGCCTATAATAACTTCCTTTGTTATTTCCCATTCTGTTTGCTTTTTTACAGAACATGAACCCAAATTTACTTCTATAGAAATAGAAATTCTCGGAATATAAAGATATCGGGACAATATTACCTCCCGTCTTTAGAAAGTCTTGATACTTTTTGAAAGCATTATCAATAGCCTCTATTGTTTGGTATTTCATTAGACTCTTATATTCATTTGAAAGTCTTATGAAGTCTGTATAACAATTTGTAAGTTTTTCTATATCGGTTCCATAAGTCTCAAATAAATTTAAAGTCCACACTTTAATATTATCTTTATTCATATTGCTGGTAGACAATATCAGTAGAGAATACACAAGGAAGTTTCGATGCATCTCTTCCAGTTTAGTATAGGTGAAATCATTAGTATTCGAATAGCCTGCCCTATATATCATCATGAAACGACCAACCAATTCAGCGAAATAATGCCTATACTGATAACCATTAGTATCTCCTTTAATTGGATATGCAATCCTTTGGAAGATCAGCATTAAAGCAATGAGAATATAAGAATAATCGTTACAAGTAATGTTGTTTTCAAAATGCACACCCTGCGATTGCAATCTGTAAAATGGATCCTGATTGTCAAAGTCCTTAGCAATAGTATCGTAGTGACACTTCAATTTTTTTAGATAACTCAAAATCTCATTCTTACTAGAGTGTGATTTAAGTATTCTTCTTTCCTGACTATCATCCTGTGCATTACCTGTCACCAAGTCTTCCATACTAGCATACTCATCAATCTCATCATCATTCTCTTGCTTGTTAGAATTGAAAAATTGAATCTGATCTAGAATACGCATATTCAGAGAGTATAGGTTTGCATCAACACTTTTGCTGAACTTTGTATTATCAAACTGCTCCTTGCTAATTACTGTTTCACTTTTAGCGGATGTGTCAGATAATCCCTTTGAAACGCCTGATGTACGGTTTTTATCCTTAACATCAAAGTTTACATATGAGAGTACTTTAGCAATATTATCATCCCAGTCTCCATTATTTGTATGGAAAAGACTCTCAATCTTCGAATATTTCGAGTCTGGATTACGTTTTACTAAATCCGCAAAATCTAAGACAATTGCTTTGTTTGAGATTTCTTTATCACCCAATATTGCGACTGCATATTGAATCTTTCCTAATCCACCTATGTCAATTCCATCTTTATTGAAATCAAAATCTTTATAACCATCATCTAGGCATAATCTAATTTTTGCACCTGCGACAATCTTGTCAAATGATATATAAAGTTTGTCATGCAGATGTCTTTCGCATAATGTTATATGGGTTATGAGAGCTTCGTTGGCTGACCTGATACTATATTTTGCAACAGAATGAAAATCATTAATACTCTTTATACACTGTTTACCAAAATTAATTCCAAGCTTTTTAAAGAAATCTTCCTTATCGGAATGGATGATAATGTTTGCCTCATCATTAAAGCTATGTGAATTCAAACCAAATGCTGCACTAGTAGCATTAGCACTTCCAAGCACAAAGAAAGTTCCCTCAGATGTCTCAAATTGAATAGCCTTTGCATGGAGTTTCTTAGCTAACTCAAATTTATTATCCGATCCAAATATTTCATGCCAGTGGAAGAACTGAGAAACTGTTTTGAATTGATTTAAGAATAATGTTATAGGGC
>ULTX01015909.1_pt1 | contig 63393 bp, 46 predicted proteins | sample 1958041 | NCBI WGS metagenome assembly ULTX01 (sample SAMEA4835747, study PRJEB28245) | human gut metagenome | biome: gut microbiome; material: fecal sample | place: Denmark | collected 2008
CCTTCGGAAAATCAGATAAAGGCTTGTATTACGGGAAGCTTCTTTATGAATCATAAGGCGTTTCTGAATGCATTGGGGATTGATACGGACCGAGATATCCGGTTTATGTTTGCAGATGGGGATGAAGTGCGTTTGCCTTCGTCTTTAGATAAAGGCGCAGCAGGTTCGCATCAGGTGAAGCAAGTACTGCATCCAGTTACGGCAAGGAGGAATAAACCTTTCCATTATCAGATAACCGGCGATACGTGTTATTTCCAGTTCAATGCGATGATAGACAGGTTCTCTTATTGGCAAGGATGCCGTTTGATGCAGGTCTCTCCAGATAAAGCCGTGGAGGATAGTCTTCCGTTGTTTGCGGATTTCCTGGATGAAATGGCACGTGCAATGGCGGTGCATAACGTGAATCGGCTGGTGATAGACATGCGTTATAATGGAGGAGGGAATAGTGTATTGGGCGATGTGCTGCTCGAATTTTTAGGTGTCTCTTTTCAGGACATCCGTCCGTTCCGGTCTTACATCCGTGTGTCCGATTTCTTGCAAACGTGTTATCCTACGCTTTTTATCCGTGATAAGTATGAATCAATGAGAGGAAAATTAGTGGAACAGAATCAAGTGATGAATGATTTTACCGCTGGTATGCCGAAACCTTCCAGCCGTTTTCATGGAGAAGTGACGTTTATTCAAGGACAAAATACGTTCAGTAGTGCCAATTATCTGTTGACGCTCATCAAAGACAATGCGCTTTTCCCGATTATCGGGACTCCTACCTCCCAAAAGCCGACCTGTTTCGGTGATGTGCTTTGCGTAAAGCTTCCTTATACCCAAACCAAAGGTTATATCAGCCATTCGTATTTTGTACGGCCCGATGAACGGAATCAGGATACGAGTTTATTGCCCGATTCTTTTGTACGAACTTCATTGAAGGACTGGTTGAACGGGAAAGATGCATGTTGGGATTAAATTTAAATGAATATCCGCATTTCCGCCCAATAAACTGTAGGGGCGTATCGCATACGCCCTAAAAGCATCCACATGGATAAGTTGGCGTATTCGGGCGTATGCAATACGCCCCTACAGGGGTCGTTTGCGGATATTCATCAATTATTTTTATTCCCCGATTTCTTTCAGCAACTCGTCTACAGCTGCTTTCAGTTGCGTATCTTCTCCTTTCACAATCGTTTCGGGAGCGTTCAGCACATAGATGTCGGGGTCAAGCTGGGTGTTTTCCAGATAACTTCCGTCGGGGAGGCGATAGCCTACCACCGGAATGCCGAATACGAGGGTCGGGTCTTGCGTGGTGACCCAATTCACGCTGGTCATGGTTCCGGGGACGGGCGCACCTACTAACTTGCCCAATCCGCAATGCTTATACACCCACGGGGTGCCGTGTGCATTCGAGTAGTTCGCTTCGCATTGCACCATGATGGAAGGCTTGTTCCAACGCCGGCTGGGCATATCGCAAGTTTCGCGTCCACGGATGACTTGAGTGAAATATTTCTTTCCGCTGAACAAGATTTCGATATCTTCGTGCAAACGTCCGCCTCCATTGAAACGGGTATCGATTACGATGCCTTCGCATTGGTTATACTTGCCCAAGATGTCCGAATAGACTGAACGGAAGCTGGGGTCGCCCATGGAACGGATATGCACATAGCCCAACCGTCCGTTCGACCATTTCCGTACGTCTTCCGCACGCTGTTTCACCCAGCGTGTATAAAGCAAATTGTCCATTGCGCCATAGCTTATGGGCTTCACCACTTCTTCCCAGCGTTCCTTCGTTTCCGGGTCGTAAAGCGAAACCAAGGTTTTCTTTCCTACTTGCCCATTTAATAAAGGAGTATAGTCTTGACCGGCTTCGAGGGTCTGCCCGTTGATTTTCTCGATAATCACACCGGCTTTCGCACGGGTGCTCTTGCGGTCGAAAGGACCTTTCTCGATAATTTCGGCGATACGCAGGCCTTTGCCCGTATAGTCCCAATCATACAACAGACCTAATTGGGCAGTGCTTTCGGTATCCAGTTCGGGATAGAAACGCCCGCCGGTATGAGATACGTTCAGTTCGCCCAGCCATTCGCTCAACATCTCGGCGAAATCGTAATTGTTATTGATGTGAGGCAGGAACTTGCGGTAGGTCTTCGTCAAGGCATCCCAGTCCACGCCGTGCATGTTCACGTTGTAGAAGCGTGCCTTTTCCTCGCGATAGATATTATCGAAGATGTATTCGCGCTCTTCCGCCGGATTCATCTTCACTTCGGCGCGATAAGTAATCGGCTTCAACTTTTCTGATTTCCCGTCCATTTTCTGCATCGTTCCGCCTCCCAATATGAAGAAATTCCCTTCGCTATCGGTTTCCATATTCGCCCAGCGGGCATCCATCTTGTGCAGGAGTTTGGTTTCATGCTTGCGCAAATCCATTTTCCACATGTCAAATCCGCCTTCGAATGCGGCTAAGTAATACAAGGTTTCCCCGTCTTTCGAGATTGCGGCTGAGGCTAAGCTCGATGAATTAGGGGTGAGGCGCACGATACGGTCTTCTATGCCGTCCGGTTCAACCGTAATGAGCTGGGTGCTATCTTTTTTTGCATCGGCTTTCTTGTCTTTCTTCTTGTCTTTCGAGTCGGTTTCATTCGCTTTCTCCTGTTCTTTTTCCAGTTCCTTTTGCAATTCGTAATCCTCTTTGCTCAAGCGGAACTTATCGTATGCGTCTTGGTTCATGAAGACCATCATTACATCGTCCAGCGAACCCCATGAAGCATGGTTGCGCATGCCGTAACGCTCGGTGGTGAAGAGAAGGGCGTTTCCGTCCATGGTCCAGCGAGGCATTCCGCTCGTATAACCGCTATTGGTCAGGTTGATAATCGGGCTTTTCCCGTCGGCGCAAACCAACCCGATGTCCGAATAAGGCTCGTGCTTGTTGGCGATGAATTCCAGTGCGAACCATTTCCCGTCGGGAGACCATTGGTAATCGAATCCTCCCGAAAGCGAATACCACGTAGAGCCGTCGGTCACCTGACGCACTTTCTTGCTCTTCAGGTTCAGCACCATGAGGCGGGTACGCCCTTCGATGAAGGCAATTTCTTTCCCGTCGGGCGAGAATTTCGGATAGCTCCGCTCTACGGTTTTCGAAGGAAGCAACGGTTCTTCTTCTATCAGGGTGGCGTTCGGGAAGTTCTTTTCTTCCTTCCGAACGATTTTTGCGGTATAAAGCCCGCTTATTTCGTCGCGCTCGCTGGAGTAGACCAACGTGCGGTTATCCGCACCGAACGATACGCCTTCTTCCGCTTCGGGCGTATGGGTGATTTGCTTGGTGGTGCCGTATTCGACGGATGTCACGAACACTTCACCCCGCACCACGAATGCCACTTGCTTCCCGTCGGGCGATACCGTAGCTTCCGATGCGCCCCGCGTAAACGTATAGTCTACAGGCATTTCCTCCTCATCCAAAGTGAGAGAAACGGGCACTTTTTTCGCTTGTTCCGCTTGAATGGACTGGGTGTAAAGTTCTCCGTCATAGGTATAGCAGAGCGTCCCGTTTTGGCTCACCGAGAGAAAACGCACAGGATTGCCTTTGAATGAAGTCACCGCTTGCACTTCCTGAGGTTGGTCGAGCGGGAAACGATACACATTGAACGAGCCTCCGTTCCGTTCGCTCAGGAAATAGACTTGCTTCCCGTCGGGGCTTAACCTCGGGTTGCGGTCTTCTCCGGCACGGTCGGTCAGGTTGGTATGCTTCCCGGTTTGGGTGTCATACATCCAGATGTCGCGGGTAATGGACGAGGTGTGATGCTTACGCCATTCGTCCTCAAAGCCTTTCCGGTCTTGGTAAAGGAAGAAGTTGCCCGAAGGCGCATAGCAGACCATTTCCGCTGGAGTGCCAAGGAGTTGGGTGGTCCGTCCTCCCTCGGCGGGCACCTGATAAAGCTCCGTCATGGCAGTTGTAGGGAAGAGAGCGCTTCCCGCAGGGTCTTGAATCGATGCCGAGAATACCACTTGTTTCCCGTCGGGAGTAAAGGCGGAAGGGATTTCCGAAGTCGAGTTAAAGGTCAGCCTCCGGGCTTCCCCGCCTTCGGAAGACATGATGAATACATCCATATTGCCGAACCGGTCGCTGGCGAAAGCGATTTGTTTCCCGTCGGGCGACCATACCGGAGTAGACTCATACGAACTTTGGGTGGTCAGACGCACGGCTTCGCCTCCCGAAGCCTTTACCTTATATATATCGCCTTTATAGCAAAAAGCGATTTCGCTTCCGTCTGGAGAGATGACGGCATCGCGCATCCAAAGCGGTGTCACCGCCGAAAGAGACGCGCAACTTGCTCCTAAAAGGAGCCCTAACGCTAATTTCTTCATAAAATTCTCTGTTTTTTGGAAGCAAAGATAAGAAATATTGGGGATGAACGAAAAAAAGTGGAAAAATATTTGGAGGATATTGCAAAAAACACTTATCTTTGCACCGCTTCTTGAGAGAAGCACTAAAAGTTTGGACTATGGTGTAATGGCAGCACAACAGGTTTTGGTTCTGTTTGTCTTGGTTCGAATCCAGGTAGTCCAACGCAAATCACAGTCATTTAAGGTTAAACCCCGTAAAAACGTCGTTTTTGCGGGGTTTGCCTTTTTTAGGAAGTTGCGTGCCATGAAAAATGGCATAGATTTTAAACTTGGGGATTTAACAAAAGCCGTAAAAAAGGGGGCATACCTTAATGCTTCCTCTTTTTCGTCATCCGGAGACCCATATCGCCAGCTATACATTTTGATTTTTGCCACATTGCCTTCCACGGAAAGCGCTTTCGATATTACCCAATAATCGGAATTAAACTCGTTTTTGCTCTACAAATATCCGTAAGAAGAAGTGGAGCTGTCGGGCAACAGCATCGTTTTTTCATACAAGTCAATGTATAAACATTGATACACATCTTCCGTGTCTATTTCCCACACGCCTTTGAATGGTTTCCCTTGCGCAAATAACAGTTGCAAGGAAAACGTCAGAATTATACATGTAATGATCCCTTCTTATACGTTTCATATAGCCTGCTTCAGTGTTTAATTGAACTTTGATTTCAGCAAGGCATAAAAAAAGCGTGAGTCCGTCCTGTTGTCCGTCCCACGCATCGAGGCTCTAGCACTGCCTATCAAAGTTGAACAGACAACGTCAGAGCCCACGCCGATATGAATGTATATCGCTCCAGCTTTGGCATACCTACTATATATAGGTATAGAAACCCCTTGTGCCCGAACGGATATAGTTCGGGCTGGCAGGATACGCCAAAGGCTGTGATATAAATCACACCCCGGGCATCTACCGTTGCTAAGTTCAAGACTACAATACCGTAAATTTGCTAGATTCCGATGCGTCTCAAACAGAGCGTCAAAGTAAACGCCTTCAATATGTCTCGACTCTCTTTTCCCGCCCAATGCCCGCTTCGTATGGTTTAATCTGTAATGACTTCGCCACATTCTGCCCGGCGCGGGTCACCTCAAGCATAAATGCAAAAGGTATGAGAGCCGTTTGCAAATGTATATAATTTTTTGTAAACGCAAAAATTTTATAAGAAAAACATTCGAAACAGATTTATCAGACAATGCATACAAATGAATACCGCCACACACCTCAGTCCTTCTCCAATCCTACTAGGGTAGGACTGCAGTCCTACCTGTTTAAAAATGCAGTACTGGCTATGGGAAAACAGCAGTCCTGACCGGGTAGGACTGGCACTTAATCATGACATGTTTCTCTTTGCAACTAATTATTCCATTGATTTATCATGCAATAGCACGCTTTTCTTCGAAGGTAAGACGAAACTTAATACCATATAGCCCACGACACCAGCTAAAATGGTTCCGCCAAGCACACCTAATTTGGCTTGGTTCAACAAGGCTTCATCGGTTGCTCCAAACGAAAGATTGGCGATGAAAAGCGAGACCGTAAAGCCGATTCCGCCTAGAAGCGAGACGCCGGCAACATTTTTCCAATCCATTCCTTGCGGGAGCGAAGTGATGCGCATACGGACCGCCAGCCACGTGAAGAGGTAAATCCCTACAAACTTGCCCAACACCAATCCCAATACCACGGCGTAGGTCACCAGCCCGGCAATGTCTCCTTCGCCGCCCGAAAGCGTAATGCCGGCATTGGCAAAGGCGAAGAGCGGCATAATCACATAGTTTACCATGCCGTGCATACGGTCTTCCATGAACTGAAGAGGCGAAATCACTTTGTCGGAAGCCGATTCAATACTTTTCAATACATCTATCTGGTTGGGAGTCAGAAGGATGCTGCTTTTGTCGAAATGCGGGAATCCGGCGATGTTTTCACGGATGCGCGTAATGTATTTCTTTACATTCAAACACGGAATGGAAGGAATTGTAAAAGCCACTAGTACCCCTGCAATTGTAGCATGTACGCCCGATTGGAGGAAAAGATACCATACCACAATGCCCGACACACAATAGAACGTGCGCGACATGACTTGCATTCGGTTGGCTATCAGTAGGATAGCAAGAATGATAAATGCGGCTAGCAAATATCCTCCAGCCAAATGGGAAGTATAGCAGAAAGCAATGACCAGGATGCCTCCAATGTCATCGACTACGGCAAAAGCGGTCAGGAAAATCTTCAGACTCAGGGGAACACGTTTGCCGAACAGGCTAAGCACGCCCAAGGAAAATGCAATATCGGTCGCCATCGGTATAGCCAAACCTCCCTCTGCAGGCGTTCCTGATGTCATTGCAAAATAGATTGCTACGGGAATAATCATGCCTCCTACCGCCGCGATAATGGGAAGTAATGCCTGGCGCAGGCTGGAAAGTTCGCCCACCAGTACTTCCCGCTTAATTTCCAGACCCACGGAGAAGAAGAACACCGCCATTAAGGCATCGTTGATAAATGCCATTAAGGTCAAAGGTTCACCGTGATGGCTGAACAAATTGAACCCGCCTACCTGTAACGACACAGGATGATTCCAAAATGCATGATAAGTTTCAGCCCATGGCGAATTGGCTACTATCATTGCCAATACAGCTACAACCATCAGTACCATTCCCCCGTTGACGCGGTGTTTCAAGAAACTTAGGAAAGAGTAATCGAATGTTTTCAAAATCGGATTGCTCATAAAATCTATCAGTTTTTAATGTAATTTATCTTACCACAGAGGACTCTCTACCATTGATTTGAAAACAAATATACGCACTTTTTGTTCATTTTGCAAATGAAGATTCATACAAACATTGGAGGAAAGTGTAAGAAACACATGCAAACACTTGACTAGCTGAACGAAATTTGCTAATTTTGCACAATTATTTGAAATTACGTAATTTAATCAAGAATGAACCAAGAATTTGAGCTGATCGCCAAGACCTTCCAAGGGCTGGAAGACGTATTGGCACAAGAACTCACCGAACTGGGAGCCGCCAACATCGAAATCGGACGGCGCATGGTATCGTTTACCGGAGACAAAGCCATGATGTATCGCGCAAATTTCTGTCTGCGCACCGCTATCCGTGTATTGAAACCCATTAAACGTTTCCAGGCAACAACAGCCGATGAAGTATATGATGCCATAAAGAGCATTGAATGGGAAAACTATCTGGACAATATGAGTAGTTTTGCCGTAGATGCTGTGGTATTCTCGGAAGTATTCCGCCATTCCAAGTTTGTGGCTTATAAAGTAAAGGATGCCATTGTTGACTATTTCCGCGAAAAGACCGGAAACCGTCCTTCGGTACGCATCAATAATCCCGATTTGACACTGAATATCCATATCGCCGAAGACCAATGCACCCTTTCGCTTGATAGTTCGGGCGAATCGCTCCACCGCCGTGGATACCGTCAGGAACAAGTGGAGGCTCCGCTGAATGAAGTGCTGGCGGCTGGTATGATTCTCATGACCGGCTGGCGTGGAGAATGCGACCTGATAGACCCGATGTGCGGTTCGGGAACCATTCCTATCGAGGCGGCTTTGATTGCCAGAAACATTGCTCCGGGTGTGTTCCGCAAAGAATTTGGTTTTGAGAAATGGAAAGATTTCGACCAAGAACTTTTCGACTCGATTTATAACGACGATTCGCAAGAACGCGAATTTAACCACAAGATATATGGATATGACAATAATCTAAAAGCCAATGCTATAGCGACAGATAACGTAAAAGCGGCAGGAGTGACTAAGGATGTCATATTAAAGGTGCAACCTTTCCAGCAATTCGAACAACCTACGGAAAAGAGCATCATCATCATGAACCCTCCGTATGGCGAACGAATTTCGTCGGACGACTTGCTGGGGCTTTATCAGATGATAGGCGAACGGTTGAAACATGCATTCGTAGGCAATGACGCATGGGTATTGAGCTATCGGGATGAATGTTTCGACCAAATTGGATTAAAAGCATCAGCTAAAATCTTGCTCTTCAACGGTGCATTGGAATGTCAATTCCGTAAATATCAAATATTTGACGGGAAATACAAAGAATTCCGAACCGATAATCCGGATGCGGAATTCAAGCCCAAACAAGAAGAAAGACCTGTACGTCCTCGTCACCATGGAGAAAAGGTTGAATACGGAAGAAAAGAAGGCAGAAACCGCTTCCGGGATGACCGCCGTCGGGATGAGAACCGCCCGGCATTCCGTTCTCGTGACGATTTCCGCAAAGAAGGGGATAAATCGGAGTTCCGTCCCCGCCGTGCCGGTGAGGGTAAGGAATTTACCCGTGAACGTAAGCGGGATTTCAACCGCGATGAACCTAAGCGTTTTTCACGTAGAGAAGAAGGATTTGACCGCGAAAAGCCACGCCGTTTCCCGCGTAATGAAGAAGATGATAAACGTGCACGGATTCCGGTACGTATGCGTTATATTCATCGGCGTAGAAAATCGGAAGAAGAAGATTAAACCCTCAATGTATATGAAAAAGATTTTATCATTTATTGTAATAATATTCTGTATGACCGCCAGCTTATCCGCCCAAGAGAAGAAAGCATTTACCCTGAACGATGTGATTCCGGGCGGAAGCAACTATTTCAACCTGACTCCGAAAAACATGCCGGGGCTGCAATGGTGGGAAGATGTATGTGTGCGTGCCGACGTGGAGGACATCAAGCGGATCAATAACCGCACGGGAGAAGAAAGCGTCATTGTGACCTTGGAAGAAGTGAACGAGGCGTTGCAGAACGGGGAAAAACCGTATGAACTTTCTCTTCCCATTAAACCGCTCCGTACCTTGCAAGGTGCTTCTCTGCCTTGGGGAAACCGGAACATTGTCATGTTTTCGGGTTATGTAGGAAATGAGGAGAAAAGCGAAAAGTATGTCTTCTTCTACGATTTTGTTCAAAAGAAGTTAGACAATATGTTCCGCATCCAAGAAGAGAAGGCAACTAACTTTGACTTTTGTAAGGAGAACGGCTATCTTGCCTATACGGCGGGCGATCATTTATACGTTGCCAACCAAGGAGACTTCTCTAAAGCGGTAAGCCCCCATGTATCAGGCGAAAAGGAAACGGATAATGATATTGTGTACGGTCAATCCGTTCATCGCAACGAGTTCGGCATCATGAAAGGCACGTTCTGGAGTCCGAAAGGCACATATTTGGCTTTCTACCGGATGGACCAAAGCATGGTGACCGATTATCCGCAAGTGAACACTACTACCCGTATTGCCACCCTCGTGCCCGATAAATACCCGATGGCAGGCATGACCAGCCACAAAGTGACTATCGGTATCTATAATGTGAATACGGGAAAGACCATTTACCTGCAAGCCGGAGACCCGACCGACCGCTACTTTACCAATATTAGCTGGGCACCCAATGAGAAAGACATCTACGTCATTGAACTGAACCGTGACCAAAACCATGCGCAATTGGTGCGCTATGATGCCGCAACGGGCGAAAAGAAAGGTGTGCTTTACGAAGAAAAACATACCCGCTATGTGGAGCCGCAACATCCGTTGGCATTCTTGCCTTGGGATGAAAGCAAGTTCATCTACTGGAGCCAGCGCGACGGGTATCATCATCTTTACTTAATGGACACGCAAAAGCCTCAAGCGGGCGAATGGAAAACCGGAAAGGACGAAGAAGCCACGTATTGCGAATATGTGCAGACCACCCCGCTCACCCAAGGTGACTGGCTGGTGCAGGAAATCTTGGGCTTCAACAAGAAGATGAAGACCGTCATTATCGGAAGCACGGAAATCTCTCCGCTCCAGACTAATATCTTCAGCCTCAATGTAAAGAGCGGCAAACGTACCTTGATAGGCAAACAAGACGGCATGCACCGTGCACAACTCTCGGAGAACGGAACCTTCCTGATAGATAACTTCACTTCGAACGATGTTCCACGTGAAATCAGCATCTTGCCTACCGACGGAAAGAAAGGCGTCATGCTGTTTACTGCTACCGACCCGATGAAGGAACAATACAACCTGCCCGAAATCAGCATCGGCACCATCAAGGCAGCCGACGGAGAGACAGACCTGTATTACCGCCTGATTAAGCCGGTCAACTTCGACCCGAACAAGAAATATCCAGCTATTATTTATGTATATGGCGGACCGCACGCACAAATGATTCACAATACCCGTTTCTACGATGCCCGTGGCTGGGACCTGTATATGGCACAACAAGGATATGTCATGCTTACGGTAGACAACCGGGGAAGCGATAACCGAGGTATCCGGTTCGAGAACCGCACGTTCCGCCAGTTAGGAGCAGAAGAAGCTAAGGACCAAATGGAAGGAGCCAAGTTCCTCCAATCGCTTCCGTATGTCGATGCTGAGAAGATAGGCGTACACGGCTGGAGTTTCGGCGGCTATATGACCACGAACCTGATGCTGACTTATCCCGATATCTTTAAGGTAGGCGTGGCTGGAGGTCCGGTCATCGACTGGAAATACTACGAGGTGATGTATGGCGAACGCTATATGGACACACCGCAAACCAACCCCGAAGGATATAAGAACCGTGATTTAAAGAGCAGGGCAGGCAATTTGAAAGGACGATTGGAAATCATTATCGGAGGCATGGACCCCACGTGTGTCCCTCAGCATACGATAACTTTCTTACGTGCCTGCATCGAAGCCGGAACACATCCCGACCTCTTCATCTATCCCGAAGACGGACACAATATGATGGGTCGTGACCGTGTTCACCTGCATGAGCACATTACACGTTATTTCCTTGACTATTTACATTAAACCGAACACAGAGGCACAGAGACACAAAGATTTATTTTTCTCAAAAGCTTATAAAACTCCGTGCCTCTGTGTCTCTGTGTTCCATAAATAAGAAACATCAACTTAAATCGAACGGATATGAAACTACTGTTATTAGGTTCAGGCGGACGCGAGCACGCATTGGCATGGAAAATCGCACAAAGTCCGAAAATAGAAAAGCTGTACATTGCTCCGGGTAATGCCGGGACACAGGAAGTGGGCGAAAACGTAGCCATCAAAGCCGATGACTTCGAAGCCATTAAGGCATTTGTACTCGAAAAAGGCATTGATATGTTGGTCGTAGGACCGGAGGACCCGTTGGTAAAAGGCGTTTACGATTTCTTCCGCAATGATGAAGTATTGAAAAACATCCCGGTCATCGGACCCTCGAAAGCCGGAGCCACCTTGGAAGGAAGCAAGGAGTTCGCCAAAGGATTCATGCAACGCCACGGCATCCCTACGGCAGGATATAAAAGCATCACGGCAGACAATTTAGAAGAAGGCTTGGCTTTCCTCGAAACCCTGCAAGCACCTTATGTATTGAAAGCTGACGGATTGTGCGCAGGTAAAGGTGTACTTATCCTTCCCACCTTGGAAGAAGCCAAGAAAGAACTGAAAGAAATGTTAGGCGGTATGTTCGGAAACGCTTCTGCCACCGTGGTCATCGAAGAGTTCCTGAGCGGTATTGAATGCTCAGTATTCGTATTGACCGATGGAAAGAACTATAAAATCTTGCCTGAAGCCAAAGACTACAAACGCATTGGCGAAGGCGATAAAGGACTGAATACCGGCGGTATGGGTTCGGTATCGCCCGTTCCGTTTGCCGACAAAGAATGGATGCAAAAAGTAGAAGACCGCATCATCCGTCCTACGGTAGAAGGATTAGCTGAAGAAGGATTGGACTACAAAGGCTTCATCTTCTTCGGGCTCATCAATGTGAAAGGCGACCCGATGGTTATCGAATACAACGTGCGTATGGGTGACCCTGAAACCGAAAGCGTCATGTTGCGCATCAAGAGCGATTTGGTAGACTTGTTTGAAGGCGTAGCTAATGGCAATCTGAACGAAAAGACATTGGAAATCGACCCACGCTCAGCCGTATGCGTCATGTTAGTATCCGGAGGTTATCCCGAAGCCTACGAAAAAGGATTCCCTATCAGCGGCATTGAAGAAGCCAAGGCAGGCGGAAGCATCGTGTTCCATGCCGGCACGGCAATGAAAGACGGGCAAGTGGTAACAAGCGGCGGGCGGGTGATTGCCGTCAGTTCGTATGGAACCGATAAGGAAGAAGCTTTGAAACAATCGTTCACCAATGCCGGAAAGATTCATTTCGAAAAGAAATACTTCCGTTCCGACATCGGATTTGACCTGTAATCCATGCTATCCGCAAGAAACAGATTCCAATATCAAATAGCCACGGGAAGAGGCACGCTTCCTGTGGCTGTAATTCTTACGCTGCTTATTTGGGCAGCCACTTCGATACACGACTGGCTCAATGCCGGCTCGTTAGTGGCGTTCGGATTCGCTTCTTACTTGCTTTTAGAGACAGAAACCAAATTCGCCTTGATACGCACGCGTACTACCCTTCCTGCGGCTTCCTTTCTTCTGCTTTATGCGGCAACGGTGTTCTTGCACGAGGCTTCTGTGGCTTGTGTCTTGCCCGCTTTATTCATCCTGATGCTGCTGAATCTTTTCAAAAGTTACGAATCTACTCACGCACCGGGCTATTTGTTCCAAAGTTTCCTCTTCTTCGGATTGGGCAGCCTCCTTCTTCCGCCTTTAGCGTGGATTACACCTTTATTATATATACACACCATCAGCTTGCGCGCGCTCAACGCTCGTAGCTTCTTTGCCGGCATCATGGGCTTCACCCTGCCTTATTGGTTCTTATTCGCCTATTTTGTATGGACGGACAATGTGACGGGCATTTATCCTTACCTGACTCAATTGGTGCTATTTCAACCGATAGATTATAGTGTGCTTACCCTTACTCAATACGTATCGTGGGGAGTTGTGCTACTGTTCTCCAGCACTTTTGGCGTGCTCTATCTTCAAGTTGCTTATAAGGATAAAGTGCAAACCCGCATCTTGCTGCGTGTGTTTATTTGGATGAGTCTTTGGCTTAACATCCTGTTGGCTTTACAACCTCAATACGTTAAAGAATTGCTCTCACTGGCGCTTATCCCCGCTGCTATGATGAGTGCGCATTACTTTGCATTGACATTCAGCCGCATTTCACGCATCTTGTTTCATGCTACATTGCTGATTTGGTTTTTATTTTGCCTGTTCAACTTATGGATGCATTTCTTCAACTTCTGACCGATTGGGGTTACGCCGGTATGTTCATCTCCGCCTTCTTGGCAGGAACCATCTTGCCTTTCTCGTCCGAAGCTGTATTGTTGGCTTGCGTAGGATTGGGATTAGACCCCGTATGGTCTACTATTTCCACAACAGCCGGCAATGCGTTGGGCGGAATCACTTGCTATTGGATAGGGCATTTAGGCAAAATAGAATGGATAGAAAAGTATCTAAGGGTAGACAAAAAGCAAATGGACCGTGCCGAGCGATTCATCCGAGGACGCGGCTCGTGGATGGCGTTGTTCTCATTCCTCCCTGTCATAGGCGATGCCATCCTCATCGTATTAGGCTGGATGCGTGCCAATGTATGGATTGTAGCCCTGTCAATGACTATCGGGAAATTAGCACGTTATGCCATCCTCGTAGCGGCAACGTTAGGAGTCTTTGAATTATTTTAAATACACCAACATGAATATCGAACTAACAGCCGACGGAAGCAATACGCTTTTCGTCCCCGAACTGAACGAACACTACCACTCCGTGAAAGGAGCTTTGACCGAATCGGAGCATATCTTTATCCGGATGGGATTGGAGCATCATCCTTCTCCTACACCACGTGTATTAGAAATAGGTTTCGGCACAGGGCTGAATGCTTTCCTTACCTTGCTCTATGCCGATAAGGCACAACGCCTCGTGCGTTATACCACCCTCGAACGCTATCCCGTTCCATCCGAACTAATAGAACAGCTCGATTATCCCGAACGGATTTGCCCCGAACGTGCCGCTGATTTCTATGCCTTGCATCGTGCCGCATGGGAAGAAGATGTTCAGATAACACCTTATTTTACGTTGCACAAAATACAAACCGATTTCACCACTTACGGTTTCCCCGATAAGTACGATGTCATCTATTTCGATGCCTTTGCGCCAGAAAAGCAGCCGGAGATGTGGACGCAAGCCCTCTTTGCCCGTCTTTTCGAATGCCTTAACCCTGGAGGCATTCTCACCACCTATTGTGCTAAAGGGGTAGTACGTCGCACTCTTCAAGTTGTGGGATTCACTGTAGAACGTCTACCTGGACCACCCGAAGGCAAGCGCGAAATACTACGGGCAAGCAAACCTTGAACTTTGTTTTTCATGGCTTTGTTCGCATATATGGGCAAGAATAGTTATTTTTGCATTCGAAACAATTAAGGAACACATGAAAATATATTTATACTTTTTACTTACTTTATTGCTTGCAGCATGTGGAAGCAAACAGCAAACCGAAGGAGAAAAACCGGTCATAACCGTCAGTATCGAACCCTTACGATATTTCACTGAAGCCATTGCAGGCGACCGATTTCGTGTAATCAGCCTCGTGCCCGAAGGAAGCAGTCCTGAAACGTATGACCCTACTCCACAACAACTGGTCGGCTTGAATCAAAGCTGCGCTTTCCTACGTGCGGGATATATTGGCTATGAATTAATTTGGGCTGACAAATTGCATGAAAATGCCCCCAATGTACCATTCTTTAATCTTTCGGAAGGTGTTAATTTAATACATGAGTCTGAAAAAGAAGGACATAAACATGCCGGAGGTATCGAACCGCATACATGGAATTCTGTGCGTAATGCCTACACAATTGCCGCCAACATCTGCCAAGCATTGTGCCAAATAGACCCTGAGCATAAAGAAGAATATATGACACGGTTTACTCAGTTTGGCACAGCACTCAAGCAAACAGACGAAAAGATTCTCACTTATTTAAATGGAGGAGAAACAATCTTCTTAATTTATCATCCAGCCCTTTCTTATTTTGCGCGAGACTATGGACTGACTCAAATCAGCATTGAAAAAGGAGGGAAAGAACCTTCCCCTGCCCAACTGAAGGCGTTGATTAACCAATGCCACGAACAACATGTGCAAGTTATTTTCGTACAAAAAGAATTTGATACACGCAATGCTGAAATGATAGCTCAAGAATTGAATATTCCCATTGTAACCGTCAACCCGCTTAGTTACCGATGGGAGGAAGAAATGTTGCATATAGCTCGTGCGTTATCTAAACCCTCCAAACAGCCTTAACCTTTATGCAATCACTTATCCGACTGAAACATATATCGGCAGGTTACGATCACAAAACGGTATTGGAAGACATTAACCTTACTGTGCTGGAGCATGACTTCTTGGGTATTATCGGTCCCAACGGAGGAGGGAAAACTACGCTTGTTAAACTTATTTTAGGCTTGCTTAGCCCCGTATCCGGTACCATTCATTTTTATCAGGAAGGCAAAGAAGTATCTGAAATCAGTATGGGGTATTTGCCTCAATATACGACGATAGATAAAAAATTTCCCATTTCGGTATACGATGTGGTACTTTCAGGACTAAACAAGCAAAAATCATTATTTAAACCTTTTACAAAAGAGCATCATGAGAGAACCCGTGCTGTCATTGCCCGTATGGGATTGGAAGGTTTGGAACAACGTCCCATAGGGCAACTGAGTGGAGGACAACTGCAACGTGCTTTATTAGGGCGTGCCTTGGTATCCCAACCGCAAGTCTTGATTCTTGACGAGCCAAATACTTACATCGATAAACGTTTCGAGAAACACTTGTATGAACTATTAAAAGAAATCAATCAAGAACATGCCATTATTTTGGTAAGTCATGACATAAGTACCGTACTTCATAATGCAAAGACGGTTGCTTGTGTCAATCATATACTTGACTATCGTTCGCATACAGAAGTGACTGAAGAATGGATAGAAGCGTTTTTCAATCGCTGAATTCGGCTGAAAAAGAAAGAAAAACTGGAAGAAGCCATTGGAAATATAAAAATTAGCCTTATCTTTGTTCGCGAAAAGGGGCATTAGCTCATCTGGTTAGAGCGCGACACTGGCAGTGTCGAGGTGACGAGTTCGAGTCTCGTATGCTCCACAAAATCAGATAAATCCCCTCCTGCTACATTCAATCTATTGATAAAAAAACGAAAAACTATCGAATACATACCTGTGCTGTATTGAAAATCATTATCTTTGCGCCAATTATGCAAAGTTTGCAGGAAAATTAAAACAAATCATCCATAATGAAACAGTACAACAAGATTAACAACTTGGTGGGGTGGCTTACCTTTCTAGTTGCAGCAATTACTTATTGCATGACTATTGAGCCTACCGCCAGCTTTTGGGACTGTCCCGAATTTATCACTACCGGATATAAACTGGAAGTAGGTCATCCGCCCGGCGCACCGTTCTTTATGCTTACCGCTAATTTGTTCAGCCAATTCACGAGCGACCCTTCGCAAGTGGCTCGAATGGTGAATATCATGAGTGCTTTGATGAGTGCGGCATGTATCCTTTTCTTATTTTGGAGTATTACGCATCTTGCTAAGAAGCTGATTTGTCCCGATGAAAAGGAGATGACTACCGGAAAACTTATCTCCATTATGGGTTCAGGATTGGTGGGCGCATTGGCTTATACGTGGAGCGATACCTTCTGGTTCAGCGCCGTCGAGGGCGAGGTATACGCATACTCCAGCCTCTTCACCGCCGTGGTATTCTGGTTGATATTGAAATGGGAAAACCGTGCTACAGAGCCGCATAGCGACCGTTGGTTGATTTTGATTGCGTATCTGACGGGCTTGTCTATCGGTGTACATTTGTTGAATTTGCTTTGTATTCCGGCTATTGTGCTGGTATATTATTATAAGAAGAACCCTCATGCCAACCTCAAAGGCAGTTTAATAGCTCTTTGCGGGTCAATGGTGTTGGTCGCAGCTGTACTTTATGGCATTGTGCCGGGCATTGTGAAGATAGGCGGGTGGTTCGAACTCCTGTTTGTCAACGGTTTCGGATTCTCGTTCAATACCGGACTCATTGTTTACATCATTCTGTTAGCTGCAAGCCTTGTATGGGGCGTTTATGAAAGCTATACCGTTCGGAGCCGCAAATGGATGAATATTTCTTTCCTTGCTACCGTAGGTCTGTTGGGTATTCCTTTCTATGGCCATGGAACGAGCAGTGTGATTATCGGTATCATCGTATTGGCAATATTGGCATTCTATCTGTTTGCGAATCTTCCTGAGAAGTATCGGGTTAGTGCGCGTACGCTGAATACTTCATTGCTCTGCCTGATGATGATGGTGGTGGGCTATTCTTCGTATGCCGTTATCGTTATCCGTTCTTCGGCTAATACGCCGATGGATCAGAACTCGCCCGAAGACATCTTTACATTGGGTGAATATTTGGGACGTGAGCAATACGGAACGCGTCCGCTTTTCTACGGGCAGACATACGCTTCGAAAGTTGCTTTGGAAGAAGTGGACGGAGGATGCGTTTATGCCATGACCGAAGGTGCGCCGGTTTATCAACGTAAAGAGAAGGAGAATCCGGATGAAAAGGACAGCTATGAAATTGTGCGTTATAAAAATGAATACAAGTATGCGCAGAATATGATTTTCCCGCGTATGTATAGCGATGCCCATGCTGCGGCTTACGAAGCTTGGCTGGGAGGGGTAGAAGGGCGTCAAGTCCCCTACGACCAATGCGGGGAAATGTTGATGGTAAAGATACCGACCCAATGGGATAACATCAAGTTCTTCTTCATTTACCAGTTGAATTACATGTATTGGCGTTACTTCATGTGGAACTTTGCCGGACGCCAGAACGACATCCAAGGTCAGGGCGAGATAGAGCATGGCAATTGGATTACCGGTATCTCGTTCATTGACAAGATGTTGGTAGGCGACCAGACTTTGTTGCCCAGTGATTTGAAGAATAACAAGGGGCATAATGTGTTCTATTGCTTGCCTTTGATATTGGGATTGATTGGTTTGTTCTGGCAAGCCTATCGGGGTGAACGGGGCATCCAGCAATTCTGGATTGTGTTCTTCCTCTTCTTTATGACCGGACTTGCTATCGTGCTTTACCTGAATCAGACTCCTCAACAACCGCGTGAGCGAGATTATGCGTATGCGGGTTCGTTCTATGCTTTTGCCATTTGGATTGGCTTGGGAGTAGCCGCTATAGCCGAATGGTTAAAGAAAAAGCTGGGCGAGAAACCTTCTGCAATTCTTGCCAGTGTTGTATGCTTGCTTGTGCCTTTGCAAATGGTAAGCCAGACATGGGATGACCATGACCGGAGCGGACGTTATACGTGCCGTGATTTCGGACAAAACTACCTAAACTCGGTACAGGCAGAAGGCAACCCGATTATCTTTACCAATGGAGATAACGATACTTTCCCCTTGTGGTACAATCAGGAAACCGAAGGCTTCCGTACCGATGTACGTGTATGTAACCTGAGCTATTTGCAGACCGATTGGTACATCGACCAAATGCGCCGTCCGGCATACGATTCGCCTTCCGTACCTATCAATTGGGAACGTATTGACTATGTACAAGGGCACAATGAAGCGGTTTATGTGCGTCCAGAAGCAATGGAAACTATCAACAACTATTATAAGCAATATCCCGAAGAAGCAAAGAAAGAGTTCGGTGATAACCCTTACGAACTGAAGAATATCCTGAAGTATTGGGTACGTTCTCCGAAAGAAGGCTTGCAGATGATTCCGACGGATAGCATTGTGATTAAGTTGGATAAGGAAGCTATCAAGCGTTCGGGCATGTTGGCACCCGATTCGATACCCGATTATATGCATCTTTCGTTGAAAGGCAAACGGGTGTTGTATAAGAGTGAACTGATGATGCTGGAAATGCTTGCCAATACCAATTGGGAACGTCCGATGTATATGGCTATCACCGTAGGTTCAGACAATCACCTGAACTTGACTAACAATTTTTTGCAAGAAGGCTTGGCATACCGCATCACGCCGTTTGATAACGTGAAATTAGGACGTCGCCTTGATTCGGAAAAGATGTATGATAACCTGATGCATAAGTTCAAATTCGGAGGTATAAACAATCCGGACATTTATTTGGATGAGACTGTGCTTCGGATGTGCGATACTCATCGCCGTATGTTTGTACAATTGGCTACCCAATTGATTAGTGAGGGTAAGAACGACAAGGCATTGGAAGTGCTTGATTATTGTGAAAAGGAAATTCCGAGTACAACGGTGCGGCACGATTATATCTATAGCAGTTCGAAAGAAATGGCAGATGATTATGCGAAGTTAGGCGAGACCAAGAAAGCGGAAAACATCCTTTGCCAGTTAGCTCAAAACTCAGTGGAATATGCCGCATGGTATATGAGCCTTGACGAAATGCGTTTGGCAAGTTCATACGAAGAGTGCATGCGTCATTTCTATATTTTAGACGATGTTTGCAAAGCACTCGAAGGGCTGAAAGACGAAAGCGGCAAGCCGCTCGAATCGGCAACCAGCTATCGTCATCAGTTTGATCAATTATATAGTATGCTGGAAAGTCGTGTAGGAAGTGCAAATCCTTCCCGCGAATAGGAGTATAGTTAATAGTGAATGATGAATAATTAATAACGGCTTGCGATAATAGCTGTTACGAACGAATCATTGTTCACTATTAACTATTCATCATTAATTATTAACTACTTCAGAAATGTTTATCGAACAACCCCCATTATTGCTTCGTTGGATTTATCCCCGTGCTATGTGGCGTATGGATAAGAATGAAAAATCGGTCTATCTGACTTTCGATGATGGACCTATTCCTGACATTACGCCTTGGGTACTCGATTTATTAGACCAATACGGCATCAAAGCTACCTTCTTTATGGTGGGCGACAATGTACGTAAACATCCCGAAGAATTCCGTATGGTAGTAGAACGCGGCCATCGCATCGGAAATCATACCTTCAATCATATCCGAGGCTTCGAATACCTGAGCCAGAATTACCTGGCAAATACCGATAAGGCAAACGAATACCTTCATACCGACCTTTTCCGTCCGCCTCACGGACACATGCGCTGGGTGCAATATCATGTATTGAAAAAGAAATACCGCATCGTGATGTGGGATCTCGTTACTCGTGATTACAGCAAACATCTTACTGGTCCGCAAGTGTTTGCCAAAGTCAAGAAATATGTGCGAAATGGCTCTATCATTACCTTTCATGATTCAATTAAGTCCGAACCTCGTCTGAAGTATGCCTTGCCTCGTGCTATCGAATGGTTGTTGGCACAAGGATATACTTTTAAAGTATTCGAATAATATCCGTATACTAGAAAAATAAATACGATAACTTCCTCTTACGAATCTATTTCCATTGGATTTTTTATCTCAGTCCTCCTCTAATCCTTATAGGGTAGGACTATAAAAATACCCAACTGCTTTACTTGAGACATGCAATTGGATTGAAACTCTAAGCCAGATTATAAAAGCAAAAAAACGGGAGACCTTTTCCGATACAAGAAAAGACCTCCCACGTTGTCATGAATGAAACGACTTGATTTTATTTCGGTTGTTTGCCAATGTATGCTAAAATACCTCCGTCTACATAAAGAATATGTCCATTTACAAAATCAGAAGCATCGGATGCTAAAAATATAGCCGGACCCATCAAGTCTTCGGGAGTGCCCCAACGGGCAGCCGGAGTCTTCGATACGATAAATGCATCAAACGGATGACGAGAACCGTCTGCTTGACGTTCACGCAAGGGAGCGGTTTGCGGAGTAGCGATATAGCCCGGACCGATACCGTTGCATTGGATGTTGTATTCGCCATATTCCGAAGCGATGTTACGGGTCAGCATCTTCAAGCCGCCCTTAGCTGCCGCGTATGCCGATACGGTTTCGCGACCCAATTCACTCATCATAGAGCAAACGTTGATAATCTTTCCGTGCCCTTTCTTTATCATACCCGGAATAACCGCTTTTGAAACGATAAACGGAGCATTCAGGTCGATATCAATCACCTGGCGGAATTCGTCTACCGTCATATCACACATCGGGATACGTTTGATGATACCCGCATTGTTTACCAGAATGTCTATCACGCCCAACTCTTTTTCTATCTGTGCTACGAGAGCTTTTACTGCTTCTTCGTCGGTCACATCGCAAATATACCCTTTAGCATCGATGCCTTTTGCCTTATAATCTGCAAGAGCCTGTTCCAAATGCTTTTGTGAACGGCAATTAAACGCAATCTTAGCACCCGCCTGAGCAAAAGCTTCAGCAATGGCAAATCCTATGCCGTATGCACCGCCTGTTACAAGGGCTACTTTGCCTTCCAATGAAAAATTAACCATAATGTTTTTAAGTTTTAATATTAAGTTAAGTAATAAATCCGTATCGGTTTACTCCATAATGGTTTGTGGGCACGGAGTTCCGTTAACGAGCACAAATATACTATTTCTTTTTTATTGCGCCAATATTTCACACACTTTATCTTGAAAGAGGCGTGCTTTTCTTCCGCTTAATACATTTTGATTGATGATAGCGAACGCAAGAAGGTCTCCTTCCGCCGAACGGACATAGCCGGCAAGCGAACTGACCCCTTTTACGGTTCCGGTCTTGGCATGTACATTACGGAACACATTGCTTTTCCGCATCCGGTAGCGGAGAGTCCCGTCTACGCCCGCTATAGGCAGAGCTTCGTAGAAAGGTTCGAAGACTTCCTTATGGGCATACGCATATTTCAGGTATGCCACCAACAGGTCGGGCGAAATGTAATTATACATCGACACACCGCTCCCGTCTACAATGTTGTAGTTATCCGGTTCTTTCTTAATCTGATACCGCATGAAACGCTCTACCGCCTTTTGCGCATCCTCGGCACTTACGTTTTTCTTGCCTGCGCCAATAGACAAATGATAGAATAGAGCCTCGGCACAAAGGTTATCGCTCTTTTTTAAGGCTTGCTTCAATACCTCTTCCAAGGGACGGGACACCTTATATATATATGTCCCCTCTTCGGGACACACTCCATACGCCAATGAATCCAATCCGATGTGCTTTTGTCTCAACTTATAGGCAAACGTATGCAAAAAGAAGTCTTGAGAAGAAAACATACTCAATGATTGCCCGCATGCCCGATTGGCATTCCCCGTGATATGAATGGTATTATCGTTGTGCATCCAGTCGCGTTCGATTCTTAACCTCCCGCAATGAGGGATATGGCATACGGCACGATTGTCTATCGCATAATAATCCGATTCGGGAACGGTCTCCACTTCAGGGCGGTGCCCTCTTTGCGTAGGCTTCACCGATACGCTTACGCATCCCCGATTGAGCATCAAGGGAGATAAATACGGCTGGAACGAATATTGCGCATCATCCCATGCCCAGCCTGAACCCCAATAAACGGAATCCATCACCGAGACATCCGCCACAAGCTTCCCTTCCACCGTACGGATGCCTGCCCGAAGCACCGCTCCCACTAAGTCATCCAAATCATCTTCCATAAATTCGGGGTCGAAACCGCCTATCAAGAATAAATCACCATGCAAAACACTATCCGCATCCAAAGTGCCCGTATAAGCCAAACGGGTATCGAAGGTGTACGCTTCGCCCAGCCGAGCCAAAGCCGTGACCGATGTTATCACTTTCTCTACCGAAGCGGGACGGTATAATTTCCGGTCCTGATAGGCATACACCGGCTCGCCTTTGGTAAGATTGAAGACCGAAATGCCCACTTCGGATGTCTGCAAGAGGGCAGAAGACGATACTAACGAATCAAGCCGGGCGGCAATGTCCTGCCCGTATAGCCGGAAGATTCCTGCCCAAAGCAATAGAATAAAGCTGAGTTTTCTCATAAAAACATCTAATTATTTTATCAAACGCAGAGACGCAAAGACGCGAAGAATTATTTTTTAGAGAGGGCAAAGCACACAGAGATTAATGTTTCCTTATGCGTACTTTGCTTTCTCTAAACAATAGATTTTGCGTTTTTGCGTCTTTGCGTTCAATCAATCATAAGTCTCTAAACAATTCGCCTACCGTGGGATGCGGGAATACATACCGCCGGAAAGCGTCTAACGTACATCCGTCTTCTACTAACATACCGCCTAACACGATGAGTTCGGAAGCCGGATTGCCCAACAAATGCACGCCCAATACCTTATTATCGGCATCCGTTAAGACTTTCATCCACCCGTTCTCGCCTTCATTCTCGGCTACAAAACGTCCGGAATAGGTCATCGGGAACTTGATTGCCCGGTATGCGATGCCTTCCTTTTGCAGGGTGTCTTCGGTTTTCCCTACCGATGCCACTTCGGGATGCGTATAGACCACACCCGGTATAGCACGATAGCTCATCCGCTCTGCCTTGCCCAAGATAGCCCCTACGGCGATTTCGGCTTCCCGTACCGCCGTATGCGCCAAAAGGGAAACTCCGTTCAGGTCTCCGCACGCATAAACATTCGGAACCGAGGTGCGGAGTTGCCCGTCCACCTTGATGCAATGCCTTTCGGTATATTCCAAGCCTAAGTTTTCCAGCCCGAAACCTTCCGTCACCGGACGCCGGCCTACGCTCAAAAGCAATTTCTCTGCCGCTACACAAGCTTCCTCGCCCTCCGACTCGTAACATACGTAAATGCCCGAATCGTCTTGCTTCAACTGGGTCACCTTCGCTCCCAACTTGAAGACAACGCCCCGTTTGGCGTATTCAGCCCGAAGCAACGAAGCGATTTCCCGGTCGATGCCGTTCAGTATCTCGTCCATCATCTCGATAACGGTCACTTTCACGCCCAAATCGCAGAAGAACGAAGCGAACTCCATGCCGATAACGCCTCCTCCCACAATCACCAGCGATTGGGGAAGCGCCTTATTATCAAGTGCTTCGCGGTGCGTCCAATACGCCACTTTATCAATGCCCGGAATAGGCGGGATAACCGTCCGGCTTCCCGTGCAAAGTATCAGGTGTTCACACTCATACGTCTCTTCTCCGCAACGCACGGTATTCTTGTCTACGATAGATGCCTCTCCGTTCACCAACGTGACATGTGCCGCGTTCAGCTTCGCCTTGATGCCTAACACTAACTTACGCACGACCTTCGCCTTGCGTGCTATCATCTTCGGCAAATCGCAAGTAATTGCATCGGCACTTACATTATACTTGCGTGCGTTCATGCATATATATGAAAGCTTCGATGCATATAGGAGCGTTTTCGTGGGGATGCATCCTTCATTGAGGCACACACCGCCTACGTTATTCTTTTCAAACAAGACCACGCTCAATCCCGCCTTGCCGGCAAGTTCGGCGGCGGTATATCCGGCTGGTCCTCCGCCGATAATCGCTACTTGATATTTCATGGTGTTTTTCTATATCAGGTTACTTTATTCTTCCGCATATTCCATCATCGGGTTCGCTTCTTTCATGCTGGCAATGAAAGCCTTCCGGTCTTTCGGGTCGAGAGTGACATGCCCCTTGGTATGGCGCAACACGATTTGTTGGCTCTTCCACGCCTTTTTGCGGTAAATCAGTTTCGATATGCCATGGAAACGCGCCACGCCCGTAAATCCCCGGCGGATCCATACATCCCCGTTGTCTCTGATTTGGATACGGGTCAGCATTTGGTCTAATGTCAACCCCAACGGACCCAGCAATCCGAACAACCCCCAATAATTTTCTCTGTCCAAGCAAATCCAGACTATCGCCAATGCTAATACCACGATGAGGGTAATCCACTGGTACGAGATTTTCCGGACTCTAAATGATTTTGCCATAACGTTTGTATTTTATTCCACATTCGGTTTATTATCCACATTCATCTTCTTTTGTATCCATGCCTTAAAATCTTCGGCACGCCGGGGAGAGATTTGCACGGTTCGTTCCTTGCCTCCTTTCCGGTACACGATTTCAATCCGTTCCGCCGATAATGCAGGAGCAATGGAAAACGATTTCACCCGTTTCATGCTTACAATCGAACTGACCTCGATTTCGATATTCGGAACGAAGCGTCCGCTTTCTATCCGCAATCTTCCGTCCGCCGTGATGATATAGCACGTATGAATCAGCATTTCAATCTCGAAAACCATTGCCACGGCTATCAGAATCATAAGAACCGTGTAATGGAACCAAAAGAAATCGAAGAGCAAAAAGGCGGTAATGACCATGATTAACCCATACCACCAGCCTACTTCCGAATGAAATGTCCTGTTCATTTATCTTATTCTTTTTATTATTTCTCGGTGAAGATAGTAAATAATTTAGAGAAAACGGCAAGTTTCGATGAAAAAAGAAGAAAAGGGACATACGAGGGTGGAAGTTTTTTTGTAGTTTTGCATCCGACATATACGTTTTATCTATGATAAGGAAATTTGATTTTCTCGTTATCGGCTCGGGAATTGCCGGAATGAGTTTCGCGCTCAAGGTGGCGCATAAAGGTTCGGTCGCATTGATTTGCAAAGCCGGACTGGAGGAAGCGAATACGTATTTTGCACAAGGAGGAATCGCTTCCGTGACCAATCTGAAGGTGGACAATTTCGAAAAACACATTCATGATACCATGGTTGCGGGTGACTGGATAAGCGACCGTGCCGCCGTAGAAAAAGTGGTGCGCAATGCTCCCGCACAAATCGAACAATTAATCCAATGGGGTGTAAACTTCGATAAAAAAGAGGACGGAGAGTTTGACTTGCACCGTGAAGGCGGGCACTCGGAGTTCCGCATCCTGCACCATAAGGACAATACCGGGGCTGAAATCCAAACCAGCCTGATTGAAGAAGTGAAACGTCACCCGAACATCACCGTCTTCACCAACTTCTATGCCGTAGAGATTATCACCCAACACCACTTGGGCATCATCGTTACCCGCCATACGCCGGGCATTAAATGCTATGGCGCATACGTGTTGAATGAAGCCACGGGCGAAGTGGATACCTTCCTCTCGAAGGTTACGGTAATGGCTACAGGTGGATGTGAAGCGGTTTACCGCCATACGACAAACCCGTTGGTAGCCACCGGAGACGGCATCGCCATGGTCTATCGTGCCAAAGGCATCGTAAAGGATATGGAATTCATCCAATTCCACCCGACCGCCTTATACCATCCGGGCGACCGCCCCAGCTTCTTGATTACGGAAGCCATGCGAGGCTATGGAGGCGTGTTACGCAACTTGTCTGGAGAAGAATTCATGCAAAAATACGACCCACGCTTGTCTTTGGCTCCGCGCGACATCGTAGCCCGTGCCATCGATAGCGAAATGAAACAACGGGGAGAAGACCATGTGTACCTTGACGTGACCCACAAAGACCCCGAAGAAACCAAGAAACATTTCCCGAACATCTACAAGAAATGCCTGAGCTTAGGAATCGATATCACCAAAGATTACATCCCTGTAGCCCCAGCCGCCCATTACTTGTGCGGAGGTATCAAGGTAGACCTTGACGGGCAATCGAGCATCAAACGCCTCTATGCCTTGGGCGAATGTTCTTGCACCGGCTTGCACGGAGGCAACCGTTTGGCTTCCAACTCGTTGATAGAAGCTATTGTATATGCCGACTCTGCCGCTAAGCACGCTTTGAGTGTACTCGACCGATACGATTTCAACGAAGATATCCCCGAATGGAATGCGGAAGGCACCATGAACAATGAAGAGCGCATCTTGATTACGCAAAGCATGAAAGAGGTGAATCAGATAATGGAATCCTACGTAGGAATCGTACGGAGCAACCTCCGCTTAGTACGTGCATGGAACCGTCTGGATATCTTATACGAAGAGACCGAACGCTTGTTTAAGCGTGTGAAAGCTTCCCGTGAGATATGCGAGCTGCGCAACATGATTAATGTAGGCTATCTGATAACCCGTCAAGCCATGGAACGGAAAGAAAGCCGAGGCTTGCATTTCACCATCGACTATCCGCATGCGCAACGGAGCGAAACCGAATGAGAAAACATTAAATAGGGATAAAAAAATATTGCTTTTAGATTCCATCAGCTAATACATACGGCTGCATCGGCTTATGAAGCTATATGCATTGGCTGATGCAGCCGTATGCGTAAGCCGATGCAGCCGTATGTGTTTGCGTTAGGAGTTGGCTGATGTTTTGCTTTGATTTGCCTCTTCTCGGAAAGCGGCTTCTTCCGCTTCGGCGATGATGCGCTCTGTATCATCGTAGCGTTCGGTGATGATTTCTTCCCGAATGTCTATCGTTTCATTTTCAATGCTTTCCGTTACGCTGGGAGAATCTTCCGTATATACCGGGTCTGTCTCTTTTTCGCGTTCGGCTTTTGACGTAAAGATGGCATCAATGAATTGAGGGTCCGACTTGATTTTTCTTAATGTCTCGTGTGCGGCTTCTTGTTGTGATTCTTTTTTTGAATAGCCTTTTCCTGTTCCGGCAGGGACATTCTCCACGAGTATTTGCGTATTGAAAATCGGATTCAGTTCATCATCAAGCGATTGGTTGACCAAATTGAATTCTATTTGGAATTTGTTCTTTTGGCTCCATTCAATGAGCTTCGACTTGAAGTTGACTTCCTTGCGTGAGATTTTATCAATGTCAAGGTATTGGTTGATGATGCGTTCTTCCATGAACTTCTTGCATGCCCGATAGCCTCTGTCCAGATAGAGTGCGCCAATCAGGGCTTCAAACGCATTGCCGCCCATATAGCTGTTGTGTGAAGATTGGCGTGTGGTGAATTTCACTAATTTGTCCAATCCGATTTGACCGGCTATATGGTTTAAGGTTTCCCGTTGTACGATTTTAGAACGTGTATTGGTTAAGAATCCTTCGCGTTTGCCTTCGAACCGTTTGTACACAATATCGGCTACTACGGCATCTAAAATTGCATCGCCAAGAAATTCCAGACGTTCATTGTTCAGCAAGCGTCCTTTTTCGTTCTTGATAGAAGACGACTTGTGAAGCAATGCTTGCTTATAAATGTTGATGTTACGCGGATAGAATCCGGTCATTCGATAAAAACAAAGATAAGGCTCCTTGTCCTTGCGGAAAAGGAGTCTTATCTTATCTATAGTATTGCTAAACACAGTTTATTCGGTGTATTTTTTTACGATTACACATGCATTGTGTCCGCCGAATCCGAATGTATTGCTCAATGCGGCACGAACGGTACGTTGTTGTGCCTTATTGAAAGTAAAGTTCAGGCTATAGTCGATTTCTTCGTCATTATCGCCTTCTTCGTGATTGATAGTGGGCGGTACAATGTCATTCTTTACAGACAATACACAAGCGATGGCTTCTACGCCTCCCGTCGCACCTAACAGGTGTCCGGTCATAGACTTGGTAGAACTGATATTCAGTTTATAGGCGTGTTCTCCGAAGAGTTCCTTGATAGCCTTTACTTCCGAGATATCGCCTACCGGAGTAGAAGTTCCGTGTACGTTGATATAGTCGATGTCTTCCGGGTTCATGCCTGCGTCTTCCAATGCGTTATGCATCACCAATTTAGCTCCCAAGCCGTCGGGATGAGAAGCCGTCAAGTGATAAGCGTCGGCAGAAGCGCCTACGCCTGCAAGTTCGGCATAAATCTTTGCGCCACGTGCTTTGGCGTGTTCCAATTCTTCCAAAATCAAGCATCCGGCTCCTTCACCCATTACGAAACCGTCGCGGCTTCCGCTGAACGGACGAGATGCGTGTTGCGGGTCATCATTGCGGGTAGAGAGGGCATGCATGGCATTGAATCCTCCTACACCAGCGGGGAAGATAGCGGCTTCGGCACCACCGGTAACGATGACATTGGCTTTGCCTAAACGGATATAATTGAACGCGTCTGCAATGGCATTCGAAGAAGAAGCACATGCAGAAGTCGTGGTAAAGTTAGGTCCGTGGAAACCGTACATGATTGAAATCTGTCCGGAAGCGATGTCGGCAATCATTTTAGGAATGAAGAACGGGTTGAATTTCGGGCCAATCGTGTCTTTGGTCTTCTCGTATCCTGCCACTTCTTCTTCGAACGTATGTATACCTCCGATACCTACGCCTAAGATGACTCCGATTTTGTTCAAGTCTTCTTTTTCTGTGTCAAGACCGGCATCTGTTACCGCTTCTTTGGCTGCTACTACCGCATATTGGGTATACAAGTCCATCTTGCGTGCCTCTTTGCGGTCGATGAAGTCAGTCGCATTGAAGTTTTTCACTTCACAAGCGAATTGAGTCTTGAACTTCGATGCATCAAAATGAGTAATAGGTCCTGCTCCGCTTACTCCGTTTACCAGGTTTTCCCAAAATTCGGGAACTGTATTACCTACCGGAGTAACCGCACCAAGACCTGTTACTACTACTCTTTTTAATTCCATATACAGAATTACTTATTTTGCGTTAGCCTCGATGTAAGAGATAGCGTCGCCTACAGTCTGGATTTTTTCTGCCTGGTCGTCAGGAATAGAAATACCGAATTCTTTTTCGAATTCCATGATCAGTTCTACAGTATCCAAAGAGTCTGCACCCAAATCGTTAGTGAAGCTAGCAGCCGGAGTAACTTCTGATTCTTCTACACCCAATTTATCAACGATAATTTTCTGTACTTTTGATGCGATTTCAGACATAATTTTGTTGTTTTAAGTTTATAAATAGAATAATTTTGTTTAAATTTCGGTGCAAAGGAATAAATATTTCTCGTTCTATACAAATATTCGGGCAAATAAATGTTGTTTCTTTGCACATTTTTATATATTGTGTGCACGAAAAAGGACAAAAATATGAAAAATATCGCAATTTTGGCATCGGGTGAAGGTACGAATGCCGAACGGATTATCCGTTATTTTGAAGAGAAAGAAGAAGTTAATGTAGCGGTGGTTATTGCATCTCGTGCTTCCGCGGGAGTGATTAAGCGGGTTGAACATTTGCATGTCCCTTGCAGGGTAGTTACTTCTGCCGGGTTTGCATCGGGAGAGGCTTTGCAGGTTTTGCAGGAATACAAGACAGATTTTGTTGTATTGGCTGGTTTTTTGTTGCGCATTCCTGATGATATTTTGCATGCTTATCCGAAACGCATGGTAAATATACATCCGTCTTTGCTCCCGAAGTTCGGAGGGAAAGGCATGTATGGCATTCATGTACATGAAGCGGTTTTAAAAGCAGGCGAGGAGGAAAGCGGCATTACCATTCAATATATTAATGAAAAGTATGACGAAGGGGATTACATCTTCCAAGCCCGATGCCCGGTATTGCCTGATGATACGCCCGAAGCTTTGGCTGAACGTGTGCATCAGTTGGAGTATCAATATTATCCGGAGGTTATAGAAAAATTGGTTTTATGCTTGAAATAGAAATGTTTAATACGAAAGATTTTTCTATGTGATACAAATGCATTATTTTTGCATTATGAGCAATTTAAGAAACCCTTAAAGTTAATTGATAAAAAGACAACTTCAAACTTATGAAATGTTTGCATGTAATAACCCCCGTGAAAGACTCTATTGATTCGACGCTTGAAACGGTACAGGCGATTATGAATTCGAAAACGGATGTTCCTTTCACCTATACTATATATAATGATTTCAGTACTCCAGAGAATACGCTTCGCCTGAAGAAGGCGGCAGAAACATACGGGTTCGAACTGGTGAATCTGGAAGACCTTACTTCTCATCCTTCACCCAATTATCTGTTGGTGTTGCAGATGGCTCAAGAGCGGGCTATTAAGGCAGATGCCGGTTTGTTGATTGTAGAATCGGATGTTGTTGTGAAGCCAGATACCTTGCAAGGACTGTTTGACGGGGCTTCCGGGCGTTCCGATTGCGGTATTGCGGCATCGGTCACGGTAGATGAAGCGGGGGAAATCAATTTCCCTTATTTGTATGCCAAAGGCAGGCAGGAGGGTGTCTTTGCCGAGAAAAAGCGGATGAGTTTTTGTTGTTCCTTGCTTTGTCCCGATTTCTTGCGGAAGTTTGATTTTCATGAGTTAGATGCAAGCAAGAACTGGTTTGATGTGACCATTTCGCATCAGGCTCTGAAAGAAGGGTTTACCAATTATCTTTTCACTTCGCTTCCTGTTATCCACCGCCCTCATGGAAGCCGCCCTTGGAAAAAGTTGAAATATACCAATCCGCTGAAATATTATTGGTTGAAATATACAAAAGGGTGGGATAAGATTTGAAGTTAGATACGTAGCCTGCTTCATATAGGTGCGGCTCAGGTTTCAATTATATGGATTGGCGTATGAAGTTAATTAAAGAAATCAAGGTATGAGTTTGTTCAACCATCGGACGTTGGTACTTCATCCGGATTTTGCCGGACTGGAGGATTTTATGATAAGCCTTCCCCTTCGTTTTGAACGGGATGAGGGAACCGTTATCCATAATGGGCGCAACCAGTTGAGACGGATTACCTATCAGGGTGTGGATTATGTGGTGAAGTCTTTCCGCCGCCCGAATCTGATAAACCGGTTTGTTTATGGCGTTTTCCGCCCCTCGAAGGCAAAACGCTCTTACGACCATGCTCTTTTGTTTCAGGCGATTGGCGTGGGCACTCCTCAACCTGTGGGATACATGAATATCCGGAAAGGGTTGCTTTTCGACCGGAGTTATTACGTGACTCTTGCTTCTTCCTGTTCGCATCGGTATGAGGAACTTTTCCACCGGCATTTTGATTACGAAGACGAGGTGCTCCGTGCCGTGGGACACGTGACGGCTCTTTTGCATGAGCACGGATATGCCCACAAAGACTACGGACGTGCCAATATCCTCTTCGAGAAAACGCCTGAAGGAATCAAGATAGATATAGTCGACCTGAACCGTTTGGGCATCGGTCCGCTGGATATGAAAGCCGGATGTAAGAATTTGGAACGTTTGCCTGCCACGCCCGCCATGCATCGGATTATTGCCGAGACGTATGCCAAAGACCGTGGATTCGATGCCGAGGCATGTTTTAAGCTAATGGTGGCGTTTCGGAGCACCCAGCCGGGTAAGGAAGAAAAAGAAATAGAAGCATTGAAGAATTACAAGGTAAAGCCATGAAAATCATAGCCGTAGTAGTTACATATAACCGCTTGGAGTTATTAAAGCGCAACATTTCCTGCCTGAAGCAAAATAAACCGCTTTTGGCGATTGTGGTGGTCAATAACGGGAGCACCGACGGTACTTCCGAATGGTTGGCTTCGCAAGATTCGCTCACGGTGGTAAATCAGGCGAATGTAGGCGGTTCGGGTGGCTTTTATACAGGTATCCGAAAGGCTTGCGAACTGGATGCCGACTGGATATGGTGTATGGACGATGATGTGTTTCCCCGTCCCGATTGCCTGGAAAACCTGTTGCGGTATGCCGATGATAAGGAAGTAGGGATGCTTGCGCCTCGCCGGCTGATGGAAGGGAAAATCTATACCAATGATTTCCAAGGGCTTGACCTTACTCATCCTTTCGCTTCACTTTACAAAGGAAAATTATCGAAAATGCAGGTCGATGCGCCCATTGAGATTTGCGGTACGGCTTTCGAAGGTCCTTTTATCCGTAGGGAAGTGGTGGAGAAAATCGGTCTGCCTACGAAAGAACTTTTCATCTTTTGCGATGATACCGATTATTGCATCCGCACCGTGCAGGCGGGGTATAAGATTCTATATATCCCTGATGCCTTGATGGATAAAGAAAAGTTTTTTTCGAAAGACACGTGGGCGGAACGCCAAAAGAAAAAGAAATGGAAACGCTTCTATCAAGTGCGCAATTCCGCATACCTGAACCACCGCTACGGGAAGAATTGGGCGGTGAAATACTTGCGTGGCTTCAATGGCGTAATAGGCTATATCCTGATAGCCCTGTTCACGAGCCCGTTTAGTGATGCGTACCAATGGAGCGACATCGCCAAATTCTGGAAAGCTTATCGCGACGGGGTGGGCGAGCGGTTAGGAATAATAAAATAAGCATACCATATATGAGACTGATAAAGGTTACGGGAGGTTTAGGAAACCAGATGTTCATCTATGCCTGCTATTTGCAGATGAAAAAGCGTTTTCCGCATGTGCGTCTTGATTTGACAGACATGATGCATTATCATGCGCATTACGGATACGAGATGCATCGGGTATTCGGTTTGCCTCGGGTAGAGTTCTGCATGAACCAGACCCTGAAGAAGATTATCGAGTTCTTGTTTTTCAAGACCATTTTAGAGCGGAAGCAGCATGGGTCGCTCCTTCCTTATACGAAACGCTACTGGTGGCCGCTTATTTATTTCAAGGGTTTTTACCAGTCGGAGAAATACTTTGCCGATATCAAGGAAGAGGTACGCCGGACTTTTACGTTCGATTTGAGCCAAGCCAATGCGCAAAGCATCCGTATGCGGGCACAGATTGACCAAGATGAACATGCCGTATCCTTGCATGTTCGCCGGGGCGATTATGTGCAGCCGAAGTTTTGGGACACCATAGGCTCCGTATGTCAGTTGCCGTATTATCGGAATGCGTTGCGCGAAATGGAGAAACGTGTAGGGCATCTGCATTATTATGTCTTTTCGGATGATTTGGAATGGGTAAAGGCGAATTTCGATTTGCCCGATGCGGTGTATGTCGATTGGAACAAGGGCGAGGACAGTTGGCAGGATATGATGCTGATGAGCCGGTGCCGGCATCACGTGATTTGCAATAGCACCTTCAGTTGGTGGGGAGCATGGTTGAATCCGCGTAAGGAGAAAATTGTCATAGCTCCCGAACGCTGGACACGCGATGCGGATAGCCGGGAGATTGTTCCGGAAGAATGGGCTCGGGTACCTGTAAAATAAGGAGGCGGGTTATGAGTATGTATATGATGAAGAAATTAGGTTATGCGTTGGTGGAAATCCTCAAGACTTTCCGCCGCACTTCTTCTCCGCGTCTTATAATGACGCTTTTGGTGAAAAACGAAGAAGGGATGTTGGAAGAAAACCTGCGCTTCCATAAAGCGATGGGGGTAGACGGGTTTATCATTACCGATAACAACTCTACCGACCGCACGCCAGAGATTATTGAGAAATACCGCCAAATGGGTTGGGTGAAGGAAGTGATACGGGAAACCGCCACCAATTACGAGCAAAAGGCGTGGGTGGATCGTATGATCTGGATGGCTAAGACCCGGTATGGTGCCGACTGGATCATCAATGCCGATGCCGATGAGTTGTGGTATGCACCTTCGGGAAACCTGAAAGAAGAATTGAGCCATACCCGTGCCAATGTGTTGGATTGCGAGATGCGGAGCCTGTATCCCGAAGAGGACAAGCCTTTCTGGCAATGGGATATGGCGGTGAGATACGTGCCCGATCTGGAACGCTACGGGCTTTCGCTCTATTCCCTTTTCGAGCGTCAGAACAAGAAAGTGATTCACCGTGCTGCCGGATACGTGCAGATTTCCATGGGGAACCATAAAGTGACCATGTTCCCCCAGCGTTCGGAGAATACCGATATACGTGTATACCATTATAATATACGGGGCAAGCGGCAATTCTTAGAAAAGATGATAAACGGGGGCAAGCAATTGGAACAACATAAAGGCCGGCACGGAGGCCGCCACTGGCGGTATTTCTATCGCTTGTACAAAGAAGGGAAGTTGGAGGAAGAATACGATCGTGTCATCGGCACCCACGTGTTCGACCGCTTGAAGGCGGACGGATATGTGTACGAGGATGATACGATTGGCAGGTTTTTCAAAGAAAAGATGCAATGAACAAGCATGCTTATCTGATTATCGCCCATAACGAGCCGGAAGTGTTGCGAACGCTTTTGGCTATGTTGGATGATGTGCGGAACGATATTTTCGTACATATCGACCGGCGTGCTCGTTCCGTGTACGAATCCATTAAGGATTATAAAGCGGAACATAGTACATTGGTTTTCTTGGAACATCCGATAGCGGTCTATTGGGGGGATATATCGCAGGTGCAGGTAGAATATATGCTTTTCGAGCGTGCTTTTTCTCAAGGCCCGTATGCCTATTATCATTTATTGTCAGGTGTGGATTTGCCCATCAAGTCGCAAGACTATATCCACGCTTTCTTTCAGAAAAACCAAGGAAAGGAGTTCGTCGGCTTTTGGACGGATGCGGCTCATCGGCGCGACTTGCATCGGAAAGTGTATCGGTATTACCTCTTTACCCGTTATTTCAAAGGAGGCAATGCGCTGGTGCACGGTGTATGTGCCTTGTCCCGGAATCTCTTTTTGGCTTTGCAAAAAGTGACCTGTTACAAGCGGAATCAAGGAGGCCTTATTTTTCAGAAAGGCTTTCAATGGGTAAGCATCACGCAAGCCTTTTGTGCTTACTTGTTGTCTCAAAAAGAGCATGTATTTCATACATTCCGCTATACCTTATGTCCGGATGAAATCTTCATCCAGACCGTATTGTGGAATTCCTCTTTTCGGGAACATATATACAATAAGGAGAATGCCCTTATCGGTTCCATGCGTTACATTGATTGGGAACGGGGCAATCCGTATGTCTGGCAAGAGAGAGATACAGATGAATTGCTTTCGTCTCTTTATTTGTTTGCAAGGAAGTTTGCAAGTGCCTCAAATGTTAGGGCTTTGATAAGACATATTCAATAGCCTGCCGTAGTCTTTGCATAAACCTCATAAATCATTAACTTTCAATCATATTTCTGTGATTAGCTCAGTATCTCACTTTTTTGTATTATCTTTGCGATAAGTATTAATTGTTGAATATACTTCTATTCTTTTCGTTTTTAGTAATGTGAGTAAGTAATAAAATTTATAATTAAAAAATAATCATATGATCAAATTGGAGATAACTGCGTTATGAAGAAAATTTGTTGTTTGGTATGTTTTTTGTTGTTTTTACTTTCTTGTCAGGAAGAATTGTTTATACATGATAAAGCGGCAGATGTTTATACAAGAAGTGCTGGTGATGGAAGGTTTGATATACTTGGATATGGTTATGATATTACAGGGACATATTTGAGTGCTGAATCAAGTAAAGCTCAAGTTCTAGATATTGAAAAATTAGATCAGGATAGATTAATAACTCCTTATAAATTAGAAACTTCAGATTTTAGATATGTATCAGGAAGTGATGCATATGAATTTGTGTCAAATATGACATCTTCTATAAAGATGAATGGACTTTTTTCTTCTACTGTTATTGGGGGAACTTCTCTTAATGTTGCATTTGGAGGTAATTATCATTTTAATTCAGATTTTGCTTATGCATATTATTCAGATAAATATGTTGATAGTAGATACGTTATATCTGAAGTAGATGTAGAAACACTTAAACAATATTTGTCTGCAAACTTTAAACGTCATATAGAAATTTATACTCCTCGGCAAATTGTGGAAACTTATGGGACTCATGTGCTGAAAGATGTGTATTTAGGAGCAAAATTAGAAGTTTATTATACGTCAACATCTGAGAAACTTAATAAAAAGAATACTGTAGATGCTGGTTGTGGAGCCTCTCTTTTGAAATTATTTAATATTACAGCTGATTTCCATTATGATAGTTCTTTGACTCAAAGTAATAAACAACAAAGTTTATATTATACCACTACAGGAGGAGATCCTTCACAAAGTTTGGTAGGTGTGATAAATCCAGAAACATCTTCAGCGATAGATATAAGTAAATGGAGGTCTGGCATAAAAAATTCAACACCTAAGTTTATAGATGTTGATAGAAATTTTAATTCATTTATTCCTATATATGAATTAATATCTGACTCTAATAAAAAAAATGAAGTGAAGAATTATATTACGAATTATATTAACTCAAAAGAAATTCATGTAGAAAAGTTATATCCAACTACGTCTGGAATGAATGAAATAGGAGGATTAGGATACGATAGTGCAGGTGCAGGAGTTTGCATGTGGGATATAGATAAAAATGGCAAACCAGATTTGATATATATGGTAGTAGATGCTTCGGAAGGAGGTAATACATTTTGGTATAATGTTTTATATGATATAGATGAATATGGATATTACCAGCGAAAATCTGAAACTTATAAAGTATCAGCAGGCTTCTGGGAAACGACAGATGGAGGAATTGCCATAGGTGACATAGATAAAAATGGTAAACCTGATTTAATTGTTATGGCCTCAGATAAGCCAAATTCTTTGCAGGATGCTTTCTTTAATTATAGGATATTATACGATTTGTCAACAAATGGGGAATATACAAGAATGTCGGAGATAAAAAAATTTGATGCTATGGGATTCTTTTATTCAGGTTCTGATATAGCGTTGTATGATGTTAATCAAAATAATACTTTAGACTTAGTATTTATGGCATATGATAATCCTGATGGGGATAATTCTTTTAGATATCAAATTGCTTTTGATATAGATAGTAAAGGGGATTATAAATATACTTCTTCTTGTTATTCAATAGAGGGTATGGGAACTGAGGCGGAAGGGGCAGGAATCTCATTAGGAGATATCGGAAATGATGGAAATATAGATATGCTTTTAATGGTTTTAGACTCTCCTTTAAATAAAAGTAGAAGATTTAGATATAAAGTACTTCCAAATATAGATAAAGGTGGGGCTTCTTTTTCCGATGCGACATTAATGCAAGAAATACCAATTTCACCTTGTGAGATTGGCGCAGGAGCAGGCTGTTGTTTATATGATATTGATGGAGATACTAGATTAGATGCTATTTTTGTTGCAGTAAACTCAGTATTTCAAGAAAATACTTTAAAATATTTTATGGGATTTAATTGGACTACGTATGGCGTGCCTTCTTATTGGAGATGAATCTATGTAGTTATAGATTGAAATGTATAATTTATCTATATTTATTTCAAGCAAGATCATAATTAAGGTTATTCGTCTTGTAATTTGTAATTATTTGAAAATCAGTTTAATCGTTTGGTTAAATGTAAAATGTTTTGAATTGAAAAAATGAATGATACTTCAATTAGCGTAAGCATTATTGTTCCTAATTATAATTATGCTTGTTATCTTAATGTACGTATTGCATCTATATTGAATCAAAGTTATACGAATTATGAACTGATTTTATTGGATGACGCTTCTACCGACAACAGCGTGGAGATATTGGAAAAGTACAAAGATAATCCTCACGTTTCACACATCCTTGTGAACGAAAAGAACAGCGGAAGCCCTTTTCAGCAATGGGCAAAGGGCATTTCGTTGGCGCGAGGTAAATGGATTTGGATAGCGGAAGCGGACGATGTGGCAGAACCGACTTTCTTGGAAGTTTGTTTAAGTCAAATCAGTCTTTATCCGAATGTTGCGATTTGTATGACTGCTTCTTGGTTCATAGACGAGAATGGCCATATTTTGCCGGATGAGGCGGATTATTGGGGAAAGCATCGGCATCGGATGCAGGCGCATTGTTTTGATGGGAAAGCGTATGCCGAACATAACATGTATTGGAATAATTGTGTGATGAATGCCAGCGGGGTTTTGTTTAGGCGGGATTATGCAATGAAATTGAAAGATTCTTTATTCTTGAATATGCGTTATAGTGGCGATTGGGTATTTTGGTTCCAAATGCTTTTGCAAGGAGATATGATAGAGGTATATGAGAAATTGAATTATTTTCGTCAGCATACGGCTAAAGTGAGTGCAGAAGGTATAGCAACGGGAAATCGTATCAAAGAAGATATTGATACTGTACATTTAATGGAGCAGACTTTCCCTATGATGAGTTGCTATAAACGTAGGTTGGCTCATGGATTATTATATCGTAAAATCAAAAAAGTGAAAGATTTACAGAAAAGAGAGGAGCTTAGTCAATATTTGTATATGAAATTAGGAGGGAAAGCTTCAGATTTAAGGATTTTTCATATCAACCAATATTTGAAATGGATTTGTCCTTGGTTAATCACTATTAAGCGTGACAGATTGGAGCATTGAAATTTTTAAGATTCCTTTTCGTATAGCTTCTTTAGGATTTATATATTCCAATTCTTTCCAATCTTGTATAAATTGGAAAGAATTGGAATAATTATTTTGCATTTAGGGGGTAGGTAAGGGAACAAAAATTCTATTGTCTTATAATGAATAATTGTATCTCGTTACTTTCTCCCTGTCTTTTTCCTCTGTCAAGATATAGGGCAGTGATTTAAGATGCCAATGCAATTTGAAATACAGATAGTCTTTCAATTTGGACGAGCGAAATAGTTTATGGTATTCTTTCGAAACCAATCTTTTGACCCGTTCGTTTTTTATATGCCTTATCTTGCGGGCTTCTTTCCCATGTCTTAGCTTGCGTTTGCTATAGCCGATAGAAGGAAGGTTCTTTTCAATGTATAGGATGACTTTAAAATCTTCGATAGCACTTTGTCCGCTGCTTTGTCCTTTGGCTGTTTGGGAAGTATGTTGGCGGAAATAATTCAGATTCTGATAAATCTGAACGACTTGCCCTTGTATTGCCATGAGTGTCCAAAACAGCCAGTCTCCACAATAACGGAACTTGGTCCATTCTTTGTTCTGAAGCTTTAAGGCATACGCCCTGTTAAATACAATGCCGCTGGCGTTGCGGGTTTCGTTTTGCCAATATAATACACATTCGGCAAATTTTTTCCCGTTAAAGCATTTGGCATCGGGATGGTTTGTTTCTTTTTGCCATGGATAGACACATTCGTCTATTGTATTGCCTTCTGCATCAATATAGACGCTTCCTACATTGCAGACCGCAACGTTTTTGTACATTTCTATGTAATGCATACATGTTTCTAAGAAGGTCGGTTCGCATAAATCATCCGCTTCCGCTATCCAAATCCATTTGCCTTGTGCCAGGGAAATGCCTTTTATCCATTGTAGGAAAGGGCTTCCGCTATTCTTTTCGTTCACAAGGATGTGTGAAACGTGAGGATTGTCTTTATACTTTTCCAATATCTCTACACTATTATCGGTAGAAGCATCATCCAATAAAATCAGTTCAAAATCCGTATAAGTCTGGTTTAATATGGACGCGATACGCAGGTCGAGGTAACGGGCGTAGTTGTAATTGGGAACAATGACGCTGATGTATGGGGCTTTATTCATATTACAAATACATTTTGTGCTTTATTATAGATAAAATGGATAATAATGTGTTTTACTGCATGTCGTTAACACTTATTAATCTTTAAGCTAGGTATTCGCCCGTGATTTGTCTATATACATTCATCCTTTTTTCTAACATACGTTCGGGTTGATACAGTGCTTTTAATCTTTCAGAAGCGTTTGCAGATAACTTTTTTTGTAGGTCTGTGTTTTGCGAAAGGCGGATGATTGCATCTGCGAAAGCTTCGGGAGAATCTGCTATCAGGCATTCTTCTTCGTTGCGTAAATCAATGCCTTCGATTCCTTTGGTGGTTGTAATGATAGGGACTTGTGCGGCAACGGCATCGAGTGCCTTCATTCTCATTCCGCTTCCGATACGTATAGGGATGAGGGCGATGCTTCCGCTGATGTGAGCGGCTAAATCAGGAATGAACCCAGTCATTCTTATCTCCTCAAAAGCTTCTGCTGCTTTTATATCATAGCTGTTCCATGAACCGATGATGTCTAAGGTAAAACGGAATCCTTTTTTGTGTAAAATAGGTATAATTTCGGAAATGAACCATTGCATTGCATCGTTATTAGGATAATGGTCCCCGCTTCCGATAAATGTTAGCCGGTTTGATGTTGCGGGTTGAAACGGATGCTCCTTTATCGGTTGTATTACGGCTGGAGAAGAAAAGATACTTTTATTTTCTCCTATAAACTGTTCTAAAATGTATTTATCTGTATCGGTCAATGCTATGATGTGCTTATATTGTTGTAATGCAGCACGTTCATAATCTTTGGCTACTTGAAAAATCATTTTTTCACGTTCCGTCAGATTATGGAACAGATTCATTTCATTTTCGTTCCGTATGTATCTTATTTCATGGTGCACGAAAACGGATTCTACATCTTGGGGAAGGATATATCCTAATGAGATAAGTTCATAAAACTCTACTTGGATGATGTCGAATCCTTGTCTTGATATGTTTGCCACATAGTCCAAATACTGGCTGGGGAATGCAGGGAAAACCGATTGGAATAGCACAGCCTTTTTCCGTACAGGGTCTTTTTTCAGTTTGTTTAACCGACGTCGCATTTTTCGGGTGACGCTGGCTTTTATCTTTTCTAATAGGGAAAAATAAAATGATTTTTGAATAGGTTCTTTATTTTCTTGGAATACAAAGAAAGTAACATTATCCCATATTTTTTTAAGTGCTTCAATATGGTTCTGTTCTTTAGTTGTACGGGGATAGAGCAGGACAGATACAGACATTCTTTTCCGGATGTATTCTACCATATTAAAAAAAGCCTGATTGCCGCCCGAATTCAAGGGGTAAGGGATGTAAGGGATAATGAATAATATTTTCTTCATCTTATTGATAATTGTTTTTATGCAATAAATGACAGATTTTGGTTTTACTGCATGATATGATAATGTTTTGAGCATATTCCGAGCAAATTCAACCGCCGTTGAAATAACCGCCGTTGAATTTGCTCCCCTTCTTACAACGCCTGCATATCGTTCAACCGTTTGTAGTAGCCGTTCTTTTGGAGCAGTTCTTCGTGCTTGCCACACTCTACAATTTTGCCTTCGTAAAGCACATAGATGCGGTCGGCATTCTTGATGGTGGAGAGGCGGTGGGCGATGGCTATCGTGGTGCGGGTCTTCATGAGGCGTTCCAAAGCCTCTTGCACCAGACGTTCGCTTTCGGTATCGAGGGCGGAGGTCGCTTCGTCTAATATCAGGATAGCAGGGTTTTTCAGGATAGCACGGGCAATGGAGATGCGCTGGCGCTGGCCTCCTGAGAGCTTGCAACCCCGGTCGCCGATATTGGTGTCGTATCCGTTTTCGCTTTCCATGATAAATTCGTGGGCATTGGCGACTTTTGCGGCAGCTATCACTTCTTCCATGGTGGCATTGTCCACCCCGAAGGTGATGTTGTTGTAGAAACTATCGTTGAAGAGGATAGCTTCCTGGTTCACATTGCCTATCAGGCTTCGCAAGTCTTTTACAGCCAAGTCTTTGATGTTTTGTCCGTCTATCAGGATTTCGCCCGATTGCACATCGTGGAAACGGGGCACAAGGTCGACCAGTGTTGATTTGCCCGAACCGCTTTGCCCTACTAAGGCAATGGTTTCGCCTTTCTTGATGCTGAGGCTTACGTCGTGGAGCACTTCATGGGTGCCGTAGCTGAACGAGATGTGGCTGAACTCCAGCCCTTCTTTCATTTCGCTGATATGTCGGGCATCGGGGCGTTCCTTAATCGGGTTTTCCGCTTTCAGTATCTTGTCTACACGTTCCATGGATGCCAAGCCTTTCGGGATGTTGTAGCTTGCCTTCGAGAAGTCTTTCAAGGGGTTGATGATGCTATACAGGATGACCATGTAGAAAATAAAGGTCGGTGCATCAATGGGTGATGATTCGCTCAAGATAAGCGAACCGCCGAACCACAATACCAGTACAATCAGGGTAGTACCTAAGAATTCGCTCATCGGATGTGCAAGGCTTTGGCGCATTGCAACACGGTTGGTGGCATTGCGGAACTCATTGCTGCACTTCACAAAACGGTTGATCATCTTGTCCTCGGCAATAAAGGCTTTGATGATACGCATTCCGCCCAGCGTTTCTTCCAGCTGCGACATGGTTTCGCTCCATTTGCTTTGTGCCTCAAGCGATTGGCGTTTCAGCTTTCTTCCTACTCTGCCCATAATCCAGCCCATAGCCGGAAGCACGATGAGGGTGAAGAGCGTGAGTTGCCAACTGGTGACAATCAGGGTGGTGAAATAGAAGAAGATAAGGATCGGATTCTTCAGCAACATGTCAAGCGAACTGGTGATGGAGTTTTCGATTTCGCCCACATCTCCACTCATACGGGCGATGATGTCGCCTTTCCGTTCGTCGGAAAGGAAACTCAGAGGCAGGTGCATCACTTTCGAATAGACCATGATGCGGATGTCGCGCACCACTCCCGTGCGGAGCGGAATCATGATTGCGCTAGAACCGAAATAGCAGGCGGTCTTCAGCAAGGTCATTCCGGCAAGGAATAGTCCTAACCAGAGTAGGGTGGTAGAAGGACCGAACACTTCAATCATCCGCGATGCGTAGTAGTAGAAATTATTGACCGCCACGTCTTTGATATCGCCGCTTCCCCATGCCATGAAGTGATATACCTGATTGGCACCGTCGGTCTTGAACAGGATATTCAGTATCGGGATAAGCAAGGAAAAAGAGAACACATTGAAGATAGCGGAGAGGATGTTTAACGCCACCGCACCGGCAACATATCTTTTATAGGGCGAGATGAACCGCCGCATCATCTGGAAAAATTCTTTCATAAAGGAATCTGCTTGTTTATGAGGGTGCAAAGATAAGGCATTTTTTCGGTATTTCTAAAGCTCTTCTTGATATTTATGCACATACGGAACGGAATTTGTGCATTTTAACTTCCGGCAGGGTCTTGGTGGCACAAAGGTATCAGGTTGCGTATATAGTTCGCTTCTTTGTGTGTAAGAAATGCTGAGAAACATATATGAAGTGCTGTTTTTAAAAGAACAATTTATTATCTTTGTAAGTGACTAATTTTAAATGTTCTATTATATGAAAGCATTCCCCATTTACACATTTGTAACAGTATTTTGTTGTGTTGCTTTATTATTGTCTTGCAATGACGTTGATTATTTAAATGTAGAACAAAGTTTTATCAATGCTAGAATAAGTGAGAGCCAATTGAAAGATGAAAGTTCTTTTGTGTCAGTAGAAGAAGCAAAGAATATTGCAAATTTGTTTTTTTATAAACAGGCATTTGCTAATCCTTTATCAAGAAATGATGGTAATAAAGAAATAGATGGTACTCCGATTAAAGTCTTGGATGAGGACGGCTCTCCTTTAATGTATATCCTAAATTATAAGAATGGAGGATTTGTAATTATTAGTGCAACAAAAGATTATTATCCAGTATTGGCTTTCTCAGATAAGGGTTCGTTTGTTTTGTCTGATCAAGTAAATGGAGTGTCTATTTGGTTTAATGATACCAAAAAGCAAATAAAAAATAGTATATCACTGAATGATTCAATCATAGGAACTAAATATGGACTTGTAGGTTCGTGGACCACTCCATCAAATTTAGTAGATGGACTCAATTCGTTGATGTATAATGTTCAAAAGGAGGATTATTATCCTTATGAAACAGAACGATACCTTTTTGATCATCAAAAACCGATTATTATGTTAGGTAATGATACCAATCTTTCTTGGATTCCAGGCCAGGGTAATATTGAGTATGCAGGTAAGAGTCATTATTGGGTTTGTGATGGGGCTAAGCATATAATTCCTAATAATTTAGAGTATTTTACGGAGTGGCAGCCTTATGGTAATGGAACTTTTGTGAAAGGTTGGAATACCATAGATAATCCTGGAGTGCTACGTGGAGTAGTCACTACTTATTTTAGTATGAATTGGGGATGGTCTCAGAATGATCCGAATGATGAGAATGGTAAGAATGGTTGGTATATCGATGCAAATTCGGGGTCAGGTAATTATGAGCATTCAAGGGTTAATTTTTATCTTTCAAAAAAATAGGTATTTATGAGAAGAACATTGAGAAATAGCTGTTTGTTGCTTATTATGACTATAAGCTTGTGTTCTTGTCCAACGGGACCAGAGGTTGATTGTTATAAATTAGCATTGCATTTCCGGGATGCATCAGGTAAGGATTTGACCAAGGGTATAGAACTGGAAAGATGGAGTTATGGAGAAAGTATAGAAACAGCCGATTGGGGGGTGATACCTTCCGATTTATATGAATTGGGTATTATCCCCCGCAATTATTATAACGGCGAGCTCCATGAAGGCCCGGATCGGTTCCCGGCTCTTTATGTGGACGAATTGGAAATGAACAGGTTTGATGGGGTAGGGTATTGTTTGTCGAACTCTTTCGCCTGGTCGAAAGAGGGCAATGATGTGCGGAAACTTACTTATAAAATAAAATGCCCGTATGTTTTCGGCGATAATAAAGAGCACGAATTTGTGGCATATTGGGATTTGAACCCTCATATCACTGAGGGATTGGGAGCTGCATACGCCAGTTGCTATCGTATCGAATACGAAGGTAAGGAATTTACTCCTCAACCGGTTCGTGACAATTACCATGTAGGAATCATCGTGTTGGATCGTGCCGTGGATAAGTAGCATCTACTTGATTAGTATGTTTTACATTCCACGGGCTGGAATATAAAACTTAATTGGTTGCATCGGTAAATGGAATTGATTGCATAGGCGAATGCATGTATATGGAAACGGGAATCCAGCCAAGAGAACACGGCTCTTTCATTTATCCGTAGGGGCGGGGTCTGCCCGCCCGAAGACATCAACTGCTCTATTCGTGGACGCATTCGGGCAGGCAAACCCTCATGGGCTACTTCTTCTATTATCCCATGATTCTGCTGGTGGTGCTGTGGTATTTCTTGCGGCGGTTCGACCTGTTCGAGAAGGTGGCGTTTGTCATCGTGGCTTCGTTTTTCCTGTATTACCTCTTTTATATCTTTGTACCGGTGGCCGGCCCGCAGTTCTACTTTCCGGCCATAGGTTTCGACAATGTGGAGGCGGGCGCGTTTCCGTCCATTGGCGACTACTTCAACCACAACCAGGAGCTTCTGCCTAAACCCAACTACGAGAAAGGGTTCTTCTACAGCCTGGTGGAGGGCTCGCAGCAGGTGGGCGAGCGGCCTACGGCAGCCTTTCCCAGTTCGCACGTGGGCATGTCCACCATCCTGATGATTATGGCGTGGCGTGGCAGCCGGAAATTGTTCTGGTGCCTTATGCCGTTCTATCTTTTGCTGTGTGCCGCTACTGTGTACATACAGGCGCACTATGTGATTGATGTCATTGTGGGTTTCGTGTCAGCCTTTGGGGTATATGTACTGGCTACGCGGGTGTTCAAGCGGTGGTTTGTGCGGCATGCTGCCTGACGTTGGCTGAATGCCTTTTTGCCCTCGGACAGGGCTTTCCGGCTGGGGGGTAGCAATGGAAATGTAACGGTTCTGTAAAGGCAACGTATCTGTCTCGCAATGGGAGTGAAATGCTTTAGCGCTACCTTTGCGCCTGCAATAAATCCATAATCAATAATAATTTTATGAAAACGTTATCTATTTTAAGTGTGTTGTTGTGTGCGGCTTGTCTGGAGGCAGCCGCTCAAGGTACAACGCTGAGATTTGCAGGCAAGGTGACTGATATGTCGGGAAAAGGTATTCCGGGCGTTGTGGTAAACGACGGCAGGCATTTTGTGAAGACCGACAGGCAAGGTTCGTGGAGCTTGGAGACGGACACGGTGGTCAGCAAGTTTGTCTGCATTTCTACGCCGGCAAACTATCGGTTGCCGCAAAGAGAGGGCTTGTCGGACGGCTTTTATGTGTCTGTCGGCAAACTTGCCGCCGCTAAGGGACAGCATGATTTTGTGCTGGAAAAGCGTAAAGAGACGAGCGACGATTTCTACTATATAGCAGTTTCAGACCCCCAGGTGCGCAATGCACGTGAGATGAAGCGTTGGCGCCAGGAGACTGTGCCCGATTTGAAAGAGACGATTGACTCGTTGAAGCAACAGCGGGAAGTGGTCGGAATGACGTTGGGCGACTTGGTGTTCGACAACATGACGCTTTATGATGAATACAAGGTGTCGTTGAAGAATACGGGTGCTACGTTTTTCCAATGCATAGGAAACCACGATTTTGATTTGCGTTATCAGGACTTGCACAATATGGCAGCCGGTACGCCTGTGTATGGAGAGATGATGTACAACCGCTATTTCGGTCCTACGGACTATTCCTTTAATATTGGCAAGGCTCACATTGTGACGATGAAGAACCTGAACTACGTGGGCGGTACGAAATACATTGAGTGCATGACCGGCGACCAGATAGCTTGGCTTAAAAAGGACTTGAGCTATGTGCCCAAAGGCAGCCTGGTTATCTTGAACATGCATGCGGCTGCCTGGAACCGTGTGGCCAATGGAGGCAATGTGCGCAATGCCGCCGAGCTGAAAGACGCATTGAAGGATTATAACGTACATGTATTTTGCGGGCATACCCATTTTTGCCAGAACAACGAAGTGGCTCCCAATCTTTATGAGCACAATATCGGTGCAGCCTGCGGAGCCTGGTGGGCCGGTTGGGTCAACCAGTGCGGTGCCCCCAACGGATATATGGTGGTAGACGTGGACGGGAATGAGCTGAAATGGCATTATAAAGCTACCCGCCGCGACTTCAGTTACCAGTTCCGCCTGTATGGGAAGGGTGACTTCCTCACCCAGAGCAGCTTTGTCGTGGCCAATATATGGGATTGGGACAGCGCTTGCCGGGTGGTGTGGTACCAGGACGGACAGCTGATGGGCGACATGGAGCAGTTTACCGATGCGGACGAGACCATTGCAGCCATGAAGAAAAAACGGTCGGATGCCGTGAAGACGGCCCACCTGTTCCGCGCCATGCCATCGGATAAGGCACGGGAGGTCAAAGTGGAATTTACGAACCGTTTTGGTGAGGTATATGTGCAAACCATCCGGTTGAAGGATTGATAACCGGGCACTCATACTTTGTGCGGTATTAACATGTGCATTTTAGCGGGTACTTGGTATTCAAGTTTGAGGCCTTGTATTAGGCTAATAATCACTCGATTAACAGTTTATCACAATTTGTTCTCAGTAAACTGCCAGTTTATCCGTAGTAAACTGCGAGTTTATCCGTACTAAACTGCGGGGTGTGTCTGCTTACTCCCACTCCTTGGCCAAAGCACTGTTTGCACCCTGTCTCATTTCGCACAAATAGATGCCGCGCAAAGTATAATTTATTCGAAAGAAAACACTCTAATCTATTTACTGTTATACATTATGGTACAAATGGCAAAAGCATGCCAACGCTTCATCGCGGCGTTGGGCATCTTGACATTTGCGCTACCGGTTTGTGCCTACGCAGACGAAGTCGAGAAGCAACCGGTTAAGCAAAGTGTCGCACAATCAGCAGGAATCCCGGTTAAGGGAAAAATTGTGGATGAATCGGGTGAACCGGTTATCGGTGCCACGATTCGGATAGAAGGCTCGTCATTAGGAACAATTTCGGATGCAGATGGCAGGTTCTCGCTATCATCTGTGCGGAAAAGCTCAAAGCTGATTATCTCCTATATCGGATATAAGACGCAGGAAATCGTCGTTGGTGAGGGTAGCATAAATGTTGTCATGAGCGAAGATACGGAGACACTGGACGAAGTGGTTGTGATGGGATATGGCACCTTGAAGAAGGCGCAGCTGGTAGGCGCGGTGGAGAATCTTTCCGGAGAGACGCTTGAGGGACGCATCGCACCCAATGTCACCCGCTCATTGCAAGGGCAGATTTCAGGCTTGAACATCATTCAGGTGGATGGTAAGCCGAGTCATCAGGGCCAGATATATGTGCGCGGAGGTAACACGTCGTACAATACGCGTAAGTCGATGACCAATGCAGATGGGCAACGGCTGAGCATAGGCCAGGGCGGTTCGGCTTTGGTATTGATTGATGGCGTGGAGGGTGACCTTTCAACGCTTAATCCTGAAGATATTGAGACGGTTTCTGTCTTGAAGGATGCTTCTTCTGCCGCAGTATATGGTGCCCGTGGAGCTTTCGGCGTTATTTTGGTTACTACCAAGAAGCCGGATAAGGGAAACCTGCAAATCAGCTACAACGGTTCTGTTTCGCTGAACCAGCGTACGGTGCAGTGGGAGGACCATCTGGTAACCGATGGCTTGGTATGGCTGGACAACTTTGTGACATTCTTCCAGAACGATACCCGCACGCCGACTTCCAGCGGGAAGATTCCGGGAAATGTGAACAACCGCAGTGATACTTACTCAGAGGCTTACCATGAGGAGTTTCGCCGTCGCCGTGCAGCGGGTGACACCAATCCCTATGGGTTGACAGAAAGTGGCAACTATGCATACTATGGCAGCACCAACTGGATTGATTTGTTTTATAAAGACCTCACTGTGGCCCAGACGCACAACATAAACATCAGCAATTCTTCCGACAGGGTGTCTTGGTTGCTGTCCGGAAGGTTCTACGACCAGAATGGCATCTACAAGATAGGCGAAGAAGATTTCAAAACGTATAACCTGCGTGCCAAGGGAGAAATAAAGCTGAACAGGTGGCTGACCCTTGAGAACAATACAGCCTTATTCAGCCAGCGGTATCATCAACCTATGGTGGCCGGTGGAAGCCAGCCGTTGCTTCGACAGTTTGAGCACCGGGGACAGCCCATTTATACTCCTTTTAATGAAGACGGAACCCTCTCTTTTTATGGGGCAGCAACGATGTATGGCGCTTTTATGGACGGCAGTTCTTATCAGGAAAACAATACGCTGGACCTTGTGACTACCACGGCTCTGAATTTTGAGCCTTTAAAGGATGTGCTGAAGCTTCGTGCGGACTTTACATACAAGGCTTCGCGCGACAACCAGATACGGATATCGGACATTCAAGAGGGATATTCTGCACCCAATTCTACGGAAGCTTACAACACTACTTCTTATAAGTCGGACTGGCGCTACAACACGGACTATCTGAGTTCTAATGTGGTACTGACCTGGATTCCCAAATTGGGAGAAAACCATAATCTGAATGTAGTGGGCGGATGGAACATTGAGACGCAGAAGTATCGTCGCCTTTATTTGCAACGTCAGGGATTGCTGGACTATCAGAATCCGAGTTTTGAACTGATGGACGGCGATGAATATTCGGTAGAAGACGACGGATACGACAAGTCGCTGGTAGGTGTGTTTACCCGCATCAATTACACGCTGTTAAACCGTTATATCGTTGAATTTTCTTCCCGTTACGACGGTTCTTCCCTCTTCCCTGCCCATGAGCGTTGGGGATTCTTCCCTTCAGCTTCCATCGGGTGGCGCTTGTCTGAGGAGCCTTGGATGGAATGGTCGCGCAAGTACATGAACAACCTGAAGCTCAGGGGTAACGTCGGTTCGCTGGGCAACGCTTCCATTGACCCTTATTCGTTTATGGAACTGATGGGAATCTACAAATCTTCGGTGATTTCCAACGGCAGCAAGTTTTCGTACACACAGGCTCCGAGCGTTATCCCTTCCGGTTTGACATGGGAGAAGGTGACGACTTACGACATTGGCCTGGACATGGACTTCTTTAACAACCGGCTTTCGTTTTCGGGCGACTATTATTGGCGTTACATCGACGACTTGCTGATATATGGTCCCGACCTGCCGCATGTGTTCGGGGCGAATACTCCGAAAGGCAACTATGGAGGGCTGAAGACAAAAGGCTGGGAGTTGTCATTGAGCTGGCGCGACAACTTCACGTTGGGAAACAAGCCGTTCAGTTATAATGTCAAGGTAAGCGTGTGGGATAGCCGTACGTGGGTGAAGGATTTCTACAATGCTAATGGCGACATCTTGAATTATTACGAAGGGAAGGAGTTAGGTGAAATCTGGGGATTCCGTACCGATGGCTACTTCCTCAGCAATGAAGAAGCAAGCCAGTGGGTGCAGGATACGTTCCATAAGAATGGTTCAAACTTCGCTGCTTATGCCGGTGACCTGAAGTTTATAGATGTGGATAAAGATAATGCTATTGATACCGGAAAGGGCACTTTGGACGACCATGGCGACCTGGAGCGTATTGGAAACGAAACTCCGCGTTACCAATACGGCATCAATGTGGCTGCCAATTGGAATGGCATAGGCTTGAGCCTTTTCTTCCAAGGTGTGGGACGTCGTGACTGGTATCCAAGTTGTGAGTCGGGCTTCTTCTGGGGAATGTACAACCGTCCTTACGGTTACCTGCCGACTATTCATACAACTGATGCTGTGCAGATAGACTACAGCACCGAAAACTGGGTAGTGACCAATGCTGCCGATAAGCCTTACTACACCCGGCAAGTTGGTTATTCGGCCAACCGTAACGTAGGACCGCTGACGTGGGAAAACGATTATTACCTGCAAAATGCGGCTTATTGCCGGTTGAAGAATCTGACCATTGACTATACGTTCCCCAAACAATGGACGCGCAAACTCAACATTGAAAGCCTGAAGGTTTATTTCTCTGGTGAGAATCTTTTGACCTTTTCACCCATCTTCAAGCATACCAAGATGTTTGACCCCGAGGTGATAGGTTTTGGCGACTCCGATTTTACGGCAAGCGACAATACCGGACTGGGTGGTGCCGGACAGGGCTATAGCTATCCTATGTTGAGAAGCTTCACGTTTGGTTTAAACATTAACTTCTAAGGATTAAGCCCATACTAATCAACACGTATATTTAAAAATAGTAGAAACCATTATGAAACAGAATATATTCAAGCTGTTGTTGGGAGCATCCCTTGCGTTTGCCACCGTGTCGTGCGAGGACTTCCTTTATAAAGAACCTATTGACAAAGTAGACGCCGATACTTGGTTCAGCACGGAGACCGACCTGCTGCTTTATGCCAATGGCATGATACAGAGTTACCTGCCATCGGAAAGCACCATCGGGCTTGGCGATGCCAATTGTGACCTGGTGGCTACCAAGACTTCGGGCGATTATTACCGTCCGGGCATTTGGGACAGTTCCAAACAAACCGGGTGGGGCTATAGCGACTGGGGAAATATCCGGCGTGCCAATTACATGATAGAGAACATGGTGCGCAGTCAGGGGAAAGTGGATGATTTGGTCTACAACCACTATGCCGGTGTGGCACGTTTCTGGCGCGCTTATTTCTACTACTCCAAAGTGCGTACATTTGGCGATGTGCCTTGGATTGACCGGGTGTTTACCGAGAGCGATGAAGAGCTGTTTGCGGCTCGCGACGACCGTGAGTTTGTGATGCACCAAGTGTTGGAGGACTTGAATTTTGCCTGCGAAAACATGCAGGGCACCGGTTCCTTTGCCGAAGGGCGCACGCAAATCAACAAATGGGTGGCTCTGGCCTTCAAGTCGCGCGTCTGCCTGTTTGAGGGTACTTACCGTAAGTACCATTCCGTGAACCCCTCTACCAATCTGCCTTGGAAGGGCGATTATGAATCGGCCGAAGACTTCTTGAACGAAGCGGCGGCCGCCGCCGAGGAGTTGATGGCAGACGGTGGCTTTGAGCTTTACAACACAGGCTCGCCTTCCACCGACTTCCGCACGGTCTTCACATCCATGAGCCCGACAGCTACCAACGAAGTGATTTGGGCACGCGAGTGCTCGGCCGAGCCGCTTAATGTGTACAATGAACTGACGTGGAACTTCAATTCGTCTACTTACGGGCAGCAGTACTCTCCCACGAAAGATTTGGTGGATATGTTTCTGACGTTGGACGGGACTCCTATCGTTACAGACCAGCTTTCGCTGAGCGAGGAGTTCACAAACCGCGACTGGCGACTGGCGCAGACCGTACATGGCCCCGGGCACACCTATGAGACTAATGCCGGTGTCGTAAAGCTGAAGAGCGTCAACTTTACTTATACCTTTACCGGCTATTCATTTATCAAGTGGAGCATAGAGCGCGAAGAGAACTACTCGAAAGGAAAGGCGGAGAATTCGCTCCCAATCTTGCGCTATGCGGAAGTGCTGCTGAACTACGCTGAGGCCAAGGCCGAATTGGGACAGATGGACAGAAACATCTGGAACGAGACTGTCGGGGCACTGCGCGAGCGTGCAGGGGTGAAGAACATTTATCCGGAAGACGCCGGGTATGTGAAAGATGAATGGTTGCGCAGCTACTATGCCGATGCCCCGGGCTTGTCGGATGTGTTGCTTGAGATACGCCGCGAACGTGCCACTGAGCTTATCATGGAGATGGGCTTGCGGGTAGACGACCTTTATCGCTGGCATTTGGGCAACTTGATAGTGAAGCGATACAATAACAACCAGGGTTGGAGGGGCATCTACCTGTCGGCCGACGATTATGCCAACGGCTTTGAGTTCAACGGCACTCAATATGGCGGAAAGACGGACAAGGACGCCATTTGGTCGAAAACATCGGCCACTTCTTACAAGATTGGTACTTCGACGGCCGACGGCAACTTCACTTTGAGCGACGGCGACCACGGGTATCTGATTTACAATTACCAGTTGGAGTGGCAAGACCGTATGTACGTCAGACCCATCCCCAATACTGCTTTCACCTTGAATCCTGAGCTGGGGCAGAACTATGGCTGGGATGAATAGCCTGCATCATCCTTGCGTGTACTTTTTGCAGAGGGTGTATCAAAATTCTGGTACACCCTCTTTTCATATCCAGGAGTAAATGATGTATAGCATGAAACAAAGCCTCGACTTTCCCAAGCCAAGGCTTTGCCCTGTCACAAAAGTTTTGTACCTTTATGACCTAAAGTTCATTATGTCAGCAAAGATACACTTTCGGGATTACAATCCCAAACAAACGCTTCTTTTTCCCCATCGTCTAGACAAGGACATTGCGGAAAATGACCCTGTGCGCGTGGTTGACACGGTAATAGACAACCTTAAGTTGGAGAACTTCCACAAACTTTATAAGGAGCGTGGCCGCAGTCCATACCATCCGAGGATGATGCTCAAGGCCGTGATATATGGCTACATGAACAACCTTTATTCCTGCCGTAAGATAGAATCCGCCCTTAAACGAGATATCCATTTTATCTGGCTGGCCGGTTATGAGCAGCCGGACTTCAACACCATCAACCGCTTCCGCAACCGGGTGAAAGAGGAGATCAACCACGTATTCACACAGTTGGTGATCATGCTGGCTGAGAAAGGGTTCATTACCCTTGACGTGGAATATATCGACGGTACAAAAATCGAATCGAAGGCCAACAAATACACTTTCGTATGGCGCAAAAGCACCGAGAAGAACCGTGCCAGGTTGACGGCCAAGATTAAAGCCCTCCTTGAACAGATAGACGAAGCCATAGCACAGGAAAATGCCCAAGGTGACAACGGGCAGGATTTCACGCCGGCAGACCTCATGGCCATGGCTGATGAGCTCAACCGGTCTTTGCAGGAAGCACCGCAGCCTGTGACGAAAGAGGAGAAGCGGCATCGGAAAGAAAAAGGGAAACGAATAAGGCAGCTCAAGGAATACGCAGACAAGCTTAATGAATATGATGAAAAACTGCGCATCCTTGGCGGCCGAAACTCCTATTCGAAAACCGACCATGACGCCACGTTCATGCGCATGAAGGAGGACGCCATGAACAACGGGCAGACCAAGCCGGGCTATAACCTGCAGTTAGGGACGCAGAACCAGTTCATCCTTGACTTCGGCCTGTTCCAGTCTCCCGGAGACCCTTTTACCATGATCACGTTCTTCAACTCGTTTGCCGAACGTTACCATAGATTGCCGGACAAGGCGGTTGCCGATTCCGGCTATGGCTCGGAAGAGAATTACCGATTCATGGAAGAGACCGGCATTGCTGCTTATGTGAAATACAATTGGTTCCACCGTGAACAGCGCATGCACTATGAACCCAATCCGTTCAGTCCGCAGTCTTTATACTATAATGCCGAAGGTGACTATTACGTCTGCCCGATGGGGCAACGCATGGAGCGTATCGGTACTGCACGGTCAAAGACGGGAAGCGGATATGTCGCCGAAAGTGCACGTTACAAGGCGCGGCGCTGTGAGGGATGCCCGCTCCGGGGAGGTTGTTTCAAGGCCAAGGGAGACAGGATCATCGAAGTCAACCACCGTCTGGACGAATACCGGCGGAAAGCCAGGGAGAGACTCACATCAGAAGAGGGAATCAAACACCGGGGACGGCGGTGTATAGAACCGGAAGCCGTCTTCGGGCAGATGAAATACAACATGGCATATAAACGGTTCCGTCATTTTGGTATGGACAAGGTTAAAATGGACTTTGCCTTCTTTGCCATTGCCTTCAATATAAAGAAAATGTGCTCGACTATGGCAAAAAGGGCCATTGAGGGAGGGAATTGTCCCAAACAAAACCCAATTACGGGTATTGCTCCAATTTTATATGTGAAAAAACAAAAAATTGAGGGAAACTCGCAAAACATGGCGGCTTGAAGAATTTTCATTCCTCACAAAATGAAAAGGAGGGTGCAGCAAATACATTGAAATTTGATACACCCTCCTACTGGTATTTGGTAAATGCGGACATCCATTTAGTGTTTTAAATGAAAGAGCCGAAAATGAAAGAACCGTACCAATAGGGCGGGGAATTCTTTTTAAGGTGAGTGTATTTCAAATAATATTTGTACATTTGTGCCTTGTAACCAAAAATGTTGTTGCAGAGATGAAGTTTGTCTATTATATCGTGTTCGCTTCGTGGTACGTGCTCTCCTTGCTTCCGTTGAGAGTGCTGTACGGAGTGTCCGACCTCTTATATTTCCCTTTGTTCTATTGTGTCAAGTACCGGCGCCGCATCGTGCATAAGAATCTGGTAAATTCGTTCCCGGAGAAGAGCGAAAAAGAAATTCTGCACATCGAGAAGCAATTCTACCGGTTCTTTTGTGATTATGTGGTAGAGACGATTAAGCTTTTCTCGATGTCGAAAAAAGAGATGATGCGCCGGATGACCTTTGGCGGGCTGGACGAGGTAAGGGCTGACCTGGAGCGGGAAAACAAGAAATGTTGCTTTCTCTATTTGGGACATTATTGCAACTGGGAGTATGTCGCTTCCATGCAATACTGGCTTCCGGAAATCCATTGCGGGCAAATCTATCATCCGTTATACAACAAGGCGTTCGACCGCTTGTTTCTCAAGCTCCGCGGGCAATTCGGAGGGGATAACATCCCGATGAAGGAGACTTTGCGGCACATCCTTCGCCTGAGCCAGGGCGAAAAGAAAGTCATGGTGGGCTTTATTGCCGACCAGGCGCCGGGCTGGCAGGCTATGGAGCACTGGACAACGTTCCTGAATCAGGAAACCGCCTTCTTTTTGGGGACGGAACGCATCGGAAAGAAAATGGATGCAGCCATTTATTACGTGAATATCAAGCGGGTGAAGCGCGGGTATTATCATGCTGAACTGGAGCTTATAACCTTGCATCCCAATGAGTTGCCCCAATACCGTCTGACGGATATGTATTCCGAACATTTGGAGAAACAAATCAGGGAGGCTCCGGCTTATTGGCTTTGGACGCACAACCGCTGGAAACGGACGAAAAAGGAATGGGAAACAGGAAGCTGGAAATGGTGGTAATTATTAAAAAGATAAGAATATGATACGCAAACAAGACCGTTATGCCTGGATATTGGCAGCACTATGCATCGTCTCGCTTTTTTTGTTCATAGGCGAAGCGTTGTTCAATACACGGGGCGAACCGCGAGAAGCCGTTGTAGCACTTTCGATGCTTCAGGAAGGGAATTGGGTACTTCCGGTGAACAATGGGGTGGAATTGGCATTCAAACCGCCTTTGTTCCATTGGATGATTGCGGCAATTTCTTCGGTGACGGGAGCGGTGAGCGAATATACTTCGCGTATGCCTTCGGCATTGGCACTGGCGGTTATGGTACTGGCTGGATATGGCTTTTACGCTAAAAGGAGAGGGGCGGAAGTGGCTTTCCTGATGGGATTGATTACGTTGACAAACTTCGAGGTGCATCGTGCCGGGACGAATTGCCGGGTGGATATGTTGCTTTCGGCATTGATGGTATTGGCTTTGTACCAGCTTTATAAGTGGGGCGAGAAGCGTTTGCGGGGCATTCCGTGGGTCGGGGTGCTTTGCTTGAGCGGGGCGTTCTTGACCAAAGGTCCGGTAGGTGTGCTTCTTCCGTGTTTGGTGGTGGCGGTGTTCGTGTGGATTCGCGGCTTGAACTTTTGGCGCATTTTCTTCTCTTTCTTCGGCATCGTATTGCTTTCGTGTGTGCTTCCGATGTGTTGGTATTGGGCAGCCTACCAGCAAGGAGGAGACCGTTTTCTCCAGTTGGTGCTGGAAGAGAACGTGTTGCGTCTCTTGGGCAAGATGAGTTACGATTCGCATGTCAATCCGTTGCATTATAATTTCATCACCGTGTTTGCGGGCTATGTACCCTATACGCTTTTGGTGCTGATATCTGTATTTTTCCTGAAATACAAGCGGATAGAGGGAAAGCCGATGGCATGGTGGAACCGTTTTAAGGCTTATATCCGCAACATGGATGACGCACGTCTGTTCTCGTTGCTCAGCATTGTGATTATTTTCGTATTCTATTGCATTCCGAAAAGCAAGCGGAGTGTGTATCTGCTTCCTATTTATCCGTTCATCGCTTATTTCTTGGCGGAATATCTGATTTACTTGATTCGCAGGCATCGCAAAGCCGTCACGCTTTTCGGTACGGTTATGGCAAGTTTGTCGGTATTGTTGTTTTTGGTATTTGTGGCAGTACGGTGCGGCATCGTACCCGATAGCATTTTTTCGGGGAAACATGCAGCGGAAAACATTGCTTTTATGCGGGCACTGGAGCAAACGGCATTGGGTTGGAAATGGATTGTAGTCTTATTACCTTTGGTTGCGGTTTATGTATTCTTTAAGATAAAACCGGTTCAACGTGAAAATCCGCTTGCGTATTCGGTGATAGGGATTATTTTTACTATTTTTTTTGCCTTGGATGGGTTTTATCAACCCACGGTATTGAACGTGAAATCAGACAAGCCCGTAGCAGACCGTATAGCGGAAATCGTGCCTGAAGGTAGGTTGTATTCGTATCGCACGGATGTATATGTGGCGAACCGTACACATCCGTTTACAATAAACTTTTATTTGGGCGACCGGGTGGTGCCTTTTGATGTGTTTTTGCCCGATGCAGGTTATCTGGTCGTTGGCGAATCGGATGTGGAAGCCTTTGGCAAGGCTTATCCGGCATACGAAATCAAGCAGGTGTATGATAGCAGGCACCGGAGTTGCGATGACCATAAGGTAGTGCAGCTTTATCAGTTCAGGAAGATGAAATGAAGCAAAAGAAAATATATGGTGAGATTTTTCGCTTCGGCATTGTAGGAGTGGGGGCTACGGCGTTGCATTACGGCATTTATTACCTTTTGCAGCAGGTGATGAATGTCAATGTGGCTTATACCGTGGGCTATGTGCTTTCGTTTGTCGCCAATTTCTATGCCACCGCTTATTTCACTTTTGCTTCGGTGCCTTCGTGGAAGAAGTTGTTCGGTATGGGAGTGGCACATGGTGTCAACTATTTGCTTCATATCGTGTTGTTGAATCTCTTTTTATATGTCGGTATTCCGAAAGTATGGGCACCTTTGCCTGTATTTGCTATCGCCATACCGGTTAATTTTATCTTAGTCAGATTTGTATTCAAACATAAAAGATAATGCTATGAAATTCGTAATTGTAGTTCCTTGTTACAATGAAGAAGCGGTATTGCCCGAAACGACCGCCCAACTTTCACGGGTGCTTGATTCCTTGTTGGAAAGGAAAGCCATAAGCCACGGGATGATTCTTTATGTAGACGACGGAAGCAAAGATGCCACTTGGAGTTTGATTCAGCAATATGCAAAAGAAAATGCGTATGTAGAAGGTTTGAAACTGGCGCATAACGTAGGTCATCAGCATGCGCTTTGGGCAGGATTGGAATGGGCTTCGGTTCATGCGGATGCATGTGTTTCGATAGATGCCGACCTGCAAGACGATGTAGAGGCTATCAGTACGATGATGGACTATTATAATAAAGGTATTGATATCGTATTCGGCGTGCGTCGGGAACGGAAGACAGATACGTTCTTCAAACGTACTACGGCTCAAGGATTTTATCGGCTGATGCGAGGATTGGGAGGTGATATTGTTTATAACCATGCCGATTTCCGCTTGATGAGCCGCCGCACGCTTCAGGCATTGGTTTCCTATCCCGAACGCAACTTATTCCTTCGCGGTATGGTTTCTTCTTTGGGTTATCCGACGGCAATGGTTTATTATGACCGTAAGGAGCGTTTTGCCGGAGAGTCGAAATATCCGTTAAAGAAGATGATTAGCTTTGCGCTGGATGGCATTACCTCGTTTTCCGTCCGTCCGTTGCGTTACATCACTTATTTAGGCTTATTCTTTATGCTAATCGCCATGTTTGCAATTGTTTACGGCTTGTGTTCGTATGCCGAGGGAAATACGATTCCCGGGTGGACTTCTTTGCTGGTATCGGTCTGGTTTATCGGAGGGGCAATATTGTTGGCATGTGGCATTATTGGCGAATATGTGGGGAAGATATATAAGGAAGTGAAGCAACGTCCGCGCTATTTCGTGGAGCAAACCACACTGGAATCTGCTGGAATGCGAAAGGATGCAGATGTTTGCGGATGACTTTTCTTAAAAGGAATTGTTAATGTAGTGAAAATGTAATTGTTAAGATTAAACTTCCGGTCATTTTCAGGCTCTAATAATAAATTTGTAATTTGTTAGCAATATGAAAAACAACAAGAATTTGTTATGGGTTATGGGCCTTATGGCAGCATCTTTTTCGCAAGCGCAAGACTTGCAATTGAATGACAGCTGTTATTTTGAAAGGCAAGGAGTAAATGTGCTGGTTTTCAACAATAGTTTTAATGGCGGATTCAATGACGAGAAAAACTCAGGTATTGAGATTATCCAACATGGCATCCGTGCCATTCAAGGCGGTGCCGTGCGGTTGAATAACACGCCCGAGCAATGGGATTTAGTGCCGAAGATGACTTACCGGAATGTGAACCGTGAACAAGGAAGCATCGAAGTCGGGCTGCGTTATGATGATTACGATTTTGATAGCCGTGTGGTGGTTACTGCACAAGGAAAAGCGGTGGAAATAGCCGTCTGGCTTGATAAACCCGTGCCGGAAGAACTTGTCGGCAATGCCGGTCTGAATTTGGAGTTTCTTCCTTCCAGATATTGGTTGAAGACATTTTCGATGGACGGTCGGCTGAATCGTTTCCCGCGTTATGCTACCAGTCAGACCGTTGCCCGTCCCAATAGTGAGAAACCTCGGCAGTTTAAAGGTTTCAAGACTTACGATGACAGAGGAACGGGACGTTTTGTTGACCCCCTTCCTCTTGAAACAGGGCATAGCATTACGATGGCAATGGATGACCCGGAGCGTATGATTCGTATCCATAGTAATGATGTAGAACTGAAACTTTACGACGGGCGTATGCTGGCACAGAACGGCTGGTTTGTGCTTCGTAGCGTTTTGCCTGCAGGAAAGACGGGCAAAGTAGTGAGCTGGACGGTAGAGCCTTATGCGGTTGAAGGCTGGATTCGGAAACCAAATATCGGATTTTGCCAAGTAGGTTACACGCCAGACCAGCCAAAGGTAAGCGTTATCGAATTGGATAAAAACGATTCGCCGAAAGCGGTTGCTGCCCTGATGCGTATCAATGAAGACGGAACCGTTTCAAAGGCTTACGAAGGGAAGATTGATACATGGGGACGTTATTATAAATACAATTATGTGAAGTTTGATTTCTCAAGTGTAAAAGAACCGGGTATTTACTACATCCAATACGATACGGTAAAGACCAATAATTTCTTGATTGACGAACGTGTATACGATAAGATAACCGATGCCACTACAGATGTGTGGGTGCCTATTCACATGAATCACATGTTTGTGAACGAAGGCTATCGCGTATGGCATGGCGAGCCGTTCAAGGAAGGATACTTGCAAGCTCCTCCCAGCGACCATTTTGACTTGCATTATCAAGGTCCTGTTACAGATACGAAATACAAACCTTTGGAACTCATTCCCGGACTGAATGTCGGAGGCTTCTTTGATGCCGGTGATTTTGATATTGAGACCGGTGCGAATATCAATGTGGTAGAGAATCTGATTCGTGCATGGGAGCTTTTTAAGCCCTTGCGTGATGAAACTTTCGTAAGTGAAGAACAGCGTTATGTGGATCTGCACCGTCCTGACGGAACTCCTGATATTATGCAATACATCCAACATGGCGTGCTTAATCTGGTGGCACAGGCAGAGCAGATAGGGCACATGGCTTCTACATTGTCAAATTCTGTTTTGGATAATTATCATCATTTGGGAGACGCTGCATCCATTACCGATGGGTTGCACTACGACCCTTCGCTTAAACCCTACGAGGTATCGGCAGATGGAAAACGGAGTGGTACGCCTGATGATATGTGGGCTTTTACGACACGGAATCCTCGTCTCGATATGCGTGCGGCGACTATGTTTGCTGCTGCGGCTCATGCACTGAAAGGCTATAATGATAGTTTGGCAGCACGGGCATTGACGCAATCGAAACGTTTGATGAAAGAAGCCGAAGAGCTTTTAAGCCAGCGTGCTGAATCGGAGAAGAATAATACCCGTGCAAGGTTTGGCGGCGTAGCGGCTACGAATCTGCAACTTTATGCCGCTACGCAGGAAAAAGGCTATTTGGATGTGTTTAAGAAGGAAATTTGGAACGAACTGGACCGGAATCTGGAATTTAACCTTCAGACCGCACTTGACGCCATTCCTTATATGGATGAAGATTATCGCGAGAAACTGCGTCCGTATGTAGAGAAATATGCGCAATACATCCAAGATTTTGATCGCCAGAATCCGTATGGTGTGCCTATCGGTACAGGCAATTGGGCAGGAATCGGTCCGTTGCTCAGTTTCGGTACTACGGTATGTTTCGCACATCTTTATTATCCTGATATTGTGGCAAAGAATGAGGTGTATCGTGCCGCTAATTGGCTTTTCGGATGCCACCCTTACCACAATTATTCGTTTGTGGCAGCAGTAGGAGCAGCTCGTCCGAAGGCGGTATTCTATGGAAACAACCGTGCTGATTTCTCATTCATACCGGGCAATGTCGCTCCAGGAGTGCTTTTCCGTAAGCCCGACCATTTCGAGAACTTCGATGATTGGCCCTTCCTTTGGGGACAGAACGAAGGAACCATAGCCGGCAATACGCAATACATCATCTTCGGCTCAGCTTTTAAGCATATTGTGGGAGAATCGCAAAAGCAGGAATAATAGGTTTATTGGTATGTGTCAGTACATCGAATATGTCTGACGGGTCACTTAAGATAATCAGTGCGACCGTTCGTGTGAGTTCATGCGGACGGTCGTTTTTTCTGAAATCTGGTTTTGCTATTAGCTTGTTTCTTTACGTTTGAATTGTGTTAGAAAAAATATATGCAGAATTTGTTTTTATAAGAACAGTCCTTTATCTTCGTAAGGGTATTAATTTCTAATACATTGTTTATGAGAAAAACATTGAAATATAGCTGTTTGTCGCTTATTATGACTATAAGTTTGTGTGCTTGTCCGACGGAACCGGATATTGATCGTTATAATTTGGCACTGCATTTTCGAGATGCATCTGGCAAGGATTTGACCAAGGGCATAGAACTGGAAGAATGGAGTTATGGGGAAAGTATAGAAACAGCGGATTGGGGGGTGATACCTTCCGATTTATATGAATTGGGTATTGTCCCCCGCAATTATTATAACGGTGAGCTCCTTGAAGGTCCGAATCGGTTTCCGGCTCTTTATGTGGACGAATTGGAAATGAACAGGTTTGATGGTGTGGGGTATTGTTTGTCGAACTCTTTCACCTGGTCGAAAGAGGGCAACGATGTGCGGAAACTTACTTATAAAATAAGATGCCCGTATGTCTTTGGCGATAATGAAGAGCACGAATTTGTGACATATTGGAATTTGGACCCTCGTGTCACTGGAGTATCAGCATACGCCAGTTGCTATCGCATAGAATACGAAGGTAAGGAATTTACTTCTCAACCGGTCCGTGACAATTACCATGTAGGAATCATCGTGTTGGATCGTTGCGTAGAATAAGTAAAAAAACATAGAGGATGCTTTAAGATGAAAACTAAGCTTCCATTTTAAGGCATCCTCTTTTTGTATAAAAATCATCAATTATTCTTGTTCGCCCGTTTGCGTTCGATTTCATCAAGGATAATCTTACGCATACGCATACTCTTCGGGGTTACTTCCACGTATTCGTCTTCCTTGATGTATTCCAATGCTTCTTCCAATGAGAATACTACCGGAGGGATGATACGTGCCTTGTCATCCGAACCTGACGCACGCATGTTGGTCAGCTTCTTCGACTTTGTGACGTTTATCACCAAGTCGTTTTCATGTACGTGTTCGCCTACCACTTGTCCTGCATAGACTTCTTCTTGCGGATAGATAAAGAAACGTCCGCGGTCTTGAAGCTTATCGATAGCGTATGCAAAAGCAGTTCCGCTTTCCATGGCTATCATCGAGCCGTTGGTACGGCGGGG